>Ga0153917_1000104_pt1 | contig 84878 bp, 65 predicted proteins | sample TSFL001MetaG_FD_104695 | JGI IMG/M metagenome (GOLD analysis project Ga0153917, IMG submission 104695) | Attine ant fungus gardens microbial communities from Florida, USA - TSFL001 MetaG | ecosystem: Host-associated > Fungi > Mycelium > Unclassified | place: USA: Florida, Paynes Creek Historic...
AAAGCTGCATCCGGGGTTCGAATCCCCGCCTCACCGCCATTTTGCATCCGTAGCTCAGCTGGATAGAGTACTCGGCTACGAACCGAGCGGTCGGAGGTTCGAATCCTCCCGGATGCACCATCTTTACTGGTAACGCTTTCGAAGCGGTACCGATATCAGCAGTAAAGCAGTAATTCCCGATGCATCCGTAGCTCAGCTGGATAGAGTACTCGGCTACGAACCGAGCGGTCGGAGGTTCGAATCCTCCCGGATGCACCATCTATTACTTCATATTGCTTTAGAAGTGATATGAGTATCGAGCAGTAACGCAGTAAATCCTGATGCATCCGTAGCTCAGCTGGATAGAGTACTCGGCTACGAACCGAGCGGTCGGAGGTTCGAATCCTCCCGGATGCACCATCTTCTCCGAAATCGCAGCAATGCTGTTGTTTCATGGTCTGCGAGAGTATCGCAAGCACCAGGGAGGATAACGTTGCTTTAGCAACGGCCCGAAGGGCGAGGCGCAGCCGAGTAATCCTCCCGGATGCACCATCTTTACAGGTAACGCTTTCAAAGCGTTATCGGATATCAGCAGTAACGCAGTAAATCCCGATGCATCCGTAGCTCAGCTGGATAGAGTACTCGGCTACGAACCGAGCGGTCGGAGGTTCGAATCCTCCCGGATGCACCATATTCTCCGAGATCGCAGCAATGCTGTTGTTTCATGTTCTGCGAGAGCATCGCAAGCACCAGGGAGAATAACGTTGCTTCAGCAACGGCCCGAAGGGCGAGACGCAGCCGAGTAATCCTCCCGGATGCACCATCTTCTCCGAAAATTCTCCTCCTGAATAACCTCCTGCATTCTTATCTGTCTAATCCTTCGACATTCCCTCGGCAATCAATCTTACTGTCAGCGACAAAAACCCCTGTTTACGTTAAAGTAATGTTTTGTTAATCGTTTGGCGGAAGCACGATGTACGCACAGTATGACGCTCTGATCTTCGATATGGATGGCACCATCCTGGATACCGAGCCCACGCACCGTAAAGCCTGGAATGACGTACTCGGTCGTTATGGTATGCATTTTGATTTCGAGGCGATGGTTGCGCTAAACGGCTCTCCGACCTGGCGTATTGCCCAGGCGGTTATCGAACTGAATCAGGCCGATCTCGATCCCCATCTGCTGGCCCGTGAAAAAACTGACGCCGTGAAAGCGATGCTGCTGGATACCGTTCGCCCGCTGCCGCTAATTGATGTTGTGAAAGCGTGGCACGGCCGCCGCCCCATGGCAGTGGGGACGGGCAGCGAGAGCGCCATGGCGGAAGCCCTGCTTACCCATCTCGGTCTGCGTCACTATTTTTCCGCGGTTATCGCGGCCGATCACGTCCAGCATCACAAACCCGCCCCGGATACCTTTCTGCTTTGCGCAGAACGGATGGGGGTCGCACCGGAAAAATGCGTGGTGTTTGAAGATGCTGATTTTGGCATTCAGGCCGCACACGCGGCGGGAATGGCGGCAGTGGATGTTCGCTTACTGTGAGTGACACGCTGTCGCTCGCTACCTTATTTGCCAGCAGCTTTTTAAGCGCCACCCTTCTGCCCGGTAATTCCGAAGCCGTGCTGATTGGGATGCTGATTGCTGGCGTCAGTCAGCCCTGGTTGCTGGTCTTAATAGCAACAATGGGTAATAGCTTTGGAGGAGTGACTAACGTTATCCTTGGACGTTTCTTTCCTCTTCGCAAAACGTCGCGCTGGCAGGAAAAGGCGGTCGGCTGGCTAAAACGCTATGGCGCTGCCACGCTGTTATTAAGCTGGATGCCTGTAATAGGCGACTTACTGTGTCTGCTGGCGGGATGGATGCGCATCTCCTGGGGACCGGTGCTCTTATTTTTATGTCTTGGTAAGGCGTTGCGCTATGTGATTGTGGCTGTGGCAACGTTACAGGGCATAACGTGGTGGCACTAATTGGACTGTTTGAGACCATAAACCATTACAATTATGCTAAATGAAACGATTTTGACAGGCGGGAGGTCGAATTGATCCCGGACGTATCACAGGCGTTGGCCTGGCTGGAAAACCACCCTCAGGCTCTGAAGGGTATTCAGCGTGGTCTTGAACGCGAAACGCTGCGCGTAAATGCTGATGGCTCCCTTGCAACAACGGGCCATCCGCAGACGTTAGGCTCGGCGTTAACACATAAATGGATCACCACTGATTTCGCTGAAGCGTTATTAGAGTTCATTACGCCGGTAGACGGCGATATTGACCATATGCTGACCATTATGCGTGATATTCATCGCCACGCTGCTCATGAGCTGGGCGATGAACGGATGTGGCCGCTAAGCATGCCTTGCTACATCGAGCAGGGGCAGGATATCGAACTGGCGCAATATGGCACATCGAACGCAGGTCGTCTGAAAACGCTCTATCGCGAAGGGTTAAAAAATCGCTATGGCGCGCTGATGCAGACCATCTCTGGCGTGCATTATAACTTCTCTCTGCCGATGGCATTCTGGCAGGCGAAATGTGGCGAGACCGACAAAGAGGCGATCTCGGCCGGCTATTTCCGTTTGATCCGTAACTACTACCGCTTTGGCTGGGTGATCCCGTATCTGTTTGGTGCCTCACCGGCAATTTGCTCTTCTTTCCTGCAGGGTAAACCTACCACCCTGCCTTTCGAGAAGACCGAATGCGGCATGTATTACCTGCCGTACGCCACCTCGCTGCGCCTCAGCGATCTGGGTTATACCAATAAGTCGCAAAGCAATCTCGGAATTACGTTTAACGAATTGAACGAGTATGTGGCAGGATTGAAGCGGGCGATCAAAACGCCGTCAGAAGAGTATGCCGCAATTGGTCTGGAGAAAGAGGGCAAGCGTCTACAGATCAACAGCAACGTTCTGCAGATTGAAAACGAGCTGTATGCGCCAATCAGACCGAAGCGCGTTACCCGCAGCGGTGAAACGCCGTCCGATGCGCTGCAGCGTGGCGGCATTGAATATATAGAAGTGCGCTCGCTGGATATTAACCCCTTCTCGCCGATTGGCGTAGATGAGCAGCAGGTTCGCTTCCTCGACCTCTTTATGGTGTGGTGCGTGCTGGCGGATGCGCCGGAAATGAGCGCAGATGAGCTGCTCTGCACCCGCACCAACTGGAATCGGGTAATTCTGGAAGGGCGCAAGCCGGGCCTGACGCTGGGTATGGGCTGCGAAACCGCTCAGCACCCGTTGCAGCAGGTCGGCAAAGATCTGTTCCGCGATCTGAAGCGCGTCGCGCAAACGCTGGACAGCGTATATGGCGGCGAAGCCTACCAGCAGGTCTGCGATCGGCTGGTCGAATGTTTTGATGACCCGGAGCTGACGTTCTCAGCGCGCATTCTGCGTTCTATGATTGATGAGGGGATTGGCGGCACCGGCAGGTCACTGGCGGCGCAGTATCGCGAAATGCTGCGGAGCGAGCCGCTGGAAGTCTTAACTGAAGCCGATTTTAGTGCGGAACGCGATGCTTCGCTGGCGCGTCAGAAAGAGATTGAAGCAGCAGATACCGAGTCGTTCGAAGCGTTTTTGCTGAAGAACAGCTGATACAAAAGAAAAAGGCCACATCGCTGTGGCCAAACTTACATCTCTGAAAACAGGGATGATGATAACAAATGCGCGTCTTTCATATACTCAGACTCGTGTTGAAAAGAAGAGTTCAGTTTATTTTAAAAAAAATCACTTTCGGAGGTGACGTATGCCGTTATTAGATAGTTTTACTGTCGACCATACCCGTATGGAAGCCCCTGCAGTACGCGTTGCGAAGACCATGCATACCCCGCACGGCGATACGATCACCGTATTTGACCTGCGTTTTTGCATTCCCAATCAAGAAGTGATGCCAGAACGCGGCATTCACACCCTGGAACATCTGTTTGCGGGTTTCATGCGCGATCATCTGAACGGCAATGGCGTTGAGATTATCGACATCTCTCCTATGGGCTGCCGCACCGGTTTTTATATGAGCCTGATTGGCCAGCCGGAAGAGACCCGCGTGGCGGAAGCATGGAAGGCGGCAATGGCCGACGTGCTGAAAGTTAAAGAGCAGAATCAGATTCCGGAACTGAACGTTTACCAGTGTGGCACTTACCAGATGCACTCTCTGGAAGAGGCGCAAGAGATTGCGCGCCATATTATTGAGCGCGATGTTCGCGTAAACAGCAATGATGAACTGGCGCTGCCGAAAGAGAAGCTGCAAGAGTTACACATTTAGATCCGCCGCTTGCCCTCTGGCTTCAGAGGGCACCCTCATCGTATGCCGTTAAGAATCCTCTGCTCTACTTCTTGATAAATTCCTAAAAATCTGTGCGCTGTTGTGAATTCATCCATTTTTTCTTATATTACTTGCTGTACATAACAGTGGATGTTATATATTCATTTCGTAAAAACATACACTAAATCCTGATTTGTAATGTGTTGCAACCAGGTTATTAGTGCGTCTATTTAATGAAAATGAAATATTCTGAGGGAATTATGAAATTGTATTTTACCGGGTCTGCTATCATTTTATCCGCAATTTTGCTCTCCGGTTGCAGCACCAAAACCACACCTGCCGAGCCTATCTCCAAAGCACCAGAGGCGCGCAAGCAAGAAGTTCAGTGCTATCAGGAGTTTTCTGCGCTGCAAAAGCTCGATCCTGCAGCCTATGAAACATATCGTCAGCAATTCGATAATATTAATAAAAACTACAGAATTTATGAAGCAAATAAATCTTTAGTTGATTCAAATGCGTCAGAAGTGATGTTAACGGAAATAAACAGAAAGCTTTCTCTGGTTTGTGTGAGAATTAAAAACTCTGTTTATAACAACATGATGAACCGTGCGAATGAAATGAATAGACTATGAATAAATACTTTAGTGCAGCGCTTTGCTGCGGATTATTACTATCGACAGGGAAGTCGTTTTCAGCAGGAACAGATTTATTAGACCGACTCAATAAAGAAAAAGTTATCGGTAATGATTCTGTAAATCCTTTTATTGCTCCTGAAATAACGCCATCTCATTCTAACAATCCCGCTATATTGCCTGCACCGGTTAAGCCAAAAGTTAAGCCGGTGCATGCCTCTGAAACCCCTTTACGTCAGGCTACAGCAAAAAGTATCAGGCAGGCAGCTATTACTCAGGAGAAAATTACTCAATTAAGTCACGATCTTCAGAATGCCAAAAATAAAATAGCTGTCCTGACTCAGGAGTTAGCAACCGTACAGGCTGAAAAAAACTCCCTGGAAAAAGCGGTAGCTGCAAACCAGGACAGTCATCTTCTTAATGAAGAGATACGCACGCTTAAAAAACAGCTCTCAAACACCAGTGCACACAAAGTCGCGCTTGAAAGCCTGATTGCAACGCTGAAAGAGGCTGCTCCAGCCGACAAGCATAAAAATGATGAATTAATCACCCAGTTAAAAAAAGCTACCGCCGAGAGTGCGGCGCTAAATAAACAGCTCGCCGAACTCCAGAGCCAGAAAAAGAGCCTGGAAGATCAGGTGGCTACCCTTAAGGCAACCAGCGGTAGCAGCGAACAGAAAAGTGCGCAGATGATAGCTCAGCTCAATAAGGCCGCTGAGCAAACGGCTGCATTAACGAAAGAGCTGGCTGAGCTGAAGATCCAGAAAAAGGAACAGCAACAGCTGTTAGCTTCTCTGGAGGCCGCCAGCTCTGGCGACAAGCAAAAAACCAGCGCGCTGATTGCGCAACGGGATGCATCAACGGCACGAAGCGAAGAGCTGAGTAAACAGCTTGCAGAGCTTAGCGCGCAGAAAAAAATGCTGGAAGATCAGCTTGCCGCTTTAAAAACTTCGGGTTCTGACGATAAGCAAAAAAGTGCCGCCCTTACTGAGCAACTGAACAAATCGACTGCCCAGAGCGCAGCTCTGAACAAAGAGCTGGCCGAGCTGAAACTGCAGAAAAAAGATCAGGAGCAGCAGCTTGCTCGTCTGCAGTCCGCTGCGGATGCCGACAAGAAAAAGAGTGCCGGGCTGGCTGAACAGCTCACCGCGCTGCAGGGACAGAAAAAGACCCTGGAAGAGCAGCTGGCTTCGCTTAAAACCAGCAGCGGCAGCGACAAACAGAAAAGCATGGAGCTTATCGAGCAGCTTAATAAAGCCGCCGAACAGTCATCAGCCCTGACCAAAGCGCTGGCCGAACTGAAGCTGCAGAAAAAAGAGCAGGAGCAGCAGCTGGCTCGCCTGCAGTCCGCGGCGGATGCCGATAAAGAAAAGAGCGCCGGACTGGCAGAAGAGCTTGCCGATCTGCAGGAGCACAAAAAAATCCTGGAAGAGCAGCTGGCTTCGCTTAAAAACAGCAGCGGCAGCGACAAGCAGAAGAGCATGGAGCTGATCGGGCAGCTTAACAAAGCCGCCGAGCAGTCGGCCAGCCTGACCAAAGAGCTGACCGAGCTGAAACAGCAGAAGAAAGAGCAGGAGCAGCAGCTGGCACGCCTGCAGGCAGCGGCGGATGCTGACAAGAAAAAGAGCGCTGAGCTCACTGAACAGTTAAATAAAGCCACTACCCAGGGCACCACGCTCAGCAAACAGCTCACCGAGCTGCAAGGGCAGAAAAAGACCCTGGAAGAGCAGCTGGCTTCGCTTAAAACCAGCAGCGGCAGCGACAAACAGAAGAGCATGGAGCTGATCGGGCAGCTAAACAAAGCCGCCGAGCAGTCATCAGCCCTGACCAAAGAGCTGACCGACCTGAAGCTGCAGAAAAAAGAACAGGAGCAGCAGTTGGCTCGCCTGCAGTCTGCGGCAGATGCTGACAAGAAAAAGAGCGCTGAGCTTACCGAACAGCTAAACAAAGCTAACATCCAGAGTGCGGCGCTGAGCAAGCAGCTGACTGAGCTGCAGGCGCAGAAAAAGAGCCAGGACGAGCTGCTGGCCAGCCTTAAAGGCTCAAGCGGTAGCGATAAGTTAAAAAGCGTTGAGCTAAATGAAAAGCTGAACAAAACAACGGCCGAGATGGCTGCGATTTCTCAGCAGCTGGCAGCGAATAAGCAGGCATCCGCCGCGCTGAATACCGAGCTGGAAGCGCTTAAAAAGCAGAAGCTGGAAGCGGAAAACGTGCTGAAAGCCGAGCGCATGAAAGCGGAAATAGCCGCCAATCAGCTCAAGGATGCGCAAACTGTCATCTCTTCTCAGCAGGCCCTGCTGGCCATGCAGAAAGGCGACTCTGGCAGCACAAAAGAGAAGAGTAGCGGCCTTGCGGGCAAAGTGGAGACGACCGATAAGGAGTTTGCCACCCTGAAGAAACAGCTGGATGACGCGAAGGCTGAAAATGCCGAGCTGTTGAAGAAAGCCCAGTCGCAGACGAAGTCCGTGGAGGAGCTGACCCTCGCTAACCAGAAGCTTAAGGCTGAACAGGCCGCTTCAGCACCAACCAAAGAGGCGGGGCCAGCAAAACGTGTCAGCATTGACGCTACGTCATCTGAAGATACGCGCGCAAGCTACGCGGTGGGCACCTGGTACGGCGATAACGCCGCACGGGAAAAGGAGAGGATGTCCAAACTGGGTAAACAGCTGGATCTCAGTGCCTTTATGCAGGGATTCACGGACAAGGTTAATAACAAGGTACAGCTACCGCAGGAGAAACTGGCCGTTGAACTGTCAGGGCTCGATAAGATCCAGAAAAAACAGCTCTCCCAGGCCCGACTGGAAAACGATAAGCAGAGCAAAGCCATTCTGAGTAAGGCGGCAAAAGAGAAGGGGGCCGTGAAATTACCCAGCGGCGCCGTCTACCGCATTATTGAGCGTGGCGAAGCACCACTGGTAACGGTTAAAAATAATATTATTACCGAGCTGGATGAAGTGCTTGGTACAGGCAAGGTGATGTCCAGCAAAGAGGTCCGTGCCAGCCGGGTGCAGGATCTGCCGCCGCTGTTCCAGACGGTGGTGAAAAAGCTCGGCCTCGGCGGGGTGGCGACCATCCATATTCCGGCAAGCCAGGCCTATGGTGAACAGGGCGTGCCGGGTTTCGTACCGCCGGGCACTATCTCTATCATCACGGTGAAGATAATTGGTATTAAATAAGTGATAAAAAAACGGATCTGCATGCAGATCCGTTTTTCATTGCGCCCGTTACGCCATAGTGCTTAGTGCGCACCGCCTCCGCCACTCCCCGCCCCAAAGGGCGGTTTGGCGAACCACACCAGCCCCAGCAGCACCAGAAATATCCCGGCAGATATCCAGAAGATTTCGTTGGCAGAGATAATCAGCCCCTGACTGGTGATCTGCTGAGCAATCCAGCCCGAGGCCTGCTGTTCCGTCATCCCCATCCCCTGCAGCTGGCTATACATCTCCTGTGCGTTAGGGTTAAAGGGCGTCACCGATTCGGTGAGCTGCGCATGGTGCATCGATTCCCGGTTGGTCCACATGGTGGTGGTGATCGAGGTCCCGATGGAGCCCGCAAGGGTTCGGGTGAAGTTCGACAGGCTGGACGCCGCCGCCAGACGTTCAGGCGGCAGGCCCGAGAGCGTGATGGTGGTCAGTGGCATAAAGAAGCACGCCACCGCGAAGCCCTGAATAAACTGCGGCCACGCCGAGGCGCCAAAGTCCATTCCCGGCTCGAAGGTGTACGCACGCCAGTAGAAGCAGACCGCATACATAATGAAGCTGAATGTCACCAGCCGTCGCATATCGAGCTTATGGGCGAAGCGGCCAATAATGGGCGACAGCAGTACCGGGATCACCCCAACGGGAGCAGAGGCCAGCCCCGCCCAGGTAGCCGTATAGCCATAGACTTCCTGCAGCAGCTGCGGCAGTAGAACGATAGCGCCGAAGTAGAGCATGTAAGCCAGGCTGATACAGAGGCAGCCGATGGTGAAGTTACGCGACTTAAACAGCGACAGGTCGACTATCGGGTTATCGTCGGTCAGCTCCCAGACGATCAGGAAGCTAATCGCCACCACCGCCACAACGGTGAGAATAATGATTTCCTGCGAGGCAAACCAGTCCAGCTCTTTACCCCGGTCCAGCATGATCTGCAGACTACCTATCCCCAGAATCAGCAGCGCCAGCCCCACGCCGTCAATGCGCCGCTGTTCGGTACGGGTTTCCCGGCCGCGCAGCGTCTGCAGAGTCATCAGAACTACCACGGCGCCAATCGGCACGTTAATAAAGAAGATCCATCCCCAGTGGTAGTTGTCGCTGATATAGCCGCCGAGGATCGGGCCGCAGATAGGGGCGACGATCACCGTCATCGACCACAGCGCCAGCGCAATAGAGCGTTTAGCGGGCGGGTAGTTGCTGAGCAGCAGACTCTGGGAGAGCGGGATCAGCGGCCCGGCGACAATCCCCTGCAATACGCGGAAGAAGATCAGCATCGTCAGGCTGTTGGACATACCGCACGCCCAGGAGGCGATGACGAAGGCGACGGTGGACCAGAGGAACAGCTTCACTTCCCCCACGCGCTTTGCCAGCCAGCCGGTGATGGGAATGGAGATAGCGTTCGCCACCCCGAACGAGGTAATAACCCAGGTCCCCTGGCTCAGGGACGAGCCAAGGTTACCGGCGATGGTCGGGATCGCCACGTTGGCGATGGTGGAGTCCAGCACCTGCATGAAGGTCGCCAGCGACAGCGCAATGGTCATAATGACCAGTTGCGCCCCTTCCAGTGGTTTTTGCGGTTTTTGCTGCTGCATTACGCTTACCTCTGGCTTAACCGGCGTTGGCCTTCACGATGTCTTCGATCAGCTTGTTGACAGGCTCAAGGCTGATTTCGCGGGCATTACTTTCGTAAGCCGGATTGCTACGGGCCTGGGTTGCCAGCACCTGACCATCACGGCTGGTGGTGTCGACAGTAACCAGCGTCGAGAGCCCGATGCGCAGCGGATGGTCCGCCAGCTGTTTTTCATCCAGCTCGATACGTACCGGCAGGCGCTGGACAACTTTGATCCAGTTGCCGGTGGCATTCTGTGCCGGCAGCAGTGAAAAGGCGCTGCCGGTACCCATATCCAGGCCCACCACTTTACCGGTATATTTTATATCATCGCCGTAGATATCGCTGACCACGGTTGCGGTCTGGCCAATACGCATATGTGCCAGCTGGGTCTCTTTGAAGTTGGCATCCACCCACAGACCGGTCGCCGGTACCACCGCCATCAGCGGCGTAGTGGGGCTGATCTGCGCGCCGGGCTGCACCGCACGGCGGGAGACATAGCCGGTCATCGGGCTGACGATTTTTGTACGCTGCAGCGCCAGCCAGGCGTTGCGCACTTCGGTTGCCGCCTGCTTAACGGCGGGCTGCTGATCCAGGGAGGTGTCCAGCACCATCGCCTGGTTAGCGTTGTATTGCTGAACAGAGACGTCCAGCTGCGCCTGGGCGCTGGCGACCGCATCGCGAGCGTGCTGCAGCTCTTCGCGGCCAATCAGGTTCGCGCTGCCCAGCGGGACGCGGCGTTTGAGGTCGGTCTGCGCCTGCGCCAGAGCCGTTTTCTGCACCTCAATGCTGGCCAGCAGCTGCTTGCTGTTGATCATCTGCTGACGAGTCTGACGTACGCTGGATGCCAGCTGCGTTTGCGCTTTTTCGAACGCCTGCTGGGCATCGGTCGGATCGAGAGTTACCAGCACGTCGCCTTTTTTCACAAAGTCGGTATTGTCAGCCCAGACTTTCGTCACGCTGCCCGACACCTGCGCCATAATTTGTACCTGGTTCCCTGCCACATACGCATCATCCGTCTCTTCAAAATGACGCAGTACTAAAAACCAATAAATCCCATATGCCACAGCAATAATAATAAAGAGCAAGGTCAGCAGAAGAAGGGTGCTTTTACGCTTACCTTTCTTACGGGCTGGTTGCTGCGGGGTAGTGTTCTCCGCATTTGCGCTCATTGTTGTTCTCCACGATCTTTTTATTTTCACATCGGCTACGCCGACCTGTTATCAGAAAGGCCAGCAGTGTGACGTGCTGGCCTGTCGGTTTTGTTTAAATCTGGAATAGTGAACGGGGTGTCGTTTAGCGCAGCGCCTCTTGAATCACGCCCTCTTCATCCATCTGATCCAGACGGGTAAGAAGCTTGCGGGTGATGTGCTCAAGCTGATCGCGCTCGGTAGTATTCAGCGCAGACCAGAGCTGGTGCAGACAGTTGTGCTGAGGTGGCAGCACCTCGCGCAGGAATTCATGACCTTTATCGGTCAGTTGCAGATGCAGACAACGGCGGTCGTTGTCGCTCTCACGGCGTTGGATCCAGCCGCGTTTTTCCAGCTCATCGGCAATACGGGTAGCATTGGTGCGGGACGAGCCCAGCGCACAACTCAGTTCAGATGGCTGAATGCTGTGATTTTCCTGAGACTCCAGCGTAATCAACGCCATAAATAACGTCTCGTTAATCCCTTGAGCTTTCAGCATTTTATTGCGGTTATCCAGCAGCTTGCCCTGCATATGCATGCAGAGGCGGGTCAGCAGGATCTCCTGATAAGGGAAGTCCTCATGACGACTGGCGCGAAACTTAAGCATTTGTTCAATGGGCGTAAACGAACTATCCATTTGGGCATAACCTCATTAATTACAGCCGATATAGTAACGACGGTGACAAATAATGTAAATGAATTATTTGTGCGGCTAAAATCCGCAGAGCAAATATCACCGTCAAAAAATGCCGGGTGGATCCGTGACCCGGTTGGCACAAAAGTGGTCGGGTTGATATCCCGGGAAGAGGGGATCGGGTGACATGACACGGCGGGAAGCGTCTAAGGTGCAGGGGAGGTCAAGATTATTCATACAGCCTGTAAATATGTCACCCATAGTAAAATTTCTGGGGTAAATAATTGTGTTCACCATAACAGACTGAGGGGCTTCTTAACACCCTGAGAAGCCCCAAAGCAATGTAAAGCTTAGGTAATTGCCTGCTGGCGATGATAACCACGCCACCAAATCAGCAGGTTAACGACGGCGACCAGGGTGCCCACCAGGCATACGCCGGACCAGCCCGCATGTTGCCATGCGGAGGCGGAGATAAGCGACCCCGCCGCGCCGCCAATAAAGTAGCTGGTCATATAGCCGGCCGTGAGACGGTTACGCGCCTCCGGCTTCACCCGGTAGATAACCGTCTGGTTGGTGATGTGCACTCCCTGCACGGTCAGATCCAGCACCAGAATACCGACAATCAGCGACAGCACGGAAAGATGCCCATACCAGATGGCCGCCCAGGAGAGCAGCAGCAATACCAGGCCGGCGGTAGTGGTGAGGTGCGATTTACCTTTATCGGCCAGTCCGCCCGCAGGACGAGCACCCAGCGCGCCCGCCGCCCCCGCCAGGCCAAACAGACCAATCGTCCCTTCGGAATAGTTAAAGGGCGGAGAGGCCAGTAGGAACGCCATCGAGGTCCAGAGAATGCTGAAGTTGGCGAAGGTAAAACAGCCCAGCAGCGCGCGGGTGCGCAGCAGCTTATCCTGGGTAAAGAGGCTAAAGACGGAGCCGAGCAGCTGCGGATAGTTAAGGTGATTCTCCTGCTTCACCTTCGGCAGGCCGCGCCACAGGGCCAGGGCCATCACCACCATCAGCACGCTGGCCACCCAGTAGACGGTGCGCCAGCCCCCGAGGCCAGCCAGCAGGCCCGCGACGGTGCGCGCCAGCAAAATCCCGAGCAGCAGGCCGCTCATAATAGTGCCGACAACCTTGCCGCGCTTTTCCGGCTCGGCCAGGGTGGCGGCCAGCGGCACCAGGATCTGCGCCACCACCGAGAACAGCCCCGTCAGGGCGGTGCCGAGGATCATCATACCCAGCGACTGGCTGCTGGCGGTGATGAGCATCCCGCCGGCGGCCAGCAGCGTCATAAAGACAATCAGGGAGCGGCGTTCAAACATATCTCCCAGCGGGACCAGCAGCAGCAGGCCCGCAGCATACCCGAGCTGGGCGGCGGTGACGATAAAGCCCGCTGAGCTGGCGGAGAGGGAAAAGGCGTGCGCAATGGTATCCAGCAGAGGTTGCGCGTAATAGTTACTGGCGACAGCCAGACCCGTTGCTACCGACATCAGCAGTGTCAGCGCCGGGCTAAGTCCTTGCGAAGAGTTGGTCATTATGGCCTGAAATCATTAGTTAAGTGATTATATTTGTGGAAACCATAATAACGGATGAATAAGGGGGGCGGGGAGATGTTGAGTGCCAGATTGTGCGGTTTGGGCCCCTCACCCCGTCCCTCTCCCCAAAGGGGAGAGGGTGTAATCGTCGTACTCTCAATAGTGTACGGTTTGGGAAACGGCGGTAATCGTCCCCTCTCCCCTGTGGGGAGAGGGTTAGGGTGAGGGGATACCTATACTTACTTCTGCGCGGCCAGCGCCTCTTTCACCCAGCCGTCAAACTGCTGCTGGTGGGCCTTGATCCAGCCATCAACGTGGCCCTGAACGTCGGCTTCAGAGGATTTGCCCGCGTGCATCATGGCGTTCTGCGCGTTGATATCCGCCAGCGGCAGCTTCATCACCGCAAACAGCTTCGCGGCGGCCGGGTTTTTCTCGGCCCAGGCTTTATTGGCCACGATGTGCATGGTATTCACCGGGAAGCCATAGTTCATCCCGTTCGGCAGTTTGGTGTCGATATCCTTCTGCTCTCCCGGCAGGGAAGAGAAAGGCACCTGCAGCCACACCACATCTTTGCCCGGCTTCATCACATCGCTTACCCAGTACGGAGTCCAGGTGTAATAGATAACCGGTTTGCCCTCTTTAAAGCGGGCGATGGTGTCGGCCATCATGGCGGAGTAGTTGCCGTGGCTCACGTCCACGGTCTTCGCCAGATCGAAGGCTTTGTTCTGGTGGTTAATCACCGCCTCGCAGCCCCAGCCCGGGGAGCAGCCCATCATGTCGGCCTTACCATCGCCGTTGGTATCGAACAGTTTGGCGATCTTCGGATCTTTCAGCTGTTCAATATTGGTGATGTGGTACTGGTCGGCGGTTTTCTTATCGATCAGGTAGCCCTGCGCCGCGCCGGTCACAAAGGTGCCCTGGCGGTAAAACTTCTTATCTCCGCCCGCGGCGGCATACATATCGTCATGCAGCGGCTGCCAGTTGACGGCGGTGAAAGTGGCGTCGCCAGAGGCAATAGAGGTGTAGCCCACGTTGTAATCCACTTCGCTCGGCTTGTTAACGGTGTAGCCCAGCTTTTCCAGCGCGCGGCTGACAATCATGGTCTGGAAGCTCTCTTCCGAAATGGTGCTCTGTACGGGTTGCACGGTAATGCCTTTACCCGGCAGGTCGGCGGCCCAGGCGCCGGTAGAGACAAGGGTGGCAAACGCTGTGGCAAAAAGGGTGGTATGTCGCATCGTTGTTCCTTAATTTTTTGGAGGGGTGCTGCTGGCCCGGCCGCAATAGCCGCCGGGCACAGCAGGATTACTTGATGAACGGACGGGTCAGCAGACCCACCGGGCCGGTGGTATACCAGCGACGGTTGCCGCGACTGCGTGAATCGCGACCGACAGCCTGCGTCAGGCGGTCGAGAATAATGGCCAGGATCACAATCCCCACGCCGCCTACGGTCGCCAGCCCCATATCGAGGCGGCCGATCCCGCGCAGCACCATCTGGCCCAGGCCGCCCACGGCGATCATCGAGGCGATCACCACCATCGACAGGGCCAGCATCAGCGTCTGGTTTACCCCGGCCATAATGGTCGGCATTGCCAGCGGCAGCTGCACTTTAAACAGCATCTGGCGCGGGCTCGCGCCAAAGGAGCGCGAGGCTTCAATCAGATCCGCCGGCACCTGGTTAATGCCAAGAATAGTCAGGCGGATCACCGGCGGCAGGGCGAAGATAATGGTCACCACGACGCCCGGCACGTTACCAATGCCGAACAACATCACGATCGGCACCAGGTAGACGAACGCCGGCGTGGTCTGCATCGCATCCAGCAGCGGGCGGATAATTTTTGCCGCCCGCGGGCTGCGTGCCAGCCAGATCCCCATCGGCAGGCCGATAACCACGCAGAAGAGCAGGGCGGTCAGCACCAGCGCCAGGGTGATCATCGCCTGCGACCAGGCACCGATGGCGCCAATGGCAATCAGGGAGATCAGCGTGGCGATCCCCATCCCCGCGCTGCCAAACTGCCAGGCGATCAGCGAGAAGAGCACGATAGCCACCGGGGCAGGCATGCCCAGCATCAGCTGCTGGAAGCCGTTCAGGATGTAATCCACCGGCACGCGGATGCCCTGGAATAGCGGGCGGAAGTGGGTCACGACCCAGTCGATTCCCTCTGTCACCCAGCGGTCCAGCGGGATCAGCGTCTTATGGAACGGATCCATGATGTTGAAATGTTCCGGCTCCGGCGCCGGGGCGCTGGTCAGCCAGTCTGCCGTACCGCTGTCGGCAGGGGCAGGTGTAGAGGTGCCCCACGCGTCTGCGGATTGTGCGGCGCTGTCCGCCGCCTCTGTGGTACCCCACGGATTTTGTTCAGCCATTGTTTGCCCCCTCGCGATCTAAAGCCTGCAGCAGCATCCGTTTCGAGATGATGCCGACGTACTGTTGTTCTTCACCCACCACCGGCACAGCGCAGGGCGCCTGGCCAACGTGAGAGAGCAACTCGCTGAGCGGCGTTTCGGCGTCCACGGCAAGCGGAACGTCAATTAACGCCGCATCGATGCTCTGATTACCGTCAAGGGCGGTTTTCAGCGAATCGATGGAGACCACGCCAACAAATTTATTGCCGCGCTCAACCAGATAACCGTATTCACGGTCTTCGTCCTGCAGCAGCTTAAGCGCCGAGCGCGGGCCAAATCCTGGGGTCCTGCGGATAATGCCGTTCGGGCTTCGGCGGGCAATATCTTTGGCACTGAACACCTGGCTAATATCCACGCCGCGGAAGAAGGTGCGCACGTAATCATTGGCCGGGTTATTCAGAATTTCATCCGGCGTGCCGACCTGCACCACTTCGCCGTTTTGCATAATGGCAATGCGATCGCCAATACGCATGGCTTCATCCAGGTCGTGGGAAATAAAGACAATAGTACGCTGATGTTTTGCCTGCAGTTTTACCAGCTCATCCTGCATCTCGGTACGAATTAACGGATCGAGGGCCGAGAAGGCTTCATCCATTAATAATATATCGGGATTAATGGCTAATGCGCGGGCTAATCCCACGCGCTGGCGCATACCGCCGGAAAGTTCATCCGGATAGGCATGGGCATAATTTTCCAGCCCCACCTGACGCAGCGCGTCCAGCGCTTTTTCCTGACGTTCACTCGCAGGGACTCCCGCTAATTCCATACCGAAGGCGGTATTATCTATTACCGTCATATGTGGCATTAGCGCGAATGACTGAAAGACCATTGCAATCTTTTTTCTGCGCACCTCGCGGAGTGCGGCGTCCGATATTTTGGCAATATCTTCGCCGTCAATTAACACCTGTCCGCGGGTGGGTTCAATCAGGCGATTGAGAAGGCGAACCATAGTGGATTTACCCGAGCCGGATAACCCCATGATGACAAAAATCTCGCCTTCTTCAATGGCCAGACTGGCGTCTTTGACGCCAAGCGAAAGCCCGGTTTTTTCCAGAATTTGTTCTTTCGAAAGTCCCTGCTCAATATATTTGAAAGCCCGCTGCGGATGCTCGCCAAATACTTTATAAAGATTCTTAACTTCTAATTTAATTGCCATGCAATAGAAGGGTTCCTGTTATTTATTTACGTCGATATCATTACCAGTAGAAATAATTAGCAGGGCATACCCTAACATACTCAGAATCTGAGACAACCCTACACGGGCGGGCGATACAAATTTTGCCACAGGCGAAACGGCTGAATTTCCCATGAGATAAGGGCTGAGCGGGTGGTGAGATTTTCTGATATTTTTGCTCCGCCGTCGGGAAATTTCGCCTGGATCGCAAGAATTCAGGAAAATAGGGCCGGAGAATGACAGTGTAGTCGTCGTAGAAATAATCGGGGAAATATTGTGGAAATAATTTGCGTTAGGTGGAGGATATATTTCCCCTGAGGCCGATGGCGAAAGGGGAAAAACGGGCCATCAGAAATCCCAGTCTTCGTCCTCGGTCTCTACCGCTTTACCCATCACATACGACGAGCCGGAGCCCGAGAAGAAGTCGTGGTTTTCATCCGCGTTCGGGGAGAGGGCCGCGAGGATCGCCGGGTTGACGTTGGTCATTTCCGCCGGGAAGAGCGCCTCATAGCCGAGGTTCATCAGCGCCTTGTTGGCGTTGTAACAGAGGAAGGCTTTTACCTCCTCTGCCAGGCCGCTGCCGGCGTACAGCTCGTCGGTATAGGCCAGCTCGTTATCGTAGAGATCCATCAGCAGATCCAGCGCAAAACCCTTAAGCGCTTCGCGTTCGGCCTGGCTGACTTTTTCAAGCCCTTTCTGGTACTTATAGCCAATATAGTAACCGTGTACCGCCTCGTCGCGAATGATAAGGCGGATCAGATCGGCGGTGTTGGTGAGCTTGCCGCGGCTCGACCAGTACATCGGCAGCCAGAAGCCGGAGTAGAAGAGGAAGGATTCCAGAAAGACGCTGGCGATCTTCTTCTTTAATGGCTCATCGGCGCGGTAATGTTCCAGCACCCGCTCCGCTTTACGCTGGAGTGAGGGGCAGGCCTCGCTCCAGGCGTAGGCGGCATCCACCTCTTTCGTCTGGCAGAGGGTGGAGAAGATCGAGCTGTAGGAGCGGGCATGCACCGCCTCCATAAAGCTGATGTTCGACATCACCGCCTCTTCATGCGGGGTGAGCGCATCGGCCATCAGCGCCGGGGCACCCACGCTGTTCTGGATGGTATCGAGCAGCGTCAGGCCGGTAAAGACGCGGATGGTAAGCTGCTGCTCCGCGTGGCTCAGGTTTTGCCAGGCGGGGATATCGTTAGAGAGGGGCACCTTTTCCGGCAGCCAGAAGTTGCTGGTCAGGCGGTTCCAGACCTCGAGGTCCTTGTCGTCCTCTATCTTGTTCCAGTTAACGGCGTTGACGCGTGACAGTTTCATCCTTTCTCCTTACAGCGCGCAGGACACGCAGCCTTCGATTTCGGTGCCTTCCAGCGCAAGCTGGCGCAGGCGAATGTAATACAGGGTCTTAATCCCCTTTTTCCAGGCGTAGATCTGCGCCCGGTTGATATCCCGCGTGGTGGCGGTATCCGGGAAAAAGAGCGTTAACGACAGGCCCTGATCCACATGTTTTGTCGCCTCGGCATAGGTGTCGATGATCTTTTCCGGGCCGATGTCGTAGGCATCCTGATACAGCGCCAGGTTGTCGTTGGTCATAAAGGGGGCCGGATAATAGACGCGCCCGGTTTTACCCTCTTTGCGGATCTCAATCCGCGACACAATCGGGTGGATGCTCGAGGTGGCGTGATTGATATAGGAAATCGAGCCGGTCGGCGGCACCGCCTGCAAATTCTGGTTATAGATGCCGTGGCGCATTACGTCGGCACGCAGCTGCTGCCACATGGCGCGGGTAGGCAGGGTGATGCCGGCGCGGGCAAAGAGGGCGCGCACCTTTTCGGTTTTCGGCTGCCAGTCGCCTTCCAGATACTGGCTGAAATAGTCGCCGCTGGCATAGCGCGACTGCTCAAAGCCGACGAAGCGCTGATTGCGCTCCCGGGCCAGCAGCATCGAGGTGTTCAGGGCGTGCCAGGTAACGGTATAAAAATAAAGGTTGGTAAAATCGAGCCCCTCCGGGCTGCCGTAGGCGATCCCCTCCCGCGCCAGATAGCCGTGCAGGTTCATCTGCCCGAGCCCAATGGCGTGAGAAGCGGCATTGCCTGCCTCAATAGAGGGGACGCTGCGGATGTGGCTCATATCCGATACCGCCGTCAGGCCGCGCACGGCGATCTCCACGGTGCGGCCAAAATCGGGCGAATCCATGGTGTGGGCAATATTCAGCGACCCGAGGTTGCAGGAGATATCTTTGCCGGTGTCGGCGTAGTCCAGGTTTTCGTCATAGGTGGAGGCGCTATTAACCTGCAAAATCTCCGAGCACAGGTTGCTCATATTAATGCGCCCGGCAATGGGGCTGGCGCGGTTCACCGTGTCTTCGTACATGATGTACGGATAGCCGGACTCAAACTGGATCTCCGCCAGCGTCTGGAAGAAGTCGCGGGCGTTAATGTACTTTTTACGGATGCGCGCGTCGGCCACCAGCTCGTCATAAAGCTCGCTGATGGCTACATCGCCAAAGGCTTTGCCGTAGATGCGCTCAATATCATAGGGCGAGAAGAGCGCCATTTCGGCGTTCTCTTTCGCCAGGCGGAAGGTAACGTCCGGGATCACCACGCCAAGAGAGAGCGTTTTGATGCGGATTTTCTCGTCGGCGTTTTCCCGTTTGGTATCCAGGAAACGCAGAATATCCGGATGGTGGGCATGCAGGTAAACGGCTCCCGCCCCCTGACGCGCGCCGAGCTGATTGGCGTAGGAGAAGGCATCTTCCAGCATTTTCATTACCGGGATCACCCCGGAAGACTGGTTCTCAATCCGCTTAATGGGTGCCCCGGCCTCGCGCAGGTTCGAGAGCAAAAACGCCACCCCGCCGCCGCGTTTAGAGAGCTGGAGCGCCGAGTTTACCGCCCGGCCAATCGACTCCATATTGTCCTCAATACGCAGCAGGAAGCAGGAGACCAGCTCCCCGCGCTGGGCTTTGCCGCAGTTCAGAAAGGTGGGGGTAGCGGGCTGGAAACGGCCGGTGAGGATCTCGTCGGTAAGCTGCTGGGCCAGGGTTTCATCCCCCTGGGCGAGGGTCAGGGCCACCATTACTACCCGGTCTTCAAAGCTCTCGAGGTAGCGTTTGCCGTCGAAGGTTTTAAGCGTATAGCTGGTGTAAAACTTCCAGGCGCCGAGGAAGGTCTGGAAACGAAAACCGCTGGCGTGGGCGCGTTCAAACAGGGCGATGACAAAGGCGCGATCGTAGCGGGCCAGCACCCGCGCCTCGTAATAGCCTTCGCTGACCAGCCAGTCGAGCCGCGCCTGCTGGCTGGCAAAGGCCACGCTGTTCGGGCGCACGTGGGCGGCCAAAAAGGCCTCTACCGCCTGGCTGTCTTTGTCGAACTGAATGCGCCCCTCGCTATCGTAGAGGTTAAGCATGGCGTTCAGGGCGTGGTAATCGCTGCTTCCCTGGATCACGCGTTCTGCGGTTGTCGTTGCCAAAATTCATTCACTCCTTTACGCACGTTCTCTACGTCCTGCTGTGTCCCCATCAGTTCAAAACGATAGAGAAACGGCACGCCGCACTTTTGAGAGACAACATCCCCGGCGCGGCCGTAGGCCTCACCGAAATTACGATTGCCGGCGGCAATAACGCCGCGGATCAGCCCCCGGTTATGGGGATCGTTCAGAAAGCGGATCGCCTGGCGGGGCACTGCGCCCGCCGTTCCGCCGCCGCCATAGCTGGGCACCACCAGAATATAGGGTTCGTCTACCCGGATACGCTCCCGCTCGTTAAGGGGGATGCGAACCGCCGGCAGCCCAAGCCGTTCGATAAACCGGTGGGTGTTCTCTGAGCTGCTGGAGAAGTAGACGAGCAGGCTCATGCGCTGGCGGCCTCGACCTGCAGGCGGTTAATCATATCCGGGCGAAAGCCGGACCAGCTGGCGTCGCCGGCGATCACCACCGGTAGCTGGCGAAAGCCCAGCGCTTTAAGCCTCTCTGCGGCATCCGGCTCATGGTCAACATTTACCATCTCAAAGGCTACGCCGCGGTTTTCCATGGCGCGTTTGGTGGCGTGGCACTGCACGCAGTCATCACGAGTGTAAATAGTAATGCGCATGATTCGTATTTCCAATTATAATGAGAGAACGCCGCGATTGAACGCGTCGGCTTGTGTTGTCCTGCTAATGGGAATACTAGATGTAGTTATAAAAAGTTTCAACCATACAAGATATGGGTAAAAACGGCAGTCTGGCCTCTGCGTAACGGCGTCGTGGGGAAGGGGGCCTGTACCTGTTATCTGGGGCAAAAAGAAAAGCCCCCGCGGGCGAGGCCGGCGGGGGCTGATACAGCGGTGCTGTCTGTTACGACTTACGCAGGGTCAGCAGGGCACCGACAAAGATACCTACCGCCGCAATAGTACCGACAGCGCAAATCGGTTTTTCACGAATAAAGGTGGTGGCACAGTTAAGGGCATCGCAGCTGGAGCGCCCCTTCATGCGGGCACGGGTTTCACGCAGCAGGGCTTTCGCTTTGCGTCTGGTGGCTTCGGCTTCGCCTTTGGCGTCCGAGCCCAGGGACTTAAGCACATCTTCCAGGGTATCCGCTAATTTACTGACATCGTTATGAATATCCTGGACGCCATCGTCCACATCATTTCGGTTTGATCGATTAAACATAGGTTCCTCCCTTAAATTGCGTTCAATATCAGTTTAGACCAGCTTTTTAATATCTGAAGTCGGTCACGGGATATTGCGGCCTTTATGGATTTATCTGAAAGCACTGCTATTGCTGAATACGGTAAGGTTGCCGGGCAGGAAAAGATAATGAGGATTAAATATGTATTTACGACCTGATGAGGTTGCGCGCGTTCTTGAAAAAGCTGGATTTACGATGGATGCGGTAACACAAAAAGCTTATGGTTATCGCCGTGGCGATAATTATGTTTATGTGAACCGGGAAGCGCGTCTGGGACGCACGGCGCTGATCATTCATCCCACGCTGAAAGAGAAGAGCCTCTCTTATGCAGAGCCAGCCTCAGAGATAAAAACCTGCGATCACTATGAGCAGTTTCCAATCTATTTAGGCGGGGATCGCCACCAGCATTACGGCATTCCGCACGGGTTTAGCTCCCGGATGGCGCTGGAGCGTTTTCTGCAGGGGCTGTTCGGCGAACCGGCTTAACCACGCGACTGGCTTAGCCAGTCGCTGCATCCTGCGCTTCAACGGTGCCACAGGCAGTCACTTTAAACAGGCGACGGCAGTAATCGAGAAAATAGCCGTACGCCGCACCCATCAGCATTGAAACCACAATATTCGAACTTACCGCCGCGGCAATCTGATGCCAGTCGGCGCCCACGGCCAGCAAAATCACCACGTAGACCGGCGACTGAAAAGTAATATAGGCCAGCACATCCGCCAGATTTTTCATCCAGCCGGCAGGGCTCATGCGCCGCGCCACCCGCATAATGGCATCGCGGTAAAAACCGTATGGCCATGCAATAAGGATATTGACCGGCACCGCCACCAGCCTGGAGGAAAGGGACTGTTCAAAGCTCATTCCGGAGAGGAATATCTCGATCAGCATGTTCACAACCGAACAGTAGACAACCATCGCAAAGGTATCTGCAACCGCGTGGCGCAGGCGAGACTGCCGAGAGAACATGTCTGAGCTCCTTGAGAAAGGGGGATAAAGGGTGCTAAAGCGCATTGTTATGGTGCTTTAGATTGCAATATTTTTCATGCATAGAGTATATCTCTGCATGTCAGGTCGCAATGAGTGATAAATTTTTATTTAAAGGCGTTTTGGCAAAAAAATTCTCTAAAATTGATATTTTTTGAACTGTGTCGTTATTTTCTCTTCTGCTCTTTATTTTTCCATTATTAAACAATAGGTTGCCTTTTATTTCCTTAATGGTATTTCCCCCCTGTTTGCCTCATTGTGCAGAAATGGCATAACGGGCGGGCGAAAGCCACTTCGCTTGGCTGAATAGTGCAGAAATGGCCCTGAGCCAGTGAAAAATTCTGCCTGTTTGTTTAACTAGTTATGCATTAAATATGAATGGTTATTTAATGGTTTATACGTGGCGTTATTATCATTATTAAATAGGATGTAAACCAATCGCTGAAATAAAGCTGTCGGGCTGGAAAAAGAACGCGGCTATATTTTATTATTGCCATGCATAATGGTGTGATTTCTATTTTCGCGACCCGTTATCTGGAAGTTTAAAAGCAAATAGATTATTATCGACGGGTAATGCATATTTTTATCGACTTAGAAAGGGCTTTCACAATATATGAATTCGTTGTTACAGAATCTTAATAATATTCGTACTCTGCGTGCCATGGCGCGTGAATTCTCTGTTGAAGTACTTGAGGATATGCTGGAAAAGCTGCGGATTGTTACTGAAGAAAGACGTGCAGAAATGGCGGAAATGGAACAGCAGCGCGCTGAGCAGCAGCAAAAAATAGCGGCCCTGCTTGAGCGCATGAAGGCAGATGGTATTTCGGCTGAGGATCTGCTCGGCTCGCAGCTGGTGGGCGGTAATGGGCAGGCGAAAAAGCGTAAACCGCGTGAGCCAAAATATCGCTATATCGATACCGACGGCACTGAAAAAACCTGGACCGGCCAGGGGCGCACACCAAAGGTCATTGCCATCGCGCTGGCAGAAGGTAAATCGCTGGACGATTTCCTGATTTAATCGACACGGGCGGGGTTGCCGCCCGATGGCGTTTGCTTAGCAGACGCCAAAGTCACCCTCTTCTTTATAAGGGGCCACGTCTGCCGCTTTCACCGTAAAACGTTCACCATTCTCGTTGCTGGCCTGAACCACAACAAGCTGATCTTCGTGAACTTCCACAACGTTAAGTTTTGGTCCGCCCATACGCGGCTGAACAACATCTCCGACTGAAAACATAGCGATCTCCTGCAGGTTAATTGTGTCCCTAACAGTAGCCCAGGCGCCGTGCCCGGTACAGTGCTGAGGCGTAATTACCCCTTAATCGCCACCCTAAGCCAGTGTAAAGAGGGTAAAGGAGGGTAAAAACGGGCGGCAAATCTGGCATGTGCTGGCAAACTCGCTACGCTTAGAGATAAATTCTCTTTTTTTTACAATGACCTGATTACCTGCATGGAGAAATTATGGGTTTCTGGCGTATCGTTATTACTATTCTGTTGCCTCCGCTGGGCGTGCTGCTCGGTAAGGGTTTCGGCATGGCTTTTATTCTTAACATCATCCTTACGCTGCTGGGCTATATCCCGGGCCTGATCCACGCCTTCTGGGTACAGAGCCGCTCCTAATCCCGCCACAGTAAGTCGCTATAAATACCGGTCAGCACCCCCTGAGGCATAAACTGCTGTTTGATCCAGCGGGTCACCTGACCGGTTGCTGAATGCTGCGTCGCCAGCAGCATGCGCGAATCCTGACGCGGGTTGTTAATACGCCGCGTTACCAGCAACCCCTCTACGACCGCCTCGCGCACCATGTACTCCGGCAAAAAGCCGATCCCTTCTCCCAGTATCTGGCACTGGCATTTGGTATTGAAATCGGGCACCAGAATTGCCTCCTGCCCGTGCAGCAGCCAGCCCACCTTTTTATTGATGGTATGGGCGGTGTCCTCCACCATGATGTTGGGATAGAGCCGCAGCTGGCTCTCTGCCAGCGGCTCCGGGGCAAAGGCCAGCGGATGTGCCGGGGCGATGGCAAATACCCAGCGGATAGCGCCAATTTCGGTGTAGTCGATCCCACCCCCGTCGAGCAGGGTATCCGGCGCGCCAATAGCGATATTGGCCTGGTTGTTGATAATCGAGTCCCACACGCCGTTATAAACCTCGGTGGTGACCGTAATCTGAGTGGTAGGGAACTGCTTTTTCAGCACCTGCAGCAGCCGCGCGGTGTGGCGCGGCGTATAGAGCAGCTGGTTAATACAGATGCGTACCCGGGCCTCAATCCCCTGGGAGATGGTATCAATGCTGCGTTTAATGGCGTGAAAATCATTAAGCAGGTCGGTGGCCTTGCGATAAAAGTAAAAGCCGGATTCGGTCAGCTCGATACTGCGCGTATTACGCACAAAGAGCACTACGTCCAGCCCGGTCTCCATACGTTTAATGGTGTAGCTGATGGCCGAGGTGGTCACCCCCAGCTCGTCCGCCGCTTTACTGAAGCTGCCAAAACGGGCGGCGGTGGTAAATGCCAGCAGGTTCTCTTCGGTGAAAATGGAATTCATCGCGCGCTCCGGGCTAAATCGTTATTGTTGAATCTATTTGTAATCGCCCTCAGCGACAACCAGTTTTGAACAATATTTAACACTGCGGTTACAACTCATTTGAAGCGAATCACACTTCTGCACATTTGCTGCAGGCCGCGTCCGATAAGGGCTGGCCAGACATAAGCTTAATGCTGTTTCAGCGGCCAAAAGCGCGGCAAACATAAGAAAAAGATTGCACAGACGCACATTTTAGCCCGATTGTTGAATAGTATTTAATAATCGCTCTGCTTACGATGAATGCTTTTTAAGCGGATTCTTTTCCGGGATCGCTGTTGCTATTCTCAGGTCATCAGAAAACAACAGGAGTGTGAAAATGTCTGCGAATGAACTCATCACTGAATTTCTGCTGGCTGCGGAACAGGGAAATACCGAAGCGCTAAAAGCCTGTCTGGAAAAAGGGGTAGATATTAACGTCACCAATCGCCAGAAACGCACCGCCCTTATTATCGCCAGCCTTAATAAACATTATCCCTGCGTTGAATTACTGCTTGCCGCCGGGGCTAATATCGACCAGCAAGATAACACCTGCTTTAACCCCTTCTTAATTAGCTGCCTGACCAACGATATCACCCTGCTGCGTATTGTCCTGCCCTATAACCCGGATCTGGATCGCCTGACGCGCTTTGGCGGCGTGGGTATTACCCCGGCCAGCGAGAAGGGGCACGTGGAGATTGTGCGCGAGCTGCTGGCCCGCACCGACATTAACGTCAACCACACTAACTTCGTGGGCTGGACGCCGCTGCTGGAGGCCATCGTATTAAACGACGGCGGGGCGAAACAGCAGGAGATCGTAAAGCTGCTGCTTGAGTACGGCGCGAATCCGCACATGACCGATAAATACGGTAAAACGCCCCTCGAGCTGGCGCGGGAAAAAGGCTTCACCGAAATTGCCGAGCTGCTAGTTGCCGCCGGCGCGTAAATAACCCCGGCCAGCGTTTCCGGCTGGCCCGCAATAAAAACTCATTTTTACCATCATGCCCTTCGGCAGGATGGCGGCCCCCCTTTTGCCCGCGTTCGGGAGGAAATAATGCCAACCAAAATCGTAATAAAAAAGAACACCTATTTTGACTCCGTCTCATTAATGTCGGTCTCCACCAAAGCCAATAAATTACCCGGCGTGGAGCAGGCCTTTGTGGCGATGGCGACTGAAATGAACAAAGGGGTATTAAAGAACCTCGATTTATTAACGCCGGAATTAGCAGAGGCTAAAAACGGCGACCTGATGATTGTGATTAAAGGCGAGTCGGCGAACGACGAGACCCTGGCGGCCATCGGGGCTCTCTTTACCCGCAAAGAGAGCGGTGGCACCCATGAGGCGCGCTATGCCACCCTCGCCAGCGCCAAAGCCCACCGCCCGGAGACAAACCTTGCGGTGATCTCCGTGAACGGCACCTTTGCCGCCCGGGAAGCGCGCCAGGCGCTGGAGCACAACCTCAACGTAATGCTCTTCTCCGATAACGTGTCGCTTGACGACGAGCTGGCCCTGAAAACGCTGGCCCATGAAAAAGGGCTGCTGCTGATGGGGCCGGACTGCGGCACCGCCATCATCAACGGCGCCGGGCTGTGCTTCGCCAACGCGGTGCGCCGCGGGTCAATTGGCATCGTCGGCGCCTCCGGCACCGGCAGCCAGGAGCTGAGCGTGCGTATTCACGAGTTCGGCGGCGGCATCTCCCAGCTGATTGGCACCGGCGGGCGGGATCTCAGCGAGAAGATCGGCGGCCTGATGATGCTCGACGCCATTGCCATGCTGGAGGCCGACGAGGCCACTCAGGTCATTACCCTGATCTCCAAACCACCCGCGCCTGCGGTGGCGGAAAAGGTGTTGGCCCGCGCCCGCGCCTGCCGCAAACCGGTCGTGGTCTGCTTCCTCGGGCGCAGCGAACCCCCGGCCGACGAAGTGGGATTACAGTTTGCCCGCGGCACCAAAGAGGCGGCGCTGAAGGCGGTGCTGCTCACCGGCATCAAAAAAGAGTCGCTCGATCTGCACCCGCTCAACTGGCCGCTGATCGACGAGGTGCGTGCCCGCCTGACCCCGCAGCAGAAGTACATTCGCGGCCTGTTTTGCGGCGGCACCCTGTGCGACGAAGCCATGTTCGCCGCGCTGGAAAAGTACGACGACGTTTACAGCAATATCCAGCCGGATCCGGCAAAGCGCCTGGATGACATTAACGTCAGTAAAGCCCACACCTTCCTCGACTTTGGCGACGACGATTTCACCAACGGCAAACCGCACCCGATGATCGACCCCACCAACCGCATCGGCCGCCTGCTGCAGGAGGCGCGCGACCCGGAGGTGGGTGTGATCGTAATGGACTTCGTGCTCGGCTTTGGCGCCCATGAGGATCCGGTGGGTGTCATGCTCGACGCCATCAAAGAGGCGCAGGCGATAGCGAAGGCCGATAACCGTCCGCTGGAAATTCTCGGCTACGTGCTGGGTACCGACCAGGATCCCCAGTCGCTGGCGCAGCAGTGCCAGCTGCTCACCGATGCCGGCGTGATCTGGGCCAGCAGCAGTACCAATACCGGATTACTGGCGCGTGAATTTGTCTGCAAAGGGGAGAATGCATAATGACCACCTTATTTAACCAGCCGCTGAACGTGATTAACGTCGGTATTGCGATGTTCAGCGATGATCTGAAAAAACAGCACGTTCCGGTGACCCAGCTCGACTGGACGCCGCCGGGGCAGGGCAATATGCAGGTGGTGGAAGCCCTCGACCAGCTGGCAGAGAAACCGCTGGCGGAAAAAATTGCCGCCGCTAACAAAATCGCCCTGGATCGCATTATCCAGTCGCATCCGGTGCTGGTGGGCTATGACCAGGCCATCAACGTGGTGCCGGGCATGACCCGGACCACCATCCTGCACGCCGGCCCGCCGGTGGCGTGGGAAAACATGTGCGGCGCCATGAAAGGGGCGGTGACCGGGGCGCTGGTCTTTGAAGGGCTGGCGAACAATCTCGACGAGGCGGCACGGCTGGCGGCCTCCGGCGAGATCACTTTCTCTCCGTGCCACGAGCACGACTGCGTGGGCTCGATGGCGGGCGTCACCTCCGCCTCGATGTTTATGCATATCGTCGAGAACAAAACCTACGGCAACCGCGCCTTCACCAACCTCAGCGAGCAGATGGCGAAGATCCTGCGCATGGGGGCCAACGACCAGAGCGTGATTGACCGGCTGAACTGGATGCGCGACGTGCTGGGCCCGATGCTGCGCGACGCCATGAAAATCATTGGCGAGATAGATCTGCGCCTGATGCTGGCCCAGGCGCTGCATATGGGCGACGAGTGTCATAACCGCAATAACGCGGGCACCACTCTGCTGATTCAGGCGTTGACCCCGGGGCTGATTCAGGCGGGCTACCCAACAGAGCAGCAGCGGCAGGTGTTTGAATTCGTCGCCAGCAGCGACTACTTCTCCGGCCCCACCTGGATGGCGATGTGCAAAGCCGCGCTGGATGCCGCCCACGGCATCGAGTACAGCACCGTGGTCACCACCATGGCGCGCAACGGCTACGAGTTCGGCCTGCGGGTCTCTGGCCTGCCGGGGCAGTGGTTCACCGGCCCGGCGCAGCAGGTGATCGGCCCGATGTTCGCCGGCTACAAGCCGGAAGACTCCGGGCTGGATATTGGCGACAGCGCCATCACCGAAACTTACGGCATCGGCGGTTTTGCCATGGCGACGGCTCCAGCGATTGTGGCCCTGGTGGGCGGTACGGTGGAGGAAGCCATCGACTTCTCCCGCCAGATGCGCGAAATCACCCTCGGCGAAAACCCGAACGTCACCATTCCGCTGCTCTCCTTTATGGGCATTCCGACGGCTATCGATATCACCCGCGTGGCGGGCAGCGGCATTCTGCCGGTGATCAATACCGCCATCGCCCACAAAGACGCAGGCATCGGCATGATTGGGGCGGGCATCGTTCACCCGCCGTTTAGCTGTTTTGAAAAGGCGCTTCTGGCCTTCCGCGATCGCTATTTCCTTTAAGGTGAGCATCCATGAAAAACATGAAACTGGAGTGGAAAAGAGGTGACTGGGCGGCATATTTCGGGTTGATGACTAACAACCTGACCAATCTGCTGACCATGATGGGGCTGCTCATTTTTGTCGTCGGCATCCCGAAGGAGATTGTTTATGGACGCATCGCGCCAGCCTTCGGGCTGGCGGTACTGGTCGCGAGCATCTGCTATGCGTGGTTTGGCCTGCAGATGGCGCGCCAGACCGGGCGCAGCGACGTGACGGCGCTGCCGTCCGGCCCCAGCGCGCCGTCGATCTTTACCGTGACCTTCCTGGTGCTGATGCCGGTTTATCAGCAGACCGGCGACGCGGATTTTGCTATCCAGATTGGCCTGGTGTGGTGCTTTGTCGAGGCGATGATCCTGGCGGGCGGGTCGTTTCTGGGCGAGACCATCCGCCGGATGATCCCGCGCACCGTGCTGCTGTCGTGCCTGTCGGGCCTTGGCCTGCTGCTGCTGGCGATGAACCCGATGCTGCAAGCCTTTGAAGCCCCGACCGTCTCCTTCATCGTGCTGCTGCTGATCTTTATTAACTGGTTTGGCAAAAAGCCGATCTTCGCCAAAATTCCCACCGGACTGCTGCTGCTGGTTGCCGGTACGGTGCTGGCATGGATCTCCGGCCTGCAAAGCCCGGAGGCGATCAAGGCCTCGATGTCGTCGTTCGGCTTTAACCCGCCGCAGGTCCATATCGATGGCTTTATGCAGGGGCTGCCGCACGCCCTGCCGTACCTCGCTTCCGCCGTACCCCTGGGGCTGGCGAACTACATATTTGATCTCGAGAACATCGAAAGCGTCCACGCGGCGGGGGACGAGTACCCGACGCGCAAAGTGATGCTCGCCAACGGCCTGGCCTCGATGCTCGGCTGCCTGATGGGGAATCCCTTCCCGGTGACGGTATACGTGGGCCACGCGGGCTGGAAAGCGATGGGGGCCAGTATCGGCTATACCCTGGCCTCCGGCGTAACCATGTTTATCGTACCGCTGTTCGGGCTGGGGGCCTTTATGCTCGCCATTATCCCGATGACCGCTATCGTGCCGATTCTGGTCTTTATCGGCGTAGTCACCGCTAACCAGGTGGTAAGGGAGACCCCCAAAGTGGAGGTGCCGGTGATCTTTATCTGCCTGTTCCCGTGGATCGCCAACTGGGCGATGACCATGATGAACAGCGTGATGGGAGCGGCGGGCACCAGCGCGGCGAAAATTGGCACCGAGGTGTTGCACAGCAAGGGCATTTACTACGAAGGCCTGGTCCATCTGGGCAGCGGCGCACCGCTTGCCAGCATGCTTTGGGGCTGTATCGCCATCTTCGCCATCATCAACAAACCGCTGCGCGGCGCCGTTGCGGCGGCGGGCGGGGCAATACTTGCGTTGTTTGACGCTATCCACGCCCCGACGGTGGGCTTTGCCGAGGGCAGCTCGCTGATGTTCGTCACGGCCTACCTGATGATGGGCGCCATGTTTGTGCTGAAGCATTTCCTGGATAGCAGGGAAGTGGCACGTGGTGTGGCACCGATTTCTGAAGCCTGATTTGTCCCCTCACCCCGGCCCTCTCCCCAAAGGGGAGAGGGAGTAATCGTCCCCTCTCCCCTTTGGGGAGAGGGTTAGGGTGAGGGGCCCAGACCGCACATTGTTAAGGAAACCACATGAAACAACTCATGGTCGTTGCCATCGGCGGCAACAGCATTATCAAGGATAACGCCAGCCAGTCGATTGAACATCAGGCGCAGGCGGTAAAGGCGGTGGCGGAATCGGTGCTGGAGATGCTGGCCTCCGACTACGATATCGTCCTCACCCACGGCAACGGCCCGCAGGTGGGGCTGGATCTGCGCCGGGCCGAGATCGCTCACGAGCGGGAAGGGCTACCCTTAACGCCGCTGGCTAACTGCGTGGCGGATACCCAGGGCGGCATCGGCTACCTGATCCAGCAGGCGCTGAACAACCGCCTGGCCGCCCGGGGCGAGAAGAAAGCGGTGACGGTGGTCACCCAGGTGGAGGTGGACAAAAACGACCCCGGCTTTACCCATCCCACCAAGCCGATTGGCGCCTTCTTCAGCGAAGCCCAGCGTGATGAGCTGCAACGCACCCACCCCGACTGGCATTTTATTGAGGACGCTGGCCGCGGCTATCGCCGGGTAGTAGCCTCGCCCCAGCCGGTGCGCATCGTCGAGGCCGACGCCATTAAGGCCCTGACGCAACAGGGCTTTGTGGTGATTGGCGCAGGCGGTGGCGGCATTCCGGTGGTGCGCAGCGAGCAGGGCGATTACCAGAGCGTGGATGCGGTGATCGATAAAGATCTCTCCACCGCGCTGCTGGCCCGGGAGATCCAGGCCGACGTGCTGGCGATCACCACCGGCGTGGAGCAGGTATGCATCAATTTTGGTAAGCCGAACCAGCAGGCGCTGGAGCAGGTTAACGTGGCGCAGATGATGCGTTACGTGGAGGAGGGCCACTTTCCGGCGGGCAGCATGCTGCCAAAAATCGTCGCCTCGCTGGATTTTCTGCGCCAGGGCGGAAAGCAGGTGATCATCACCTCGCCGGAGTGCCTGCCCGCGGCGCTGCGCGGCGAGACCGGCACCCACATTGTGAATGCGTAACGAAAAGGAAGAGACAATGAACGACAATAAAAGCCGCCGGGAGTTTATCAGCCAGAGCGGCAAAATGGTCACCGCCTGCGCGCTTTTTGGCGCCACCGGCTCTGTCGCGTATGCTGCTGACACGCCAAAACAGAGCGAGACCAGCAAACCGATGAACATCACCGCAAAACACTACTATCTGGACAATGTGCTGCTGGAAGAGGGATTTAACTTTGACGGCGATGTGGCGACCAGCACCCGCACCGGGCTAAAAACACTTGAGATCAAGGACGGCAAAATTGCCGCCCTGCTGGATAACAACAGCCACCCGGACGCCGCGCTGCCGCACTATAACGCCGGCGGCAAGCTGCTGCTGCCCGCGATGCGCGACATGCATATCCATCTGGATAAAACCTTCTACGGCGGGCCGTGGCGCTCGCTCAACCGCCCGGCGGGCACCACCATTCAGGACATGATCCGCCTCGAGCAAAAGCTGCTGCCGGAATTACAGCCCTACACCCAGGAGCGGGCCGAAAAGTTAATCGACCTGATCCAGTCGAAGGGCTCCACCATCGCCCGCAGCCACTGCAATATTGAGCCCACCTCCGGCCTGAAGAATCTGGAAAACCTCCAGGCGGTGCTGGCCCGTCGTCAAGCCGGGTTTGAGTGCGAGATTGTCGCCTTCCCCCAGCACGGTTTATTGCTCTCGAAATCGGAATCCCTGATGCGCGAGGCGATGCAGGCCGGGGCCCACTACGTGGGCGGCCTGGATCCCACTAACGCCGACGGTGCGATGGAGAAGTCCCTCGACCTGATGTTCCAGATTGCGCTGGATTACGACAAAGGGGTGGATATTCACCTGCACGAAACCAGCCCGGCGGGCGTGGCGGCGGTGAACTACATGGTGGAAACCGTGGAGAAAACCCCCGAGCTGAAGGGCAAGCTGACCATCAGCCACGCCTTCGCCCTGGCGACGCTTAACGAGCAGCAGGTGGATGAGATAGCCACCCGCATGGCGGCGCAGCAGGTGACCATCGCCTCTACCGTGCCCATCGGCACCCTGCATATGCCGCTGAAGCAACTGCGGGAGAAAGGGGTGTTTGTCATGACCGGCACCGACAGCGTGATTGACCACTGGTCGCCTTACGGCCTGGGGGACATGCTGGAGAAAGCCAACCTCTACGCCCAGCTCTATATCCGCCCCAACGAGCAGACGCTCTCCCGCGCATTAGGCATCGCCACCGGCGACGTGCTGCCGCTGAACGACAAGGGCGAGCGGGTCTGGCCGAAGGCGCAGGATGAGGCCAGCTTTGTGCTGGTGGACGCCTCCTGCTCCGCCGAGGCGGTAGCGCGCATTTCGCCGCGCACCGCCACCTTCCATAAGGGGAACCTGGTGTGGGGGACGGTGGGCTGATTTATCCCCTCACCCTAACCCTCTCCCCATAGGGGAGAGGGAACTGTTACAGCCACTCCCTATAGCCGGATGCGAACTTTTCTCCCTCTCTCCAAAGTCGGGTGGGAGCTTTTACTCCCTCTCCCCTATGGGGAGAGGGCCGGGGTGAGGGGCCCAGACCGCACAAATCTCAATACCCCACCTGATACACCCGCCCGCTCTGCACCCCCTCCACGCTGCGCCGATAGGCCTGGGCCACGGTCGCGGCGGGCACGCTCTCAAACCCCGGGAAGAAGCCGTCGTAGGCTTCGGCCGATTCGGTCAGCACCGTCGGGCTAATCAGGTTAATGCGGATCCCGCGCGGCAGCTCGCAGGCCGCGGCGCGAACAAAGCCTTCCAGCGCCGCGTTCACCGTGGTGGCATTGACCCCCTGGGCAATCGGCTCCTGGGCGATAATACCGCTTATCAGGGTAATAGAGCCGCCGTCGTTCAGATAGTGCTGCCCGGTCAGGGCGAGACGCACCTGGCCCAGCAGTTTATCCTGTAGCCCCAGATTAAAATCATCGTCGCTCATGGCCGTGAGCGGACCAAAATGCACGCCGCCGCTGGCGGAGACAATCGCATCCACTCTGCCGATTTTTTCAAACAGCGCCTGCACGCTCTGCTGGGAGGTGATATCCACCTGCGTATCGCCCTGGGTGCGCCCGACGCGGATCACCTCGTGACGACGACTTAGCTCTTCTGCGACGGCCTTACCGACCGTACCGCTGGCACCAATAATTACGATTTTCATAGCCGACTCCTTCTGTAGTGAGCCTCCATTCTTTAATAAATAAAAAATCGGATAAACTGGCCTAAAGTTAGAGGATTACTAACCAGAGGTTTGCAATATGGATAAGCTTCGCGGCATGGAGACCTTTATCGCGGTGGTGGAGAGCGGCAGTTTTACCGGGGCCGCCGCCCGGCTGGAGATGTCGGCGGTGATGGTGGGTAAGTACATCGCGCAGCTTGAGGCCCGGCTCGGCACGCGGCTGCTGGAGCGCAACACCCGCCGCCAGAGCCTGACCGACGCCGGGCGGGTTTACTTCGATGAGGCGAAGCGGGTCATCGAGCAGGTTGCCATCGCGGAAAACTCAGTTGAGCGCCTGCGCGCCGCCCCCGCGGGCACCCTGCGCGTGACGGCGCCTACCTCTTTTGGCGGCTGCGTGATTGCGCCGCTCACCGCCACCTTTTTGCAGCGCTATCCCGAGGTGCGCGTCGAGCTGGATCTCACCAACCGCATGGTCGATCTGGTAGAGGAGGGGGTGGACCTGGCGATCCGCATCGGTGAGATCCATAACGAGGATCTGGTGGCGAAATATCTCTGCCCCTACCGGATGACCATCTGCGCCGCGCCGGACTATTTAGCCCGCCACGGCACGCCGCAATCGCCGGCCGATCTGGTGGATCATCTCTGCCTCTCCCATACGGTGTGGACCGCCCGCAACGAATGGCGGCTGCCCGGCGCAGAAGGGGAGGTGCGCTGGAAACGGGATGCGATTTTGCGCTGCAACGACGGCTACGGGCTGCGGATGGCGGCAATTGCCGGGGCGGGACTGCTGCTGCAGCCGGAGGTGCTGGTGGCGGACGCGCTGGCGAGCGGCAGGCTTATAGGTGTTTTAGAAAATTACACGCCGCAGCCCCGACCGGTGCATCTGCTGTGGCGTCAGGATTTGCGGCCGCTGCCGAAGTTAACCCAGTTTATCGCCCATATTATGCAGGCACACCGCGGTCTATAATGTCCGTTGCTTTGCTCCCTCTCCCTGGGGAGGGGGGTGAAATCAACTAGGGCAAAGCCCGGTGGGCGCTTTAAGCGGCCCGCACTCATCGTAGCCGTAGACCTTGTAGCCCTTACTTTTCATACAGCCTGAAATTTTTTCGCTCCTGGCAACGATCTCCTGAAGCGTTTGCTCCGGGCTGGCGCTGCCGTCGTTCCAGCTACCGTCGTCGAGATTGGCTTTTTTGGGTACGCCACAGCTATAGAGATCTTTTTTACGCTGCTCATTATCGGTGTAACCATTTACACACGGCTTCTGAAAAGTTTGCGCATAGCGTACGTATTGATAGTCGGTTGAGTCCATATTGGCGACAACACAGCCGCTGAGCAGCAAACAGAATAAGATGACGAGTATTTTCATTTGCGGGCCCTTGTAACTTTTTGCATTAACGGATACCAAAAATCCAGAACACCATTCCTGCGGGTATGCCTAAGGCGCCGATATTTAAGATGGTAATAAATTCATCTTTTCCAAAAGGAAAAGGCTTATCAAAGTCCCAGATGAGCCAGCCTTTCACCAGAAAACAAAAAAGGCCTATCATCATTAACGCGATGCACATTAAAAAACATATGCCCAAAAGCGCCCGAAAGGATTTTTTGGAATTATCCATTTTCATTTCTCTTTACCAGCATGTCGCTCTGCGCTATCGGCCAGGGTTTCCCACCGCGTCGAACAGGCAATAAAGGCATGGCACCTCATATAACGGAAGCGAATCAATTAGGGCAAAGCCCGGTCGGCGCTTTAAGCGGGCCGCACGCATCGTAGCCGTAAACCTTATAGCCTTTGGCTTTCATGCAGCTCGATATCTTATCGTTTCGGGCCACGACCTCCTGAAGCGTCTGATCCCGGGTGGAACTGCCGCCGTTATAGCTGCCGTCGTCCAGGTTAGCCTTTCTGTCCACGCCGCAGCTGTAGAGATCCTCTTTACGCTGCGCCTCGTTGGTTCGCCCGGAGCTGTCCAGCTTCTGGAAGGTCTGGGCATATTTCACGTACTGATAATCGGTTGAGTCCATATTGCCCACCACGCATCCGGTGAGCAGGAGGGGCAAAAGAACCAGCAGACTTTTTTTCATGTTTCGCTCGCTTACTGAGAGGTTGAGAAAATAAATTGCAGCAGCTCAGGCGACACCAGTTCGCTCATGGCAAACGGTGTGGCAACCGGAATAGCTGCGACGGTCCAGGTATTGGCCGCTGCGTTGGCGAGCGGGCCGCGATCGCGCGCGGTATTCCCCTCTTTATCATAAAAACCAGGCAGTTGACCGCCGACCAAATCATGGGTTCCGGCATAGCTTTCCACCAGATCGTCAAGGAAGGAGCCAGGCGTATAGGTTAATGGCCCCATCATGCCCACCCCGCCCTGGAAGCCGCCCGTTGGGCCATATAGCCCGCCCGATAACGTCTGGTCTTTTAGCAGTGCGTCGAAGGTCTTATGGTCATCATCGCCGATATACTGAACCCGACCTTTGCTGTCGAGGATCAGGGCGTTGCCGTTATTCGTATCATGGCGGCAGCGGATATTGCCGTCTCCGCAGATGAAGTCCAGACCGACCCTGACGCCACCGGCTTTAATGCCGTCGTAAAGGCCGTTGCTTGGCCCGGAGATATTGCTGATTTCGTTGCCGTCCTGGTCGACAACCCCCGGGAAGAGCATCGAGTTCTTGATGGTCTCCTCGCGCATCTTCGTCGCCGCCAGCGATAGCGTTCCCTGGGTGACGGCCGCGTCAGGCGATCCGGCCACAATCCCCACCAGCGTTTGCAGGAATCGGCGCTGATATTGCAGTTTGTAGATATTTTCCAGCGCGGCATCGCGCTTCGCGGTATCGCCGCCTTTGAGAGCCTCCTGCAGCTCCTGCCGCGCCGCCGCCTGTTGGCCATCAAGATACTCGCCAATCTGGCGGTTGGCATTCTCTTTGAAATCACGCGTTACGTTCACCTGCAGGTTCAGCTCTTTGAACACCTCGTCCTTGTCGAAATTATTCGCCAGCGCGCCGGAGTTGGCCGCCGCCGTTTCGGTGGTGATATCGGTCTTCACCCCCTCGACGGCCTGCTGTTGCCCGTCCGGCCTGGTGATGGTGATATTGTCGGTGCTGATCCCGCTGCGGGTAACCGAGCTATCGCTGCCGCTGTCGTGCCCGATGCCGAAGGTGATATTTTTATCCAGCGACGCGGCGCCGGTCGCCAGGTGGGTATTGCCGTTCTGGTCGGTGATCGTTTTGCCGCTCTGAGGCGCGGCGTTATCCCCGAGCCCCAGATCGGCATTCATGCTCATGGAGCCGCCGACGCCAAAACCGTTGCCCTCAAATTCCGAGGTATTGTGCACGTCGCGCCAGCTCAGGGTGCCGGTACTGAACTGGTTTTTGCCCGCTAGCTCGGCGCTCTCGCTGGAGGTAATCAACCCGCCCACCAGATCGGTATGATCCTTAACGTTGATGTTATAGCCGTCGGCCCCGGCGAAGACGCCGGACTGCTCCTGCACCGAGGCGTAGTCGGCGTTTACCTTCGACTGGCCGTAGTTACCCGAAGCGGCAAAGCCGTAGCCGACGGTCACCTGGCCACCCATGCTCTTCTGCTCGCCTTTGTAGGTCATGGTGTCCTGCAGGCTTTCGATATTGAGGTTCTGAGCGGTGATGTCCACCCCTTTGCCCAGCAGCTGTCCCCCGCGCAGGATGGTGTCGCCGCCGCTGATGAGGGTGGTCTGGCTGTCCATATCCCCGACGTGGCTGTTACGCCACGAGAGCTCATCGCCGTTGCCGTAGCCTTTGCCTTTGTTGGCACCCGCGGTCACGCCAAAGGAGGCTCCGCCCTGGCCGTAGCTCACCGCCACGCCCGCGTTCCAGCCGCTGGAAGCGTTATTCGAGCGATCATGGCGCTGCTGTTCGGCGGCGAGGATATTGATATCGTTATCGGCGAACAGGGTGGTGCCCTGTCTGCCGCTCACGTCCGAGCCGATAATATTGATATCCGACCGCTCGCCCCCGGTGGCCACCACCACCGCCTTCTGACCCGCATTCACTTTGCTCGCCAGCGCTGAGGTGCTGTCGGTGGTATCGGTCTGGCTCTGCCTGCTCTGACCATAGGTCAGCGACACGCTTACATTCTGCGCCGCCGCCTGGGCGCCGTCCGCCATCAGCCCCTGGGCGGTGTTCATCATGGCGCTGGCGGCGCGGGCGCTGTCCCAGGCGGCGTTAGCGGCGGCCAGCATGTTGATACGATCGTCGTTGCTCTTGCCGACGTTTTGCGTGGAGTTAAGCGCGCTCTGGAGCGCCGACACCACGGGCACGTTAACGGCCAGGGTAAAGCCTTTCTGTTCAACGGTGCGTTTGTACTGCGACGCGTAGGTATCCTCCGCCGCCTCGATGGTGACGTTTTTCCCCTGGATCCCCACGCTGCCGTTGGGCGACGAGACGGTGCTGCCGGTCTGGCGATAGTCGTTCCCCGCCATCAGTACCGTATCCCCCTGCAGGCTACCCACCAGCGAGCCTTGTCCCGCCAGCGCCTGGCTGGCTTGATCGACGCTCTCTTTGCGCGAACCTACGGTAAAGCCGAGGCCGCCGGAGCTCATCAGGCCCGATTTCTTCTCTTCTTTGAGGTGGGACTCATCGTTGCGCCCGCCCATGGTAGTCAGGGTCAGATCGTTACCGGCGCGCAGGGCCACGTCGCTGGTGCCAACCACGCTGCTGCCTGCCACGGTGAGGTTGTTGCCGGCAGCGATATTCACCGAGCCGGCGCTCATTTCGCTGCCCTGAACGGTCTGACGATCCACCGTATCGCGAGTTTTAGTGGTGGTTTTCGAGAGCCAGCCGTTGCCGCCCACCACCTTATGGCGCTCGTCGAGCTGGTCGTCGTTAAGCACCCCTTCGATGTTGATGTTGTTTTTGGCGGCCAGCGCCAGCGCGCCGTCGGAGGTCACGCGGGCGGCACGGGCGTTGATATCATTACCTGCCTGCACGGTCACGCCGCCGGTGCCGCTCAGGGCGCTGCCGTTGTTCTCCCGGCTGCTCTGCTTCAGGCTATTGTCCGCATCCCACACCAGGCTATCAGCGCGTGCAGTTTCCACCGTGTTCAGGTTAACGTCACGCCCGGCCACCAGCTGCGCCTTGCCGTTCTCGCCGCTGGCAATCACCTGCGCGCCGGTCAGGGTGATATCCCGCCCGGACTGCAGCGCCAGCTTGCCGTTGTCGCCCTGTACGTAAATGCCGGAGACGCTGTCGATGGTGGTACGGGCGAAGCTGTTCTCGCCATTGACGCTGGCGGCGCTGGTGGTTGTGGTCGTCAGGTTAATATCGCGCCCGGCGCTGGCCAGCACGCTGCTGTCGCCCACGATGGCGCCGCCGATATTGTTGATATCGGTGCGGGCGTTCAGGTTGACGTCCGCCCCCTGAATGGTGCCGGTCTGGTTGATGATGTTGTCGGCATCCAGCTGCAATACTTTGCGCCCGGCAATGGTGCCGCTGTTGAACAGGTCGCCGTTGAGCTTCATCGACACGTTGTTACCGGCAATCAGCGCGCCGGAGCCGTCGATGTCGCCCTGTTTCACTTTCGCATAGACCTGCGGCACCAGCACGGTCTCCATCGAACCGTTCGGCATTTTCACCTGGGTGTTGACCAGCCAGACGATATCCCCTGTCAGCAGCGCCATCTGCTCCGGGGTGAGCGCCACGCCGAGCTTCAGGTTGTACGCTTTGCCAAAGGTGATGCCGCGGTCCATCAGCGCCTTGTACTGCTCTTCGTCGTTGCTGTAGCCGTCCAGATAGCGCTGGCCGGTAATACCAATCACCTGCTCGCGGATCAGGCGCTGCTCGTAGTAGCCGTCGCCCAGCCGCTTAATGGTGCTGTCGCCATCGGCGGTAAAAGCGTCCTGCATATAGTCGCTGCCGAGCCACTGGCGCTCGTTGGTAAAGCGCGGATCGGTCTCCACCAGGTAAGGAACGTCCGCCGAGGGGTTAACCTTAAACAGGCTGTTGTCCGGCAGGGTGGTGTTGGGGCCGATAATGCGGATCGCGCCGTCGGCCGGGGTCACTTCAAACTGCTGGCCGGCGGGCGGGGTCACCGGCTCGCCCGGCGAAACGCTCTGCTGCGGGGCAGGCTGCACGCCCGCCGCCTGACCAATCGCCACGTCCGTTCCCTGCAATACCAGCGGGGTAATGCTGAGGTTGCTGCCCTCCACGCTGCCGTTACTCACCAGCTGGCCCGGCTTCAGGGCGATGCTCTGAATAGCCGTTGGCGGCGTATAGGCGGTGCGATCGCGACCCTGTTCATCGCCGCCTTTGTGGCGAATGCGGTAGTAGTGGGTGATGGTGCCCTCGTCGGTGGTGTAACGCTCGCCGGGCACGTCGTCGTTCTGCACGCTACCCAACTGGTCAATCGCCAGGGTGCCGCCCGCGATAACCTGGCTCTTGTCGTTAAACAGCTTATCCCCGGTCAGCAGCATATTGCCGCCGGCGAGGATCTTCGCCGGGTCGCTCTCCTTGATGCGCGTTTCGTCAACCGTGCGGGTGTAGTCGTACTGGTTGAAGTTGTCGTTATCGGAGCCGGGTTTTTCCGGGGTGCTGAGGTTGCGCAGGCCGTCGGCGGAGTTGCCGTTGACCTTCACCCCCTCATCGCCCGCCTTCCAGCGGTTGGTTGACCCCGAGTGCTGGTACTCGGTCAGATCTTCCTGCGACACCCGGACCACTTCGGTGGAGAAATGGTCGTTGATGTTGTTAATCTGCCCGGCGGCAATCGCCATATCCCCGGCGGACTCGATGGTGGAGCTGTGGTTATTGATGGTCCCTGCGCGTCCGGTGACGGCGCCGCTATCGTCCAGCGCGCCGCCGATAGCCATGCTGCCAGCGCTGTAGATCAGGGCATGGTCCTGATTGTTCAGGGTCTGCACCCCCAGGTTCACCCCCTCGCGCCCGGCGAGGGTCGCCGCGGTGCCGTTTTCCGCAAGGTTATTAAAGGTGATGCTATTCACCCCGACCATGTCGCCGTAGATCCGCCCAGTGCCGACGTTGGTGAGGGTGTCGGCATTAATGCGAGTATTGATCCCGTCGATCAGGCCGGTGTTAGATAGCGTGCCGCTGGCGGTCAGGGTGGTGCTCCCGGCGTTGATTTCGCCGCTGGCGAGGTTAGTCAGGTTCGCACTCTGCACGTTAAGCGCGCTGCCCGCCATCAGCTTACCGCCGTTAGCGAGATCGCCTGCGGTAGTGAACGTCAGGTTGCCGTTGGCGATGGTGCTGCCGCTGTTGTTTACGCCTGCGTTGCTGTGCAGATCCATATCACCCAGCGACAGCAGCTGGCCGCTGGCGTCCAGGGTATCCGCCCGCACGTTCAGCGTTTTACCCGCCTTCAGGGTGCCGCCCGCGTTCACCAGGTTCAGGGCGCTGCCGCTGAGATCCAGAGAACCGCCCGAGGCCAGCGCCCCGGCGCTGTTATTGAGCACGCCACTGTTATCAATGGTCAACGTACTATTTGCCAGGATGCTGCCGCTCTGGTTATCCAGATTCGCGCTATTAAGCGTCAGGCTCTGGCCCTCCAGCCCCTGGTTTTCGCCCAGGGTGTTCTGGTTCACAAGGTTCAGGGCAGTGAGTGTCAGGTGTTTGCCGCTGCGGATAAGCCCGGAGACGTTATCCACCACCCCCTGGGCGCCGTCGAGTAGCAGATCGCCCACCGACTGGATCTGCCCGCCGCCGTTTTGCAGGCTGGCGGTATGCAGGGCGGTCTCCGCCTCGCCGATAACACGCCCGCCGCTGCGGTTATCGAGATCCGCCGCCGCGATATCCGCCGCGCCGCCTGCCGCCAGGGTGCCCGCCTGGTTATTAATCCGTTCTGCTGAGAGGTTAAGCGCCCCCAGGCTGTTCAGGGTGCCGCTGGCGTTATCGAGCGCGCCGGTGGTGAGGTTAACCCCGTCGCCCTGCAGGACGCCGCTCTGGTTATTGATGCCGCCGGTGCTCAGCGACAGGCTCTCTGCCGCCGCCAGCTGCCCGCCGAGGTTGTTAAGGGTGTCGCCGGTAAAGGCCAGGCTAGCGCCGGAGAAGGTGGTACCCTGGCTGTTATCCAGCAGGCCGCCATTCAGGGTCATGGCCCCTACGGACTTCAGCGCGCCGCCGCTATTGCCGAGGGTGTCGAAACCGGCGCTCAGGCGCTGGTTGGCGCCAATCTGGCCGCCGCTGTTATCGATAGCGCTGGCGTTAAGATTAAAATCGCCGTCGCTCGCCAGGAAGCCGCCCTGGTTATTCAGGGCGCCGCTCTCGAGGCTCAGGGCACCCTGAGAGAGCAGGGCGCCGGACTGGTTCGCAAACTCGCCGCCGTTAAGATCAATAGTTGCGCCATCGGCAACAATGGTCCCCTGCTGGTTATCGAGCTTCGCGGCGCTGATACGCTGGGTTTTGGCCGCCTCGATGCGCCCGCCGGCGTTGTTTACTCCCTGGCGGGCGGTAATCTCCCCGTCGCCCGCGGCGGCGGAGATCAGCCCCTGGCGGTTATCCAGGCTGTCGGCGTCAAGCTCTGCTTTGCCCGCCACCGCCACGATTTTTCCGCTGGTATTATCCACGGCTCCGGCCTGCAGCCGCACGCCGTTTGTCGCCACGATCTTCCCGCTGCTATTATCCACGGCCCCGGCTTTCAACTGCACGCCGTTTGCCGCGCCGATCTGCCCCTGGCGGTTATCGATTTTGCCCGGCAGGCTCACCGCCAGGTCGCCGTTGCCGCTCTGGACAATGTTGCCTTTCTGATTGCTGAGGTCGTGGGCGCTCAGGGTCAGCTCGTTTGCTCCCAGAGAACCGCCGTCGTTGTTCAGCATCCTGCCGCTGCGCAGGGTCAGGGCGTCGGCGCTGACCTTCGCGCTGGCGGTATTAAGGTCTTTGGTGCCGCCGTCCAGCAGGAGACGTTTACCCTGGGTCTGGCTGCCGCTGACGTCCACCCCCTGGCCGCGGGCGCTCAAATTGCCCCCCGCCAGGTTTTGCCCGTGGGCGCTAAGCTGGCCGCTGGTGCTCAGTTCCAGATCGCCCGCGTCGGCGAGCTTGCCGTCGCTTTTCACCCCGGCGGCCAGCACGCTCTCTTTGCTGCCGGTCAGGCTGGCGGCGCTCGCGCGCACGTTGTTAGCGGCGGTAATCACCCCGCTGTTGTTGAGTTCACCCGCGGTTTGCAGGCTGGCACTGTCGCCCGCGCGCAGGGTGCCGCTGTTCTCGATGCGCCCGTCGGCGGAGATCGTCACGCTGCCCGCCTGGGCGCCGATGGCCCCGGCGTTACGCACCCCGACGCCGCGCTCGGTGCCCACCATGCGGATTTTACCGGCGTACATCCCGCCGAGGCTGGCTACGTCTACCGCCAGCTGCGGACGGCTGGCCGGATCCTCGCTGCCTTTTTCGATTTTTTCGTGGGCGGCGTCCACCCGGTTGCGCCCGGTGGTGACTTTCAGATCGTTCGCCCACAGCCCGGCGTTAACCTTCACCGAGCGGGCAATGATGTCGGTGTAATCCGCCCCCGTGGTGTCCATTCCGGCGCCGTCCACCACCACTTCGCCGCGCTCGACGTTAAAGCCGGTGAGGTTGCCGTCCTTCATCTGCGCCTGGCCGGTGGTGAGGGTGGCGCGGTTGGCGTTGATAAATCCGCAGCCGCTACAGGTGATGCCCGCCGGGTTGGCGATCACCACCTGCGCTTTTTTACCCGCCACTTCAATCATGCCGTTGAGCTTGCTCGGGTCGCGGGAGCTCACCTCGTTGAGGATCACTTTGGCTTCGCCCCGGGCGAGCCACGGGTTGCCCGCCACCATGCCGCCGAGGTTGGTCTGCACGTTTTTATGCGAGTTATTAAGGATTGCCCCTTTTTTGTCCACGTCGAACTGGGCGTAGTTGTTACGCGATACCCCGGCTTTGGACGGCGTCTGGATATTGACCTGCGGCGTGCCGTTGGCGCTGTTAATTACCGTCGGCTGCTGGTTTTTGGGCGCCCCGGCGTTGGCCACTATCGCGGCCTCTGCGCTGTGTATCACCCCCATCGCCAGCCACAGGCTGAAGCTTAAGGTGCTTACCTTGCCGACCAGACGGCTATGCGTATGCCCGATACCGGAAGAACGGGACGAACCGGCGCGGCCGGAGCGGGCGATATCCGCCACCACCATCAGCATGCCGCGCGCTTTGTTAAAGACAATTCGGTAGAGGTTCTTATTCATGGTTCGTTCCTGTAAAAGCTTCCGGCAGGCTCACGGCGAGCGGATGATTCTGTTGCCACTCACGGGCCTGTTGACGGCTGACGCGGTTGCCGTGAAAGAGCATCACGCGCTTGCCGCGCTCGGCGCCCCGGTGATAGAGCGCGCGGCAGACGTGGTCGGGAAAGAAGTCCCGGCGCATCAGGGCGTACATTTCTGCGGTGTGGCCGAAGGGGGCGATCCAGTCGCAGAACCAGACCCGGTCGCCGCTGTCCCAGTCCTCTTCCCGCATCTCAATGGAGGGGCGGGTGAGGTAGCGCCCTTCCGCCTCCTCGTTCAGCCAGGCCCAGCTGAGGAAAAAGACCGGGCGATCGTCTTTGGCAATCAGCACGTACTGACGCCGCTTAATGATGGGCAGCAGCAGGGTCGGCAGGGCGTGCAGGGGCGCGTCCCGGTGCAGGGGGGAGTGCATCCACAGCCAGACGCTGGCGCCCAGCACCTCGGCTTCGCTCTCTTCGCCGCCGAGCAGCAGCGGGGCTTTGATCTCCAGATTGCCAACGCGCATTACCAGCTCCAGTTCAGGTTAAAGCCGAGGGTCAGGTTGCTGGTCTCGAAGCCGTCCGGCTTTGAGAACGGCGTGCCGGCAAAGAGGTCGTAGCCGGTGTTAAAAGCGTTACCGCGCAGGCCCACTACGCCGCCGGCCAGGTGTTTGCCAACGGGCAGATCCGCGCTGTAGCCGCCCACTTCGCCGTAGTCGGCGCCGAGGTAGAGCTCCTGATTCGGCAGCGGCGTGCGCCAGGCCAGATCGTTTCGCACGTACCAGCCGTGGCTGGCGCTCAGGGTGCGCTCGCCGTCAAAGCCGCGTACCGTCCAGCGGTTGCCGATGGCGAACTGCTCCTGCGGGGTCAGCGGGGTATTGCTGATCTGGCGCAGGTACTGCACGTTGTAGCGGAAGTTTTGCGTGCCGATGGCAAAAGGGAGATCGAGCTGGGCGTTCAGCTGGGTGATTTTGCCAAGGGCGGTGGCTTCGCCCCAGTACTCCTCCGGCGCGGGCTGGGCGCCGAACCAGCGGGTGCCGCGCTGATAGCTGACGCCCGCATCCAGCGTCGCCTGGCCGATATAGTGGCGATGCTCAAGCCCCACCCGCCAGCCGGCGGTCTGGCGGTGCTGAACGCCTACTTCGGTATCGTCGATATAGTTGCGGGTCTCCCGCGCCAGCACGTCATAGGTAAAGGTGGTTTTTTGCGAGCCGCTGCGGTGCAGCACGCGGCTGAGCTGTACGTCGAGGTTTTTACTTTTACCGCTATAGCGGTAATCGCCGTTCTCGCCGGCGACGGTCTGGTGATAGTCGTAATCGCTGCCGGTCACCCCCAGCATCCAGTAGCCAAAGGGCACCGAGTAGTGGGCGGTGTAGTTCTTGCTGCCTTTGCCGCTCTTGTCGTTGAGATCGTGGCTGGCATAGATATAGAAGAGGTCGCTCAGCGAAAAGGGGTTATCCAGCGACAGGGTTACGCCGCCCTGATAGCGGCCGGTGGTTTCGGTACCGGCGTCGTCCAGCGACAGGCCAATACGCCACATTTTGCTCTGCTTACGGGTTATCACCACGTCACTTTCGCCCGGCTTTTCGCCCGGCAGTAGCTCCATACTGGCCTCCACCGTGGGCAGACGCTGCAGGTTTTCCAGCCCCTGCTCGATATCGCGCAGATCCAGCAAATTGCCCTCGTGCGCCGGGAAGGCGCTGTAGAGCTGGATATAGTCGTCGCTCTCTGGGGTCAGCTTCACGTGGCGGATATAGCCCGGCACTATGGTCAGCTTCAGGGTGCCGCTTTTCAGATCCTGCGACGGGGCCAGCACGCGGGTGGTGATCCAGCCATGATCGACAATGCGGTTCTGCATCGTGCTCATCAGCAGGTTGATACCTTTACCGCCCAGGCAGCGCTCCTGCGCCTGGTCGGCAATACGCTGCAGCGGCAGCCAGTGGGGGAGAGCCTCCTGGCCGCTTAGTTCTACCCGGTTAATAGGGAAGCAGGGGGTTTCTGTCGGGAAGTCTATTTTGCCAAAACCTGACGACGGCTCTGAAAGGCGCACATCCGGCACCGGCGGGGTTAACTGCTGCTCCACGGCCCGCTGACGCTGCTGTTGAATAATAAACTGGTTATCAGGTTCCGCCGCGCGGGCAGAAAGCGTCAGGGACAGGCCGGCGGCCGTCGCTATTATCAGGGCGTTATTATGTCGGGCTGTCATGAAAGCGTCCGGGCTGTGTAAGCAAAAAGGAGACAATGTGAATTAGTGTAAAATTGTTTAAGTATTGGCGGGGTATTAAAAGGGGGATTAATCCTAAAGCCCGACATATAGCGGGCAGGGATATCCTTAAATCTGGTAGGTTAGAGCAGGGAAGGGGGTTCCACGCGGATAAGGTCAGCCACCCGCGCGAAACTTAAGTGAAATTTAACGATTATTTCTGCAGACGATCGACGCGTACAACCGGAGGCGTCATTTTTTTATCCAGGCTGCCGCTGATGCTAATCAGGTTATCGGGATGAACTTCGCGACCATCAAATACGGCTTGCGGAATAATAGTATCGATAGTCCCGGTTTTATCGCGGAATTTAAATTTATCGTTACCGCTGCCGTCAATTAAATTGCCTCGTAAGGAAATACTGGCCCCATCGTGCATCTCTTTTGCCTGCTCAACGGTCATAGAGCGAGCCTCTTCCGCACCGCGATATCCCTCATCCAGCGAGTGCGGCGGCGGGGGAGCAGCATCTTTTTTCAGTCCACCATTATCGTCGGCATAGGCCGCGGGGATTAAAAGGCAACACAATAAGGGCGCGACGGATATTTTCATACTGACTCCTTGGTTAATACTGACTTGACAGTTTAAGCCTGGTTGCTATTTTTTATTTTGCAAACAGGAACAGTCTTAATCAAATTTATCTATAAAAATCATCTGGCTGCATAATTTTAATAAACGGAACGGTAAGGTGATATATGGCAAAACTGGAAGAAAGTTCGCAGCCGCTGCCCGGTGTTAAGCAGAGCCGCTTTGCTTTGCATTTTGAGGATTTTTGTCATCGTTTCGGTTTTGGCCTGCTGCTGATTATTATTGCCGCTGCGCTTGCAGGTCTTTTTTCCGGCGGTTATTTTAGTGAAACCTCTCTTTCTAACGCGACAAATAGCCTGAAAGTGGATTACCAGCGTTTTGGGCGCCTGCAAAATCAAATCCAGCTGAAAATAACCGCGCACCAGCCTGATGCCGGTCGCTATCTCCTGCGTATTGGCCATGATTATACCGCCCGATTTGAAACGGAAAATATCTGGCCGCAGCCCGATGAAATGTACAGCGAGGGGGCAGATCTTTTGCTGGTATATAACAAGGTTAAATCCCAGGGGGATTTTTCGGTCTGGTTATATACCAGACCGGATCGGCCCGGAAAAGCCGTTACCTCTGTTACCGTAAATAATGAGCCAGCGGTTTCGTTCTGGCAGTTTATCTATCCTTAAGGGGCTGTTATGGAGATGATCCTCAGGGCCGCAGCCATTTATTTAATCCTGCTGGTGGTCTTTAAAATTGCCGGGCGGCGCGCGCTGCTACAAATGACCAGCTTTGACCTGATCCTGCTTTTAATAATTAGTGAAGCAACCCAGCAGGCGCTGCTGGGGAGTGATTTTTCGGTGACCGGGGCGATGCTCACTATTATTACGCTGGTAGCGATAGACATGCTTTTTGGCGTAATAAAAAAATATATCTCTGGCGCGGAATCTCTACTGGATGGTTCGCCGGTCATTCTGGTGGTACATGGCGAGTTACAACAGGAGAAATTAAAAAAGGTCGATGTGTCCGGCGACGATATTCTGGTTTCCGCCAGGCAGAATCACGGCATTGTCGATCTGAAAGAGATTAAATACGCCATTCTTGAACGCAATGGCCATATTTCTATTATTCCCGAAGAGAGTTCATCATGACAGCCAATATCTGGAATGAAGCAAAAACGACGAAAGAGCTAACCCGCCAGGTGGCGGAAGTCTTGCCCGAGCTGGGGTGGTATTTAACCACCGCCGAATCCTGCACCGGCGGCAATCTGGCCTCGGCGCTCTGTGCCGAATCGGATACCGCCGACTTTTTTGAAACCGGGATCGTGACCTTCAGCGATGACGCGAAACACAACGTTCTGGGGGTGAATAAAGCCACCCTGGAGAAGTACACCGCCGTTAGCGAACAGACGGTAAAAGAGATGGCGCTGGGAGCGCTGACTCTGGCGAAGGCGGACCTCAGCATCGCCATTAGCGGTTACGCCGGGCCGGACGGGGGTGAAGATGGCACCCCGGCAGGCACAGTCTGGTTTGCCTGGGGATTTCGCGGTGAGGCCACCGCCGCCGTGCAGCACTTCACCGGCGAATGTCAGGATGTGATTGAGAAAGCGGTTCGCTATGCGCTTGCGGAAATGTTGCGGCAGATCCCCCACTGGAAAAAGAGACTGCACTAAGGAGAGCATTATGGGCGTTGTGGTTATCACAGGTGCGACGGCAGGGGTAGGGAAGGCAACGGCGCTGCGTTTTGCCGAAGCAGGCTACGATGTGGGGATTATCGCCCGCGATGACCCAAGTCTGGAGGTCGCCCGAAACGAGATATCGCAGTCAGGGGTGAAGTGTCATGCGGTCAACGCCGACGTGACGGACGGCAGCGCTATTATGGCCGCGGCGCAAGAGATAGAGCAGCAGCTCGGCCCCATTGATGTCTGGGTCAATAACGCCATGTGCGCGGTGCTGGCGCCGTTTCGCACCATGCACGACGACGAGTTCCGCCGGGTAACGGATGTGACCTACCTCGGCTATGTCAACGGCACCCGGGCGGCGCTGGCGATGATGACCCCGCTTGACAGGGGGATGATTATCCAGGTGGGATCTGCGCTGGCCTACCGCTCCATCCCGCTTCAGTCGGCCTATTGCGGCGCCAAGGCGGCGATCCGCGGCTTCACTGACGCCGTGCGCACCGAGCTTATCCACGAGAAGATCAATATTCATCTGACCATGGTACAGCTGCCGGGACTGAACACCCCGCAGTTTGACTGGGCACGCAACAAATTTGCCTTCAGCATGCGCCCGGTGCCGCCGGTCTACGAGCCGGAGGTGGCCGCCCAGGCCATTGTCAACGCGGTGAGCCGCCCGGTACGCGAGCTCTGGGTAGGGCGCAGCACCATGCAGGCGATTATCGGCCAGTTTCTCTTTCCCGGTCTGCTCGACCGTCTGATGGTGAAAAAGGCGTGGGAAGGGCAAATGACCAGCGGGCTGAATGCCCCCGCGCGGCAGGATAATCTCGCGGGCCCGGTTCGCGGTATGCACCAGGTGCACGGCCGCTTCTCCGCAGAGGCGAAAAGCCGCGCTACGGCTATCACCTCCGGCGTGCCGGGCAAGGTGCTGGTGGGTACCGTTGCCGTGGCCGCCGGGCTGCTGCTGGCCCGGCTCTGCACTCCGCGTAAAAAGTAGTAAACCCCGCCGGATAAATCCGGCGGGGTTCCTTTTAGTGATACCCCTCGTCGCCTGATACCTTGCCGCGGAAGACGTAATAGCTCCAGGCGGTGTAGACCAGGATCACCGGAATAATCAACAGCGTCCCCACCAGCATAAACAGCTGGCTGGCCGGCGGCGCGGCGGCATCCCAGATGGTGATATGCGGCGGAATGATGTGTGGCCACAGGCTGATGCCCAGCCCGCTAAAGCCGAGGAAGATCAGCCCCAGAGTCAGAATAAAGGGCATGACGTGGCTGTCGCGGTTAACGCTGAGGCGCCAGATCCACAGCGCAAATACCACGACCAGCACCGGCACCGGCAGGAAGTAAAAGAAGTTAGGCAGCGAGAACCAGCGTTCGGCCACAAACTGCCAGCCCAGCGGCGTCCAGATGCTTACCACCGCAATTACCGCGATCAGCGCCAGCAGCACGCGGCGGGTCAGCTCGCGCATGTGCGTCTGCAGATTGCCTTCGCTTTTCATAATCAGCCATGTGGTGCCGAGCAGGGCATAAGCGACCATCAGCCCCAGGCCGCAGAAAAGGTTAAAGGGGGTAAGCCAGTCCAGCGCCGAACCGACAAAGCGGCGGTTCTCCACCTCGAAGCCGTTGATCATCGCCCCGACCACTATCCCCTGGCTAAAGGTGGCCAGCAGGGAGCCGCCCGCAAAAGAGTAGTCCCAGAATTTACGGTGCGAGGGGGTGGCCTTAAAGCGAAACTCAAAGGCCACGCCGCGGAAGATCAGGCCAATCAGCATCGCGGTAAGCGGAATGGTCAGGGCGTCGATAATTACCGCATAGGCCAGCGGGAAGGCGCCAAACAGCCCCGCGCCCCCCAGCACCAGCCAGGTTTCGTTCCCGTCCCATACCGGGGCGACGCTGTTAACCATCACATCCCGCGCCTGCGGGTCGCGCTCAAAGTAAAAGAGCATGCCGATACCCAGGTCGAAGCCATCCATAATGATGTACATCAGGGTGGCGAAGACAATAATGGCAAACCAGATCACTGAGATATCGACGCCCATTATGGTTTCTCCTCTTCCGGAACGCCTTCAGCCGCGGAGAGCGGACGTGCCGGCCTGCCGTCGGTGTTTAAGGTGAGATCCTGGGTCGGCTGCGGCCCTTTCTTAATCAACCGCACCAGATAGACATAGCCAACGCCAAATACCGAACAGTAGACGACGATAAAGGCCAGCAGGCTGATACTCATCTGTATTGTGCTATGCAGAGAGACCGCGTCTATGGTGCGCAGGTAACCATACACCACCCACGGCTGGCGACCCACTTCGGTGGTTACCCAGCCTGCCAGCACTGCCACCAATCCGGCCGGACCCATGCAGAGGGCAAACCAGTGGAAGGGGCGCGACTGATAGAGCCGGTGGCGATAGCGCAGCCACAGGCTGCCGAGGCCCAGAGCAATCATCAGCAGGCCGAGGCCGACCATCACGCGGAATGACCAGAAGACGATGGTGGAGTTAGGCCGGTCCTCTTTCGGGAAATCCTTCAGTGCCGGAACCTGCTTATCCAGGCTGTGGGTGAGGATCAGGCTACCCAGCGCCGGGATTTCCAGCCCGTATTTGGTGCGCTCCTCTTCCATATCCGGCAGGCCGAACAGCAGCAGCGGCGTCGCCTCGCCGGGCGGGTTCTCCCAGTGGCCTTCGATAGCGGCAATCTTGGCCGGCTGGTGCTCAAGGGTGTTCAGACCGTGCATATCCCCTACCAGCGCCTGTACCGGTGCCACCAGCAGCGCCATCCACAGGGCCATGGAGAACATTTTGCGCACCGCCGGGGTGTCGTTCCCGCGCAGCAGATGCCAGGCGCCGGAAGCCCCCACGAACAGGGCGCTACTTAAGAAAGCGGCAATCGACATATGAATTAAGCGGTAGGGGAACGAGGGGTTAAAGATGACGGCGAACCAGTCCTCGGGAATGACCTGGCCGTTTTCGATGCTGAACCCCTGTGGGGTGTGCATCCAGCTGTTGGACGCGAGGATCCAGAAGGTGGACATTAATGTACCGAGCGCCACCATGCAGGTCGCAAAGAAGTGCAGGCCAGGCCCGACTTTGTTCCAGCCGAAGAGCATAACGCCCAGGAAACCGGCTTCAAGGAAAAAGGCGGTGAGAACTTCATAGGTCAACAGCGGGCCGGTTATGCTCCCGGCAAACTGCGAGAATCCGCTCCAGTTAGTACCAAACTGGTAGGCCATCACCAGCCCGGAAACGACTCCCATCCCGAAGTTAACGGCGAAAATTTTGAGCCAGAAATGGTAAAGCGAGCGCCAGACGTCGTTTTTCGTACGTAGCCACATCCCTTCCAGCACCACCAGATAGCTGGCGAGGCCGATAGTAAGCGCCGGGAAGATAATGTGAAATGAGACGGTAAAAGCAAACTGGATCCTGGCGAGATGAAATGCATCGAGTTCTAACATTATCCTCTTCCCCCAATAACAAAATGCCCCGCCAGAAACGGGGCATTATGGTATGGCTAATTTGTAATGGGGTTACGGTTTTTTCTTACCAGCACCTAATTCAGCGCCGGTAAGCGGATCGGCTTTCGGATCCGATTCAGTGCGTTTCGCCATCGCTTTCAGCAGGGTTGCCTGCTCTTCGGTGAGCGTGACTTGCGCACTACCATCACCACCATCTACGGCTGGCTGCGGATCCGCGACATAATCAAAGTGTTTGTCGCTGTTCCAGCTACCGCGAACTTCACCACCTTCAGACATATCATAGTAGGTGTTGGCGTATTGTTCGATTGGCGGCAATTTACCCGGCGGGTAGTTGTTGCGAATGGATTGCAACGCTTTCTCGAAGGAGAGCTGGTGCGCCACTTCACGGGTCATCAGGAACGCCAGGGCATCTTTTACGCCCGGGTCGTCGGTCACGTTAATCAGGCGCTCGTAGATGATTTTGGCGCGGGCTTCTGCGGCGATGTTCGAGCGCAGATCCGCCGTCACTTCACCAATGGTATCTACGTACGCCGCGGTCCAGGGAACGCCCGCGGAGTTAGTCAGCGCAGGGCCACCGCCGTACAGCAGCGAGGTAATGTGGCTGTCGTTACCGTTTGCCGTCAGCGAACGGTAAAGTTCTGCCTCATTTTCTGTCCCTTCCGCCAGCGCGCCTTTGGCCCCTTTGTTCAGCATCCCAACCAGGGTGCCGATAATTTCCAGGTGGCTCAGCTCTTCGGTCGCGATATCGAGCAGCATATCTTTACGGCCCGGATCGTCATCGCCCAGGCCCTGGGTGAAGTAGCGGCAGGCTGCGGCAAGTTCGCCCTGCGGGCCACCAAACTGTTCGAGAAGAAGGTTCGCAAGGCCCGGATTAGGCTCTGCAACGCGCACCGTATACTGCAACTGCTTTACATGTCTGAACATAGGCTGCCTCCTGGGTTATTTTTTCGCTTCGACGCCGTCGGCGTCTGCACGCAGAAGGAACTGTTCAGTGGTATCCGGAATGTGGCGGATGAGCCAGTCGGCCATCTGCTGTTCCTGGGCAAGGATACCTTCGATTGCAGGCACGGCTGCGGTATCACCGGCTTTTTTCGCCGCGGCCAGCAGTGAGGTATAACAGGCTATTTCGAACTGCTCGAAGACGTAACCGCTGATGGAGCCTTTTACGATCTCATCAGAAGCCGCCATGCCACCCATGGACTGGCCGAAGGCCATCATTTTGCTCATAGAGTCTTTGAGCACGGAGCGGGAGATATTGTTGCGATCGAGGATCTCTTCCAGCACGGTGATCTGATGTTTGGTTTCGGAGATGTGCTGTTCAATACGGGCACGCACGTCCGGATAGTTGTCAATGCGGCTGGCCATCGATTCGAGCATGGATTCGGCTTGCTTCTCCATCGCATGGGCATCGCGTAGCCAGTCATGATAATGTTCTACGTGATTCATAGTCTGTTCCTCAGTAGGGGTGTTAAGTTATTTCGCTGCTTTTTTATTAACTTTACCAACAGCCAAATCAGTCAGTTTTAAATCGGTCTGTTTCTCTTCTTCCAGGGTTTCGGTCAGTAATTTCACCGCCTGGGTATAACCTAATTGTTTTGCAAGAGTCGCAAGGGTGCCGTAGCTGGCAATTTCATAGTGTTCAACTTTTTGTGCCGCTGCGATTAATGCCGCATCGCGCACCTCATTTTTTTCGGTGCTTTCGATGACTTCGTTGGCTTCTTCAATTAACCCTTCCATCGCGACGCATTTCATACGTTTAATTTTCAGGTTAGATTCAGATTCAACAACCTGATCCAGGCGTTCAATCTGGCCATGAGTCTCTTCAAGGTGAGCTTTAAACGCAGCGCTTAATTGTTCGCTGGATGCTTCACGGGAGAGTTTCGCCAGCGCACGGGTTAACTGTTTTTCTGCACTGTATGTATCTGATAGCAAATGAATAAAAACATCTTCAATTGACTTCATATTCATATTAATTCTCCATTGACAGAAAAATTCTGCGAGCCCGTGGACCCGCAGATCACTTATTTGTAAACCGGCTGGTTAACGATAAGATGAATTAGGAGTTGTCAGACTTACGTCCGCCGCCATGGCTATTCTGACCACCTTTTTTACCAGCTTCGGATGCACGCTGCGGGTCATTCTTGAAGTTACCGCCGCTCTGCTGACCGCCTTTTTTACCTGCTTCAGACGCCTTTTCACGGTCTTGTGCGAAATTACCTGAACCACCACGTTGATCTGCCATATCTCAACCCTCTGATTAGTTGTTGCGTTTATGTCAGTTTAAATACGGTGAAATCCGTATCAGCTGTCGTTCACAATTAAATTTAGTAATTAATGACGAAGTGTCAAACTGCCCAATTGAAATAATTGCAGGGGAATTGTTAGCCAGCCTGGAAAATAGCGCTTCGCTTGTTTACAAACAATATTAACGCAACGTGATGTATTGCAACGCGGTTCGCACAGAAAGGAAGAAATCCGCTTGTAGCGATTTGTTAAGCGCGATAGTCGCAGGCGTGAAGGGGCTCTTTACATTAGTTTACAAAACTTAAAAAACGCATAGAACTTATTTCATTTCCCTGCGAGTGAGAATACTCTTAATTAATTGACGGGGTAAAGTTACATAAAATTAACATTAAAAGAAATGCGTAAAGTAAATAATATTTACCCGGTAATAAAGATTCATTACTGGTAAAAAATAAAAACATGAACGATTAAAATATAGGCGAAATATTCTTTGGGGGGCGCGGCGTATATTATGTATGGCGCATAATCTGCCGCAGCCTGATCGGACATCCAGTGGGCTAGCAGCAGGCTCAGGCCTGCGCCGAACGGCGAGGCGGACGATTCACCCTCAGGCACTCGCCAATGTAACGGCCATTGACCATCTCAATCTCACCGCTGTTGAGTTTGTTGCGAAGATCCTCACCGGCTATCTTTTGCAGACGCTTACCCATTGCAAGGGCCAAACGCTCAGCGTGGGTGAGTTGTGGATGCGTAATCTTCCGTTGTGACGACATATTCCCTTCCTCCTGATGCACTATTGCTGTAAGCCTGCCATCCATTGAAAAGCGTTCTGAATAATCTGCTTTTAGGGTGTCCGTTTAATCCCAGCGCCCGGTCATAGAGAGCCGCTAAATCTGTCTGGCGTAGATGATGCGGGTCTGTGGCAGCAGAAAACAGATAAGCACCCGTGCGCGATATAGTGTAATGGTCAAAAATTATACATGCAACGTTGAACATAACGCGCCCGCCGATGATGCCCGGATGAACAATGTGCCGAAAGCCTTTGAAATCCATAACAAGGGGATCGATTTCATCAAACATAACCGTCCAGACGCCACCGGCAGGAAACTTAAAAGTGGGATGCGCTTTAAGAATATCGCCCCCCTTACGGGTTAAATCATGCAGGGTGGAAAGCTTTTCAAACCCCACCGCGTAAAGCCTGCTTCCCACCGCAAAAGGTCGATAGACCATCTCGTCATCATAGTCATTATAAAATGGCGGCCGCCATTGTACCGGGTTGTTCACAGCGCATCTCCTTATGCAAAGCGTCTCCTCTGGCCGACGTCCGGTCACCATACGCTTGCCGCAGAGATTTTTGAAATGATGGCGTCAGTGGAGTGTCATTGCTGCGAGGAGGCTTCCAGAAGGGGCGAAGAAGGGGAGCTCTCCCTCCCCGAAAGAGGAGGGAGTTGAACAATAACTACCGCTCCCTCAGCGCCTCTTTCGCGCGGTTAAACGGCTTAATCATATAATCCAGCACCGACTTCTCGCCGGTTTTAATATCCACCGTGGCGATCATGCCCGGCACTATTGAGAAGCGACGTCCGGCCTTATTCACCAGATAATCCTGGCTGGTGCGGATAAAGACCCGGTAGTAAAATACTTCGGGTTTAGCCTCATCCTGGATGGTGTCCGGGGAGATGGTCTCCACCACGCCGTCGAGCCCGCCGTAGATGGCGTAATCGTAGGCGGTGATCTTCACCAGCGCCTTCTGGCCTGGGTGGATAAAGGCGATATCGCGCGGCGAGAGGCGGGTTTCAATCAGCAGATGGTCGTCCACCGGCACAATCTCCATCAGCTCGCCGTTCGGCGGGATAACGCCGCCGATGGTGGTCACTTTGATGTTCTTCACAATGCCGCGCACCGGGGATTTCACCGTTAAGCGGGTAACCGAATCCTCGCGCCCCTTCAGCACCGCCGCCACCATGTCCACTTCAGCGTTGGCTTTGGAGAGCGCTTCTCGCGCCTGCACGTAATATTGCGAACGCAGGTCGGTCAGCTTCAGCTCCAGATCGCTCTTCTGCCGCTGCAGGCGCAGCACCTCCACGTGGCTGGCGGCACCGCTTTTTACCAGCCGCTGGGTGATGGCCAGCTCTTTATTGACCAGATCCAGCGCCTGACGCAGCTCACGCTGGGAGTCTTCCAGCTGGGCGCGACGGGAGTTATAGAGACGGGTTTCCGAGGCGGTAAGATCGGTCCATTTCTCCAGCGAGGGGGGGAACTTCAGCGGCAGATCGTTCACCTCGGCGTACAGACGGGCGCTGGAGGCCAGCGAAGCCCGGTAGCGGGCAGCGCTCTCGCCCACGTTGGATTCAGAACGGGTGGGGTCGAGACGCGCCAGCACCTGTCCCGCCTGCACCTGATCCCCCTCATGCACTTTGAGCTCGGTGAGGATCCCACCGTCCAGTGACTGTAACACCTGCTCGCGGGAGCTGGGGATCACCTTGCCGGAGCCGGTAGAGACCTCGTCCAGAATGCCCCACCACGCCCAGACGCCAAAAATCACAAACAGCGCCAGCGTAAAGAGGATGATATTACGCGCCCCGGTGTAGCCGCTCTCGCTGCCGAGGGCGTTATCCAGGTCGTCCATGGCGGCGGCATCACGCTGACTGATTTTCATTTTTCCACTCCCGTCCGTTCGCCTGCTGCTGCATGCGGCTGTTGCTTAACGCCTGCGCTTTCGGCGCGTCCATTACCAGCATGCCCTCTTTGAGCACCACCACCCTGTCCACCAGATCCAGTACCGGTACCCGGTGGGTAGCCACCACCAGGGTGCGGTTGCCAAGCCAGTTGCGCAGGTGCTGAATAAATTCGCGCTCGGTGTGTTCATCCAGCGAGGCGGTAGGTTCGTCGAGCAGCACGATATTGGGATCGCGCAGGAACATGCGCGCCAGCAAAATCGACTGCCGCTGGCCGCCGGAGAGCCCCACGCCATTCTCCATAATCGGGTGATCCAGCCCCTTCGGCAGCTTCTGCACAAAGGTCAGGGCGCCGCACATCTCCAGCACCTCAAAGATCTCCTCGTCGGTGGCGCGCGGGGTGCCAAGGGTAATATTTTCCCGCAGGGTGCCGTAAAACAGCCGGGCGTTCTGGGTCATCAGGCCGACGTTGCGGCGCAGATCCGCCACGTCGAGATGGGGCAGGCTGATGTTGTCGATTCTGAGCTCGCCGCCGATCAGATCCATGCCGCCCACCATCGCCTGCAGCAGGGTGGATTTACCCGCCCCGTTGCGCCCGAGGATCGCCACGCACTCGCCGGGTTTGATCTCAAGGCGGTTAATGCGCAGCGCCACCCGCTGATCTTCCCCGCCGTAGCGGAACTGGGCCTGATCGAAGAGGTAGTGGCCGCGCAGCACGTCCTGGCGAATGGGGGTCTCTTCGCGCTGGTTCTCGGTGGGGAGCTGCATAATGCTGTCCAGCCCCTCTTTGGCGGCCTTCACCTGCTGCCAGCGGGCCAGCACGCCGCACAGGGTCGCCATCGGGGCGATCATGCGCGAGGCCAGCATCGAGGCTGCCACCACGGCACCGGTGGTCATTTCGCCTTCAATCACCATAGGCGCGCCCACCACGATCACCGCTGCATAGACCAGGCTCTGAACGGTCATCCCCCAGCTAATGAGGTTCTGCGTCAGCTCGCGGGTGCGCAGGCCGGACTCGGCGGTGATCTGGATGTAGCTGTTCCACTGCTGCAGAAAACGGTTCTCCGCCTGCATCAGCTTAATATCCTCCAGCCCCTGCACGCTCTCCACCAGCACCGCGTTGCGCAGGGTGGACTCGTGGGCCGACTGCTTCGCCAGCGCCGCCAGCTTTTTTTGCAGCAGCAGGCCGGGCAGCACCATCAGTACCGCCGCCACCGGCGCGATCCAGGCAAGGGAAGGGGCGATGATCGCCAGCACCACCACAAACAGCAGGAAGAAGGGGAGGTCAACGATGGTGGAGATGGTAGAGGAGGTGACCATCTCGCGGATCTGCTCCAGCTCGCGCAACTGGGAGATAAAGCTGCCGGTGGAGCGGGGAATGGCGCTGTTGCGCAGGCGCAGGGCGTGGCCAAAGACGCGATCCGAGACGCGCAGATCCGCCCGCTTGCCCAGCAGATCCATAATATGGCTGCGGGCCATGCGCAGTAAAAAGCCGAACAGGGTGGCGATCAGCACCCCGATGGTCAACACGTAGAGGGTGGGGTAGGACTGGGCCGGGATCACCCGGTCATACACCTGCATCGAGAACAGGATCCCCGCCAGCGACAGGACGTTCACAAACAGCGCCGCCAGCATCACATAAGCGTAGGGACGCAGATCGCGCATCACCAGCCGGTAGAGCCAGTCCGGGCGGTACTGAGAGATATAGGCATCCACCCGGCTGTCTTTTAGCGCCGCCAGCGGGCGCAGGGCCACCACCTGGCGGATCCGCGGCAGCAGGTCGCTCATCGACAGGCGGTTGGTATGGGTTTTGCCGTCGAAGAAACAGACGTCGAGGGTATCTTCCCCGTCGAAGTGCTCGACGACGCCAATATTGCCCCCTTCAAGCTCCACCACCACTGGCAGCCGCCAGCTGTTGATGGACTCCTGGGAGTTGTTCAGCAGCTGGAAGGTTAAGCCCGCCTCGCGGGCAAGGCCGGTCAGGGCCGGAATTTTGGGCTTCTCTTTCAGCCAGGGGGCGCTGGCCACCAGCGCGCCGGGGGAGCAGGTGACCCGGTAGCGGGTCGCCACATAGCCAAACGCCTGCGCCCACAGCTCCAGCGCCTGCTGGCTGAGGGGCGCGTTGTGATCTGAATCGTGTTGCGTCATGGCTGGATCTCCACGGACTGGATGGTGCGGTTATCGAGGCTAAAGGCGTTGCGCAGCCGTCCGGTATTGTACAGGCAGCTCAGCTGCAGCTGGTGCAGCTGTCCGGCGGTTTGCAGCTGGGTGAAGCGCGCCTGGAACACCTCCTGTTCGGCGTTCAGCACGTCAAGCAGCGGGCGGGAGCCAAGGTCGAGATACTGCTGCTGATAGAGCTCGCGGGTGCGCTCGCTCAGGGTCTGCTGGCGGGCCTGGATTTGCAGGGTGCTCATCAGGCTCAGCACCTGGCTGCGGGACTCCATCAGCTTTTGCCGCACCTCAAGACGGGTGCGCTGAATGGTGGACTGGGCCGCCTCCACCGCGTGTCCGGCGGCGTTGCGCCTGGCGGTGAGGCCGCCGCCCTGGTAGAGCGGCATCTCCACTTTTACCCACGCCGAGTACTGGGTGCGGTCGCGGGTGTCGTTGCCGGAGTAGCGATCGTTAAGGTAGTGGCGCACCTCCGGCTCCAGCGACAGGGTGGGAGTCATCTGGGCATTAGCGTAGTCCAGGTTCGCCTGGGCAACGTTGGCCTGGGCCCAGGAGGCCAGCACGGCGGGCACCAGCCGGTCATCCGGCTCCGCCACGTCGCAGCTCTTTTCCAGCTTTTGCGGAAACTCGTTGCTTACCGCGTTAAGACTGTCCCAGCCGAGAAAGCTCATCAGAGTGGCGCGGGCGCTGTCGAGGCTTGCCTGGTACTGCATCAGCTGGGCGCGGGCCGCTTCGATACGGGCGTCGGTCTGCACCACGTCAGAAAGAGACGTGGCCCCTTCGTCGTTACGCATCCGCGTAAGATTGCCAATAGAGGAGAGGGCCTCCAGCTGCTCTTTGGCGGTCTCCACCATCTGCTGCCAGGTTTGTACCTGTACCAGCGCCAGGGCGGTGTCGTGACCAATAGTGTCGATGCTCACCAGCACGTTGGCCTGCTGCTGGGCCACGCCGGCGGTCTCTGCCCGCACCTGGCTTGCCACTTTGCCAAAGTCATACAGCATCTGCGAAAGGGAGAGCACCAGAGAGGGGCTAAAGCCGTTGTCGTAGCCGTCGTGGGTATAACCGTTTTCCATCCCGGCATTTACCTGGGGATAGTATTTTGATTTGGCGACGTCCACCTGTTCCGTCTGTTCGTAGAGTTTACCTACCGCTTCGCGAATGGAAGGGTGCCAGGTCACGGCGCGGGTCACGGCATCGTTAACGGTGAGCGTACCGGGTGCGGCTTTGGTGGAGGGCAGAGCGACCTGCCCGCTTAAAGAAGGTAATTCCTGTTCTTCGCTCAGCTGTGCAGTATTAATGACGGCAGGTGATATTTCAGCAAAGACCTGCGTGGAAAACAGGCAGCACGTTAGCCACCAGCAAGGCACTTTATTCATTATTTATCCCTAAAAAAACAGTACAACTTTATTGTCTTTAGCCCGGGCGGCGTGCGCCCGGGTCTGTTTTAAGTGCTATCAGGTAATAATGTGATGTTGGTTAACCAGCTCCTCGTAGGTGGTCTGAACGTTGTCCAGCGTAACAAGCGTAGATTTAGTGTAGGCGGTTCCTGCGCCGTCGCGATCTATCGAGATCACAGTATTGTTACCGCTGGTGCTCACCTGAATATAATTCCCCAGCGACGAGGCCTGTCCGTTCCAGCCCACCAGCAGATCGCCAATGTCGATTTTGTCCCCCTCTGTGAGCGAGAAGTTGGTCCAGTGATCGCCGTTACTGTTGCCCGCCGTGGCGTTCCCGGCGGTGTTGTTCAGCACCTGGTAAATCAGCGTATCGCCGTAGGCGGTACCGGTGACGACGTCGTTATGCTCGGAGCTAATAAACTGCGGCGCCATGTTGATAGTCAGCGACGCGCTGTCGGTTTTACCCGCCCCGTCGTTCAGCGTGTAGTTAAAGACCTCCTTCGAGGTGATGCTGGAGAGCGAGACTCCGCTATTAAGGGTGTAGGTGTAGTGGCCGTCCGCGCCAATCGACAGCGTGCCGTAATGGCCCTGCACGTTAACGGTAGCGCTGCTGGTCACGTACGGATCCAGGGTGGTGGTTACGCCGTTGTAGCCGGTGATGCTCAGGCGGGTATCCACCGAGTGCAGCTGATCCATCGCCCCCTGGGAGTCGGTGCCGTCAAAGATGTTGCCATTCACGGTGTGGCCGCTGGTGGAGTCAAACTGGCTCAGGGAGTAGCTGGTCCCGGTCACGCTCGGGGTAATGGTGACATTACCCAGCCCAAGAGCTGGCATGCTACCGGTGTAGCTGAGGGTGTAGGTACCGGCGTTCAGATCCAGCCCCGTCAGGTTAATATCCGCGTTACCGCCCAGCAGCAGGCCACCGCCGAAGGAGCCGGTACGAATGGTGGTGCCCCCCTGCGACAGCGTCCAGTTCACCGTCAGTCCGCCGAGCGTCAGCAGCGACGCCACGTTGAAGTGCAGCACTACGTTATGCAGGGCGGTGTTGGCATCCACCACGAAGGTACCGCTGCCGCTGCCCTGAGTCGACGCGAGCAGGGCAGCGTTCCAGCTGGCGGTGCCGACAGTGGTATCCGAGTAGGCGGCGGTGTGGTGCACCGAAGTCACGTCCATCACCTGGCTGACGTCGTTCACCGCATCCAGCGGGCGCGCCGTTGGGGTGATATTCAGCGAGGCGGTATCGGTGATGCCTGTCGGCGTGCGCACGGTGTAGATAAAGGAGTCCGGCGTGCTGATGCTGTCCGCCCCCACGCCGCTGCGCAGGGTATAGGTGTATTCCCCCTGGGCGTTGATGCGCAGGGTGCCGTATTCCCCCTCAATGGTGGTAAGGCCGTTGGCGTTCACCGCCACGCCGTTCACCTGGCTGACCACGGTGCCGTTCGGCACGATGTCATCCGACAGCACGTCGCCCGTAGTGCTGGCCCCCACGCTCTCTACGCTGTAGACATGGTCCTGCAGCACGTTGAGGGTGTAGCCGGTCAGGGCGGTGATCCCCGCCGCCGTGTTGAGCAGGAACAGATACTCACCGGCAGGCAGGTTCAGCGTCAATGCTGATGAGGTACCGCCCAGCAGCGGCGCGCGCAGCCAGTTGGCCACGGTGCGGTACTGCTCGAAGGTCTGGGTCGCTTCGTTGAACTTATAGACGTACAGGTCGAAGGTCGACGCCAGCGCCACGCCGCCCACCGAGGCCTGAATGGTCATGGTGCGGGTAGTGCCTTCCTCCACGTTATAGATGATCGGGTTGCTCAGATCGTCCAGCAGGTTCAGCCCCAGCGTATTGCCGAGATTCACCCCGACGACGGTAAAGCCGCCCTGCGAGGAGGTACCGTTATCCACCGTGTGGACCGTGGTATCGAAGGTCAGCGAGGCCGTGTTATCCACCGCTACCACGCCGTTGCTGGCCGCGCCCTGGCCCAGCGAAATCACCAGGTTTGCTGAGTCCGTGGTGGCGCCGCTTGTCAGGGTGTAGGTGAAGTTATCCGTACGTCCCAGCACCGAGGCGCTGGTGTTGGTCAGCTCATAGGTGTAGGTACCGTCGCTGCGGATGGTGAGCGTGCCGTACTGCCCCTGCACCACGGTGTCGCCGGTGGCGTTGATGGCGAAGACCTGGCCGAGGCCGTTGGTCACGCTGGTCAACAGGGTGCCGTTAGGGGCGTTATCGCTGCCGGAGATTGGATCCTCGTCAGAGATCACGTTACCGCTCTGCGAGGTGGTGCCGGTCACCACGCCCGCGCTGGTCTCGGTGAGATTCACGTTCAGGCTGGTATAAGAGCCGGTTGCCAGCAGGTTGGTGTTGTAGCTCAGCACCCGGTACTGGCCGCCCGCCAGATCGTTGAGATTCAGCGTGACGCCGCTTGCCCCCAGCGTCAGCAGGTTGGCGAACTGCGGCTGGCCGGTATCCACCACCGTGGTCCAGGTGTTGTTCACCGCATCCCAGCGCTGCACCACGATCTCCAGGGTGTTGAGCAGCGAGAGCACCACCCCGGTGGCGTTAGCGTCGATCACCATATCCGCGCTGCCGCCCTGCGGTACGGTAAAGCCAACCTGCGCCGTGTCGTTACCTAAAAGCGTCAGCACGTTGCCCAGCGCACCCACCAGCAGCACGCCGTAATCGCTGTACTGCAGGTTAGTGACCTCGGCGTTGGTATCAAGCGCCAGCTCGACCAGGTTATCGCTGGCGGAGAGCGGCACCACCGGGGCGGTTATCTGCGCGCCGCTGGAGGCGTTACCGGCGGCGTCGGTAGCGGTGACGGTGAGCTGTTCGCCATCGGACTGCTTATCCTGGAAGGTGTAGCTCCAGTTGCCGTTGGCCCCGGCGGTGGTGGTCACCGTGGAGTTATCCGTCAGGGTAATGGTGATGGTGCTGCCCGCTTCGGCGGTACCGCTCAGCACGCTGCCGTCGGCATTAAAGGTCCCGGTCGGGTTAGCCGGCGCCAGGGTATCGACAATCACCGAGGTGGAGGCCGAGGCCGGGCCGGTGCCGGTGGCATTGCTTGCCGCGGCGGTGAAGGCGTGCGAGCCCTCGCCCAGCGCGGTGGACGGCGTAAAGGTCCAGGCGCCGCTGACATTGGCGGCCGTCGTGCCGATTGCCACCCCGTTGTCGTAGATGGTGACGGTGGAGTTCGGCTGGGCGGTCCCGGCAAGGGTCGGCGTGCTGTCGTTGGTCGCCTGACCGTTGGCAAGGGTGCCGGTATTAGGCGCGTTATCGTCGGTAATGGTCGCAATCACCGGTGCGTTCGGCAGAGTCGTAAACGGTGCCGTTACCCCAGCCGTGGTGCCCGCATTGCCCGCCCGGTCGGTGGCAAAGGCCAGCAGCGATTCGCCGTTGGTCTGCGCCGGCGCGATAGTTACCGTGAAGGTGCCATTGCCGCTGGCCGTCGCGGTGCCGAGCACGGTGCCGTCGGCGCTGGTAATGGTGACGGTGCTGCCCGCTTCCGCAAGGCCGGTGACGCGAGTGCCGTTATTAACCACCGCCAGGCTTGAGGGCACGCCCGGCGCCACGGTATCCACCACAATTGAGGTGATGGGGGAGGCCGCGCTGGTGTTGCCCGCCGCGTCGGTGGCTGTAACGGTAAAGTTATGCTGCCCGTCGGTGAGGGCCACGCTGGTCTGCGGCAGGCTCCAGTTGCCGTTGTTGTCCGCTACCGCCTCGCCGACCAGGGTGGTGCCGTCGTAAATCCTGACGGTGGCCCCCGCTTCGGCGGTGCCGTTGAGGGTCGGACGGTTGTCGTTGGTCGGCGTTGTGCTGGTGACCGGGCCGGTAATAGATCCCACGTCATCCACCACCGAACTGATGACCGGCGTGGTTGGTGCGGTGGTATCCACCACCAGGGTGAAGCCGCCGGTCGCCGGGCTGGTATTGCCCGCCGCGTCAGAGGCGGTAACGGTCAGGGTGTGGGTGCCATCCGCCAGTGCGGCGGTGGGGGTGTAGCTCCAGCTGCCGTTGGTGGCAGTGGTGGTGCCAATAAGAGTGGTGCCGTCATAAATTCGCACCGTCGAGCCCGGCTCCGCCGTCCCGGTGAGGGTTGGTCGGGCGTCGTTGGTCACTTGGCCGCTGGTCAGGGCGCCGGTATTGGCCGGCACGTCATCCGTTACGCTTATCAGCACCGGCGACGGCGGCGGCGTGGTGTCCACGTTCAGGGTGAAGCTTGCGGAGTCACCGCTGAGGTTCCCCGCCGCATCGGTTGCCCTGGCGGTGAAGACGTGGCTGCCCTGGGTAAGCTCGGTGGAGAGGTTGGCCGTCCAGCTGCCGTCTGCTCCGGCGACGGTTTCGGCTACCAGCGTCTGGCCTTCATAGATGCGCACGATGGCGTTCGGCTCGCTGGTGCCGTTCAGTACCGGCAGGGTGTCATTGGTCACCTGGCCGTTGCCGACCGGGCCGGTGATGCTGCCCTGGTCATCCACGGCCTGGGTGATGATTGGCGCCTGCGGTGCAATGTTGTCCACTACCACCACAAAGCCTGCGGAAGGCGCGCTGACGTTGCCCGCCGCATCGGTCGCGGTGGTGGTCAGGGTGTGGCTGCCGTTGGTCAGGTCGGTGCCAGGCGTGAAGCTCCAGGCACCGTTCTGATCCGCCGTTGTCACGCCAATCTGCACGCCGTTATCAAGAATACGTACGGTCGCACCCGCTTCTGCCGTACCGGCCAGGGTCGGCAGCGTGTCGTTGGTCGCCTGGCCGCTGGTCAGGGCGCCGGTACCCGGCGTCTGGTCGTCCGTGACGCTGACGATAGCCGGCGCGGTCGGTGCTATGGTATCCACCGTCAGTTCAAACAGGGTGGTGGTGGCGCTGGCGTTACCCGCCGCATCCACGGCGGAGAGGCTCAGCTGGTGCAGACCCTCGCCCAGCGCGGTGGCGGGAGTAAAGGTCCAGGTACCGGCGGCGCTGACCACCGCGGTGCCGATCTGCACGTTGTTATCAAAGATACGAATAGTAGAGCCAACTTCACCGGTGCCGTTGAGGGTCGGCTGGCTGTCGTTGGTCACCGCCCCGCTGGTCAGGGTGCCGGTGACCGGGCCGACGTCATCCACAACCGTGGTGAGCGCAGGCGCCGGCGGCAGGGTGGCATCGACGGTGATGTTAAAGACCGGCGAGTTGGCGCTGACGTTTCCGGCTGGGTCAATGGCGTTGACGCGCAGGCTGTGCAGCCCGTCGCCGAGGGCTGGCTCGGGCGTAAAGGTCCAGGTGCCGCCCGGGCCCACCAGCGCGGTGCCAAGCAGGGTAGTGCCGTCCAGAATGCGGACGGTGCTGCCCTCTTCGCCGGTGCCGGTCAGGGTTGGCGTGGCATCGTTGGTCAGCTGGCCGTTGGTGAGATTGCCGGTGCTGCCTTCTACGTTGTCGTTAACCGTAACGATAACCGGCACCGTCGGCGCGGTGGTGTCCACTACCACCGTATAGGTGTTAGAGACGCCGCTGGCGTTGCCCAGCGGATCGGTGGCGGTGACGGTAAAGCCGTGGCTGCCTTCCGCCAGCGGGGTGGTGGGGGTGAAGGTCCAGGCGCCAGTGGCGTCGGCGACCGCTGTACCCAGCACGGTAGCGCCCTCTGAAATGGTGACGGTGCTGTTGGCTTCAGCGGTGCCCGAGAGGGTTGGGGTAGTGTCGTTGGTGACGCCACCGGTAGCGATATTGCCGATAACCGTGCCGACGTTATCATCCGCGCCGGTGATGACCGGCGTGACGGTGCTGGTATCCACCACCACGGTAAAGGCGGCGGATTCATCGCTGACGTTGCCCGCCGGATCGGTGGCGGTGATGGTCAGGGCGTGGCTGGCATCGCTGAGAGGGGTACCCGGCGTGAAGCTCCAGGTACCGGTGTTGCCCACCACCGCGGTGCCGATGGCGGTACCGTTATCGTAAACGGTGATGGTATCGCCCGCCGTACCGCGACCGGTCAGGGTCGGACGGTTATCGTTGGTGGCCTGGCCGTCGGTCAGCGGCCCGGTGCCGGGACCGACGTCATCGGTGACGGCGCCGATAGCCGGGGTGGCTGGCGCAGTGGTGTCAATGGTAACGGTGGCTGCAGGGGAGAGCCCGCTGGTTGCACCGTTAACCGTCGCGGTGGCGGTAAAGCTGTGGGCGCCTTCGTTAAGCGCCTGATCCGCAGTAAGGGTGTAGCTCCAGGCCCCGGTGGTGGCATCTGCGGTGACGGTGGCTAAAGCCGTGGTGCTGCCATCAAGATAGATGGTCACCGTGCTGCCCGCCGCCGCGGTGCCGTTCAGGGTTGGGGTGGTATCGTCAGAGGTGGCGCCATTGACGTTGCCATTGACGGTGCCTGCGTCATCGATAACGGTAGCAATTACCGGCACGTTCGGCAGTTCGCTGGTCTCGGTCACCTCGAAGGAGGCGGGCTGGCTGCCGTTACCCGCCGCATCCACGGCCACCACGGTAAGGGTGCCGGGCGTAAGCTGGGCGGGTGAAAGGGCAATGGAGTAATTGCCGTTGCCATCCGCCACGCCGCGACCAATCTCAGTGCCGCCGTTGCTGACAATCACCGTTGAGCCCGCCTCTGCGGTACCGGTAAGCGGAGTCCCTTCCGGGGCCAGATCACTAACAACCGGGATAGCTGGCGCCGCGGTGTCAACCGTCAGGCTGACCGGCTCGCCGTTGGTGGTATTGCCCGCCACGTCTCTGGCCACGATGGTCAACGTATAGTCGTCATCCCCCAGAGCGGAGCCTGTGGATACGGTCGCCGTCCAGCGGCCATCGTCGCCGACCACCGCTTCACCGACCGGCGTGTTGTTAGCGTAAAGGGTAATTACGCTACCGGGTTCGCCGGTACCGGTAATGGTCGGGGTGTTATCTGCGCTATAGAGCACGTTATTAACCAGCGTACTGCCTGCGATGTCGTCAATCTGCGGCGCGGTAGGGGCCACGGTATCGATAGTGACGGTAAAGACCGGGCTAGGGGCGCTGACGTTACCTGCAGCATCCGTCGAAGCAGCGGTCAGGTTCAATGGGCCTTCCGGCAGCGGCGTGGTGGGAGTGAAGTTCCAGATGCCGCTCTCAACGACCGGCACGCGGCCAATCTCTACACCGTTGTTGTAGATAATGACCGTATCGCCTTCGGTTCCGGTGCCGCTAATTGACGGGGTATTGACTCCCGTTGCGCCGCCATTGCCGACACCACCCGCTGCAACGATATTCGGCACGTCCGGCACGCTGGTGTCCACATTAACGGTAATGGGGGCGGATGGCGCCGAGACGTTGCCCGCCGCATCCGATGCGGCAGTGGTGAAGACGTGCGAGCCTTCGTCGATATTCTCCGCCGGACGCCAGCTCCAGTTGCCGTCTGCGCCCACCGTTACCCGGCCTACTTCGCCATTGGCTGTACCGTTAACGGTGTCGTAAATAATAATCACGTCATCCGGCGTGCCGGTGCCGCTCAGTACCGGGCGCGGGTCGTTGGTATTGCCGTTGTCGGCCACCGGGCCGGTGCCCTGGCTGACGTTATCGGTGACTACCGGCACCGCCGGGGTATCCGGCGCGTCGGTGTCAATGGTGATGGTGACCGCCTGCGAAGGCGCGCTGACGTTGCCTGCGCCGTCCTGGGCGGTAACGGTGAGCGTTAAGTCATAGGTGCCATCGTTCAGCGGCTGTTCTGGCGTCCAGGTCCAGACGCCGCCTGCCGGAATGGTAACGGTATCCAGCACCTGGTCGCCGTTATAGATGGTGACAATGTCGCCCTCGGTACCGGTGCCGCTCAGGGTTGGGGTGGTATCGCGGGTGGTGCTGCCCGAGCTCAGTTCCGTCTCGGTACCGTCCGGGTTGGCGGTCACGGCCGGCACGTCCGGCGTATCCGGCGCGGTGGTATCCACCGCAATGACGATTGGGGCAGTAGTGGAGGTTGAGCCCGCAGCGTTGGTCGCCACCACGGTAATATCGTGCGGACCTTCGGTCAGCGGTACTTCCGGGGTGAACGTCCAGTTGCCGCCAGGGCCCACCACGGCTTCACCGATAGGGTTATCACCGTCATAGATGGTAATGGTGGTGCCAGGATCGGTGGTGCCGCTAAAGGTTGGGGTGGTGTCATCGGTGGCCGTGCCGTCGACGATCGGCCCCTGTACCGGCCCGACGTTGTCGTTGATGCCATTAATCACCGGCACCGCAGGCGCTTCGGTGAAGATATTCAGGGCGAAGTCCGGCGACGGGGCGCTGACGTTACCCGCCGCGTCGATGGCGACGACGGTCAGGGTGTAGTTGTCATCCGGGAGCGGCTCCGCCGGGGTGTAAGTCCAGGTGCCGTTCGGCTGCACGGTGACGGTATCAATCTCCTGGCCATCAAGGCGAATGCTGATGGTCGCCCCGGGCTCGCCGGAGCCGTTCAGGGTTGGCGTGCTGTCGTTGGTCGGCTGGCCGCTGACAATGGCCCCCGCGTTGCCCGGTACGTCGTTAAGGATGCTGCTGATGGTTGGCGCGTCCGGCGCGGCGGTATCTACCGTAATGCTCCAGCTGTTCGAGGTGCCGCTCACGTTGCCTGCGGCGTCTCTTGAGGTGGCGGTAAAGACGTGGCCGCCTTCCGTCAGGGCAGTAGTAGGGGTATAGCTCCAGGTGCCGTTTTCCAGCACGGTTACCGTGGTCAGCACCACGCCGTTATTAAGCAGAACAATGGTCGAGCCCGGCTCGCCGGTCCCGCTGATAAGCGGCGTGTTGTCGTTGGTGCTGGCCCCGTTAGCCAGGTCGCCGGTATTGGCTTCGACATTATCATTAACGCTGACAATCACCGGCGGCTGCGGCGCTGTGACATCCGGCGCGGTGACGGCGGTAGATGGGCCGATATTGCCGGTCTGGTCGGTGGCGCTCACATCCAGGCTTTCGCCGTCGCGCTGCGGCGGATTGATGGTCACCGTGAAGTTGCCGTTATCATCCGCCTGGCCGGTACCGATGGTGGCGGTGCCATCCTTAACGGTGACGGTGCTGCCAGGCTCGGCGGTGCCGGTAACGCTGGTGCCGTCCGGGCTGACCGCCAGATCGCCGGGTGCGGCAGGCGGGGTAGTATCCGGAGCGTCAACCTGCGCCGCCGGGCCGGTATTGCCCTTGCCGTCGGTGGCGGTAACGTCCAGCAGCTCGCCGTTGTTTTGCGGCGGCTGGAGCGCAATTTCAAAATTACCCTCGTCATTGGCGGTGCCTTCACCAACGGTAGTGCCTGCGGGATCTTTAATGGTCACGGTGCTGCCCGGCTCGGCATTACCGGTAATGCTGGTGCCGTCTTCTGCCACCACCACGGCGGTGGGCTGCTCCGGCGCGGTAATGTCCGGCGCCGTGGCGCCAGTCGGGGTGCTGCCGTTGCCCGCGCGGTCGGTTGCGGTGACGGTAATAGCTTCACCGTTGGTCTGGGAAGGGGCGATATTGACGGTAAAGCGACCGTCAGCACCCGCCGTGGCGGTACCGATGGTGTCGCCATCCGCATCTTTCACCGTGACGGTGCTGCCCGCTTCGGCGCTGCCCGTTACCTGGGTGCCGTCACCGGTAACCAGTACGTTGTCCGGTGCCGGCGGCGGGGCGGTATCGACGGTGATGTTATAGGAGAGCGAAGGGCCGCTGGTGCCCGCAGCGTTGGTCGCGGTAGCGGTGATGACGTAGGCCGCGTCGGGCAGGGCGTTCGGCGAGAAGCTCCAGTTTCCGTTAGCGTCGGCCGTCACCGGGCCGTATTCGGTCCCGTTGATGGTGATGCGGATTTCGGCGTTCGCCGCCGCGGTGCCGGTGATAAGTGGCGTGCTGTCGTTGGTTGCCTGGCCGGAGACGATCGACACCGGCTCGCTGCCGTTGTCATTTTCTACGCGCACGATCAGCGGCGTGTCCGGGAAACCGGAATTGGTGGCGGTGAAATCTTCAGGAATGCTGCGGTTGCCCGCCGCATCCTGTACCACCACGTTAAGCGTCTGGCCGTTGGTCTGGGCCGGGCTGATGCGCACGGAGAAGTTGCCCTCTCCGTCTGCCGACGCCTGACCAAGCAGGGTGGAGCCGTTGTAGATAAAGACGGTGCTGTTCGGTTCGGCCTGGCCGTTCACGTAAATGCCTTCATCCGCCATTGGCTGAAGGGTTGGCGCCTCCGGCGGTACGGTATCAATAACAAAGGTAATAGGTGCGGAAGGGGCGCTCAGGTTGCCCGCCGCATCGCTTTCACGCACGGTGATGGTGTGGGAGCCGTCGTTAAGAGCGGTCTCAGGTCGGTAGTTCCAGTTACCGTTTGTATCCACCCGGGTGGTGGCGACGGGCTGGCCGTTGTCGTAAATGGTGATAGTGCTGCCCGCCACACCGGTACCAGACAGATAAGGGCGGCTTTCATCGGTGAGCTGCCCGTTCTGCACGGCCCCTACGATGGAGCCGGTCTCGTCGTTAACCACTACCGCCGTCGGAGCCGGTGGAGCGATGGTATCCACGGTCAGGGTAAAGGCGCCGGAGGCCGGGCCGAGATTGCCCGCCGCGTCGGTAGCGCGCACGGTAAAGCTGTGGCTGCCTTCGGCCAGCGTGCCGGGGGTAAAGGTCCAGCTGCCGTTGCTGCCCACCAGGGCGGTGCCGATGGCAATACCCTTATCGTAAATGGTGACCGTCGAGCCCGCTTCGGCGGTGCCGGTCAGCTGCGGACGGTTATCGTTGGTGACGCCATTGTTGGTGATGGTGCCGGTAATCGGGGCCACATCATCGGTCACGCTGGTGATAACCGGGGCGCCGGGGAGGGTGGTATCCACGGTCAGGGTAAAGGCGCCCGAGGCCGGGCCAACGTTGCCTGCGGCGTCGGTGGCGGTCGTCGTAAAGCTGTGGCGGCCTTCGTTCAGGGTAATGGCGGGCGTAAAGCTCCAGCTGCCGTTGCTGCCCACCACGGCGGTACCGATGGCGGTGCCGTTATCGTAAATGGTGATCGTCGAGCCCGCTTCGGCGGTACCGCTCAACTGCGGACGGGTATCGTTAGTGCTGCTACCGTTGGTGAGCGAGCCGGTGACCGGGCCTACGTCGTCCACTGCGGCGTTAATTACCGGTGCTGCCGGCGCGACCGTGTCCACGACGAAGGTCACGGCGGCGGAAGGGGCGCTGGTATGGCCCGCTGCGTCGGTGGCGGTAGTGGTGATGCTGTGGCTGCCGTTACCCAGCGGGCTGGAGGGGGTAAAGCTCCAGCTGCCGTCGGCGTTCACTTTAGTGGTGCCGATTGACTTGCCGTTGTCATAGACGGTGATAGTGGAGCCTGCTTCACCAATGCCGCTAAAGGTAGGGCGGGTATCATCGGTGCGCTGACCGTTGCTGATGGGGCCGGTAAGCGTGCCCACGTCGTCCGTTACCAGAATGATATCCGGTGCGTCCGGCGTTACGGTATCAGGTACGGTAAGCTGGGCGCCCTTGCTGACGTTACCGGCTTCGTCCGTGGCGGTAGCGGTAAGGGTCTCGCCGTTGTTAATGGGCGTGCCCAGGTCAATGGTAAAGTTGCCGTCGCCGTTGGCCTTCCCGGCGCCGACGATATTGCCGTCCGCATCGCGGATGGTCACCGTGCTGTTCGGCTCTGCGGAACCGGTAATGGTGGTGCCATCTGCGGAAATTTGCAGGTTAGTGGGCGGATTAGGAGCAGTGGTATCCGGGTCGACCGGCGTAGGGTCTATCGGTGGCGTATTGTCATCGCTGCCACCACCGCCGCCACCGCCGCTGGCGGCCACGGCGATACCGCCTGCCACCGCCAGTCCGCCCAGCACCCAGGGCCAGACGGCCGTTTCACTACCAGAGCTTGCCGCGCCGCCTGCCAGCAGGGCATCGGTAGAGGCGATTGATTCGTAGTGCTCTACCGCCAGGGGATCTTCAATCCACCACAGCGCGCCGTCCGCCTCCTGCAGCACCAGCTGGCTGCCATTTTCGCCCGCGGCATAGAAGTTTTTCAGCGTGATGGTTTCGCCGGAATTGAGGCGAATAATCAGATCGTCATTATTGCGGCTATAACCTGCGATATCGGCACGTCCGACATGAAGCGTCACAATTGAAGGATCGTTCAGAATGATCTGACTCCCCTCCACAGTGGTTTCCTTTTGGGTCATTTTAGAGAGGACGGTGATTTGGCTCATAGGTAACACTCCAGTCAGAGTTCTGTGAAATGGCGCGCAGGCTCAGGCCATTCCTTCCCAGCAGATAAAAGGGGTCCACAGCGGCGAAACTATTTATTTAAATAGCGGCGCACTGAAATTTTATTAAGAGGTAGCCAACGCCCGCCATGCGATATTGGCAGCATTGCTATACGGCTCATTAAATGTCAGATGATGAAGGTTTTATTGAGTGTCTGTCGTCAGGTAATCCTTGTTATTAATAGTGATATCGTGCGTTCGGACATGTTTTTGATATAGCGTTAAAAAATTAAAAGTGCAAATTAAGCAGCGATTAATAAATGGTAAACTCGGCTAATTAATTAGGGCAAAAAAGGGAAAATAAAGCCGTCTGCTTATGTTAACCGCTTGTTACGCTTAGAAACCGCTCTGGAAGGCCGATGAAGCGGGGAATCCCACTTAAGTCTTAAAATTACAAAAAATAGATACAGATCACAAAATAATATGTAAGGGCCGCTTAATTCATTATTAGCACGAGTAAGCTAAATATCACGCATAATATATTATGCGTCATTTGATATTATTTTTTTTAGCGTTGCGACAGTGAGGCGGGAAAGGAGAGGTAGCATATTATCAGGAAAAGTATCGCGGAAAATATAATTAATTTCCGTGCGTTAAATATTTTGCCGGATATATTATATTCCGCAAATAATAAGCCCATAATTAGTGTGGTTTTATTGTTGGGAATTATAAACTATTTTTCGCTTTAAGCCGAAAGTGGCGGCTGAATATATTATAAAAATTTGAGCGCATTTAACGAGCCGGAGCCTGGGCTCCGGCCTTCTGGCTACAGGCTCTCTAATCGCGCCCCCGCCCGGCGGGCGGTAAGCGGCATAATATCCAGCCTGCTGACGTAGCCGTCCGGATCGAGGCCGCGATTGCAGGCCTTAGCCTGCTGCAAAATCTCATCATCCCGGTAGATCGAAAAAATGCCGCCGGGATGTGCGCCCGAGCTGGCGGCCATCTCCGGGCTGCCGGCTATTACGCTGCCGTGCGGTCGCACGAACGCCGGGATGCCGGTGGGGATGGAGATAATGGGGACGTGCAGAGAAGAGGAAAGACTGCTGGGAATCGCGCTGGGGGTTGAGCGCGTTTTTACACAGAAGGCGTAAAGCCCCGCGCCAGCCTTAGCGCAGGGCTTTATAGCATCGTTTATGCCTGCTCGCTCGTGACGTCCTGCAGAATCGCCAGCGCCTGGCTGAACTGGGCGTCCGGGATGGTCAGGGGATACAGGAAGCGGATAATGTTTCCGTACTGGCCGCAGGTCAGCAGCAGCAGGCCGCGGGCCAGCGCCTTTTGCTGGATCTTCTGCGCGATGGCGGCCGACGGCTCACCGCTGTTTGGATCGAAAAACTCGGCGGCGATCATCGAGCCTACCCCCCTTACTGCGGCGAGCGACGGCGTGCTGCTTTTGATCTCCTCCAGCGTGGCTTTAAGCCGATCGCCAAGCTGGCGGGCGCGCTCGCACAGCCCCTCCCGATCGATAATGTTCAGCACCGCGTGCGCGGCGGCGATGGCAAGCGGGTTGCCCGCATAGGTGCCCCCCAGACCGCCGGGCGCCGGGGCGTCCATAATGGTCGCGTTGCCCACCACGCCGGAGAGCGGCATCCCCCCCGCCAGGCTTTTCGCCATCGTCATCAGATCGGGTTTATCGGCATAGTGATCCATGGCAAACAGTTTACCGGTACGGGCAAAGCCGCTCTGCACTTCGTCGGCAATCATAACGATCCCGTGTTCGTTGCAGATGCGGCGGATGGCCGCCACCAGCTCCGGCGGGGCGACGTTAAAGCCGCCTTCACCCTGAACGGGTTCAAAGATAATCGCCGCGACCTGTTTTGCCTCAATGTCCGCCTTGAACAGCCGCTCGATGGCGGTAACGGCATCCTGAGTGGTAACGCCGTGCAGCGTGGAGGGATAGGGAACGTGATATACCGAGCCGGGGAAGGGGCCAAATCCCAGCTTGTAGGGGGCGACCTTGCCGGTGAGCGCCATGGTCATATAGGTGCGGCCATGAAAACCGCCGCCAAAGGCGATCACCCCAGGCCGCCCGGTGTGGGCGCGGGCGATTTTAATCGCGTTTTCCACCGCTTCTGCGCCGGTGGTGAAGAACGCGGTTTTAGCCGGGCCCTGTACCGGCGCCAGTTCGTTAAGTTTTTCCGCCAGCGAGACGTAGCTCTCATAGGGGACAATCTGGTAAGCGGTATGGGTAAACTGGTGCAGCTGTTTCTCTACCGCGGCCACCATCTCAGGGTGGCGATGACCGGTATTCAGCACCGCGATCCCGGCGGCAAAGTCGATATACTCCCTTCCTTCTACGTCGGTTAAGGTGGCGTTTTCCGCCGTGCGGGCAAAGAAGTTACACATTACGCCCACGCCGCGCGGCGTGGCAGACAGCCTGCGCTGATGAAATTCGTTATTGCTCATGTCAGATACCCTTAGTAGAGGAGAATGGTTATACGCCAAGACGGTCGCGCAGGCTGTAATAGGCCGCGCCCATGGCGGTAAACGGAATGCGCAGGCTGCGACCGCCCGGGAACGGGTAGTGCGGTAAATTGGCAAAGGCATCAAAGCGCTCGGCGTCACCGCGCAGCAGTTCTGAAATCAGCCTTCCGGCCAGGTGGGTACAGGTCACGCCGTGGCCGCTGTAGCCCTGCATGTAATAGATATTTTTATCCAGGCGGCCAAACTGCGGCATGCGCGTCATGGTCAGCAGGAAGTTGCCGGTCCAGCGATAGTCGATTTTTACCCCCTGCAGCTGCGGGAAGGTTTTCAGCAGCTTGGGCATGACCAGGCGCTCGACGTCGTCCGGGTCGCGTGCCCCGTAGACTACGCCGCCGCCGTACAGCAGGCGGTTGTCGGCGGTCAGACGATAATAGTCCAGCAGATAGTTACAATCTTCCACGCAGTAGTTACTGGGGATCAGCGAGCGGGCCATCTCATCCGACAGGGGAGCGGTGGTCACCACTTGCGTGCCGCAGGGCATGCTGCGCTTTGCCAGCTCCGGCTCGATCTTATCGCCAAGATAGGCATTACCGGCGACGATCACGTAGCGGGCGGTCACCTGGCCTTTTTGGGTCTTCACCACCGCCGGGCTGGTGTGCTGAATGGCGGTCACCGGGGACTGCTCAAATACCCGACCGCCGTTGAGGCGAATAGCGTCCGCTTCGCCGATAGCCAGATTCAGCGGATGAATATGCCCGCCGCTGTGGTCCAGCAGCGCGCCGGTGTAGCGATCGCTGCCCACTTCCCGACGGAGCGCGGCGGCGTCCAGCAGCTCCAGCTGCGTATTGCCATAGCGTTCCCAGTTCTCTTTTTGCTCTTCAAGGGTCTCGAGCTGCTTATGGTTAAGCGCCACGAACAGGCCGCCGGGGCGGTAGTCGCACTGGATCTGGTAGCGCTGGATGCGTTCGCGGATGATCTCGCCACCTTCGAACATCATGTTGCCGAGCATTCTGGCCGCGTCGGGGCCGTAGTTTTTCTCGATTACGTCGATATCGCGGCTATAGGAGTTGACCAGCTGACCGCCGTTGCGTCCGCTGGCGCCATAGCCGATGCGTGCCCCTTCAAGCAGCACCACGTCGTAACCCATTTCGGCAAGATGCAGGGCGGAGGAGAGGCCGGTATAGCCGCCGCCCACCACGCAGACGTCACAGCTGATCGATTCGTTCAGCGTCGGGAAAGGCTCATATTTATTGGCGCTGGCGGCGTAATAGCTGGTGGTATGTTCAGTCATGATCAAGACTCCAGAGCAATCCAGATGGTTTTCAGTTCGGTGAATTTTTCCAGGGCGTGCAGGGACTTATCCCGGCCGTTGCCGCTCTGCTTATAGCCGCCAAAGGGCACGGTCATATCCCCGTCGTTGTAGTTATTCACAAATACCGAGCCGGCCTTCAGGCGGCGGCTCATGCGGTGCGCGCGGGAGAGATCGCGGGTCCATACCGCCGCGCCGAGCCCGTACTCGCTGTCGTTTGCCAGCCGCAGGGCCTCCTCTTCGGTTTTAAAGCGGGTAACGACCAGCACCGGGCCGAAGATCTCCTCGCGGCAGAGCGGAGACGCGGGATCGACGTCAACGAAAATGGTCGGGCCGACCGCCGCGGGCCACGGATTTTTACGCCCGTCCAGCAGCAGGGTGCCTTTGTTGATCCCCTCGCGGATAAAGGTGTGAACCGTGTCGGCGTGGCTATTGTCAATCAGCATTCCCATGGTGGTTTCGGGATCGAGCGGTTGACCCGGCTGCCAGCCGCGCGCCTGCTCCTGCAGGCGACGAAGAAATTCATCGGCGATGCTCTCTTCCAGCAGCAGGCGGGTGCCGGCGATGCACACCTGGCCCTGGTTGTAAAAAATGCCGGCGGCGGTGGTGCTGACGGCTTTGTCCAGATCCGGGCAGTCGGCAAAGACGATATTGGCGCTTTTACCGCCCGCCTCGAGCCAGACGCGTTTCATATTGCTGGCGCCCGCATCCTTCAGCAGCTGTTTGCCGGTGCGGGTGGAGCCGGTAAAGGTCAGCACTTCAACGTGCGGATGCAGGGCCAGCGCCTGGCCCGCCTCGTGGCCGTAGCCTGCAATGACGTTCAGCACGCCATCCGGCAGACCGGCCTCTTTCGCCAGCGCGGCAAGACGAAGGGCGGTAAGCGGAGACTTCTCGGAGGGCTTAAGCACCACGCTGTTGCCGGAGACCAGCGCCGGACCCAGCTTCCAGCAGGCCAGCAGCAGCGGAAAATTCCACGGAACGATAGCGGCCACTACGCCGATCGGCTCGCGTACGATCATCGCCAGCTCGCCGGGGCCGGTTGGCGCCACTTCGCCGTAGACCTTATCCGCCGCTTCGGCGTACCAGCGAATGGCGCGGGCGGCACCGGGAATATCGTCGCGCAGGCTGTGGCGGATCGGTTTCCCGGTATCCAGCGTCTCTAACAGCGCCAGCTCTTCGCGGTGTTGTTCCATCAGATCGGCGAGTTTATTCAGCACCGCCTTACGCTGCGCCGGTGCCGCCTGCGACCAGTCGCCGCGGTCAAATACCTCGCGTGCCGCCTGTACCGCACGGTCCACATCCGCCTTTTTACCGCGTGCCACCTTCGCCAGCGTCTGCTGCGCGCCGGGATCGATAGTGTCGAAGGTGGAATTATCGGCGGCATTGCAATATTCACCGTTAATAAATAACCGGGTCTCAATGGCGATATTTTTGGCTTTATCTTGCCAGTAAGTCAGGTGCTGAAAATGCATATTCACTCCTTTCTTTCGCAATCAGATAAATAAAGGCACGGCGGTTTTCAGGCGATATGAGGCCGTGAAGCATCCCGGGGATTAACCCGTAAAATGCCGAAATGGATCTTTTTTATTGGCCCCGGCGAAAAGCGTACGCCGGGGCGGGACGATAATTAGAAGGTGGTTGGGGTGTGGGCACTGATAATGCGGCAAATTCCTGCCGAGGTGTTGCTGAAGCTGTGCGGTATGCCGGTATTAATGGCATAGCTTTGCCCTGCAACCAGGTGATAAGGCTGACCGTTAATAGTCAGTAGAATTTCACCTTCCAGTATCGTACCGATCTCCTCACCCTGATGTTTGATTCTCTCCCCGGTTGTGGTTCCAGGCTGGTAAGTTTCAAAAATCATCGCCAGCGTACGGTTCGGATTTCCGTTATGAACCAGCTTCATCGAAACGCCCTGACTGCCTATTTCGATAAGGTCTTCCTGATTAATGACGACCTGCGGTTCATCAGGTTTTTCCGGTTCGGAAAAGAACTCCGAGAGCGACAGCCCATAAACTTTCAGCAACTTTTGCAGCGTGCTGATGGCAGGACTAACTTTATCCTGCTCAATGGTGCTGATGGCACTATGTGTCAACCCAGACAGTTCGGCGGCGCGTCGCTGCGAGAGACCCAGCTGTTGGCGGATCTCAGACAAACGTTTCCCCGGCGCCAGTCCGTCATCGCTCATATTTGCATTTCCTTAACGGTAGTGGTCAAAGCCGCTGCTTTTCGGCAATGTGGCTTTGACAGGCGGTGATAAAACCTTCGAACAACATACGTGACAGGGCGTATTCACTGCTGTTCCATTCGGGATGCCACTGAACGCCGAGGGCGAAAGGGTGGTCATGCACGCTGACCGCTTCTACCAGCCCGTCCGTCGAGCGAGCCTCTACGCGTAGCCGCGACCCTAATGTCTTTGCGCCTTGCCCGTGCAACGAGTTTACCCAAAATTTGTTACATCCTGGTATTAATTGCGAGAGCAGCCCTCCCTCCTGAACCTGAACTTCATGAGAGGGCGCGTATTGTAGCTCAACCGGCAGTTCAGGATCTTCCCGATGCTCAAGGAGATCGTTTAACTCGAACAGGCGACGATACAGTGTCCCACCGGTGGCAACAACCAGTTCCTGCAGCCCCCGACAGATGGCGAAAATGGGGATGCGCCTTTCGAGCGCGGCGGCAATCAGCGCCATGCTCAGAAGATCTCGCCCAGGATCGGCGTCAGGCTCATCGCCGTTTTCACCATAAAGGTGCGGCTGCACGTTGCTTGGGCTGCCCGGCAGGTAAATACCATCCAGTTTTGGCAGCAGTGTATTAAGCAGTTCTGGCTCTGCCAGCGCATGGGGCAAGGCGATGGGTAATCCACCCGCGTTAATCACCGCATTCAGGTACTTTTCTTGCAGGGTCTGGGTCTCATGACCCTTAAGCCTGTTTCTGCACATCACAACGCCAATTACTGGCTTGTACATTATATTTTCCATGATCGCCCTCACAAAGTGGACTAAATATAGGCCGGTTTCGCATATTAAACGGCCTTTTCGTTCAATATTTTCTCAATCTAGCAATGAGATCTACGTTTTGCAAACTTAATTTAACATTTGACAAACAATTTGTTTGCATACAGATTCGAAGGTGTGGACATTATATTTGACAGTCGTGAGCAGCGAACACAAACCCAAAAACGGTGGTAAATCATGGAAACCAATATCGTAGAAGTTGAGAACTTTGTTCAGCATACGGAAGAGAGGCGGGGCAGCGCTTTTGCCCAGGAGGTGAAGCGCTATTTAGAACGTTATCCGAACACCCAGTTTATCGATGTGCTTCTGACCGACCTCAACGGCTGTTTTCGCGGTAAGCGCATTCCTGTAGCCGGGCTTGGCAAGCTGGAGAAAGGATGTTATTTCCCGGCCTCCGTATTTGCGATGGACATCCTCGGTAACGTGGTGGAAGAGGCGGGGCTGGGGCAGGAACTTGGCGAGCCGGACTGCACCTGTGTGCCGGTTCTGGGTACGCTGACGCCGTCGGCCGCGGATCCGGAATATATCGGCCAGGTTCAGCTAACGATGATTGATGAAGATGGCGCTCCCTTTGACGTTGAGCCGCGGAACGTCCTAAACCGGCTCTGGCAGCAGCTGCGCCAGCGCGGTCTGTTCCCCGTGGTAGCGGTAGAGCTGGAGTTCTATTTACTCGATCGTAAACGCGACGCCGAAGGCTATTTGCAGCCTCCCTGCGCGCCGGGGACGGATGTGCGTAATACGCAAAGCCAGGTCTACTCGGTGGACAACCTTAACCACTTTGCCGATGTTCTCAACGATATTGACGAGCTGGCGCAGCTGCAGCTGATCCCCGCCGATGGCGCGGTCGCCGAGGCCTCGCCGGGCCAGTTTGAGATCAACCTTCACCATACGGAAAACGTGCTGGACGCCTGCGATGATGCGCTGGCGTTAAAACGCCTGGTGCGTCTGATGGCAGAAAAACATAAGATGCACGCCACCTTTATGGCTAAGCCCTATGAAGAGCATGCGGGCAGCGGGATGCATATCCATATCAGTATGCAAAACAGCAAGGGCGAAAACGTGCTGGCGGACGCCAGCGGCGAAGATTCTGCGCTGCTAAAGCGCGCGCTTGCCGGGATGATCGACCTGATGCCTGCCTCAACGGCGTTGCTGGCACCAAACGTCAACTCGTACCGTCGCTTTCAGGCGGGGATGTATGTACCGACCCAGGCGTCGTGGGGGCATAACAACCGCACCGTTGCCCTGCGCATCCCCTGCGGCGATCGACATAATCACCGGGTGGAGTATCGCGTCGCGGGGGCAGATGCCAACCCGTACCTGGTGATGGCGGCCATTTTTGCCGGTATTTTGCACGGGCTGGATAACGATCTGCCGCTGCCGGAAGAGGTAGAAGGTAACGGGCTGGAGCAGGACGGGTTGCCGTTCCCAATTCGCCAGAGCGATGCGCTGTGGGAATTCATGCAAAATGATTCGCTGCGTGAGCGTCTGGGCGAGCGTTTCTGCCACGTTTATCACGCTTGCAAGAACGATGAATTATTACAGTTTGAGCGCCTTATCACAGAAACTGAAATTGAGTGGATGTTGAAAAACGCCTGAACACGGGCCCCGCAAGGGGCCAGTTTGTTTCATTTTATACATAGCATCATACGGCCTGCGGAGTCTGGCCGAATCATTCGCTGGAACACCAGCCATTTCCCGGGGGTCGCGTTAAGGAGCGCAGGCGGCAAAAGGGTTTATTAACGACACGGTTTGACGAGGTAGGTAATGATGCAGATGTTCCAATATCCGCAGGGCGAGGGAGGCCAGTCAGGCCCCCAGTGTGAATGCGAGCCTTATATGGCACGCCGGTACGTTAACTTTTTCTCCTTGCACCTTCCCCCTTTGCTAAGCAGGTTTATCAGGTCATTGCACCCACAAGCCACCGTAAGCATGGGGGGGACGTTCTATGGCGACTAATAGCTCTATTGACGTACCGGCCGCAGGTGGAAGAACGCGGTTACGCAAATCGTTAAAGCTGTGGCAGGTGGTAATGATGGGGCTGGCATACCTGACGCCGATGACGGTATTTGATACCTTCGGGATTGTCTCCGGTATCAGCAACGGTCACGTTCCGGCCTCCTATTTGCTCGCCCTGGCGGGGGTGCTGTTTACCGCCATTAGCTACGGCAAGCTGGTGCGCCAGTTCCCCGAGGCGGGCTCAGCCTATACCTATGCTCAAAAATCCATCGGGCCGCACGTTGGCTTTATGGTCGGCTGGTCATCGCTGCTGGACTATCTGTTCCTGCCGATGATTAACGTTCTGCTGGCGAAAATTTATCTCTCGGCGTTATTCCCTGAAGTACCACCCTGGATTTGGGTGGTCACCTTTGTCACCATCCTGACGCTGGCGAACCTGAAAAGCGTCAACCTGGTTGCTAACTTCAATACTCTCTTTGTGCTGGTGCAGGTAGCGATCATGGTGGTCTTCGTGGTCCTTGTGGTACAGGGGCTACATAAGGGAGAGGGGACGGGAACCGTCTGGTCGCTTCAGCCGTTTATCAGCCAGAACGCTCATCTGATTCCTATCATCACTGGCGCGACTATTGTGTGCTTCTCCTTCCTCGGTTTTGACGCGGTGACTACCCTGTCGGAAGAGACGCCAAACGCCGCGCGGGTGATCCCCAAAGCCATCTTCCTCACCGCCCTGTACGGCGGGCTGATTTTCATCGTCGCCTCGTTCTTTATGCAGCTCTTTTTCCCGGATATTAGCCGCTTCAAAGATCCCGACGCCGCGCTGCCGGAAATCGCGCTGTACGTTGGCGGCAAGCTGTTCCAGTCTATTTTCCTCTGCACCACCTTTGTGAACACGCTGGCTTCGGGGCTGGCCTCGCACGCCAGCGTCTCACGTCTGCTATATGTGATGGGCCGTGACAACGTCTTCCCGGAACGCGTTTTTGGTTATGTGCATCCGAAATGGCGCACCCCGGCGCTGAACGTCATCATGGTGGGGATCGTGGCGCTGTCGGCCCTGTTCTTCGATCTGGTGACCGCGACGGCGCTGATTAACTTTGGCGCGCTGGTGGCGTTTACCTTTGTGAACCTGTCGGTGTTTAACCACTTCTGGCGGCGTAAAGGCTATAACAAAACGTGGAAAGATCGTTTCCACTATCTGCTGCTGCCGATGGTGGGCGCGGTGACGGTAGGGGTGTTGTGGATAAACCTGGAGGCCACTTCGCTTACGCTGGGTCTGGTCTGGGCCGCGCTGGGTGTGCTGTACCTGACATGGCTTACCCGCCGCTTCCGTAAACCGCCTCCGCAGTTTGAGGCCGCTAAAGCCTTCGACTCCTGAGCGGATACGGCGCCAGCCTGAGGGCTGGCGCCGGCTTTAGGCTTCGTAGGGCGAGTTGCTGATTCAAAAAAGCCCGCACGGCTTAAGCCGTGCGGGCTTTCAGGACTTCATCGGATGACTCTGGTAATCACCGATGGAGAATTTTGGTGGGCTGGCGGGAGTTGAACCCGCGTCCGAAATTCCTAAATACTATTTATACTCTAGGAAAACAGCGATTTAAGTTAGATAACAGTCTGTTATTGCTATTAGGTTTTATCCATTTTAATGGTTTTTACTTCTACGCCGCCAAATTGTCGCCAATATTATGAGATTGCAGAGTCAAATTATCAGAAACATAATCAGTCCAATCCGGCGATGAAAATGTTTGTAAAAAATAAGCTTGACTCCTTAAATTGAATCTGAGATCACCAACATACAAGTAATTGTAAATGTTCGGATAATGTGGAATATCTTCATTATATATTAAATGAATCAAATTTCTTGATAAATTATAAGTTGCTTCTATTGTATCTGCTAGTATTTGTTCTTCTGGTGTGAACATTTTTAATTCGTATTTGCCATGTTTTATAATGCAATAAACATATGAAATGGAATTTGCACAAATCATATCTAATAAAGAGGCAGTGTTAAAGGATAATCTATTTAATCGAATCATATAGCTGACGGGGTTATCAATTTTTAAAGAGTGCTTAACTGATAATGCATCATTGATCTCGCTTAAGTGGTTTTTTATTCCAATTAATATTTCTTGGCTTGGTGTAAAGTCAGAAGATGTTTCCATTGTCGCATGGCAATAGATTCTATTATATAAAAGATATGGGTTTGATATCCTAATTTCATCTGATGTAAATAATGCGAATGCAGAGCCTTTATATTTAAATTCAGTGAATTTTCCATCGCTATCCTTGGCACTTGTGAGCTTAACTTTTAGTATTTCCTTTGTTTTTTCTACAAAGTTCTTCTCGTGAGCCAAATATCTATCCACAGCATTTTTTGTTTCTGCGGTATCGATTTGAGCTTCGGTTTGAATAGTTCGGTGTATATTATTAACTATTGAAGCTAAAGGGACTGCGCTAGCCAGTAACAGTAGCGGGAATTTGCTAATTTCATAAAATCTTGCATATCCATGCGCTGATAATACCGGGGTTTTACCATGCCATGAAAAATAACCAAAGTATATGAATGAACACAAAGGCGTTAAAATAGCAATCCAGAAAAGTTTTTGTCTAAATAAATTTCTTTTGTCAAGGATGTACCATTTTTTTGCATATACAATAATTAACAATAAGATCAATATTAAAATATAACCTATTGTAAGAAATTTATCATTTAACATTATTGTTTCTCTAAAAGGTTTAAGGTTTTTTTGTCACTGCATCTTCTAGTTGGTCAGGAGAAAAATGAGAATAAATCATAGTCATTTTGATGTCGGCATGGCCCAGCATAACGCGCAGTACCAGTATGTTTTCCCCGTTCATGATTATGATGTAGCACATGTGTGTACTCGCCCTCAGGCAAGTCGATATCGGCTCTTTTTACTGCACGTTCAAAAGCTTTTCTGCATGGCGTGAATAGCTTCCCTCTGTTTTTGGGGAGTTCGTCATACAGATCTTGAGATATCGGTACGGTTAGGTTTTTCTTGCCTTTGATTGTGGTATAGGTGATCCGGTATTTAGATAACTGATGGCCCTGCAGGTTTTCGACTTCACTCCACCGCATGCCAGTGACCAGGCATACTTTTGCGATCATCCATAGGCTGGGGCTTTGTAGTTTTGCACGGACTCCCGATAGGCATTGGACTTCTTGCGAGGCTGAAAATATCTCTGCATCAGGATTAAATGCCCACGTTGACATCCCAGGCAGCAGATTTGAGATTTTCACTGTCTGCAAATTTATCGAATACATCGCCACATTCCGCTGTATCAGGTACCTGAAAACAATAATGATTTTTCACATGGATGACAAGAAACCAGATTTGGTAGGGATATGTTTTTGCTGATGATTCTTTCGGAAATCAGGGGACAAAAAAGCCCGCAGGGCTTGCGCCGTGCGGGCTCTTAGGACTTCATCGGATGACTCTGGTAATCACCGATGGAGAATTTTGGTGGAGCTGGCGGGAGTTGAACCCGCGTCCGAAATTCCTACATCCTCGGTACTACATGCTTAGTTTGTCTTTACATTCGCACGCCAGCTGCGGACAGACACGCCACTAACGAACTAGCCTGATTAGATTTAGCACTTCAACCCCAGGCAGGGCATCCGCGCGATCTCTTTTGGGTTTGACCTCTCTTGATCCCCGTCCTAAGAGCGGAGGCTAGGGAGAGAGGGCTCTAAGCAGGTTATTAAGCTGCTAAAGCGTAGTTTTCGTCGTTTGCGACTATTTTTTTGCGGCTTTTTACGAGGCAAACCGCCCCTCGGCATGCACCTTGGGTTTCGCAAATCCCGTCGAATCCAGA
>Ga0153917_1000105_pt1 | contig 84055 bp, 77 predicted proteins | sample TSFL001MetaG_FD_104695 | JGI IMG/M metagenome (GOLD analysis project Ga0153917, IMG submission 104695) | Attine ant fungus gardens microbial communities from Florida, USA - TSFL001 MetaG | ecosystem: Host-associated > Fungi > Mycelium > Unclassified | place: USA: Florida, Paynes Creek Historic...
AGGCCCGGCTGCCAAGACCAAGCAGGTGGCACCGGCCGACAAGATCATCGGCGTCGCCCAGGGCAACAAGGAGATGGTCGACGTGGTCGGCTGGCGCCTGGACGAAGTGGTCAAGCTGATCCGCGGCCCGAAAGGCTCGGTGGTGCGCCTGGAGATCATCCCGGCCAGCAACGCGCCCAACGACCAGACCAGCAAGATCGTCTCGATCACCCGCGAGGCGGTCAAGCTCGAGGAACAGGCCGCCAAGAAATCGGTGCTCAAGCTCAAGCAGGACGGACGCGAGTACAAGCTGGGCATCATCGAGATCCCGGCCTTCTACCTGGACTTCAAGGCCTACCGTGCGGGCGATCCTGACTACAAGAGCACCACCCGCGACGTGAAGAAGCTGCTCACCGAGCTGCAGAAGGAAAAAGTCGACGGCGTGGTCATCGACCTGCGCAACAACGGCGGCGGCTCGCTGCAGGAAGCCACCGAGCTGACCAGCCTGTTCATCGAGAAAGGCCCAACGGTGTTGGTACGCAACAGCGACGGCCGCGTGGACGTGCTCGAGGACGAAAACCCCGGCGCCTTCTACAAAGGCCCGCTGGCGCTGCTGGTCAACCGTCTTTCGGCCTCGGCCTCGGAGATCTTCGCCGGCGCCATGCAGGATTACCACCGCGCCTTGATCATCGGCGGCCAGACCTTCGGCAAAGGCACCGTGCAGACCATCCAGCCGCTCAATCACGGCGAGCTGAAACTGACCCTGGCCAAGTTCTACCGGGTTTCCGGGCAGAGCACCCAGCATCAGGGCGTGCTGCCGGACATCGACTACCCGTCGATCATCGACACCAAGGAAATCGGCGAAAGCGCCCTGCCTGAAGCGATGCCATGGGACACCATCCGCCCGGTGGTACGCCCGGCCATGGACCCGTTCAAGCCGTTCCTGACCGAGCTCAAGGCCCGTCATGACGCGCGTAGCGCCAAGGATCCGGAGTTCGCTTACATCCGCGATCGCCTGGCCCTGACCCAGAAGCTGATGAACGAGAAGACCGTCAGCCTCAACGAGCAGGAGCGCCGCGCCCGCCACGACGAGATCGAGGCCAAGCAACTGGCGCTGGAGAACATCCGTCGCAAGGCCAAGGGCGAAGAGCCGCTCAAGGAGCTGAAGAAAGAAGACGAGGACGCCCTGCCCACTGAGGACGAGGACACCAAGCCCGAAGACGACGCCTACCTGTCCGAGACCGGGCGCATCCTGCTCGACTACCTGAGCCTCAATTCGCAGGTGGCCAAGCACTGAAAGCGTGATGGCAGAATAATGCGACCTGTCATCAAATAGTCATCCGCCTGTCGTGAAATAGAAGGGCCGGACGCGCAAGCGCCCGGCCCTTTTTCTTTCAGGAAGCAGTCCATGACCGTCACCGAACAGCTCAGCGCATTGAGCGCCATCCTGGCTCAACGCAGCATCCACAGCCTGTTCCAACCGATCATCTGCCTTTCTGGACGGCGCGTGCTGGGTTACGAGGCGCTGAGCCGCGGACCGTCCAACAGCCCACTGCACGCCCCACTGAACCTGTTCGCCGTCGCCCATCAGGGTGGCCGTCTCACCGAACTGGAAGAAGCCTGCCGCGACAGTGCCTGCCGACGCTTCTGCGACCTGGGACTGGAGGGCAAGCTGTTTCTCAACGTTTCTCCGGAATCCCTGCTCGAACCGCACTACCCCTCCGGACGCACCCTCAAGCTGCTCGAGCAGGTCGGCCTGCCGCCGAGCCGGGTGGTCATCGAACTGACCGAACACACCCCGACCGACGACTTCCAGTTGCTGTCCAATGCGCTGCATCATTACCGCGACATGGGTTTTTCCATCGCCCTGGACGACCTGGGTGCGGGCTACTCCAGCCTGCGGTTGTGGTCGGAACTGCGGCCGGACTACGTGAAGATCGATCGGCACTTCATCGACGGCATCCACCTGGATCCGCTCAAGCGCGAATTCGTCGGCTCCATCCTGCAGATCGCCCGCGCCTCGCGGGCCCAGGTGATCGCCGAAGGCATCGAGCTGGCCGAAGAGCTTGCCGTGCTGGGCGAGATGGGTGTCGATCTGGTCCAGGGGTATCTGCTCGGCCGCCCGCAGGAGTGCCCGTCACGCGATGGCCTCAATCTGCTCCAGGTGAACAGCGATGCGCCGGCGCCCAGGACGGCACCCGATGACGTAGGCGCGCTGCTCATCGAACAGCCAGCGGTGACGCCCGGCAGTACGGTCGAACAGGTGCTGAACACGTTCGAGGAGCACACCGGGGCCAGCTCCCTGGCGGTACTCGATGGACAGGGCAAACCCTGCGGCATCCTCCATCGACGTGGATTGTCAGCCGTTCAGGCCGGGACGGTCGCGCAACGGATGAATGTGGACTTTCTGGCCGTGGAGCGCGTCCAGTCGCTGCATCATGTCAGCCGTCTCATCACCAGTCGGACGCGCCAAGGCATCGAAGAAGACTTCGTCATCACCCACAATGGCCGCTACCTGGGCATGGGACGAGTGCTCGACGTGCTTCGGCTGATCACCGAACAGAAATCCAGCTGATCAACCGTCATCCTGCCTGGGTGACGTGCTCCGGATAGCTGTACTCGAACACCCGCACCACCTCAGAGGCATGCCAGGAGGCCGCCTCCAGGCCGTCGACCGGCCCGGAGAAGCGCCCCAGGCGTTCGACACATTCGAAGAAGCCAGTACGTGGCAGGCGGCTGGCGCCTTGGCTGATCACCAACGAGCTGCGTAGCGGCTGCTCGGCACGGGCATCGAGCACGGCCAGGTATTCCAGCGCAGCGGTCAAGGTCTGCATGGCCGGGCTGGGCAGCTGCAGACGCTCGATCAAGGCACGGTAGGTGAGCAGGTGCCGTTGACGACGGGCCAGATCAAGCTCGCCCAGCAGGCTCTCCCAGTGCTGGCGGCTGATCCTGACCTGGCTCATGATGGCTCGCTCCAGCCAGCGATACCCAGGTGCCATGCCAAGCTGCGCAGGATCGCAGCATCAGGCTGACGTTCACCGGCCTCGATCATACCCAGATAGGCCGGGCTGATACCCACACTGCGCGCCAATTGCTCCGGTGCCAGCCCCTTGGCTTCACGCAATCGCGTCAGTTCACTCAACGGCGCCAGGCTCGGAGCCTCGGCGACGGCCTGCTCGTTCGTTTCAATGCTGGCAGGCGCTTGTCCCGCGGCCTTGAGCAGCGCCTGATACTGCTCCCAGGGAACCACGGCGTACTCGGGTTGACCGTCCCGGCTGATGACCTGAATACCCATTACAACCCCCTTTACGTAGGATTACCGCATGTAATCCGTAGGCATAATCCTTATGCCAATTATATGACCAAGCGCGGGGATCTGTGCAGATCAGGCAGATTTAGCATTTTGTCGTGAACCGGTGACTGGCTGCATGGCAGCCCAATCGCGACACAAGGCCCGCACAGGGCCTGCAGGGAAAACCTCAGGGCGTGCGACGCTCCAGGCGCAGGGTCTCTGGAGTATCCGGCAGACGCTCGAGCACCCGTAGCCGCTCAGGTGCCTGGCTGTCGCGCCAGGCTTTGAAGCGGTTCAGCTCATCGGCCACGGTCTTGAGCACCCAGCCGAGCACAGCGATATCATCGAGAAAACCGACACCCACCAACCAGTCGGGAATGGCATCCAGCGGGCTTACGAAATACAGCAAGCCGGCCACCACGGTGACCAGCGCCTTGGGACTTATGGCGCGATACTCACCACGCCACCAGGCCAGGCACAGGCCCTGCAGCAAGCGCACATCCTCACGCAACTGACCAAGCTTCGGCCCTTTGCGTGCCACGGCGAACAACAAGGCAGGCAGGCGGCCACGGCTGAGCAGACGCTCCGCCAAAGGCAGGAAGCGGGTGAAATTCCAGGGTGCGCTCATGGGGCCTCCATATCGGCAGGGAAGGTTATCCACATTTATTGTGGATAACCTTGTGAACAGGGTGCAGTTTCCAACGCAAGGTGCCCACCGGGCAAGGGCCTCGCTCAGATCGGGCGTTTTTTACACAGCCGTTTCAAATTCGCAAACGTTTTGCGTCGTGACCTCCAGGCAGGCGCCCTGCCCTTGTCCGACACTGAAAGCACTGCGAGGTTCTCACTCGCCGTACCGCAGAAACGACAACGCCCCGTCAAGACGGGGCGTTGTAGAAAAGCCAGATTACTTGGCCGGTGCTTCGGCTTCTGGAGCCTCGCCTTCAGCCTTGGCTGGATCCTTGATGCTGATCAGTTCCAGGTCGAACACCAGGACCGAGTTGGCCGGAATCAGCGGGCTCGGGCTCTGGGCGCCGTAGGCCAGGTCAGCCGGGATGTACAGTTTGTACTTCTCGCCAACGTGCATCAGTTGCAGACCTTCGACCCAACCCGGGATCACGCCGCTGACAGGCAGGTCGATCGGGCTGCCGCGCTCGATGGAGCTGTCGAAGACCTTGCCATCGATCAGCTTGCCTTCGTAGTGGACAGTGACGACGTCGGTCGGCTTGGGCTGCGGGCCGTCGGCCTTCTTGACCACTTCATACTGCAGGCCCGACGCGGTGGTGACCACGCCTGGCTTCTTGGCGTTTTCCTCGAGGAATTTCTTGCCGGCGCTGGCCGCTTCTTCGCTGGCCTTGGTCAGGCGCTCTTCGGCGCGCTTTTGCAGGGCGGTGAAGGCCTCGACCAGTTCTTCATCCTTGATGCGTTGCTCTTTCTTGGCAACCGCATCCTCGATGCCGAGGGCTACTGCTTTGGAATCAAGGTCTTCCATGCCTTCCTGAGCCAGGCTCTTGCCCATGTTCAGGCCGATACCGTAGGAGGCTTTCTGTGCCGGAGTCTTCAGCTCGACGCTGCTGGTCTGAGCGTCGCAGCCCGCCAGGACCAGGCCAACCAGGGCAACCGCAGCCGCCAAACGATGCTGTTTCATGCTAGTTCCTTGTTCATGCGCCATAAGGGCAATCAGGTAAAGCCGCGAGCTTAGCAGGCGGCCGTGACCAATGGCTACCGGCATGAGAGCAGGGAAAGTCCGATAAGTTCACGGACATTTCCGATGGATTGAGGTGATCACGGTTGCACATGACCTTTTTTCGTCGTGCGACTCATGCACAACATGGCCAATCGCCTGTAGTACTCAGGGGTAGACGCCGTCTCGGTACTGGCCCGCAACCTCCCGCAGGACCTCGCACACCCACTGCCCCGGCAAACGCTGAGGCAGTGCCGCGTTTCGGCAGATCCCTACCGAACCACCGGGCTCACGCACGCCCAGGTCGAGTTCGGCCAGCTCGCCACGCCCCAGGTCGATCAGCACCGCATCGCGTGGCGCCACCCAGACCGCATCACTGCCTAGCAGATAACGCCTGCTCAGGGCCAGCGACAAGGTCTCGAGGCGCTGGGCCGGCATCTGGATCCCGCACTGCACGAACAGGCTGTCGGCATGCTGGCGGATGGTCGTGCCCTGGGGTGGCAGCACCAGCGGAAAGTCGCCGACCCGCGCGCGCTCGACAGGCAGGCGTGCCAGCAGCGGGTGCCCGGGACGCACTACCAGGCTCATCGACTCGCTGTACAGATGCTCGAAGGACAATCCCTGGATCTGTGGACTGTCGGTCATGCGTCCGACCACCAGCTCCAGCTCGCCCAGATGCAGTTGCCCGAGCAACTGGGCGCTGGCCCCGGTCACCACCTCGATCACCAATGCAGCATGCCGCTGGTGCAGGCGACACAGTACCTCCGGCATGAGCAGGCTCTCCACCGTCGACAGCACGCCGATACGCACCTGCGACGGGGCCCGCGCCTCGCCGCGCACGCTGCCCACACCATCGCGCAGGGCCTGGACGCTGGGCCCGGCATAGCGCATGAACAAAGTGCCAGCAGCGGTCAGCTCGACCCCCTTGCGAGTGCGCTCGAACAGGCGGGTCTCGAGCAGCTCTTCCAGCTCGCGAAGCGTCTTGGAAATCGCCGGCTGGCTGATAGCCAGCACATCGGCGGCCTTGACCAGGCTGCCCTGGCGGGCAATCTCCAGAAAGCACAGGAGATGACGGTACTTTATGCGGGTGTCGAGGTTCATGACCGGCAGCTTGCAGGTTCGGGCTTCACGCTTCAAGCGCCAGTGCGCACTGTAGTAGCGCCAGCGCTGCCTGCAGGGCTATTCTGGTCACTCTTGCCACAGCGATCCGAACCAACCCCCATGTCCCAGGTGATCCTCAAGACTCCCGCCCAACTCGACCTGATGCGCCGAGCAGGCCAGTTGCTGGCCCAGGTGTTTGCAGACCTCGATGGTTTCATCCGACCTGGCGTGACTACCCTGCAGATCAACGACCGCGCCGAAGCGTTCATCGTCGGGACCCTCAAGGCGCGGCCGGCGAGCAAGGGCCAGTACGGCTTCCCATATGCACTCAATACCTCCGTGGACCACGTGGTGTGCCATGGCATGCCGAAGGTCGACGAAGTGCTGAAGGAAGGTTCGATCATCAACGTCGACATCACCCTGGAACAGGGCGGCTACATCGCCGACTCATCGAAGATGTACTGCATCGGCCAGGTCAGCGACGAGGCCCGCCGTCTGGTGGACACCACCTATGCGGCGCTCTGGAAAGGCATCGACCAGGTCCGTCCCGGCGCTACCCTCGGCGACATCGGCCATGCCATCCAGGTCCACGCCGAGGCGGCAGGCTACAGCGTGGTACGGGAGTACTGTGGCCACGGCATCGGACAGCAGATGCATGAGGGGCCCGAGGTGCTGCATTTCGGCCAACCCGGCCTGGGCATCAAACTCAAGCCCGGCATGGTCTTCACCATCGAACCGATGATCAACCAGGGCGGCCGCGGCACACGCACCTTGCGCGATGGGTGGACAGTGATCACCCGCGACCATGCGCTTTCCGCACAATGGGAACACACCGTGGCGGTGACGGAAACGGGTGTGGAGGTGCTGACGTTGCGCGAGGAAGAGAAGGCAAGCATGCCTTGATATGGGTGGGCGCCGCCTACGGGAGCAAGCAGGACGCGGAACAGAAACAAAAAAAGCGACCCTAAGGTCGCTTTTTTTGTGGCTTCCGGGTGTTCAGTGGGCCCTGGAAGCTGAAATATGGCGCAGCGGACGGGACTCGAACCCGCGACCCCCGGCGTGACAGGCCGGTATTCTAACCGACTGAACTACCGCTGCGCTAAACATCGAGAAGTGGTGGGTGATGACGGGATCGAACCGCCGACCCTCTGCTTGTAAGGCAGATGCTCTCCCGGCTGAGCTAATCACCCAACGTCTCGGTGTGGCGCGCATTCTACGTAGGAGCCGTAACCCTGGCAAGCACTTTTTTAAAAAAATTTCTCAGGCCTTTCAAAGACCTAGCGCAACGGCGCTTTTCCTTATGAATAAGTACCTGGTGGCCCTCTGACAGGGTTGGCCTGCAACCATCCCTCGGAGAATAATGCCCGCCTTATGCATTAAGGAGAGACTCCCCCTCATGTGGTTCAAGAACCTGCTGACCTACCGCCTGACCCAGGACATCCCGTTCGAGCCCGAGGCGCTGGAAGCCGCCCTGGCCAGCAAGCCTGCCCGCCCCTGCGCCAGCCAGGAGCTGACCACCTATGGTTTCGTCGCCCCGTTCGGCAAGGGCGAGGACGCTCCCCTGGTGCACGTCAGCGGTGATTTCCTGCTGATCGCCGCACGCAAGGAAGAACGCATCCTGCCAAGCAGCGTGGTCAACGATGCGGTCAAGGAAAAGATCGAGGAAATCGAGACCGAGCAGATGCGCAAGGTCTACAAGAAGGAGCGCGACCAGATCAAGGACGACATCATCCAGTCCTTCCTCCCGCGTGCCTTCATCCGCCGCTCGATGATCTTCGCCGCCATTGCCCCGCGCCTGGGCCTGATCCTGGTCAACTCGGCCAGTGCCAAACGCGCCGAAGACCTGCTGTCGACCCTGCGTGAAGTCATGGGTTCGTTGCCGGTACGTCCGGTCACCGTGAGGACCGCCCCGAGCGCCACCATGACCGACTGGGTCAAGTCCCAGGCGCCCGCCCCGGACTTCTTCGTCCTGGACGAATGCGAGCTGCGCGACACCCACGAAGACGGCGGCATCGTCCGCTGCAAGCGCCAGGACCTGGCCAGCGAAGAGATCCAGCTGCACCTGGGCACCGGCAAGGTGGTCACCCAGCTGGCCCTGGCCTGGCAGGACAAGCTCTCGTTCGTGCTGGACGACAAGACCGTGATCAAGCGCCTTAAGTTCGAGGAACTGCTGCAGGAACAGGCCGAGCAGGACGGCGGTGAAGAAGCCCAGCAACAGTTCGATGCCAGCTTCACCCTGATGATGATGACCTTCACCGAGTTCCTGCCGGCGCTGTTCGAGGCGCTGGGTGGCGAGGATATTCCTCAGGGCGTCTGAAGGCACATGACCTGCCGGTGATGGCCTGGGCGTTATCCCGGGCCGTGCCGGCCTCTTCGCGGGTGAACCCGCCCCCACCGGCCTCCAACCGTGCCTATGGGGGGTTACCTGCGAAAGGGCCAGTGAAAACCACAAGAATCCACACAGGAAAGGACCTGCCCCATGCGCGCCCTCGCCGCCCTCAGCCGCTTCGTCGGCAACACTTTCGCCCTCTGGGTACTGGTGTTCGCCTGCCTGGCCTTCCTCATGCCCGAGTGGTTCATCGCCTTGAAGGTCGCCATCGTGCCGTTGCTCGGCCTGGTGATGTTCGGCATGGGCCTGACCCTCAAGCTCGACGACTTCGCCGCCCTCGCCCGCCAGCCCTGGCGGGTGGCGCTGGGGGTGGTGGCGCACTTCGTGATCATGCCGGGCATGGCCTGGCTGTTGTGCCAGTTGTTCCAGTTGCCAGCGGAAATCGCCGTGGGGGTGATCCTGGTCGGCTGCTGCCCGAGCGGCACCGCGTCCAACGTGATGGTCTGGCTGTCGAAGGGCGACCTGGCGCTGGCGGTGGCGATCGCCGCGGTGACCACCCTGCTCGCTCCGCTGCTGACACCGGCGCTGATCTGGCTCCTGGCCTCGGCCTGGCTGCCGGTGTCCTTCATGGACATGTTCTGGTCGATCCTGCAACTGGTGATGCTGCCGATCGTGCTCGGGGTGATCGCCCAGCGTGCGCTGGGGGAGCGGGTGCAAATGGCCGTGCAGGTGCTGCCGTTGGTGTCGGTGGTCAGCATCGTCATGATCGTCTGCGCGGTGGTGGCGGCCAGCCAGGCGAAGATCGCCGAATCGGGCCTGCTGATCATGGCGGTGGTGATCCTGCACAACAGCTTCGGCTTCTTGCTCGGCTATATCACCGGCAAGCTGTGCAGGCTGCCACTGGCCCAGCGCAAGTCGCTGGCACTGGAGGTGGGCATGCAGAACTCCGGGCTGGGCGCGGCCCTGGCGGCGGCGCATTTCTCACCGCTGGCAGCCGTACCCAGTGCGTTGTTCAGCGTGTGGCACAACATTTCCGGAGCACTGCTGTCGACCTGGTTCCGGCGGATGGAGGCGCCCGTGGAGGCTGCCCGGACGGTGCACGACAGCCACTGATGTTTTCCAGCGCCGGCCCTGTCACGGGGCAAACCCGCCTCTGCAGGCCCGGCGCAGTTACCGTAAATCCGCCAGACTTGCCCTCCCCTGGGGAAGTGGGCAGTATATTGCGCACTGTGAGGACGACCTCACGACGCACTGCGTGATCATTCAGGGGGACGGCCCCATCCTTAACAACGATGGAGAGCCACCATGTCCTGGATCATCCTGTTCTTCGCCGGCCTGTTCGAAGTCGGCTGGGCCGTAGGCCTCAAGTACACCGACGGTTTCACCCGTCCACTCCCCACCGCACTGACCGTCGCCGCGATGGCCGTGAGCCTGGGCCTGCTGGGCCTGGCCATGAAGGAGCTGCCGCTGGGCACGGCGTATGCGGTATGGACCGGCGTCGGTGCCGTGGGCACGGTCATCGCCGGCATCATCCTGTTCGGCGAATCCATGGCGATCATGCGCCTGCTCAGCGTCGGCCTGATCGTCGCCGGCCTGATCGGCCTGAAGGTCAGCACCAGCTGACCTTCTTCCCTTCCCCGCTCAACGCACGTCGCCACGCAGGGCACTGACCCTCTCGCGCAGCACGTCCGGCTGCGCCGCCTCCACCGGGATGGCGGCGCCAGCCACCAGCGTCACCCGCGACCACAGGCGCTTGAAAAAGCCCTTGTTCGGATCACGGCTGAAGAAGCTGCCCCACAGCCCCCGCAGCGCCAGCGGAATCACCGGCACCGGTGTTTCCTGGAGAATGCGGTTCACGCCCCCCTTGAACACATCGATCTCGCCATCGGAGCTCAGCTTGCCCTCCGGGAAGATGCACACCAGTTCGCCGTCCGCCAGGTATTGGGCAATACGGACGAACGCGCGCTCGTAGGTCGCTTCATCTTCGCCACGCCCGGCGATGGGGATGGCGCCGGCGGTGCGGAACACGAAGTTGAGTACCGGCAGGTTGTAGATCTTGTAGTACATGACGAAACGTATCGGCCGGCGGATGGCGCCACCGATGAGCAGCGCGTCGACGAAGGACACGTGGTTGCACACCAGCAATGCCGGCCCTTCATCGGGGATGCGCTCCAGGTCCCGATGCTCCACACGGTACATGGAGTGGCTGAGCAGCCAGATCAGAAAGCGCATGGTGAACTCAGGCACGATGCGGAAGATATAGGCATTGACCGCGATGTTGAGCAGCGACACCACCAGGAACAGCTGCGGGACGCTCAGTTTTGCCACGCTGAGCAAAACGATGGTGACGATGGCCGACACCACCATGAACAACGCGTTGAGGATGTTGTTGGCGGCAATCACCCGGGCCCGCTGATCCTCCGGCGTACGCGCCTGGATCAGGGCGTACAGCGGCACGATGTAGAACCCACCGAACACACCCAGCCCGATGATCGACAACAGGATCCACCAAGCCTGGCCCATGCCCAGCAGCGCCAACCAGTCATGGGGCGTCTCGCCCCCCCGCACGTCACCCGAATGCCACCACCACAGCAGGCCGAACAGGGTAAGGCCGAACGAGCCGAACGGCACCAGGCCGATCTCCACCTTGCGACCGCTGAGGCGCTCGCACAGCAACGACCCCAGGGCGATACCCACCGAAAACAGGGTCAGCACCAGGGTCACCACGGTCTCGTCGCCGTGCAGCCAGTCCTTGGCATACGCCGGGATCTGGGTCAGGTAGATGGCGCCGACGAACCAGAACCACGAGTTGCCGACGATCGAACGCGACACCGCTGGTGTCTGTCCCAGCCCCAGGCGCAGGGTGGCCCAGGACTGCTTGAAGATGTTCCAGTCCAGTTTCATCTTCGGCGCGGCGGCGGCCGCCCGTGGAATCCAGCGACTGGCCAGGTAGCCGAGCACTGCGGTGCCGACCACGCCAACAGCCACCACTGCGGCGTAGCTGGCAGAAGACATCATCACGCCAGCACCGATGGTCCCGGCCAGGATCGCCAGGAAGGTTCCCATCTCCACCAGGCCATTGCCGCCGACCAGCTCCTCCTCCCGAAGGGCCTGAGGCAGGATCGAGTACTTCACCGGGCCGAACAGCGCCGAATGGGTGCCCATGGCGAACAGTGCCAGCAGCATCAGTTGCAGGTGACCGGTGACAAAGCCCGTGGCGCCAATGGCCATGATGACGATCTCCGCCAGCTTGATCGTCCGGATCAGCGCGTCCTTGGCGAACTTCTCGCCGAACTGGCCGGCCAACGCCGAGAACAGGAAGAACGGCAGGATGAACAGCAGTGCGCAAAGATTGACCCATATCGAGCGGTCGCCTTCCAGGCTGAGCTTGTACAGGATCGCCAGGATCAGCGACTGCTTGAACAGGTTGTCGTTGAAGGCGCCCAACGATTGGGTAATGAAGAACGGCAGAAAGCGCCGTTTGCCGAGCAAGGTGAATTGCGAGGGATGACTCATCGTCCGTGTACCTGGTTTGGCTTTGTCATTGGAGGCACGCACAGCGCAAGAAGCCACAAATCTGCATGGGAACGGGGTTCGCTGGCAACCTGCAAGGTGCGAAAGCCCGCAGTCCGGCCGCGACACAAGGCCGGCGCCTTTCACCGGCCCCACGACAAACCGCGATCCGGTCCTTATGCTTGCCTGCAGGCACCTCTCGACAACAAGGATGTCCGATGCTCGCCGCATTCAAACGCTACCCCGTCTCCGTTCGCCTGCTGCTGACAACCACCTTCGCCCTGACCTTGGCACGGGCTATCACCCTGCCCTACCTGGTGGTCTACCTGGCGGACAACTTCCAACTCTCGATGAGCCACATCGGCCTGCTGATCGGCGGTGCGCTGATCCTGGCATCGCTGCTGAGCCTGTATGGCGGGCACCTGGTCGATACCCTGAACAATCACAGCCTGCTGATCGGCGCCATGCTGCTGTTCGCCCTGGCCTTCGTGGGGGCCATCGCCAGCCGCTCGGCGCTGCTGTTCTTCATCTGCCTGGTGCTGATCAACCTGGCCCTGGCGGTGGTCGACATTGCCGCCAAGGCAGGCTTCTGCGCCTTGCTGCCGGTGTCCGAACGCGCCGAGGTGTTCGCCATCAAGTACACCTTGAACAACATCGCCTATGCGGCAGGCCCCATGGTCGGGGTGGCCTTGCTCGAACTGAACGACCACCTGCCTTTTGTGGTTTCCGCGGGAATCGGCCTGGGCATGGGCCTGCTGTACCACTGCCTGGGCGAGCGCCAGTTGCAAGCCAGCGAACCGTCCCAGCCCGGCGCGGGGTTCGTCCAGGTCGGCCTGCATCTGGCACGGGATCGTCGACTGGTCTGCTTCACCCTGGGGGGCGTGCTCAGCGCCGTGGTGTTCGGCCAGTTCACCGCATACCTCTCCCAATACCTGGTGGTCACCGCCAGCGCCAGCGAGGCTGCGCGCCTGGTGGGCTACCTGGTGACCACCAACGCCGTCACGGTGATCGCCCTGCAGTACCTGATCGGCCGGCGCATCGACCGCCAGCGCCTGATGCCCTGGCTGATGGCCGGCATGGTGCTGTTCATCCTCGGGCTGACGGGCTTTTCCCTGGCCGGCTCGGCCGTGGGCTGGTGCCTGGCGATGCTGGTGTTCACCCTGGGGGAGATCATCGTCATCCCGGCCGAATACATGTTCATCGACCTGATCGCGCCCGAGCACCTGCGCGGGGTCTACTACGGCGCGCAGAACCTCTCCAACCTCGGCGCGGCGCTGGGGCCAGTGATCGTCGGGTTCGCCCTGGGGCACCTGGTGCCGGTGACGGTCTTCTACCTGCTGGTGTTGTCGGTGATACTGGCGGCAGTGCTCTACTGGCTGGGTACCAAAGGCACGGTGGAGCGGGCGTGAGGCGCCTGCGACGTCCTGCCACTGCGACCATCGTCTGCGCTGACGAACCCCAGGCTGCGTGCCAGACTGATTGATCGGGACCGCGTTTCATTTTTTGCTCCGGAGTTTGCATGTCGTTGTCCAGTGGGCTGATCGCCGTGGTCGCCCTGGCCTATATGGCCATCATGTTCGCCATCGCCTTCTACGGCGACCGCCGCAGCACGCCGTTGCCGCCGCGCCTGCGTGCCTGGGTGTACAGCCTGTCGCTGGCGGTGTACTGCACCAGCTGGACCTTCTTCGGCGCGGTCGGCCAGGCTGCCGAACAGCTCTGGGCATTCCTGCCGATCTACCTGGGCCCGGTGCTGTTGCTGGTCTTCGCACCTTGGGTGGTGCAGAAGATGGTGCTGATCAGCAAGCAGGAAAACATCACCTCGATCGCCGACTTCATCGCCGCGCGCTATGGCAAGTCGCAGTCACTGGCGGTGGTGGTGGCGCTGATCTGCCTGGTCGGCGTGCTGCCGTACATCGCCTTGCAACTCAAGGGCATCGTGCTCGGCGTCAACCTGCTGATCGGCGCCAACGCCGACGCCACGGGCCCGCGGGTGCAGGACACGGCGCTGGTGATTTCGCTGGTGCTGGCGCTGTTCGCCATCGTCTTCGGCACGCGCAGCCTGGACGTCACCGAGCACCACCGGGGCATGGTTCTGGCGATCGCCTTCGAGTCCCTGGTCAAGCTGCTGGCCTTCCTCGCCGTCGGCGCCTTCGTGGTGTTCAACCTGTATGACGGGCTCGACGATCTGTTCAACCAGGCGCGCCAGTCGGTGCACCTGGAAAGCTACTGGCAGGAAACCGTCAACTGGCCCTCGATGGTGGTGCAGACCGCCGTGGCGATGATGGCGATCATCTGCCTGCCGCGTCAGTTCCACGTGACCGTGGTGGAGAACATCGAGCCCCAGGACATGCGCCTGGCACGCTGGGTGTTCCCCCTGTACCTGGCCTTGGCCGCGCTGTTCGTGGTGCCGATCGCCCTGGCCGGGCAGATGCTGCTGCCGGGCACGGTGATCTCCGACTCCTTCGTCATCAGCCTGCCCCTGGCCGAGGCCCATCCGAGCCTTGCGCTGCTGGCGTTCATAGGCGGCGCCTCGGCGGCCACCGGCATGGTCATCGTCGAGGCGGTGGCGCTGTCGACCATGGTGTCCAACGACATGCTGCTGCCCTGGCTGCTGCGTCGCAAGAACGCCGAGCGGCCGTTCGAGGCCTTCCGCCACTGGATGCTTTCGGTGCGTCGGGTGACCATCGTCGCCATCCTCCTGCTGGCCTACGTCAGCTATCGCCTGCTCGGCTCCACCGCGAGCCTGGCGACCATCGGCCAGATCGCCTTCGCCGCCGTGACCCAACTGACGCCGGCGATGCTGGGTGCCCTGTACTGGAAGCAGGCCAACCGCCGTGGCGTGTTCGCAGGCCTGGCGGCAGGCATCTTCCTGTGGTTCTACACCTTGGTGCTGCCGATCGCCGCCCACAGCCTGGGCTGGTCGCTGCAACTGTTCCCGGGCCTGGCCTGGCTGCACAGCAACCCGCTGAACCTGCCGATCAGCCCGCTTACCCAAGGCGTGGTGCTGTCCCTGGCAGGCAACTTCACCTTGTTCGCCTGGGTCTCGATCCTCTCCCGCACCCGTGTCTCGGAGCACTGGCAGGCAGGCCGTTTCATCGGCCAGCAGAGCAGCGCCCGCCCCAACAGCCGCTCGCTGCTGGCCGTGCAGATCGACGACCTGCTCAAGCTGGCCGCACGCTTCGTCGGTGAAGATCGGGCGCGGCAGAGCTTCATCCGCTTTGCCTATCGCCAGGGCAAGGGCTTCAACCCCAACCAGAACGCCGACGGCGACTGGATCGAGCACACCGAGCGCCTGCTCGCCGGTGTGCTCGGCACCTCCTCGACCCGGGCAGTGGTCAAGGCGGCCATCGAAGGCCGCGAAATGCAGCTCGAAGACGTGGTACGCATCGCCGACGAAGCCAGCGAGGTGCTGCAGTTCAACCGCGCCCTGCTGCAAGGCGCCATCGAGAACATCAACCAGGGCATCAGCGTGGTCGACCAGAACCTGCACCTGGTGGCCTGGAACCGTCGTTACCTGGAGCTGTTCAACTACCCTGACGGGCTGATCAGCGTCGGCCGACCGATCGCCGACATCATTCGATACAACGCCGAGCGCGGCCTGTGCGGCCCCGGCGAGGCCCAGGTGCACGTCGCCCGGCGCCTGCACTGGATGCGCCAGGGCCGTGCGCATACCTCCGAACGCCTGTTCCCCAATGGCCGGGTCATCGAGCTGATCGGCAATCCGATGCCCGGTGGCGGCTTCGTCATGAGTTTCACCGACATCACGCCGTTCCGCGAAGCCGAGCAGGCACTCAAGGAGGCCAACGAGGGCCTGGAGCAACGGGTTGCCGAACGGACCCACGAGCTGTCCCAGCTCAACCAGGCGCTCTCGGAGGCCAAGAGCCGTGCCGAGGCGGTCAGCCAGTCCAAGACCCGCTTCCTGGCCGCGGTCAGCCATGACCTGATGCAGCCGCTCAATGCCGCGCGGTTGTTCTCCGCCGCCCTGTCGCAGCAGGCCGAAGGCATGAACGAGGAGGCCCAGCAGCTGGTGCAGCACATGGACAGCTCACTGCGCTCGGCCGAGGAACTGATCAGCGACCTATTGGACATCTCACGCCTGGAAAACGGCAAGATCACCCCCGATCCCAAGCCATTCGCGCTCAACGAGCTGTTCGACACCCTGGGCGCCGAGTTCAAGGTGCTGGCCGCGGAAAAGGGCCTGGAGTTCCGCCTGCGTGGCAGTCGGCTGCGGGTCGACAGCGACATGAAGCTGCTGCGCCGGGTGCTGCAGAACTTCCTGACCAATGCCCTGCGCTACGGCAAGGGCCCGCTGCTGCTCGGCGTGCGTCGCCAGGGTGAGCGCCTGTGGCTGGAGGTCTGGGACCGCGGCCCAGGCATCGCCGACGACAAGCTGCAGGTGATCTTCCAGGAGTTCAAGCGCCTGGACAGCCACCAGACCCGCGCCGAAAAAGGCCTGGGCCTGGGCCTGGCGATCGCCGACGGCCTGTGTCGGGTGCTTGGTCACCCGCTGGAGGTGCGTTCCTGGCCGGGCAAAGGCAGCGTGTTCCGCGTCAGCGTTCCGATCGCCCGAGCCCCGGCCCCTGAGACCCGGGCCCCCGTGGAGCAGGTCAGTCAGCCGCTGGCTGGGCTGCACGTGCTGTGCATCGACAACGAAGACAGCATCCTCCTCGGCATGAACAGCCTGCTCAGCCGCTGGGGTTGCCGGGTCTGGACCGCGCGCAACCGCAAGGAGTGCGAAGCCTTGCTGGCCGAGGGCATGCGCCCGCACCTGGCGCTGGTGGACTACCACCTGGACGATGGCGAGACCGGCACCGAACTGATGGCCTGGCTACGCACCCGCCTGGGCGAGCCGGTACCCGGTGTGGTGATCAGTGCCGACGGGCGCAACGAAACCATTGCCATGGTTCACGCCGCCGGCCTCGACTACCTGCCCAAACCGGTCAAGCCGGCGGCCCTGCGCGCCCTGCTCAATCGCCATCTGAGCCTGGCTCAGTAAGCGCTTCGTCCGCCGGCACACCCTCGGCCAGCGCCCGCTCGAGCAACTCGCTCGGCAGGCTCTTGCTGGCCCGGGCACCGAGCAGCTTGAGCTGCTCGCTGCGGCTGACCAGGTTGCCGCGGCCTTCGCACAGCTTGTTGCGCGCCGCGGCATAGGCCTTGTCCACCTGCTGCAGGCGGCTGCCCAACTCGTCCAGGTCCTGGATGAACAACACGAACTTGTCGTACAGCCAACCGGCACGCTCGGCGATTTCCCGGGCGTTCTGGCTCTGGCGCTCCTGTTTCCACAGGCTGTCGATGACCCGCAGGGTGGCCAGCAAGGTGGTGGGGCTGACGATCACGATCTGTCGGTCGAATGCCTCCTGGAACAGATTGGGCTCGGCCTGCAGGGCTGCCGAAAACGCCGCCTCGATGGGTACGAAGAGCAGGACGAAATCCAGGCTGTGCAGGCCATCCAGACGATTGTAGTCCTTGCTCGACAGGCCTTTGACGTGGCTGCGCAGGGATTGCACATGCTGTTTGAGAGCAGCCTGTGCGCGGTCGGCATCCGTGTCACCGACAAACTGCTGGTAGGCAGTGAGGCTGACCTTGGCGTCGACCACCACCTGCTTGTCGCCCGGCAGCATGATCAGCACATCGGGCTGGTAGCGCTCACCGTCGGCACTCTTGAGGCTGACCTGGGTCTGGTACTCCCGGCCTTTTTCAAGGCCTGCGTGCTCCAGCACCCGCTCGAGAATCAGTTCGCCCCAGTTGCCCTGGGTCTTCTGCCCCTTGAGGGCCTGGGTCAGGTTGGTGGCTTCATCCGACAGGCGCAGGTTGAGCTGCTGCAGGCGCTCGAGTTCCTTGCCCAGGGAAAAACGCTCGCGCGCCTCCTGCTGGTAGCTCTCCTCCACGCGCTTCTCGAAGGCCTGGATCCGCTCCTTGAGCGGGTCGAGCAACTGGCCCAGGTGCTGTTGGCTGGTCTGGGCGAAGCGTTGCTCACGCTCGTCGAAGATCTTGGTGGCCATCTCCGAGAACTGGGCACGCAGCGTATCGCGAGCCTCCTGCAGGTCTTCGAGCCGTTGCTGGTGACTGTCCTGCTGCTCGCGCAACTCCGCCTCCAGGCGTGCGGCCTGGGCCTCCAGACGACGCAACTCGGCTTCACGGCTGGCCCGCTCGAGCTGCCAGGCATGGGCGGCATCACGGGCGTTGTCGCGATCGACCTGCAGCAGCTCGAGCTCACGGGACTGGGCCGCCAAGGTGGTCTGCTTGGCCACGTTGGCCTCGCTCAGGTCGCTGATCTCGTCGCGGCAAGCCTCCAGTTGCGCCTGCAGGCCTGCTTGGGCCAGTTGCGCGCTGCCGAGACGCTCTTCCATCAAGGCCAACTCCGACTGCCGGGCCGACAGCCGCCGCTGTGCCTGCAAGGCCCACCCCAGGCAAGGGACTGCTGCGGCCACGAGGCCCAGAAGAATGCTGGCCAGATCCACTGCCATGGCGACTCCGATGCGTGTTCGATAATGCCGTGCAGCTTATCAGTTGAGGCTTCGGGTGGCTTTAGCGGCCCTATCACGGGAAAGGCCTGTTCCGGCAGGTACAACGCAGCCCACGATGGGCCCTCATGCCGGCAACAGCTGCCTGAGCAACCGCAGTGCCTCCTGGGAGCCCTGCCCCGCCGCCAGTTCCAGCCAGTAGCGAGCCTGTTCGGGTTCACTGTGCTGGCACAGCCGGCCATATTCCAACTGGGCGCGACGATCGCCGGCGCGTGCCGCCTGGCGCAACAGGTCGTGACCGACGCGACGGTCGCGGGCGTTGCCGCAATCGCGGCAGAGCATCTGCCCCAGACGGCTCTGGGCCACCACCACTCCCTGGCGTGCCGGCTGCTTGAGCAGGCGACCGGCCAGGTGCTTGACGGTGGGTTTGTCGCCCAGGCGCGGACTGTCGAGCAGCCAGAGGGCCACTTTCAGGGAAAAGCGCTTGGAGGAAGACACTGACGAGGAGACAGAGGGACTTGCGAGGTGTTTACCGCGAAACTTCATGACCAACAACGAAGGCAACTCGAAAAAGGCGCGCACTCTACCTTTTTTTTTCGATCCTGACCTGTTGGTTGTGTGCGAATGTAAAAAAAACTTCCATGATCTTTTCTTGACGTTTTTGGTTGTCTGGGCCTGCTGGGTGTTCGAAGCATGATTGTCGGACAGTTTGAAAAACAGCTGGCACGCCCGTCCTAGAGCAAGCGCTCGGGACAATCCACAGAAGCTGTGGATAACTCGGTGGACAACCACCTCGACAAGGTCCCAAAGCCCTATGGAATGGGGCTTTCGCTCAAACTGACGATTTTTTCACCAGCAAAAATTAGTGTTTTTTTTCATTGACTTAAGCGCGCAGTCAAGTCATTGGCGAGCGTGCTGAAGGTTGTTGCCAGCTTGTTACAAGTCTCTTTCACTGTGTGCACAAGTGAGCGGAGAACATCCATTTGGATACCGGTTTGCACGCCTTGCCACGCCCCGTCGCTCTTATCCCTACTTCACAGCATGGGAAATAAACGCCATACTGCTCGGCTCCCCTGGCAAGAGACGAATTCGCTTGCAGCCCCCTTGGCTTTGCTGTAGGGTGCACACCGTTAGTACCCAGCTGAAAGTCAATTCTGGCCAGATACGTCCTTGCAGCGCTCCGCTCGCCCCAACGAGCTGCCACTGCTGAAACCAGGACCGGCCCCTTCGATGATTCCCTCGGCAGCACTGCTGCCCCAGCACGAATCACGTGACAGATTGATCGGGATCTTCACCCAGAGGCATCGAACCTTGGCCCTGGCGTGCCTGCCCGCCTTCTGATGTACCTACCAGTCAGCCCAGCGCCCACATTTGCTTGCGCCTCATCTGGCTGCCCTGTTCCAGTCAGGTTCTTCGTCCCTTAATAATGGCGTCACTGGAACGTTTCTAAGATGCACGGATCAAACCCCGTGTGAAATGCAGGAACATCCAAAAACATGAATACACATCATCAGATCCAATCCGCCATCGGCACCCTGTCCCAGGCCTTCGCTCCCCTGAAGTGCCTTATCGTTGCCCCTCGCAAGGGCAGCTTCAGCTTCACCCTGGTCGACGAACACGGCGTCGCTTGCCACACCGAGCGCCTGTACCCCGAGCAGTACAACCGCACCGCACCGCTGCAGGCCGTCATCGAGCGCACCCGTCAGTCGTTGGCCGCGTGAGCGGTAAATACCCGCGTATTCACGCGCCGAATAGTCCCTTCACCTCGCTGCCAGATCGTTCTTGGCGTAATTGCCACAAGGCATATACGTCAGGACGTCCGGCAGCAATCGATTTAAAAACAGCTCTTTACACCACGATTATCACACTACACTTCAACTCGAGCGGTACGAGCCGCTTCCGGCGGGCCTGAACAATTCACCAGCTGCCAAGCTCCAGCGCCCGTCGGCCCTTAACTGATCGAGGGCATCATGGGCATCGCGGCGAAAGAGTTGTGTCAGTATGTGATCCGACCGACCCTGATCTACCTGGACCGCCATTGCGAAAGCGCCGAAGCATTGTTGCTGGGCGTTGCCGCCAGCCAGTCGGCACTTGGTTCGGCGTTGCATGACAGGCGTGGTCATGGCCTCTACCGAATCGGCGAAACCCGTCACCAGGCGCTCTGGGACGACTTCCTGGCACGTGACCCGGATCTGGCCAGCCTGGTCCGCGGCCTGGCCAGCCAGCACGCCTTCCTGCGAGGGCCGCACCTGGAACTTGCGGTCAACCTGCGCTATTCAACCGCCATCGCCTGGATGCTCATCGAAGAGCAGGCAACGCCTTTGCCTGCTGCCGACGACCTCTTGGGATTGGCGCGCATCTGGCGACAAATCTTCCACCCCCAAGGGCGTCTACGCGATTTCACCCAAGCCTGGCATCTGTGTGTGAACCCAATCCTGTCCGAAGTCTCTTAAGAGGCGTCTCACAAAATAACCGGAAAAAAGGGAATTTTGGTCGGATTGTCCTACAAAATCGCGCTAACTCCTGCAATTGAGCCTATGGCGCAGCGCGTAATTTGTTGGTAGCTTTTCGCCCCGGAGATCCCAAGGAGTTTCACAATAATGAAAAAAGCAATGCTCAAAACCTCCCTCGGTGTAGCTGTCGCCCTTGCATCCAGCCAATTGTTCGCCGCAGGCTTCGCCCTCAACGAACAAAGCGTCAGCGGTATGGGGACAGGTTTCGCGGGTCGTTCGTCTTCTGCCGAAGATGCCAGCACTGTCTATGGCAACCCTGCCGGCATGGCGCGCCTGAAGCGCGAACAGGTCACTGTTGGCGGCGCAGCGGTCATCGCCAAGTCGGATATCTCGGGCCCGGGGGCCAGCGTCGCGAGAAGAAGCCTGCCTGGTGAAACCGATGGGGACATGGTCCCGACCGTTGGCGTACCAATGGGCTACTACGTCAAGCCGCTCGATGATCACTGGAGCGTCGGTTTTGGCGTCTACGTGCCCTTTGGCCTGGTCACCGACTACGGTAGCGATGATGCCGCACGCTACTGGGGCAAGAAGAGCCACGTGGAAGTCGTCACCTTCCAGCCGACCGTGAGCTATGCCTTCAACGACAAGGTGTCGGTCGGCTTCGGCCCCACCATCAACCGCATCAAGGGCGAACTGGGTTCGAACCTGCTCAATCCGCGCAGCCCTGGCTTCAATGACGGTGAAGTGAAGGTCAAGGGCGATGACACGGCCGTGGGTTACAACATCGGTGTGCTGGTCCAGGCCACCGACAATACCCGCGTTGGCCTGACCTACCACTCGATGGTCGACTACAAACTCGAAGGCAAGACCCGCGTCAGCACGCCTTTGATCGGTCCGTTCAACGGTGACAAGTTCGACGCCAGCCTCAAGATCAAGACTCCAGAATCCGTCGACCTCTCGATCACCCACGAGCTGAATGACCAGTGGACCCTCTATGCGGGCAGCACCTGGACCCGCTGGAGCCGCCTGGAAAGCATCGTCGTAGAGAACGATGTTCCAGGTCCGCTGAAAGGCTCCCAGTTCGAGACCATCACCGAGGAACAGAACTGGCACGACACCTGGGCTCACGCCATTGGCGCCGCCTACAAGGTGAACAAGGAATGGACCCTGCGCGCAGGCTTCTCCGTCGACCAGTCGCCGACCAACAACCACGACCGCTCGCCACGCATCCCGACCGGCGATCGCAAGGCGGTCAGCTTCGGTGCGGGCTGGAGCCCGAACGATGACATGACCATCGACGTGGCCTACTCCTACCTGTGGGAAGAGGACACCAAGGTCAACGTGGGCAGCCAGGCCAACCCCAAAGGCGCCTACCAGGCCAAGTACGAAAACAGCGCTCACGGCCTCGGTGCATCCCTCACCTATCGCTTCTGAGTCGCGAACCCGGCATGAAGAAACCGCCCTCGTGGTGGTTTCTTCATGCCTGCACCGACCACGTCTCGCCCAATGCCTCCTGCAGGTACGCCATGAACACGCGCACCTTCGGTGTCATGGCGAAGCGATCGGCCAGGCACAGGTAGATGTCCATCGGCTCGGTCTGGGCATAGGCCTGATCGGCATCGCCAGGCTCGAACAACGGAACCAGCCGGCCCGCAGCCAGGTGCGGCTTGACGATGAACTCCGCCAGACGCGTGATCCCGCCGTCACCGAGCGCCATCTGGGTCAAGGCATCGATATCGTCGCTGATCAGTACCGTGCCGAATTCCGGCTCGAAACGGAGCCCATCGCGCACGAACCCCCAACGCAGCAATCGCCCATCGACCGGGTAGCGGAACACCAGGCAACGGTGATCACGCAAGGCCTCGGGACTCCCTGGCAGTCCGGCGCTCTGCAGGTAACCCGGCGATGCACAGCAGATGAAAGGGATACGCGCAATATGCCGGGCCAGCAGGTGGTCTTCTAGTTGCGGGGGGATCCGCAGGCTGACATCCACGTCCTCGCGCGCATGGTTGACCCGCCGATCAGTCGTTACCAACTCTATCGAAAGGAAGGGGTAGCGCGCACTGAACCCTGGGATCAAGGGGGCCAGGACATGACGTCCGAAAGCCGAGGTGGAGGCTATGCACAACCGTCCTTGCGGCTCGCTTTCAGGGGTGGTGACAGCCAGCTCGGCCTGGGCCAGGTCACGCTCGACATGTCTGACTTTCTCGTAGTAAAGGCTGCCAGCCGAGGTCAATGCCATGCTGCGCGTGGTTCGGGACAACAACCGCACCCGCAAGTGGGCCTCAAGACGCGCCAGGTTCTGGCTGACCGCCGCCGGGCTGAGCCCGAGGTTACGCGCACCCCCGGCGATGCTGCCCGCCTCGACAACCTTGATGAAACAGCGGATGGCGTTGAGCAGATCCATGGCCGACCCTTCAGATTCGTAAGTTTCTCTTTATAAAGAACTCACTCATCAAGATCTACAGCCCCGTTATGACGATGGTTAACCTGAGCACCTATTCACTCGACAAGGAGGCTCTGATGAGCGAACTGTCCATGCCCCGCAGCCGACGCAAACTGCGCGCCGGTGCCACACCCTACGTATTTGCGTTCTACATGTCCGCCATCATGGCCCTGCTGATGTGCCTGGTGATCACCGCGGCGACCGTGGGAATGAACGAAGACTTCTTGGGCAAAGCCCTCCAGGCGTACCGCCTGGCAATGCCGGTAGCGTTCGTCTGCGTCCTGCTGGTACGTCCCGTCGTACTGCGCCTGGTGGCCTTGACCGTGCACCCGCACTGACTTTCAAGGCCCGGAGGCGATGGCTTTTTCGATCGCCGCCTGGAATGCCGGATCGTCAGGTTTGGTCAGGCTGGTGAAACTGGCGATCACCTTGCCCTGGCGATCCACCACGTATTTGTAGAAATTCCATTTCGGGGCACTGCTCTGGCGTGCCAGCTCAACGAACAAGGGCACCGCATCCTTGCCACGTACCGCCTGGGACTTGGTCATGGAGAAAGTCACGCCGTAGTTGGCGTAGCACACCTTGGCGGTCGTCTCGCTGTTGGCATCTTCCTGCTTGAAGTCGTTAGAGGGTACGCCGAGCATTTCCAGCCCCTGCTCGTGGTAGGCCTTGTAGGTCGACTCCAGCCCCTCGAACTGCGGGGCGAAACCGCAATAGCTCGCAGTGTTGACCACCACCAATGGCTTGCCTGCGAAGCGCTCGCACAAATCGATCTGCCCCTTGCCCCGCAATTCGGGCAGGCTGCCTTGCAACAATGCAGGGCAATCTCCCGCCCAGCTCGAGGAAGCGGCGGCAAGCACCAGCAGCGAGAGAGTGAACCTGCGTAAAGTCATCATTCGGCACTCCTGCAAGATGAAACCCTTGACCTGCAGGGTAGCGCCTAACAAACGCCCATGCCCAGTTGCATCAGCGCCAACCCACCCTCGTGCCACCCCCACCACGCCAGCGCCAGCAGCAAGAACGCACCTGCCGCCAGCAACCAGCGCATCAGCGAGCGGTTCATACCGGCTGGGTCTGCAGCCGGGCCACCGGGCGCTCACGCACAGGCCAGTTGAGGGCGGCGGCCATCAGGCTGAGCAGGATCGAAATCTGCCACACCAGCTCGTAGCTGCCCGTGCGGTCATACACCACCCCGCCCAGCCAACCACCAAGGAAGGCACCCAACTGGTGGAACAGGAAGACGATGCCACCGAGCATCGACAGGTTGCGCACACCGAATACCGTGGCCACGGTTCCGTTGGTCAGCGGGACCGTGGACAGCCACAGCAACCCCATGGCGATACCGAACAGGTAAGCGCTCGCCTGAGTCACCGGGGCCCACAGGAACAACAGGATCACCAGCGCCCGCAACAGGTAGAGCCCGGTGAGCAGGCGCGGCTTGGACATGCGCCCGCCCAGCCAGCCAGCGGTGTAGGTGCCGACGATATTGAACAGCCCGACCAACGCCAGCACGGTGGTGCCGGTGGCCGCAGGCAAGTGCTGGTCCACCAGGTAGGCCGGCAGGTGCACGCCGATGAACACCACCTGGAAGCCGCAGACGAAAAAGCCCAGTGCCAGCAGCCAGAAGCCCGAATGGGAGCAGGCTTCGCGCAATGCCTGGCCGAGCGTCTGCTCAGCGCCGTGACTCGGCAGCGGACGGTCGCGCAGCAGGCCCACGAACGGCACGATCAACGCCACCAGCAGGCCCAGCACCAGCAAAGCCGCCGACCAGCCGAGCCACTGGATCAGGCCGAGGGTACCCGGCAGCATGGCGAACTGGCCGAAGGATCCTGCGGCGCTGGCGATGCCCATGGCCAGGCTGCGTTTTTCCGCCGGGACCGCACGCCCGACCACCCCGAGGATGACCGAGAAGGAGGTGCCGGATAGCCCGATACCGATCAGCAGGCCGGCACTCAGCGACAGCGACCAGGCCGAGTCGGCCATCCCCATCATGATCAGACCCACGGTGTAGAGGATCCCACCGATGATCACCACCCGAGCAGCACCCAGGCGGTCAGCCAGGGCGCCCGCGAAGGGCTGGGCCAGGCCCCAGATCAGGTTCTGCAAGGCAATGGCAAAGGCGAACACCTCCCTCCCCCAGCCGAACTCGGCGCTCATCGGGGCCAGGAACAACCCAAAGCCGTGCCGCACGCCCAGGGACAACGCCAGGATCAGCGCCGCCCCCAACAACACCCACCCGCTGGTTCGCCATACCGAGGTCATCGTCGTTCTCTCCAGCACATCGCAAGGTTCATGCGGGTATATACCCACTTCTAGTTGTAAAACGTCAGGCCAGGCGCTCCAGCAGCCGTACAAGCGCGTCTCGCTGCCCCTCGCCCAATCGCTCGACCAGTTGCTGCTGTGCCTGCTCCCAGGCTGGATGCGCGGCCCGCAACAGCGCCTCACCCGCCGCGCTCAACAGCACCAGACGATTGCGCTGGTCGTCGCCATCGGCCAGCGCCACCAGCCCTTCAGCCTCCAGCACCCGAAGGTTGCGGCCAAGGGTGCTGCGGTCAAGGCCCATGGCCTCGGCCAGCGTGGTGATGCTGGGCCGATCGAGCCGCTGCAGGTGACGCAACAGGGAAAACTGGGCGACATTGATGCCGAAGCCGACAAGGGCTTCGTCGTAATGTCGGCTCACTCCACGGGCGGCACGACGCAGATGGGTACAGATACATTCACTGGTCAGCATGAATGCGTGTATATACCCGCATCCAGGATGTTGCAAGAAGTTTCAAAAGAGGATCAGGGCGCCAGGCGACGGCGGATAGGCTCGAACTCAGCCGTCGCCTTGCGCGCCAGCGGGTCGGGCTCACCTTTGTCGATCGCCTGCCAATAGCGCCAGGGCACCTTGGCCGCGCCCAGTTCGTAGTCCATGCCATCCCAGTTGTCTTCACGGAAGCTGTAGAACGCCCAGTGCAACCGATGCTTGTCCAGGACCATGAGGACGTCTTCAAGGTACTGCTTGCACCCTGCCAGACGGCGCATGCAACCGAACTCGCCCACCACCAGCCGAGCGCGGGGAATGCCCATCGCATCGGCCCAGTCCAGCGGCTTTTGCAGGTAGCCCGCGACCCGTTCGCCATTCCATGGTTCGCGCTTGCCGCCGAAGGGTGCCGGCCCCGGGTAGGGAATCGGTTGCTTGCGCGCCATGTTCGGCGCGCTTGTGGCCGAATAGGGTTCGTACATGTGCACGCTGTAGAGCACGCGCGGGTCCTGCAAGGCAGCCGGCCAATAGCCGAAGGCGTCGGCTGCGGCGTACCAGCCGGCATCGACCATGATCGGGGTGGTGAGGTCCACCTCACGGATCGCCGCCACCAGTTCGCGGTACAAGGCCGGCAGATCGCGCGGGCCACCTTGTTCAGCGGCATACCACTGCCGCATCCGCGAAGGTGACGCATGCTCGGCCAGGCCACCCTTCATTTCGGGCGCTGGCTCGTTGATCAGGTTGTAGGCCGCCACGCCAGGGTGATTCTTCAGGGCTTGGGCAAGATCACGCCAGAAGGCGGACGCCTGGGCCCAATAGTGTTTGTCCTGCCAGAGCCGGTCGTCGAACTGGCCTTGGTTGTTCTGGGACCAGCGCATGCCCGGCAGCGAGAGAGGCGCGATCACCACCTTCAAGCCTGCTGCATGGGCGTTGTCCAGCGTGGCCTTGAGCTGTTCCAGATCCTTGGGCGCAAGGCCCTTGTAACCATCTGCATCACCCAGCAGGAAATCACGCCCCTGCGGCTTCCACTTGTCGTATGACAGCCGTACCCACGTGGCACCGTAATCGCGCAGGGCCTGGAAATAGGGTTGATCAGGTGGCAGGCGGTTGAAGCTGTTGCCACCGTGGCGGGGCGTACTCCAGAAGTCGATGAGGTCGGCTGCCGTGGCCGGCAGGCTGGCCAGCGTGAACAGGCTGGCGAGTATCCAGTGGCGCATGCGAGGGCTCCCTGGTCGGTTGGACGGTCCGTGAGCATACGCCCGCCTGGCCAGGGGAAAGCGTTCAGGATCATTGCGGGAAGTTGCATGACATTGCGGCGTCAGGTCTACCCTCGAACAGGCCGGGCAACAAAACGCTCAATGCCCCGACAACGCCAGTCCCAGCACCACCGTCAGCTCCAATAGCTCCAGCAGGGCACCTGCAGTATCCCCCGTGGCCCCGCCCAGACGCCGACACATCAGGCGACGAATCCAAGCGAAGACCACGGCCGACAACAACAGTACCCACAGCACCGTCGCGCCACCGAACACCACACAGACCACCGCACTCCCGACCAGCACCCGGCCTGCAGCCTGTCGGGGGAGATGATCAGCCAGCGCCTGCCCCAAACCACCGGAACGTACATAAGGCGTGCCCATGAACAACCCCAGCAGCGCAGCCCGCCCCACCACCGGCGCCAGCACCAGCAGCGCACCCGCACCGCGCTCCACCAACACCCACAGCGCACAGAACTTGAGCAGCAGCACCAGCATCAAGGTGACGACCGCGATCGGGCCGCTGCGCGGATCCTTCATGATCTGCAAGGTACGCTCGCGATCGCCAAAGCCCCCCAACCAGGCGTCGGCGCTGTCGGCCAGGCCATCCAGGTGCAGGGCACCGCTGAGCAGCACCCACAGCGTCAGCAGCAAGGCCGCGTGCAACGGCGCGGCGACACCTTGCAGCAGATGGCTGGCCAACCATAGCAGCAGGCCGAACAGCAGGCCGACCACCGGGTAGAACAGCAATGAGCGTCCCATCTGCCGAGGCTCCGGCATGCCCGGCAGGCGCACAGGCAAGCTGCTGAGAAATTGCAAGGCGATCCAGAACGGCAGCACGTCAGGCCTCCTCACGCAGCTGGCCATCGCTCGCCAGCCTCAGGCGCAACAACGCCCCATGCCCGACCTCGACCTGCAGCAAGTGCTCGCGTGGCAGGCCTCGGGCACGCGCCAGCAACAGACGCATCACGCCGCCATGGGTGACCAGCAGCACACGCTTGCCTGCATGCTGTCTGCCCAGGCTGTCGATGGCTGCCAACACCCGCTCGGCGAATGCGCTCACCGGCTCACCATTGGGCGGCGTATAGCCATAGGGATCGGCCCAGAAACGCCCCAGCGCGTCGGCCTGGTCCTGCATGATCTGCGCTGCGCTGCGCCCTTCCCAGTCACCGAAATGCAGCTCGCGCACCCCGGCCTCACGCTGCACCGGCAGCGCCAGTCGCTCGCCAAGCTCATCGGCAAAGTGCGCGCAGCGGCGCAACGGGGAGCTGACCAGCACATCCCAGGGGCCGGCAGCGGCCACCGCCGCGCGCATCTGCGACCAGCCCCGTTCGGTCAACACGTCATCCAGGCTGCCGCGCAAGCCGCCTCCAAGCTCGGTCTCGCCATGACGCAGCAGGTCGAGGATCATGCCGAACGATCCGCCACCGCCGCCTCGGCGAACGTCGCCATCTGCCCGTGCAGGGCACAGGCCAGGCGCATCAGCGGTACCGCCAATGCCGCGCCACTGCCCTCGCCCAGGCGCAGGCCCAGAGCCAGCAACGGAGTGGCGTCCAATGCCTCGAGCAAGACCCGATGCCCCGGCTCCGCGCCCTGGTGGGCGAACAGCAGCCAGGGGCGGCAACCCGGGTTCAGGCGCACCGCCACCAGCGCCGCGACGCTGCAGATGAAGCCATCCACCAGCACCGCCACCCCCTGCTGGGCGCATGCCAGGTAGGCGCCCGTCAGCGCGGCTATTTCAAAGCCGCCGACACAGGCCAGGGCCTGCAGCGGGTCATCGGCCCGCAGCCCGTGCAGCATCAGCGCACGCTCGATCACCTCCGCCTTGCGTCGCACACCGACCGCATCCAGGCCAGTGCCCGGGCCGCTCAATTCACGTGCCGAGCAGCCCAGCAGGGTACTGGCCAGGGCGGATGCGGCGGTGGTGTTGCCGATGCCCATCTCGCCACCGATGAACAATGCCGCGCCCTGATCGGCAGCCTGCAACGCGCTGTCCCGCCCGGCGGCAAGGGCCGCCTGCAACTGGGCATCGGTCATTGCCGGCTGGCGGGCGAAGTTGGCGGTGCCCGCGCCCAGGCGCAGGTGATGTACACCCGGCAAGGCAAGTTCAAGGTCGATGGTGCCCAGATCGACCACTTCCAGGCTGGCCTGGAGCTGTCGCGCCAGTACGCTGATCGCCGCACCACCGCCGACGAAGTTGCGCAGCATCTGGCCGGTCACCGCCTGCGGGTAGGCGGAGATGCCCTCCTCCACCACGCCGTGGTCGCCCGCGAAGATCGTGATGGCGACCCGCTCCAGCGTCGGTCGCTCGCGGCCTTGCAGGCCGGCCAGCTGCACGGCCAGGCCCTCCAGCTGGCCGAGCGACCCGGTCGGCTTGGTCAACTGCTGCTGACGGGCACGAGCCTGTTCCATGGCGGCGCTGTCGAGAGGTTGGCAGGCGTCACGCCACCAGGGTTGGTTCATAGGGAGGGTCCTTTGAGCATGAGGGGAAGGCCGGCCACGGTCAGCACCACGCGTTCGCAGCGCTCGGCCACGGCCTGGTGCAACCAGCCGGCCTGGTCGACGTAACGCCGGGTCAGCTCGCCCATGGGCACCACGCCCAGGCCGGTTTCGTTGCTGACCAGGATGATCGTGCCGGGCAGTGTCTGCAGGCAATCGAGCAGCGCGTCGCGCGCCTCGGTCAGGCGTGCGTCGTCGTCCAGCATCAACAGGTTGGTCAGCCACAGGGTCAGGCAGTCCACCAACAGGCAACGCCCTTCGGCCGCTTCGGCACGCAGCACGGCGGCCAGGGCCAGGGGTTCCTCGATCAGCCCCCAGTCGCCGGGGCGGCGCTGGCGATGCAGTTGCACACGCTCGTTCATCTCGCCGTCCAGCGGTTCGCTGGTGGCGATGTAGGTCACCGGCAGGCCACTGGCCTGGGCCAGTTGTTCGGCCAGGCGGCTCTTGCCGGAGCGGGCGCCGCCGAGGATCAGGTTGCGCATGATCAGGCGACTCCACACAAATGGCGCAGGCGCGCCGTGTCCAAGTGCTGCTCCACAAGATCCGCCAGGCGTTCGATGTCGCGCTCGCGCAAGGCCTCGTAGTCGATGGTCTGGGCATCCTCCAGCCCGGCCCAGCGCAGCAGCGCCGCACACGAGTCGCTACCCTCGAACAGACCGTGCAGGTAGGTGGCGAGCACCTGCCCGTCGGCGCTCATCGCGCCGTCGCGGCGGCCATCGTCCAGTTGCACGGCGGGACGCTCCAGGGCCGGGCCACGGGTGACGCCGGCATGGATTTCATATCCGCCGACCGCCGCCTGCTCCAGGCTCAATGTGCCCCGCACGTTGCACAGCTGCTTCTCGGCCTCCAGCACCGTGGTGTAGTCCAGCAGGCCCAGCCCAGGACTGGTGCCTGCCGGGCCCTCCAGGCCGAGCGGGTCCTGCACCTCATGACCGAGCATCTGCAAGCCCCCGCAAATGCCGATGAGCTTGCCGCCATAGCGCAGGTGACGGGCGATGGCGGTGTCCCAGCCGCGCTCGCGCAACTGTGCCAGATCGCCGCGCACGCTCTTGGAGCCGGGCAGGATGATCAGGTCGGCAGGCGGGATCGGCTGGCCCGGGCCGATGAACTGCAGGTCGACCTGTGGATGCAGGCGCAACGGGTCAAAGTCGGTGTGGTTGCTGATGCGCGGCAGCACCGGGACGATCACCTTGAGCAGGCGCCCGGCCTGTGTCGCCTGGCGTGCATCGATGGCGTCCTCGGCCTCCAGGTGCAGGTCGGTGACGTAGGGCAGCACGCCCAGCACGGGTTTTCCGGTGCGCTGTTCCAGCCAGTCCAGGCCTGGTTGCAGCAAGGCGATGTCACCACGGAAGCGGTTGATGACAAAGCCCTTGACCCGCGCCTGTTCGCTGGGCGACAGCAGTTCCAGGGTTCCGACCAGGTGGGCGAACACCCCGCCACGGTTGATGTCCGCCACCAGGATCACCGGGCAGTCCACTGCTTCGGCGAAGCCCATGTTGGCGATGTCTCCTGCCCGCAGGTTGATCTCTGCCGGCGACCCCGCGCCCTCGACCATCACCACCGGATAGGCGGCGCTCAGGCGCTGGTGGGAAGCCAGCACCGCCTGCATGGCGATGACCTTGTAGTCGTGGTAGGCCACGGCGTTCATGCAGGTCACGGCGCGACCGTGGACGATCACCTGGGCGCCGGTGTCGCTGTTGGGCTTGAGCAACACCGGGTTCATGTCGGTGTGTGGCGCCAGCCGACAGGCCTGGGCCTGCACCGCCTGGGCGCGGCCGATCTCGCCACCGTCGGCGGTCACCGCGCTGTTGAGCGCCATGTTCTGCGGCTTGAACGGCACCACGGCGACGTCCTGGCGCAGCAGCCAGCGGCACAGGGCGGTGACCAACGTGCTCTTGCCGGCATCGGAAGTGGTGCCTTGCACCATGAGGGTGGTCATGCCGACTCCTTCTGGTAGTCCGCCAAGGCCTGGCGCAGGCGCTGCTCGTCCGCCTCGTTGGCAGGCAGCCCCAGGCGCACGGCCTGCGGATGTTCGAACAGCCGCACCAGGATGCCCCGACGGGCGAGAAAATCATGCATGTGCGCCGCTCGCGGTGTACGCACGTACTGGAACAGGTCGCAGCCGCCGCTGGGTGCCAGCCCGGCCTCTTCGAGCATTCCGGCCAGGCGCTGGCTGGCCTGGGCACATCGGGCGATCTGGGCGCGATGAGCCAGGTCGTCGTTGAAACAGGCCTGCCCCAGCACCCGCGCAGGGCCACTGATGGTCCAGGGGCCGAGCAGCTCGGCCAGGCGCTGCAACAGGCTCCGCTCAGCCATCACGAAGCCCAACCGCACCCCGGCCAGGCCGAAGAACTTGCCGAACGAGCGCAATACGATCAACCCGTCACGACCGGCGCAATCGACGATGCTCTGGGCCGGGGTGTTGTCCATGAAGGCTTCGTCGACCAGCAGCCAGCCACCACGCCGTGCCAGGCGGGCATGCCAGTCGAGCAATCGCTCGCGCGAAACGCAGCGCCCCGTGGGGTTGTTGGGATTGACCAGCACCAGCACATCGAGGTGGTCCAAAGCCTGCTCGACCTGCGCGTCGTCCAGCTCGACCACCTCATGCCCCGCTCGCCGCCAGGCGTGCGGGTGCTCGGCATAGCACGGAGCGAGCACACCGACCCGACCGGCAGCCCGCAGACACGGCAAGGCCTGGATAGCCGCCTGGGAGCCAGCCACCGGCAGCAGGCCGGCAGCACCGTAGTAGCGGCGCGCCGCCTGCTCCAGGCCATCCTCGACCTCGGGTAGCCGCGCCCAGGCATCCACAGGAATCGGCGCAATGGCATACGGCCAGGGCGCGATGCCGCTGGACAGGTCCAACCAGTGTTCACGGGCAATGCCGTACTGGCGCACCGCGCGCAGCAGGCGACCACCATGCTCAAGCATTCACGTAGGCTCCCAGACAGATCAACAGCAACCACAGCCATACACCACGTTGTACCAGGCTCCAGCCGCGCTCGATGGATCCGGCGTCGGCCACCGGCCCCTCGCCCAGGCGCGCACGCTCGTGCAGCTCGCCGTGATACACCGCCGGGCCGCCCAGTTCGACGCCCAGGGCGCCTGCGCCCGCGGCCATCACCGGACCTGCGTTCGGGCTGTCCCACAGCGGTGCCTGCTGGCGCCAGCAGGTCAGGGCCAGGCGGGTCCTGCCCAGCAGCGCGTAGGTCAATGCCACCAACCGGGCCGGAACATAGTTGAGCACATCGTCGATACGCGCCGCGGCCCAGCCGAAGCGCTCGAACCGTTCATTGCGATAGCCCCACATGGCATCGAGGGTATTGCTCAGACGATACAGGACCACGCCGGGCGCACCGGCCACGACGAACCAGAACAACGCCGCGAAGACCGCGTCACTGCCGTTCTCCAGCACCGATTCGGTGGCCGCCCGGGCCACGGCAGGCTCATCCAGTTCGCGGGTTTCACGACTGACCAGGTATCCCACCCGCCGCCGGGCCTCGCCCAGGTCGCCCCGGCGCAGCGCTTCGGCCACGGGCAGCACGTGCTCGCCCAGGCTGCGCAGGCCCAAGGCGCAATACAGCGCCAGCACATCCACCAGCCAGCCGACATAGGGCAGCCAGGAAAGCAGCAGCGCCAGCAGGGTCAAGGGCACCACGGCGAGCAGCCAGGCACTGACGCCGTGGCTGCGCCAACCGCGCCCGCCTGCGTTCAGGCGCAGCTCAAGGCGCGAGGCGAAGTTGCCGAACCCCACCAGCGGGTGACGCCGTCGGGGCTCACCCAGCAAGGCGTCCAGGGCCACCCCGGCCACGGTCAGCACAGCCACGCTCATTGGCGCACTCCCCATTGGTTCTCATAGAGCATTTCGTCCAGCGGCCGCTCACGGGCCCACTGCTCCAGCACCAGCATCGGTGCCGGATAGAACTCGGTCACCGGCCCCAGGCACAGCACGGCCACCGGCTTGGCACCTGCGGGCATGCCCAGGAGCTCGCCCAGGGCCTGAGGATCGAACAACGACACCCAGCCCATGCCCAGCCCCTCGGCGCGCGCCGCCAGCCAGAGGTTTTGAATGGCGCAGGAAAGCGATGCCAGGTCCATCTCCGGCAAGGTCCGACGGCCAAAGATATGCGCTTCGCGGTGGTCCATCAGCGCCGCCACCAGCACTTCGGCGCAATCCTGGATGCCTTCGACCTTGAGCTTCATGAATTCATCGGAGCGCTCGCCCAAGGCTTCGGCGGTGCGTTCACGCTCCTGCTCCACCAGTACCTGGACCCGGCCACGCAAGCTGCGGTCGCTGATGCGGATGAAGCGCCACGGCTGCATCAGCCCGACACTGGGTGCCTGATGGGCAGCAGCCAGCAAGCGGGTGAGCAGTTCGGGAGCGACCTCGCCGCCTGCAAAATGGCGCATGTCACGGCGCTCGCCGATGGCCCGGTAGACCGCGGCGCGCTCGACAACGGAAAAGGCGTGTTCGCTCATGGTCGCAGCAGCGCCGCCGTCGCGTCGGGGTTGGAGGGAAAGTAGAAGTGCACGTAGGAGGCCGTCAGGCGACCGATGCGATAGACCGCCTCGTTGCCGCGCCCGCCGTTGGGGCTCTGGCCACGCGCGACAGGCTCAAGCTCGGTGCTGGTCAGGGAATGGTGATAGGTATGCCCGCGCAAGGTGCCTTCCGGCAACTCCACCGCCTGCAGGGCCAGCGCCGCCAGACGTTTCTGCATCACCGCCTCGCCCGGCAGCAGGCCCAGCAGCTCGGCGCGCTCGCCGACCACGTCAGTCAGGGCGTCGAGCAGGTAGAGCATGCCGCCGCATTCGGCCAGCAAGGGCTTTCCTTGAGCATGGTGGGCGCGGATCGCTTCGAGCATCGGCGTGTTGGCGGCCAGGGTGCGATGGTGCAGTTCGGGGTAGCCGCCGGGCAGATAGAGGCTGTCCACCACAGGCAATTCACGATCATGCACAGGCGAGAAGAACAGCAACTGCGCACCCAGCTCGCGCAGCAAGTCCAGGTTGGCGCCATAGGTGAAGGCGAAAGCCTCATCCCGGGCCACACCGATGCGCACGCCCGCCAGGGACGGCCGGTCCGCCGCAGCGCTTGGCCCGGAGAACGCCACAGGCGGCGGCAACGCGGCATCACAGCTCTCGCCCAGGGCTTGGGCGGCGGCATCCAGGCGCATGTCCAGATCGTTGAGCTCGCTGGCCTGGACCAGCCCCAGGTGACGGCTGGGCAGCTCGATGCCACGCTCGCGGGACAGCCCGCCATACCAGCGCAGGCCCTCGGTGAGGCTGCCTTCGAGCAACTGCGCATGGCGCAGGCTGCCGACCCGGTTGGCCAGCACGCCGGCGAAGGGCAGGTCAGGCTGATAGCGTGCCAGGCCCAGGGCCAGGGCGCCGAAGGTCTGGGCCATGGCCGTGCCATCGATCACTGCCAGCACCGGCACGCCGAAGTGGCGCGCGAGATCCGCGCTCGACGGGGTGCCGTCGAACAAACCCATGACACCTTCGATCAGGATCAGGTCGGCATCGCCTGCCGCCTCCCAGAGCAGGCGACGGCTCTCCTCGGCGCCGATCATCCACAGGTCGAGCTGGTACACCGGCGCCCCGCTGGCGCGCTCGAGAATCATCGGGTCAAGAAAGTCAGGCCCGCACTTGAACACCCGCACCTTGCGCCCAAGGTTGCGATGCAGGCGCGCCAGGGCGGCAGTAACCGTGGTCTTGCCCTGGCCGGAGGCCGGTGCCGCGATCAGCACCGCCGGGCAATGCCTGGGCTGGCTCATAGTTCCACGCCCTTCTGGGCGCGGATGCCGGCCTGGAAGGCATGCTTGATCACGCCCATCTCGGTGACGGTGTCGGCCAGATCGATCATCTCGGGCTTGGCGGCGCGGCCAGTGACGATCACGTGCTGCATCGGCGGGCGGGCCTGGATATCCGACAGCACCTGGTCGAGGTCGAGGTAGCCGTGCTTGAGGGCGATGTTCAGCTCGTCCAGCACCACGAACTGCACCGACGGGTCCTGCAACAACTGACGCGATACCGCCCAGGCGGCCTCGGCGGCGGCGATGTCGCGCTGGCGGTCCTGGGTTTCCCAGGTGAAGCCCTCGCCCATCACGTGATAGCGCACCTGTTCAGGGAAGCGGCGGAAGAACAGCTCCTCGCCGGTGCTGTCACGACCTTTGATGAACTGCACCACGCCGCATTGCATGCCATGCCCCAGGGCACGGGCGAGCATGCCGAAGGCCGAGCTGCTCTTGCCCTTGCCGTTGCCGGTGAGCACCAGCAGCAGGCCGCATTCATTGGGGGCATTGGCGATGCGCTCGTCGATGACCGCCTTCTTGCGCTGCATGCGCGCCAGGTGGCGTTCGTCGCGTTCGGTGGATTCGCTCATCAGGATTCTCCGCAGGCTGTCGGCGCGCACGGAAGGCGACGACAGGTCGATAGACAGGCAGACGGAGAACGCGCAGGGGCCGTGGCAGGCGCCACGGTGCACCGCGCATCACCCTCCGTGATGCCGTTGGCAGTGACAGGCCGGTCTCCGGGCTCGTGAGCAGGACCTTGGCCCATGGGTCGCGCGCCTTCCCGGATACCCGTATCCAGTGGCTCTGCGCGGCCTTTGACTCACCTACCGTTGCGGGGGCAGCGCCGGAATCGCGCCTTCTTGGCGCCCACCGGCTTCCCAGTTTCACCCTGCCCAGCCGGGGCTGGCAGAGCACCTGAAACACGCGCGAAGGTTAGTGGGTTGGGGCCTGAGCGTCAATGAAGCAGGATCGGCCTGTCCCGGATCAATGGCCAATCCGCAGGCTTGTGCCAGACTCGCAGCAGTGATATCACATAGCTATCAGTTTTCAGCTGAATGCGATCACAACAACAAGGAGAGCGCAGCATGCGAGGCCTGATCATCAACAACCAGAACCTGGAGTTCCTGCGGCCAGCCCTGGAAGGCTGGATCGAATGCATCGACCGCTTCAACCAGGTGCACGGAGACAGCGAAGCGCCCTACTGGCACGGAGCGGCCACCAATACCGGGCTGCTCGCGGCCGCCGCCTGGCAGGCCGAGCAGGTGGCGCTGGCGCACTATCCGAGCAAGAAACAGCGTGACGAAGGCGAACGCGAGGGGCGCTGCGACCTGTCGATCAGCACCACGGACGCATCCGTGCACTTGCATGTCAGCCAGCGCTGGCCACGCATCGCCCGCCTGGATCTGAACGCCGCCCTGCAGGAAACCGCCACCCTCGCCCGCCAGATCGCCTACCCCAGCCAGCTCAAGGCCGGTGCACTGTTCGTCAGCCCCTGGAAGGCCGGCCAGCACGCCAGCCCCGAGGAATTGCAGGACCTGGTCGACGACCTGCAAAAACACACCGCCTGCGCGATCGCCTGGCATTTCCCGTATGCGTACCGCTCGCTGCACAACGAACTGGGGCAGTACTTCCCCGGCGTGGCGCTGCTGTTCAAGCAGGCCGCCGGCTAGGCCTCCAGCGCAAAGAAACGATTGACCAGCTCGGTCGATTTCAGGCGTGTGCGATAGGCCTGCCGATCGAAGACCTGCCCCGTGCGCAAGTCATAGACCGGCCCTTCGGCAGGCTTGGCCACTTCACTGAGCAGCACATGCACGAAACGGTATTCGGCGCCGTACAACTGCTTGATCTGGTCGATTCGAAAGTAGCAACCGGGGAGAAACAGCACCTCGGCCTCATCCCAGTAGCACGCAAACGGGCTGATGGGTGCGCCGCTCCGGTAGCGGGAGGCGGGCAGCTCGAAGACGATCGAGCTGTCATCGAAGGTCGCAATCGAGTTCCCCGACACGCCCTCGGTTATCTGCGCTGCGAATTCGCGTACTTTGTAGGGGTTTTCGGTAAATGAGGTCAGGTCTGTATTGACCAGTACGTCCCCCACCTTCAATTGCCCGCTACGCAAATGTTCACCGCTCGTACTCCGGCCGCCATGACCGCCACGGAACAGCTGCATCGAACTGTCCCTGGGCGGCCCACAAGTCCTGCCGTACCGCCTGGACCAGTACCGGCACCTCATTGCATTCATCGTAATCACGGCCTCAGAGGCACGCCGCGTGCCTGGGCCGGGGCCCGCTGGATCATGGTGCGAAAAAGCGATCCACCAATTGCGACTCGCCCAAGCGTTCGAGGTATGCGCTCCTGTCGAACAGCTGCCCGCTGCGCAGGTCGTACACTGGGCCGCCTTGGGGCTTGTTCACCTGCCTGAGCCTGACGCTGACGAACCGGTAGTCCACGCCAGAGACCTCGCTCAGTGCATCGATCCGGAAGTACGACCCCGGCAGGAACAAGGTCTCGGCTTCATGCCGGTGGGACGAGAACGGCGCGATCGGCCTGCCGCTGCGGTAGCTACCGGCAGGCAGCTCGAACACTACGGAGGTGTCGTCGAACACACCTTCCAGACCACGGGGCGAAATCTGGTCCGTATCAGCGGAAAACTTGCGAACAATGTAGGGATTTTCAGTGAAGGAAGTCAGATCCGTATTGACCAGAATGTCACCCTCCTTGAAACGACCGCTGCGAAAATGCACGCCACTGGTGCCTCGCTCACCGCATCCACCTCGATACAAGGGCACCTCGGCGTCCGCAGGCAATCGCTCCATGGAGTCTGCCAGCTTGTCGAGGTAGCTGACCTCATCGGCATAGTTGAACTCCCGCAGGCCCTGGCGCAGGTAATCATTGATGGAGTCATCCATCGTGTAGACGTCGATCAAGTGATTCTTGAAGCGGCCCTCATGCTTGTAGGTGTAGGCAGGTACGCCGTTGTCGTCGACATAATCGAACCCTTCGTCATCCACCAGTGGCTCGGCGTCGCTTGCCAGCTCAAGGATGTCACCTTGCTCGAGCACGTTCTCCTGGCGAAGCAACGCCGCATCGGACATGACAGCGCTGCGCTGTTCGTCGGTCAGCATGTATTCATCCCAAAAGGCTGAAGATTGCTGGGCAAGCGCATCCCCCGGCGCTCCCCCCGCCAAACGTGGCGGGCCCAACAGTTCCCATTCGCCGGCTTCGCCCAGACGCACGGGCCGAATCGGCCCGAAGGCGAAGGGGTTGTCAGGTGGCACGACAAGCCAAGTGTTCAGCTCGCTGCTGTAGCGCACGCGGTACGGCAGGCCTTGCAGCTCGATCCAGCACGCGCCGTTGGCGTCGAGCCTGATGCCACGCAGAGCCTGGCCACCCTGCTGCAGACCCTCCAGGACTTCATTGGCTTCCAGGCCTTCGAGCGAGCGCCCTGGCTGCGCAACCTGCCGCCACTGGGCCAGCGACGCGCCGGTTTCGTGGAAAGGCGCCCGGTAGGCCAGCGCGGCATAACCGGAACCGAAGCCGAGTTCGACCATGTTCAGTGCGGCAAAGATCGAGTCGATGATGGCGCCGCGCAGGGCGTCCTGCCGCGCCTGGCGGCTGCGCGCATGCACTGCGGCGTCCACATCCAGCCAGACCTTGGTCACCGACGCGGCCAGGATCGCCAGGCCGATGCCCGGCGACAGAGGCACGGACAAGGCGCTGATCCTGATGAACGCTGCGAGGTAACCGTTGAGCATGGCCTTGCGCAACTGGCTGTTATCGACCATCAGCTTGGCATTGCGCCGCATGTCGTTGCGGGCATCCTCCTGCAACTGGGCGAACAGCGTGCCGCAACCCAAGGTGCTGGACTGCTGGAGCAACAGCAGGGCCGCGGCGTCGCCGGAGCTGTCGGCAAGCTGTTGCAGGGCATCCCGGGCCGCCTCATGACCAGCGCCAACGTGCTCTTCGGACACCGCCGCCCGCAGGCGCCCCATGCCCTCGGCACTGCCCGCCCAGCCCCGCAGCCAATGCACCATCGCCTGTTCCGAAGCGAAGCCTCTGAACGCCTGCTCGTCATAAGGCAGGTACAACCACACACGCCCACCCGCCGGACGCAAGACATACAGGCAGGCCTGGCCCGCACCCGGACGATAGACCGTGACGTCGACTTCTCCTTCTCCTGCCTCCTTGCGCAGCAGTTCCAGCGTCGGGGTTCGGTCGGCGCTCGCCAGAGTGCTCGAGACAAGGCCACGTATCTGCCGCGCATCGTCTGCCGTGAGCCGTCGATCACGCTCGGCCTCCCGGCACTGCGCCAGCAGGCTGATCTTGGCCAGCACCTTGAAGTCGTCGGCGTGTGCGCGCCAGAACGCCTCCACTTCATCGCGCACGACCTGGGCAAAATCCAGGCTCCAGAAGTCCTCCTGGACATCCCGGGCCAGCACCGGGACTTCGTTGCGTTCATCGAAACGCTGCGCATGCGGCCCCTGGCAGTAGAAACCGCCATACAGGTCCAGCTCATCCGTGGCGTCCTGGAACCCCACCGCGAAGCGTTCGATCATCAGTTGGGTGAAACGCATCGATTTGACAGGGCGCTGGTAATGGGCCCAACCCGTGAAGCTCCGGCTGCTGGAGGCCGCATCGGTGAACTGGTGCCACCAGACCTGATCCGGGTCCCAATCCTTGCCGGTATGACGCCGCAGAATCTGCTTGGCATGGCGCTGCGCAAGCTGCCAGGGGTCGGGATAGCGGCTCAGAAACGCATCCGCCAGCCGCGTCAGTGCACGTCCGGTGCCCAGCACCTTGAGGTTGTGAAGCAATGTCGCTTGAAGGTCAGCCATGATCAGATCCTGTTGTGTCAAGGAACCGCCATGGTTGCCAAAGACCCACCCACTCGGTGGTAGATAGGTCTACGCGCCCGGAATGAACCTAAGCGAACGCATCCGACTCTCAATTCTCACAAGCCCCGATGAGGATTCTGAGCATGTACAGGATGCGTATCGCGGTACTGCTGGCCTTGAGCGTCAGCCTCGGCGCCTGCGGCGACTCCGCACGCCTGGATGTCAGCGAAGGGGTCGGACCCTCGCCACGGCTGCCCGAGCCCCACAAGACGCTGATTCCGACCGTCAATATCGCCCCGGCGATAGGCTGGCCGGAGGGCAACACACCCCTCTGCGCTGCCGGTACCCAGGTGGTCGCCTTCGCCAGGAACCTCGACCACCCGCGCTGGCTCTATGTGCTGCCCAACGGGGATGTCCTGGTGGCCGAAACCAACGCCCCGCCCAGGCCCGAGGATGGCAAGGGCCTGCGCGGCTGGGTGATGGGCAAGATCATGAACCGAGCAGGCGCCGGAGTGCCCAGCGCCAACCGCATCACCCTGCTGCGCGATGCCGACCATGATGGTGTCGCCGAGGTGCGCAGCACGTTCATCGAAGGCCTCAATTCACCCTTCGGCATGGCGTTGGTGGGCAAGGATCTCTATGTCGCCGACACAGACCAACTGCTGCGCTTTCACTACGAAGACGGGGCAATGCAGATCCGCGCGCAAGGCCGCAAGGTGGTCGACCTGCCTGGCGGCCCGCTGAACCATCACTGGACCAAGAACGTCATTGCCAGCCCCGATGGCAAGAGGCTGTATGTCACGGTGGGCTCCAACAGCAATGTCGGCGAGAACGGCCTGGCCCAGGAACAGGGGCGCGCGGCGATCTGGGAGGTGGACCCTGCCAACGGTGAGCACCGCATCTTTGCCTCCGGCCTGCGCAACCCCAACGGGTTGGCCTGGGAGCCTCACTCCGGTGCGCTGTGGACCGCAGTCAACGAACGTGACGAGATTGGCAGCGACCTGGTGCCCGACTACATCACCTCGGTCAAGGACGGCGGCTTCTATGGCTGGCCTTTCAGCTACTACGGGCAGCACGTGGACCAGCGGGTCGAGCCACAGGCTCCTGACAAGGTGGCCCACGCGATCGTGCCGGACTACGCAGTGGGGCCACACACCGCGTCGCTGGGGCTGGCCTTTGCCCAGGCCGGCGCACTGCCACCGCCGTTCGAGCAGGGCGCATTCGTGAGCCAGCATGGGTCCTGGAACCGCAAGCCACACAGTGGCTACAAGGTGATCTTCGTGCCGTTCGACAGCGACGGTAGACCGGCTGGAAAGCCTGTGGATCTGCTGACCGGCTTTCTCGATGGCAAGGGCAAGGCGATGGGGCGACCGGTAGGCGTGATCAATGACCGGCGAGAAGGGCTGCTAGTGGCTGACGATGTGGGAAATGTGGTTTGGCGGGTGAGCAAGCGAGAATGAAAAAGGCCGGCAACAGCGTTGGCTGCTCCGGCCCGTTCATCTCAGGGGTTCTGTGCCAGATGTCCCGATGGCAGCACGCGCTTGGCCTGCAGGTAGGCCCGGGACCAGTAGCTGTTGGACAGGTAATCCAGGCGCACGGTACCGCCAGTAGAAGGCGCATGCACGAAACGCCCCTCACCGACATAGATACCCGCATGGCTGACCTGGGATCCACCGCTGGTGGCAAAGAACACCAGATCCCCGGACTGCAAGGCGCCGATGTCCACGTTGGGCGCACGCATGACGATCATCTCGCGAGTCGAGCGCGGCAGGCTGATCCCCGCCGCGTCCCGGTACACATAACCGATCAGCCCGCTGCAATCGAACCCGGAGTCCGGCGTATTGCCGCCCCAGCGATACGGTGTGCCCACCAGACCGATGGCACGGAACAGCACGTCCTCGGCCATGGGCGAGGACGCTGCTTGCTGATTGAAGGTAATCGCCGGTTTGACCACCGGCGCAGGTGCCGGGGCACGGCTGGAGCAGGCCGCGAGCAGTGCCGCCAGGGAAAGGAATGCGAAGCGCGCCAACATCGCCATGGTCAGAACATCCTGTCTGGAACCGTTCGGCCACAGCCGAAGCCAAAAAGAGTTGAGAAATTAGATTAGACGCTTTCTGTAAATGCGCACGGCGGCGAGCTTTTCAGCATCGCCGCCGCGGCAGGTTACATCATTTTGATATCAGTTGCGCGAGATTGTGGTCGGCGCCATGGCCAAGGCGCGCTTGGCTTCGATGAAGGTCTTGCTCCAGTAACGATCGCCAAGGCTGTCGATGCGTACACCGCCGCTGCGGCGGCTGCTGGAGTGGATGAACTGGTTGTCACCCAGGTAGATACCGGCGTGGCTGACGCGGCCACGACCATTGGTGCTGAAGAACAGCAGGTCGCCCGGCTTGAGCTTGTTGCGGGAGACCTTCGGGGCGTCGACGTTGATCATCTCGCGGGTCGAACGCGGCAGGTTCAGGCCGGCTTCTTCGCGGAACAGATAACCGATGAAACCGCTGCAATCGAAGCCGGACTTCTCCGAAGTACCGCCAAAGCGGTAGCGGGTGCCGATCAGCGACATGCCACGCTCCAGGATGCTGTCGGCCAGGACCGGCAGCTCATAGGGCTTGCTGTTGCTGGAAAAGGCTTCCAGGTCTTCTTCAGTGGCCAGCGGCTCTTCACCGAAAACGGAAGAGGCGGAGGGTTTGATCAGGCTCGCGGAGTGCGCGGCGATCGAGTTTTGATCCTGTGGCTGGGAAACAGGGCCTTGGGAGGCACAGCCAAAAAGCAGGGTCACGAGTGCAAGTGGCACGAGGGGTGCGAAGCGCTTCAGCATGGGCACGACCGTGTCTGTAATCCTTTAGAAGGGGGAAACTATGCCCTCTATCATGACCATTTGCAAATTTTATCGAAAAAAATGTGACTTTTCTGTTTTCGGGCTCTGGACCGCCCTTTCCGGGGCCTACCAGCCCAAGGTTTCCTTGAGGAATGGGATGGTCAGCTTGCGCTGCGCTTGCAGGGAAGCCTGGTCGAGGCGTTCGAGCAAGTCGAACAGGGCGCTCATGCTGCGCGTGCCGCGGGTGAGGATGAAATGGCCGACCTCGTCGGTCAGGTGCAGGCCACGCCGCGAGGCGCGCAACTGCAAGGCACGCAGCTTGTCTTCGTCGGACAACCCGCGCATCTGGAAGATCAACGCCAGGGTCAGCCGTGACTTGAGATCGGGCAGCTTGATCGGCAGCTCACGCGGCGAGGCGGACGCGGCCAGCAACAGACGCCGACCGCTGTCACGCAGGCGATTGAACAGATGGAACATCGACTCTTCCCAATCGGCCTTGCCCGCGATGACATGCAGGTCGTCGATGCAGACCAGCTCGTACTGCTCCAGATGGTCGAGCAGTTCCACGCCACGATCGAGCAGTTGTGCCAGAGGCAGGTAGACAGCGGGCTCGCCCAATTGCTGGAAACGGTGGGTGGCAGCCTGGAGCAGGTGGGTACGGCCCACACCTTGCTTGCCCCATAGGTAGATGAGGCTCTCGGTCCAGCCGGCGTCGGCTTCGCAAAGCCGCTCGACGTAACCCAATGCCGCGGCATTGGCGCCCGGATAATAGTTGATGAAGGTGGCGTCATCGCGCAGGCGCACACCCAGGGGCAACTGGATCGGTTTCATGCTGGCGGGCGGTCGCGAGGACCACAGGGGGCCTTTGGTGAACAGTGTGCAAAGTCTATACCCGCAACGCGGACGGCACAATGAGCCAGGGAAAGAGCACAAGTAAAATCAAGGAGTTGCATGGGGAATATCCCTTTCCGACGTTGTTTCGCCACCCTTGCGGCAATGGCCTTGCGTCACCAAGGGACCGCAAGGCGGTCCCTTTCCTCAAAGCTGCGGGTCAATATCTCCCGCGTACATGTCCGATTCCTTGTAGAGGTCGTGTACATGGCGCAACAGGACCATGATCACCGCAGCCACCGGCAAGGCCAGCAGCACACCAGTAAAGCCGAACAGCTCGCCACCGGCCAGGATGGCGAAGATCACCGCTACCGGGTGCAGCCCGATGCGGTCCCCCACCAGCAGTGGCGTGAGCACCATGCCCTCGAGCACCTGGCCGACCATGAACACCGCGACGATGCCCAGCATCGGATACAGATCACCGCCAAACTGGAACAACCCGGCAATCAACGCGGCACCGATACCGATGATGAACCCCATGTAGGGCACGATGGCCGCAAGTCCGGCCAGCAAGCCGATCAGCAGCCCCAGCTCAAGCCCCACCAGCATCAGGCCACCGGCGTAGATCAAGCCCAGCGCCAGCATCACCAGCAACTGGCCGCGAACGAACGCCCCCAACACCTCATGGCACTCCCCCGCCAACTTCACCACCTGATTTTCACGCTGACGCGGCAAGAGCCCCCGCAGTTTTGCCATCATCAGGTCCCAATCACGCAGCAGGTAGAAGCCCACTACCGGGATCAGCACCAGGTTGGCCAGCCAGCCGAGCAAGGCCAGGCCCGAAGCGGTCGCCTGGGACAACAGCACGCCGACGATGTCGGTGGTCTGGCCCATGTGCGCGCCGATGGCGGCCTTGATCTTGTCGAACTTCCAGAACCCGTCAGCCAGTCCCAGGCGACTTTGTACCCAGGGCAGCGCCACGTGCTGCAACCAGTCGAGCATCTGTGGCGCCAGCTCATACAGGCGCACCAACTGCTTGGCCAGCATAGGGACCAGCACCAGCAGCAGCGCCAGGAAAATGAGCGTGAACAGGCTGAACACCACCACCACACCCCAGGTGCGCGACAGCCCCATGCGCTCCAGGCGATCGACCAAAGGGTCGGCCAGGTACGCCAGAAGAATGCCTACCAAAAATGGCGACAGGATATTGTGCAGGCAATAAAGCAGCACAGCGACCAGCAGCGCCACACCCAGCCACGCCCAGCGGCGTACTTCGATCATGTCCGGCACTCCTTACCAGCGAAAACGCAGGCCGTCGAACGGCTGGGGCGCAGGCGTGCGGGCCGGATCGGTGGCCTGCCCACCCGGTGCCGGGACAGGTGCCGGGGCGGTTGCCTGCTCAGGGGGCAGTTCCTGCAACTTGGCCAAGCCAAGCTGGGCACGCAGTTGTTCACGGTTGCCGGTGACACTGTAGGTCAAGGTGCCGCCATCGGCTTGGCGCAAGCGGGGGCTATAGGGCTCGAGCACACGTGCGAGTTCGGCATAGTGCTGCAGGTTCATGCCTTGCACCTGCAGTTGCAGTTCGCTGCTGGCGCCCGGACGAGTGACATAACGCGGGGCCAAGCGGGTACTGACCGCCAGCATCACCGCATCGGCAAGGGCCGCCTGGTCGGCGCCCTCGGCATTGCCTTGCTCGCGCTGGTCGCCCAGCCACAACTGCCATTTGCCCTGCCATTTGCCGTCCGCCTCATGGGCATGCACGGCCAGCAGCGCATCGGCGCCATAGCGCTCGGAGGCCTCGCGCAGGGGGGCAGGATCATTGCCCTCGAGCTGCTTGGCGTTGGCCACCAGTTGCTCCTGCAGGTCGGCCAGCGGCAAGCGCAGCGGCAGGCCCCGGTGCTGGGCCGCGCGACGCAGCGGTACAGCGGTGGACTGGCCGTCGCCGACCAGGTTGCTGCCTTCGGCGCTGTCGGTCAGCCACCAGCCGAGTATCGAGGGCCGGTTGCTGCCCCACAGGGCCAGGCCGGCCTGGCGCAGGGCACGTTCGGTGCTGCCAGGGTCGAACTCCACCAACAGGGTTTCAGGCGGGCCGGCTTCGGAGCCCACCTGGTTGATGATCTGTTGCGGGTCCTTGCGCAGGGCAGCCAGTGCCGGGCTCTGCGCGGCCTTGGGGTCGCCGGTCAGGCGCAGCACCAGCGTGTCCAGGGCCTTGCCCGTGGCCTGGGTGCGCGCTTCGCTACCCTGTCCTTCGACGGGTTCACGGACCTGGTAGAGCCCCGAAACCGGTTCGGCCTGTGCAATGGCACTGCCCACGACCAGGCAGGCGACAGCCAGGTGATTGAGAAAACGCATGGAGGATTCCTGTCCAGGTGACCAAGGGGCGCCGGGCCCCGAACCTGCTGCTGTGACCCCGGCACCACGCAAACGCTCCGTCATGCCGGACAGGTTCGGCCCGCCACCATTGCTATTACCTTATACAGGCACCGGCGCGGCAACCAGTCGCGGCCTGTGAAAGGATGTTTTTTGCCAGATTCCCGGCCTGCCCGTCGGCCTGAGGATGGCCGCTGCCCGGCAACCCTGATAAAATCGCGCGCCTTCGCAGACCAGTGACGTACAGACAGCCGCCGCCTTCCGAGCCGGCCTTGGCCGTCACGGTCGTTTTCCCGAATCCCTCCCTCTTAAAGGCCTGGATCAATGAGCAAGCAACCCTCCCTGAGCTACAAGGACGCCGGTGTAGACATCGACGCCGGCGAAGCACTGGTCGAACGCATCAAGGGCGTGGCCAAGCGCACCGCACGCCCTGAAGTCATGGGTGGCCTGGGCGGCTTCGGCGCCCTTTGCGAGATCCCGGCCGGCTACAAGCAGCCGGTTCTGGTCTCCGGCACCGACGGCGTCGGCACCAAGCTGCGCCTGGCGCTGAACCTGAACAAGCACGACAGCATCGGCCAGGACCTGGTCGCCATGTGCGTCAACGACCTGGTGGTCTGCGGTGCCGAACCGCTGTTCTTCCTCGACTACTACGCCACCGGCAAGCTCAACGTCGACGTGGCCGCCACCGTGGTGACCGGCATTGGCGCCGGCTGCGAACTGGCCGGCTGCTCCCTGGTCGGTGGCGAGACCGCCGAGATGCCGGGCATGTACGAAGGCGAGGACTACGACCTGGCCGGTTTCTGCGTCGGCGTGGTGGAAAAATCCGAAATCATCGACGGCTCCAAGGTCGTCACCGGCGACGCCCTGATCGCCCTGCCGTCTTCCGGCCCGCACTCCAACGGCTACTCGCTGATCCGCAAGATCCTCGAAGTTTCCGACACCGACATCGAGAACACCCAGCTCGGCGGCAAACCACTGGCCGACCTGCTGATGGCGCCGACCCGTATCTATGTCAAGCCGCTGCTCAAGCTGATCAAGGACACCGGCGCGGTCAAGGCCATGGCCCACATCACCGGCGGCGGCCTGCTGGACAACATCCCGCGCGTCCTGCCCGACAACGCCCAGGCCATCATCGACGTTGCCAGCTGGCAGCGCCCGGCGGTGTTCGACTTCCTGCAGGAAAAAGGCAACGTCGACGAGCACGAGATGCACCGCGTCCTGAACTGCGGTGTCGGCATGGTCATCTGCGTGGCCCAGGACAAGGTCGACGGCGCCCTGCAGGTACTGCGTGACGCTGGCGAGCAGCCATGGGTCATCGGCCGCATCGCCGAGGCAGCAGCGGGTGCCGCCCAGGTCGAGCTGCAGAACCTCAAGGCGCACTGATGCCAAGCAAGACCTGCAATGTCGTGGTACTGCTGTCGGGCTCCGGCAGCAACCTGCAAGCGCTGATCGACAACAGCCGTGGCGATGACAGCCCGGTGCGCATCCGCGGCGTGATCTCCAATCGCGCCGACGCCTATGGCCTGCAACGGGCCCAGGCGGCCGGCATCGAAACCGCCGTGCTCGCGCACGGCGGTTTCGATGGACGCGAAGCCTTCGACGCGGCGCTGATGGCGCTGATCGACGGCTTCGAGCCGGACCTGGTGGTGCTCGCGGGCTTCATGCGCATCCTCAGTGGCGGCTTCGTGCGCCATTATCAGGGCCGCCTGCTCAACATCCATCCGTCGCTGCTGCCCAAGTACAAGGGCCTGCACACCCACCAGCGCGCGCTGGAGGCTGGCGACGCGGAGCATGGTTGCAGCGTACACTTCGTCACCGAGGAACTCGATGGCGGCCCTCTGGTCGTACAGGCAGTGGTAGCGGTGGAGCCAGGCGACACCGCTGACAGCCTGGCACAGCGTGTTCATCGCCAGGAACACCAGATCTACCCGCTGGCAGTGCGCTGGTTCGCCGAAGGACGCTTGCGTCTGGGCGAACAGGGTGCATTACTGGATGGCCAGCCCCTGGCAGCCAGCGGTCACTTGATTCGACCCTAGGAGAATTTATGCGTCGCGCCCTGCTCTTGGCTCTCGCCGTGCTCGCCCTGCCTCTCCAGGCAGCTGATCTGAAGCCTTTCTCGGCCAGCTATACCGCCGACTGGAAGCAACTGCCCATGAGTGGCACCGCAGAGCGCAGCCTGGAAAAAAACGCCAACGGTACCTGGAGCCTTAACTTCAAGGCTTCCATGATGATCGCCAGCCTGACCGAGCAAAGCACCCTGCGCCTGGACAACGACACCCTGCTGCCACAGAAGTATCACTTCGAGCGTGGTGGCCTGGGCAAGGCGAAGAAGGTCGATCTGGACTTCGACTGGAACAGCAAGAAGGTCACCGGTACCGACCGTGGCGATGCGATCAACCTGCCGCTCAACCGCGGTGTGCTGGACAAGTCGTCCTACCAGCTGGCCCTGCAGCATGATGTGGCCGCCGGCAAGAAGAGCATGACCTACCAGGTCGTCGACGGTGACGAGATCGACACCTACGACTTCCGCGTGCTCGGCACCGAGAAGGTCACCACCAAGACCGGGCAGGTCGATGCGGTGAAGGTCGAGCGCGTGCGCGACCCGAGCCAGAGCAAGCGCATCACCGAGCTGTGGTTCGCCAAGGATTGGGATTACCTGCTGGTGCAACTGCGCCAGGTCGAGACCGATGGCAAGGAATACGTGATTGTGCTGCAGGACGGCACGGTCAATGGCAAGTCGGTGAAAGGCAACTGATCACCACGGCCTGAAACGCCCGAAGCCCCGCCCAGTGCGGGGCTTCTTTTTGCCTGTTGTTTTTCGCGCCCTGCCCAGGCCCGTTCGCGGGGTTACCCGTGGACGGCCCCCTTCATGAACTTTGTTTCATCGTCGTTTTATTTACTTAGCCTGCTAACAAATTCTATAAAGAAGGCCTGCGACATGCTGTCGCAGCCAACCGAAAGTGGAGTTTAACGATGACAGTCCAAGTAACCGAACGCGACGAATCGAAAATGTCCCACGAAAGCCAGGCCCATGGCCTGCGGATCTGGGATGTGCATCAGCAGGGCGAACTGGTGGGGATGTTCCACTCCGAAAAAGAGGCCCAACAGTACCGCAGCGAGCTGGAATGCCTGGAAAACCAGCACGGCCCGCAATGACCGCATTGCCCACGAAAAACCCCGCCTGAGCGGGGTTTCGTCTTTTACCACATCAGATCGTCAGGGATCTTGTAGGCCGCATACGGATCGTCCTCGTCCGCTTCCTCGACATGGGTATTGAGCAACAGGATGCGGTTTGGATCGCGCTCCTGGATCTTCACTGCGGCTTCGCGCGGAATCACTTCGTAACCACCGCCGAAGGACACGACGGCCAGGGCGCCGTTGCTGAGCTTGCTGCGCATCAAGGCGTTGACGGCGATCCGCTTGACCTTCTTGTCGTCGACGAAGTTGTAGTAGTCCTCGGTGTTGAGCTTGGGCAGGCGGGTCGCCTCGATCAACTGCTTGATCTGCGCGGCACGGGCCTTCTGATCGGCCTTGTCCTGGAGCTGTCGGTTCAACTCCTGGTCCTTCCTGGCCTTCTCGGCCATGGCTTCCTTGGCCTGGCGCTGCTGGCTGTCGTCAACCTCGACCTGGCCTTTGTGCTCCAGGCGCTTTTGTTTCTTCTCGGCTTTGTTGACCTGCTTGACCTGTTTCTGGTTGACCAGACCGGCCTTGAGCAATTGGTCACGAAGGGAAAGGCTCATGTATTCACTCACTTATGCAACAGCTCAGCCGCAGCTGGGCAGGTTCTTTTCCTGACGTTTGGCTTCACCCCACAGGGCGTCCAGTTCATCGAGGGTACAATCTTCGATCGGCCGGCCACCATCGCGCAATGCCTGTTCGATAAAACGAAAACGCCGCTCGAACTTGCGATTGGCGCGGCGCAGGGCGTTTTCCGGGTCTTGCTTGAGGTGACGGGCCAGGTTGACGGTGGCGAACAGCAAGTCGCCGAGTTCATCTTCAAGCGCATCGGGGTCGCCATCGGCCATGGCCTGCAGCACTTCGTCCAGTTCCTCGCGGACCTTGTCCAACACCGGCAGGGCATCCGGCCAATCGAAACCCACCGTGGACGCTCGCTTTTGCAGCTTGGCGGCTCGCGACAAGGCCGGCAATGCCGACGGCACGTCGTCGAGCAACGATAGCTGCTCGGGCTCGCTCCTCTCGGCACGCTCTTCGGCCTTGATCTCTTCCCAGCGCGACTTCACCTGGGCCTCGTCCAGGCGTGGCGTGTCCGGCGGGGCATGGAGATCGCCGGTCGGGAAGACATGGGGGTGACGACGAATCAGCTTGCGGGTGATGCTGTCGACCACGGCATCGAACTCGAAGCGCCCCTCCTCCCGGGCCAACTGGCTGTAGTAGACCACCTGGAACAGCAAGTCGCCGAGTTCGCCCTGCAGGTGCTCGAAATCGCCACGCTCGATGGCATCGGCGACTTCGTAGGCTTCTTCGAGGGTGTGCGCAACGATGCTTGCGTAGTTCTGCTTCAGGTCCCACGGGCAGCCATGCTGCGGGTCACGCAGCCGGGCCATCAGGTGCAGCAGGTCGTCTAGGGTGTAGGTCATCTGGCAGGTCCTTCGGCGGCGGCTTCTTCGCGGGTAAGCCCGCTTCCACAGGTAGGGTGTAGAACTTCAGGTGTGCACCCTACCCGCGAAGAGGACGCCTCGGTCTCAAGGGGTACGGTTACGCCGCGTCTCGATGATGTTCGGCAACTGCGAGATCCGGCCCAGCAAGCGCCCGAGGGCATCCAGGCCAGGAATCTCGATGGTCAGCGACATCAGCGCGGTGTTGTCTTCCTTGTTCGAGCGGGTGTTGACCGCCAGCACGTTGATCTTCTCGTTGAGCAGCACCTGCGACACGTCACGCAGCAACCCCGGACGGTCGTAGGCACGGATGATGATGTCGACCGGGTAGGTCTGCACCGGAATCGGGCCCCAGCTGACCTGGATCATCCGCTCCGGCTCCTTGCCGGCCAGTTGCAGCACCGAGGCGCAGTCCTGGCGGTGGATGCTCACGCCGCGCCCCTGGGTGATATAGCCGACGATGGCATCGCCCGGTAGCGGTTGGCAGCAACCGGCCATCTGGGTGAGCAGGTTGCCCACACCCTGGATCTGGATGTCGCCGCGCTTGCCCGAGCGGGTACCGCTGGCCTTGCGCGGGATCAGTTCGATCTGCTCGAGACGCTCCGGTTCGAGCAGTTGCTGGGCTGCGTTGACCATGTGCGCCAGGCGCAGGTCACCAGCCCCCAGGGCTGCGAACATGTCCTCGGCCGTCTTGACGTTGGCCTTCTCGGCCAGGCGTTCGAAGTCCACCTGAGGCAGGCCCAGGCGACTGAGCTCGCGCTCGAGCAGGGTCTTGCCGGCGGCAACGTTCTGGTCGCGCGCCTGTAGCTTGAACCAGTGGACGATCTTGGCCCGTGCCCGGGACGTCGTGACGTAACCCAGGTTGGAGTTCAACCAGTCCCGGCTCGGGCTGCCGTGCTTGCTGGTGATGATCTCCACCTGCTCGCCGGTCTGCAGGCTGTAGTTGAGCGGGACGATACGCCCGTTGATCTTGGCGCCACGGCAGTTGTGACCGATCTCGGTGTGCACGCGGTAGGCGAAGTCCAGCGGCGTGGCCCCCTTGGGCAGGTCGATGGCATGGCCGTCCGGGGTGAACACGTAGACCCGGTCCGGCTCGATGTCGACCCGCAGCTGCTCGGCGAGGCCGCCGATGTCGCCCAGTTCCTCGTGCCACTCGAGCACCTGGCGCAGCCAGGAGATCTTCTCTTCGTAGTGGTTGGAGCTGGACTTGACGTCGGTGCCCTTGTAACGCCAGTGGGCACAGACGCCGAGTTCGGCCTCCTCGTGCATGGAGTGGGTGCGGATCTGCACCTCGAGCACCTTGCCCTCCGGGCCAATCACCGCAGTGTGCAGCGAGCGGTAGCCGTTTTCCTTGGGGTTGGCGATGTAGTCGTCGAATTCCTTGGGGATGTGCCGCCAGAGGGTATGGACGATACCCAGTGCGGTATAGCAGTCGCGGATCTCCGGGACCAGCACGCGCACGGCACGCACGTCGTAGATCTGGCTGAACTCCAGGCCCTTGCGCTGCATCTTGCGCCAGATGGAATAGATGTGTTTTGCCCGGCCGCTGATGTCGGCCTTGACGCCCGTGGCCAGCAACTCGTTCTGCAGTTGGTTCATCACGTCGCTGATGAAGCGCTCACGGTCGAGCCGGCGCTCATGCAACAGCTTGGCGATCTGCTTGTACTGGTCGGGTTCGAGGTAGCGGAAGGACAGGTCCTCCAGCTCCCATTTGATATGGCCGATACCCAGGCGGTGGGCCAGCGGCGCATAGATGTCGAACACCTCGCGCGCCACGCGCAGGCGCTTCTCGTCATCGGCTGCCTTGACTGCCCGGATGGCGCAGGTACGTTCAGCCAGCTTGATCAGCGCGACGCGCACGTCATCGACCATCGCCACCAGCATCTTGCGCAGGTTCTCGACCTGTGCCTGGGAGCCGAGCACCAGTGACTGGCGCGGGCTGAGACTGGCGCTGATGGCCGCCATGCGCAGCACACCGTCGATCAGCTTGGACACCACCGGGCCAAAGCGCTGGCCGACCTCGGCCAGGGTCACCTTGCCCTCGCGCACCGAGCGATAGATCACCGCCGCCACCAGGGAGTCCTGGTCCAGCTTGAGGTCGGCGAGGATTTCGGCGATCTCCAGGCCCGCCTGGAAACTGGATGTACCGTCGGCCCAGGAATGCTTGGCCGGGTTGCCCTTCTTCTCGACCTCCTGGGCGAAATCGCAGGCCTCCTTGAGCGCCTTGCGGTCCAGCGCCGAATCGACGCTCACCACATGATCCAGCCATGCTTCGAGATTGATACTACCGTCGGTATTGACCGGCTGGTGCACTCTCACCTGTACCATCTTTCTTTTACCTTTCCATACAGCGCACCACGCGGGTGCACTGGCAATCACCGTACGCCGCCCAGTCCCTGGACACCGCACCAAGGGGCCAGCCCGGCTAGCCCGCTTCGAATAACGCCATGGCCTCGACATGTGCCGTCTGAGGAAACATGTCGAGGATCCCGGCCCTTGTTAACCGGTACCCCTGCCCGACCAGCACCTGGGCGTCTCGCGCCAGCGTGGCCGGGTTGCAGGACACATAGACCAACCGCTTGGCCTTGAGGCGTGCGATGCCTTGCACCACCTCGAAAGCACCGTCGCGCGGTGGATCCAAGAGTACCGCAGAAAAGCCCTCGGCGGCCCATCCGGCGCCCGCCAAAGGCTGCGATAAATCGGCCTGAAAAAACCGTGCATTATGCACATTGTTGCCACGGGCATTGGCCTCGGCCCGATCGACCATGGCCTGCACCCCTTCCACCGCCACCACTTCGCGGGCCTGGCGGGCCAGCGGCAGGGCAAAATTACCCAGGCCGCAGAACAGATCCAGCACGCGCTCGTCGGGTTGTGGCGCCAGCCAGGCCAGGGCCTGCTCGATCATCGCGGTGTTGACCTGGGCATTGACCTGAACGAAGTCCCCCGGCCGCCAGGCCAGCTCCAAGCCCCAGGGTTCGAGCGCAAAACCAAGCGCTTGACCGGCCTCCACCGGCGCCGGCTCGCCTTCGCCTTGCAACCACAGCTGGGCGCCGGCTTCCTGGCAGAAAGCCTCCAGACGCGCCAGATCCTCCGCGGGCAGCGGCGCCACATGCCGCACCAGTACGGCTTGGGCGGTACCACTGAACAGCTCGACGTGCCCCAGTGCCTGGGGTTTGCTCAGGCTGCGCAGCACGGTCGGCAGATGCCGGAAAATATCCTGCAAAGGCTGTACCAGCACCAGGCATTCATCGATGGCGACGATGTCCTGGCTGGCCTCGGCGCGAAACCCCACGTCCAGCTGACGCGCTTTCGGATCCCAGCGCACCGCCACCCGCGCCCGGCGCCGGTAGCCGAATTCGGGGCCGACCAGTGGCGCGGCCCATTGTTCGGGTTGCACACCGGCCACCCGTTGCAGCTGCTCGGCGAGCATGCCCTGCTTGAGCGCCAATTGTCCGTCGTGAGGCAGGTGCTGCAGGTTGCAGCCACCGCAGCGCTCATAGTGCCGACAGGGCGCCTCGCGTCGCTCGGGGCTGGCCTGCAGCACCCGCTCCAGCCGCGCCTCGACCACCTTGCCGCGGGCCCCCAGCACCCGAGCCTCGACGGCCTCCCCGGCCAGGGCGCCGCTGACGAACCAGGTGCGTCCTTCGACGAAGGCGATGCCCCGGCCATCGCCGGCCAGGCGCTCGATGTCCAGGCGTTGCTTCTTGCCGACCGGCACCTGGGGTGCGCGGTTGCCGCCCGCTGGCTGAAAGCGCAGGCCGCTGTTGCTTTTTTTTCTGGACATCAGGTTGCGTCGAACAGGCCAGTGGACAGGTAGCGGTCGCCACGGTCGCAGATGATCGCCACCATGACCGCGTTCTCGACCTCGCGGGACAGACGCAGCATGGCCGCGACCGCGCCACCGGACGAGACGCCGCAGAAGATACCTTCTTCACGGGCAAGACGACGGGTGGTCTGCTCGGCCTCTTCCTGGGACATGTCGACCACGCGGTCGACCCGAGTGGCATCGAAGATCTTCGGCAGGTATTCCTCGGGCCAACGGCGGATGCCGGGAATGGCCGAGCCTTCCATCGGTTGCAGGCCGACGATCTGCACGCCCGGGTTCTGCTCCTTGAGGTACTGGGAGCAGCCCATGATGGTACCGGTGGTGCCCATGGAGCTGACGAAGTGGGTGATGGTGCCCTGGGTCTGCTGCCAGATTTCCGGGCCGGTGCTGGTGTAATGGGCAATCGGGTTGTCGCCATTGGCGAACTGGTCGAGCACCAGGCCGCGGCCTTCGGCCTGCAGTTTCTCGGCCAGGTCCCGGGCCCCCTCCATGCCCTCCTCCTTGGTGACCAGGATCAGCTCGGCGCCATAGGCGGTCATTGCAGCCTTGCGCTCGGCGGTGGAGTTGTCCGGCATGATCAGGATCATCTTGTAGCCCTTGATCGCTGCCGCCATGGCCAGGGCGATGCCGGTATTGCCAGAGGTGGCCTCGATGAGCGTATCGCCCGGTTTGATCTGGCCACGCAGCTCGGCGCGGGTGATCATCGACAGCGCCGGACGGTCCTTGACCGAGCCGGCAGGATTGTTGCCTTCGAGCTTGAGCAGGAGGGTGTTGGTGGTCTCTCCGGCGATACGCTGCAGGCGAACCAGAGGCGTATTGCCGACGCAATCGGCGATGGTTGGGTACTGCAAGGTCATGGCGTAGTTCACAATCCGGACGGCAGGGGCGACTATCATACCGGCAAACCTTTGCTGGCCATATCACGCAATCTGTAGTTGCTATAGCTATAAGCTATAAAGCGGTTGCCCTTTCCCCTTTGCACCCCTGCCGGGACCTGCGCAAGGCCCGGGCGAACCCGCTCCCGCTTCTGTATCGCGTTGGATCCGTGGCGGCTGTCAGGTCCTGGGGATGCGCGGACAACATCCGAGAAACGCCACCTATGCCTGACAGCCCACACCGGGCGGCGCCGTCAGGGCCGGCAAACGCATGCACAGGCGCAACCCATGCTTGCCGTTCTCGGCCCAGAGGGTGCCACCCTGGCGCTGGATGGCGCTGCGGGCGATGCTCAGGCCCAGGCCGAAGCCACCATCCCCTGGGCGGGAGCCATCGAGGCGGGAGAACGGGGCAAAGATGCGCTCCAGGTCTTCCTCGGCCACCCCGCCGCCCTGGTCTTCCAGCCAAAGCCGCCAATAGCCACCCTCGCGCTGCCCACCGAGGTGCACCTGGCCTTGCTCAGGTGAATGGCGGATCGCATTGCGCAACATGTTTTCCAGCGCCTGGGCCAAATGGTTGAGGTTGCCTTGTACCCAGCACTGGGCGGTCAGCTCGCAGTGCAACCGCGTCGGCGCCCAGCCGCTTTCATAGCAGGCGTCTTCGGCAAGCATGTCCCATAGTGCCGGGAGCTGGATCGGCTCGAGACTCATCGGCGCACGCTCGGCATCCTGCCAGGCCAGTTGCAGAGTGTTCTCGACCAGTTGCTGCATGCAGTCGATTTCACGGGCCACCCGTTCACGCAGGCACCGGTGGTCGGTCTCGCCATCGCAGGCCACGCGCAAGCGGCTCAGCGGCGTGCGCATTTCATGGGAAAGGTCGCGCAGCATCTGCTGCTGCATGGCCACGGTGCCTTGCAGGCGTTCGGCCATCTGATCGAACGCCCGGGCCAGCTCGCCCAGTTCGTCATGCCGGCCGGTAGTGCGTGAATCCAGACGTGCGCAAAGCTGGTCGGCGCGCCAGGCATTGGCCTGTTCACGCAGCTGATTCAGGGGGACGATCAGCATCCGGTACAGGCCGACACAGAGAAGCAAGGTGAACAGGCCCGGGATGACACCGTTGGTCAACACCTGCCAGAGCAGCCGGTATTGCCCGGGGTTCAGCCGCTGCGGCAATTCGATCACCAGCATCCCCTGCTCTGGCGCCCCGGGAAACGGCAGCCGTAGCCAGGGTTGGGTGACGCTGCGCCGGCTCATGGGCCAGTCGACACCCCGCAGGCGCGTCAGTTGCTGGATCTCGTCGGTGGACAGCGTGGCGCTGCCCAAGGGCCGCAACTCGGCATCGAGCACGCCCACCCAGCCGGTCTCCCGCTGGCGCATGTCGGCCAGCCAGCGGTCAACGCCTGCCCTGCCCTCTTGGCGCCAGGCCTGCTCGGCCTCACCAGCGTAACTGCGCAATTGTTGCCTGGCCGGTTCCGCGAGGAAGGCGTTGCGGGTCTCCATGTGCCGACCCCACGTATAGCTCAGGCCAATCATCAGCAGGCAGAACCCCACCAGCAGGATGGCCAGCTTCCAGAACAGCGAATGGCGGTCGAGCACGGGTCAGTCGGCCTCGCCGACACACAAGGTATAGCCCTTGCCCCAGACCGTGCGGATCTGCCGTTCGTGGTAGCCGAGCAGCTTGAGTTTTCGGCGGATCTGGCTGACATGCATGTCGAGGCTGCGGTCATGCCGGGAATAGCCACGCTGCAGCACCTGCTGGTAAAGGAAGGGCTTGCTGAGCACTTCGTCCTGGCTGCGCTGAAGGGTTTCGAGCAGGCGGTACTCGCTGGGCGTAAGCCCTGCAGAGCGGCCGTCGAGCCAGACATCGCAGGCCGCCTCGTCGAACCGCAATTGCCCGCTCGCCACCTCGCGGGGCGCCTGGCGACGACGCTCCAGGGTCACCCGCCGCAGGATCGCCTCGATGCGCACCCGCAACTCGGCCATGCTGAAGGGCTTGGGCAGGTAATCGTCGGCGCCACGCTGGAAACCGCTGATGCGGTCGGCCTCGGCGCCCAGCGCGGACATCAGGATCACCGGCGTGGTGCTGTGCCTGCGCAACCGGGCCAGGGTATCCAGGCCATTGAGGCCCGGCAGCAGGATGTCCATCAGCACCACATCGAACGTCTGGCGGCCAGCCGTCTCCAGGCCCTCCAGCCCGTTACGGCACCAGGTCACCTGGAAACCGTCGCGCTGCAGCTCCTCGTGCAGATAGGCCCCCAGCACGGGGTCGTCCTCGATGGCGAGGATCGTAGAGGGGTGAATGGGTTCGGGATTCATTGGCTTCTGACATCAATTCTCAATTGAGTGATTATTGAGCATGCACCCTGCCAAGGCAACCGGATCGCGACCAGCGATGGTGTCAGCCTGCCACCCAAGGCTGGAAATTCGTGCTGCTGCGGGCCGCAGCCGTATAAAACAGATACAAATGAGTGCATCGCGCGGGTCTCCAGAGTAACGTTCCGTCTGGGGCCGTCTCCATGCTGACGGCAGGCAAGCACATGACAGGAGACAAATGTGCTCGATCGTTTGGGAATCAGAAGCCGGGTCCTGCTGTTGGCCCTGCTGCCGGCCAGCCTGATGGCGCTGGTGCTGGGGAGCTATTTCACCTGGCTGCAGCAAAACGAGCTGCGCACCCAGTTGCTCCAGCGCGGCAAGATGCTCGCCGAGCAGCTCGCTCCTCTGGCCGCACCTTCCCTGGCCAGCCCGGCCCAGGCCCAGGAACAACTCGAACGCATCGCCGCCCAGGCCCTGGAACAGGCCGACGTGCGTGCCGTGGCCTTCCTGGCCCCCGACCGCTCGCGCCTGGCCCATGCAGGCCCGAGCATGCTCAACCAGGCGCCGACCGGGGGTACCGGAACCCAGTTGCTGCAACGCACCGGCAACGATGCCACCCGTTACCTGATGCCGGTGTTCGGCCACCATCGCGACCTGGCCACCCAGGCCGTCCCCACCGAGGCCGAGCGCCTGCTTGGCTGGGTCGAGATCGAGCTCTCCCATGACGGCACCTTGCTGCGCGGCTACCGCAACCTGTTCACCAGCCTGCTGCTGATCCTCGGTTGCCTGTCGCTCACCGTCCTGCTCGCCTTGCGCATGAGCCGGACGATCAACGACCCGATCGACCGCATCAAGCACGCGGTAACCCAGCTCAAGGAAGGCAACCTGGAGGAGCGCCTGCCGGCGATGGGCAGCCATGAGCTGGACGAGCTGGCGGCCGGCATCAATCGCATGGCCGAAACCCTGCACAATGCCCATGAAGAACTGCAGCACAGCATCGACCAGGCCACCGAGGACGTGCGCCAGAACCTGGAGACCATCGAGATCCAGAACATCGAGCTGGACATGGCGCGCAAGGAGGCCCTGGAAGCCAGCCGCATCAAGTCTGAGTTCCTGGCCAACATGAGCCACGAGATCCGCACGCCGCTCAACGGCATCCTCGGCTTCACCCACCTGCTGCTGCGCAGCGAGATGACTCCACGCCAGCTCGACTACCTCAATACCATCGAGAAGTCCGCCGACAACCTGCTGGGGATCATCAACGAGATTCTCGACTTCTCCAAGATCGAGGCCGGCAAGCTGGTACTCGACAGCATCCCGTTCAACCTGCGCGACCTGATCCAGGACACCCTGACCATCCTCGCCCCCGCCGCCCACGCCAAGCAGCTGGAGCTGCTCAGCCTGGTCTACCGCGACACGCCGCTGTCGCTGATCGGCGACCCGCTGCGGCTCAAGCAGATCCTCACCAACCTGGTGAGCAACGCCATCAAGTTCACCCGCGAGGGCACCATTGTCGTGCGTGCGATGATCGAGGACGAACAGGAAGACAGCGTACAGTTGCGCATCAGCGTGCAGGACACCGGCATCGGCCTGTCGCCCCAGGATGTGCGCACCCTGTTCCAGGCGTTCAGCCAGGCCGACAACTCCTTGTCGCGCCAGCCCGGCGGTACCGGCCTGGGCCTGGTCATCTCCAAGCGCCTGATCGAGCAGATGGGCGGCGAGATCGGTGTCGACAGCACGCCAGGGGAAGGCTCGCAGTTCTGGATCAGCCTCAGCCTGCCGCGCGCCCATGACGATGCGCAGGAACAACCGCTGCAGCCCTTGCTCGGTCGCCGCGCGGCGATCGTCGATGGCCATGAGCTGGCCCGCCAGGCCCTGGAACACCAACTGGAGGATTGCGGCCTGAGCGTCAGCCTGTTCGCCTCCTTCGACCAGTTGCTGCAAGGCGTCCAGGCGGCCAGCCAGGCCGGCCATCCGTTCGAGTTCGCCGTGCTCGGAGCCAACCTGGGCACGCTATCGCCAGAACAGCTCGGCCATTACCACCAACTGCTGGAACGCCTCGACTGCCTGTGCGTGGTGCTGTGCCCGACCACCGAGCAGGCGCTCTATCATCCCTACTTGCCCAATGCTCATGGCCAGTTGCTGTCCAAGCCGACCTGCACGCGCAAGCTGCGCCGCCTGTTGCTCGAACTGGTGCAACCACGCCGCCTGGCCAGCGACGCGCGCGCCGGCGGCAACGCCCGGGCGCCGAAGATCCTGTGCGTCGATGACAATCCCGCCAACCTGCTGTTGGTGCAGACCCTGCTGGAGGGCCTGGGCGCCGAGGTATTGGCGCTCGACAATGGCTATGCGGCCGTCAAGGCGGTGCAGGACGAGCCTTTCGACCTGGTCCTGATGGACGTGCAGATGCCCGGGATGGATGGGCGCGCCTGCACCGAGCAGATCCGTCGCTGGGAAACCAGCCAGAGCGGCAGCCCGCTGCCCATCGTCGCCCTCACCGCCCACGCCATGGCCAACGAGAAGCGCGCCCTGCTGCACAGCGGCATGGATGACTACCTGACCAAGCCCATCAGCGAGCGACAGCTGGCCCAGGTGGTGATGAAGTGGACCGGTCTGAGCCTGGTCCCGCCCATGCCGGAGCGCGGTGCCGAACGCGTCGCCGACAGCGACGAGCTCAAAGTGCTGGACCCCGAGGAAGGCCTGCGCCTGGCCGCCGGCAAGCCGGACCTGGCCGCGGACATGCTGGCCATGCTGCTGGCATCGCTGGAGACGGACCGTGAGTCGATCCGCGCCGCCCGCGACCTGGGCGACCGCACGGCGATGATCGAGCATGTCCACCGCCTCAACGGCGCCTCGCGCTACTGCGGCGTGCCGCAACTGCGCGCGGCCTGCCAGCGCAGCGAGACCCTGCTCAAGCAAGACAGCCCCCAGACCTCCCAAGCCCTTGATGAACTGGACCGGGCCATCGTGCGGCTGGCGGCGCAAGCGCGCCTGAGCGCCTGAGAAACCTGGAGATCCCTCACCATGCGTGTCCTGTTGTTCAGCAGCCAGCACTACGACCAGGAAAGCTTCACCCAGGCCGCCAGCGGCAGCCCTCTGGAGCTGCACTACCAGTCGGCCCGCCTGACCCAGGACACCGTCGCCCTGGCCCAGGGCTTCGAGGTGGTCTGCGCATTCATCAACGACGAGCTGGACGCCATCGTGCTCGAACGCCTGGCCGCAGGCGGCACACGGCTGATCGCCCTGCGCTCTGCGGGCTACAACCATGTCGACCTGGTCGCCGCCCGTCGCCTGGGCCTGGCGGTGGTGCGGGTGCCGGCCTATTCGCCCCACGCCGTGGCCGAACATGCCGTAGCCTTGATCCTGGCGCTCAACCGCCGCCTGCACCGGGCCTACAACCGCACCCGCGAAGGCGACTTCACCCTGCACGGCCTGACCGGCTTCGACCTGCACGGCAAGACGGTGGGCGTGGTCGGCACCGGCCAGATCGGTGCCGCGTTCGCCCGCAGCATGGCCGGCTTCGGCTGCCAGCTGCTGGCCTACGATCCCTCCCCCAACCCGGAACTGCTCGCCCTGGGCGCCCGCTACGTGGAGCTGCCCGAACTGCTGAGCCAAGCGCGCATCATCAGCCTGCACTGCCCGTTGACCGAACACACCCGTCACCTGATCAATGCCCAGAGCCTGGCCGGCCTGCAGCCTGGGGCCATGCTGATCAACACCGGGCGCGGCGCGCTGGTCGACACGCCAGCCCTGATCGACGCCCTCAAGAGCGGCCAGCTCGGCTACCTGGGCCTGGATGTCTATGAAGAAGAAGCCCAGCTGTTCTTCGAGGACCGCTCGGACCTTCCGTTGCAAGACGACGTGCTCGCGCGGTTGCTGACCTTTCCCAACGTGATCGTCACCGCGCACCAGGCCTTTCTCACCCATGAAGCCCTGGCGGCCATCGCCACGACCACCCTGGACAACATCATCCGCTGGACGGCTGGCGATCCGCAGAATCTGGTGAACGGTTGATGCTAGGATACGCGGCAATTCTGGAGGACCCATGGTCGAACACGATTTCCGCTACACCCTTTTCAACCCGCAACACACCCTGATCGAATGCCGCGCCCTGGTACCGGGCCGCTACCAGGTGACCGGCAACGGTGGCTCGATCCAGAAGGACGATGTCCTGCTGGTGACCCTCAAAGGCAGCAAGGACCTGTCCATGCGCCTGGCCGTGGAAAGCGTGCGCCACCTGATCAACCCTCATGGTCAGTGGGTCGCCGTGGCCAGTGGCCCGGTATTCAATGAACTGGAAATTCTCAACTGGAAGGTCAAGTGCAACAGTTGCCAGACCGAGCTGGACTTCGAGTTCGCCGTGGATGCCAAGCTCGGCAACAAGGCGCGCCAGCCAGCGGCCAGCGCACGTATCGCCGATCTGGGCTGGACCAGCCGCGGCGAGCAGCACCTGTGCCCGGCCTGCCAGGGGAGCGCGCAGTGAAGCACCTGTTCACCGCGGCACTGATTGCCGGCGGCCTGCTCGGCTGCGCCTCGGAGCCTTCGAAGCTGCAACCGGAACAAGGTTATGTGCTGGAATGGATTGGTGAACGCCCGCTGATCGACTACAGCCACCTGACCCTGATCCTGGGCGAGGACGGTCGCGCCTATGGAAACGCCGGCTGCAACCACTGGTTCGCGTCCTACACCCTGGAGGGCGACCGCATCAGCTTCGGCAAGGTCGGCAAGACCCGCAAGCTGTGTGCCCCTGCGTTGATGGACCAGGAAAAACGCTTCCTGCAGGCGCTGGAGACCGTGCAGCGCTGGGATGTCTCGTCGATCGAGCAGATCCGCTTCTGGCCGGCCGAGGGCAAGCCGCTGCGGTTCTGGCCCGAGGAAGGCTGAAACGACTGTTCCTGCAGGCCCGCGCCTGCAGGAACAGCGCTGTCAGGCGCCGCCTTTCAGGGCCCTGATCTTGGCCTGCAGCCCTTCGAAGGTCTGCTCGCCCATCAATTGCTCGCGCACCTTGCCCTTGTCATCGATGATATAGGTCACCGGCAACGCCTCGCTGCGCGGCAGTTCATAGCGCTCGGCCGGGTCCTGGGCCAGGACGGTGAAGGCAATGCCAAGGGTCTCGGCAGCCTGCTTGAGGTCCTGCCCCTGCAAGCCGTCGAAGTTCACCCCCACCACCTTGATGCCTTGGGCTTCCCACTGCCTGGCCGCAGCGTTCAGCTCGGGAATTTCCGTACGGCACGGGCCACACCACTCGGCCCAGTAGTTGAGCACCAGCCAGTGCCCGTCGATCTGCTCGGCCTTTACCGTATTACCGTGCTGGTCTACGCCGTAGTCCGCACCGCAACCGCCGAGCAACAGGCTCGCGGTGATGGCCAGTACTGCTGCCAAACGCCTTGCCATGGGTAAATCCTTCTAGAAGTTTCAAGCAAACTACACAGTCGCTGCGGTTAGAATAGCCGCCACACCCAGCTGGATGCGACCCGTCATGACTGATCTGACCCTCTATCATAACCCGCGCTGCTCGAAATCCCGTGGCGCCCTGGAACTGCTCGAAGAACGCGGCCTGACCCCGACCATCGTGCGCTACCTGGAAACCCCGCCGGACGCCGCCACCCTCGAGGCCCTGCTCGGCAAGCTGGGCATCGCCCCGCGCCAACTGCTGCGCACCGGCGAGGACGAATACAAAGCCCTGGGCCTGGCCAACCCTGCCCTGAGCGATGCGCAACTGATCGACGCCATGGTCCAGCATCCGAAGCTGATCGAGCGTCCGATCCTGGTCGCAGGTGACAAGGCTGTCGTCGGTCGGCCGCCGGAGAAGGTGCTGGAGATCCTGCCGTGAGCGATCCCTACGTTCTGGTGCTGTATTACAGCCGCCACGGCTCGACCAGCGAAATGGCCCGGCACATCGCCCGCGGCATCGAGATGGCTGGCCTGGAGGCACGCCTGCGCACCGTGCCGGCCATCTCCACCGAATGTGAAGCCGTGGCCCCGGACATCCCGGCCAGCGGCGCGCTCTACGCCACCCTCGACGACCTGCGCCATTGCGCTGGCCTCGCCCTGGGCAGCCCGACCCGCTTCGGCAACATGGCCGCGCCGCTCAAGTACTTCCTCGATGGCACCAGCAGCCTGTGGCTGGGCGGTGAACTGGTAGGCAAGCCGGCGGCGGTGTTCACCTCCACCGCCAGCCTGCACGGCGGCCAGGAAACCACCCTGCTGTCGATGATGCTGCCGTTGATGCACCACGGCATGCTGGTGCTGGGCCTGCCGTACAGCGAATCGGCGCTGCTCGAGACCCGTGGCGGCGGCACGCCGTATGGCGCCAGCCACCATGCCGGGGCCGACGGCAAACGTGAGCTCGATCAACACGAGATCGCCTTGTGCCGTGCCCTGGGCCAACGCCTGGCGAACACCGCCAAGGCCCTGGGGGGCGATCGTGGCTAGGAAGCCCAAGGTACTGCCGTCCCTGGAATGGCTCGCGCCACGGGTGCGGGTGACCCGCGCCCTGAGCCTGGCCTGCTTCTTCGGCCTGATCGCGCTGCTGGTGGTCAACAACCTGTGGTTCGCCGACCTTCATGGCGCGCGGGTCGAGGTGATCATGGCCATCGAGCTGATCCCCCTGCTGCTGCTGTTGCCGGGCATGCTGATGGGCAGTGCCCGGGCACATGCCTGGACGTGCTTCGTGGTGAACATCTATTTCATCAAGGGCGTACTGGCGGCATTCGATCCGGCACGGGCCGTGTTCGGCTGGGTCGAGGTGCTGGTGAGCCTCGCGCTGTTCATCAGCGGCCTGCTGTTCGTGCGCTGGAGGTTCCAGCAGGAGCGACGCCTGGCCGGCGAAGGGCAGTAGAGGCAGTGGTGGCCTTTTCGCGAGTACCCCTCCACAGGGCTCACCGCCAGCCCTGTGGGAGCGGGTTTACCCGCGAAGCAGGCGACGCAGAGCTTAATGGTTGACGGTATGCGCCAGCATCACCGACAACTGGCACAGCGGGCGCCCGCTCTCTTCGTGCCACTGGTTGAAAGCCTGCTGCACCAGCACCAGGTCACGCTGGCTGGTCGGCTGCTTGTCGATCACCTTCTGGGCAATCAGCGCTGCCGCCATGTCATCGGTGGGGATGAAGGTGTCCTTGCCGATCATGCGCAGGAAGCGCGGCGCCGACAGCCCGCCCAGCTGATTGCCATGCTTGGCCAGGTATTTCCATAGACCGACGATGTCGGTCACCGGCCAGTCGGCGATGAATGCGCCGAAACTGCCCTTTTCCTTCGCCACGTCGAGAATCATCTGCGCGTTGCGTGGCACGCTCTTGAGCTTGCCCAGATGGCGGATGATCCGCTCGTCCTGCATCAGCCGCTCGAGGTGCTCGGCGCCCATCAGCACCACTTTTTCGGGATCAAAACCGAAGAACACCTGCTCGAACGCCGGCCACTTGGCATCCACCAGGCTGTGCTTGAGCCCGGCGCGGAACACCCGCAGGGCCAGGGTCGACAGGTAGCGGTCATCGCCGATGCCCCGCAGCTGCGCGGGCGTGCGCGGCTGCGGCAGGAACGCCTCCAGGGCCTGCGCCGAGCCGAAGCGGTTCAGGCAGTACTCATGCAGCCACTGGTAGTCGCGCATGGGGTCAGATGTTCAGCACGTCGAGAAAGCGCGGGGTGGCGCTCTCATCGATCTTCAGGCTGGTGAAATCGAACAGGTTGCGGTCGGCCAGCTGCGACGGAGCGACGTTCTGCAGGGCGCGGAAGATGCTCTCGGTACGCCCCGGGTGCTTGCGCTCCCACTCCACCAGCATGTCCTTGACCACCTGGCGCTGCAGGTTTTCCTGCGAACCGCACAGGTTGCACGGGATGATCGGGAATTCCTTCATGTCCGAATAGGCCTGGATGTCCTTCTCGCTGCAGTAGGCCAGCGGGCGGATCACCACGTTGCGGCCATCGTCGGCACGCAGCTTCGGCGGCATGCCCTTGAGCGAGCCGTTGAAGAACATGTTGAGGAAGAAGGTCTCGACGATGTCGTCGCGATGGTGCCCCAGGGCCATCTTCGTCGCGCCGATCTCGTCGGCGAAGGTGTACAGGGTGCCCCGGCGCAGGCGCGAGCACAGCGAGCAGGTGGTCTTGCCTTCGGGGATCAGTTCCTTGACCACCGAGTAGGTGTCCTTCTCGACGATGTGGTACTCGACGCCCAGGGTCTTGAGGTAGGCCGGCAGCACATGCTCAGGGAAGCCTGGCTGCTTCTGGTCCATGTTCACCGCGACGATCTCGAACTTGATCGGCGCCACCTTCTGCAGGTGCAACAGAACGTCGAGCATGGTGTAGCTGTCCTTGCCGCCGGACAGGCAGACCATGACCTTGTCGCCATCCTCGATCATGTTGTAGTCGGTGATGGCTTCGCCAGCGAGGCGACGCAGGCGTTTTTGCAGTTTGTTCTGGTTGACCGAGAGGGTGCCCATAGCGCTTGGATCCGCGAGGTGTGACAAAAGCGGGCTATTTTACGCACAAACCGAGCTTGGGCGTAGGCCATTCCGATAAAGAATCAAACCTACGCCTGACAGCGTAATTTGCTCTAAAAAGCCGGTTTTATGCGGGTAATGGCTTCCTATACTGCCAGATAAGGCCACACGACCGTTTGCATCGGTGTCCAGGCCTCGGGCCGCAAGCGCTCCACTTGGGGGGCGTTTGACAACGACGATAGGAGTGACCGGCATGATCCATCACGTTCTGGGGCTGTTCACCCACCCTGACCAGGAGTGGAAGGAGATCCGTGGCGAGGACGAAAGCATCAGCCACATGTACCTGACCCATACGCTGATACTGGCCGCGATCCCGGCCGTGTCGGCGTTCATCGGCACCACCCAGGTCGGCTGGGTCATCGGTGATCGACCGGCGGTGATGCTGACGATGGAGAGCGCACTCTGGATGAGCATCATGTCCTATCTGGCGATGCTCGCCGGGGTCGCGGTCATGGGAGCTTTCATCCACTGGATGGCCCGCACCTACGATGCCACCCCATCCATGGCGCAATGCGTGGCGTTTGCCACCTATACCGCCACCCCGCTGTTCATCGGCGGCCTGGCGGCGCTATACCCGCACCTGTGGCTTGGCATGGCGGTGGGCACGGCAGCCATCTGCTACACCGTCTACCTGCTCTATGTCGGCCTGCCGACCTTCATGAACATCCCCACCGATGAAGGCTTCCTCTTCTCCAGCTCCGTGCTGGCGGTGGGCCTGGTGGTGCTGGTGGCGATCATGGCCGCCACGGTGATCATCTGGGGGCTGGGTGTGGGGCCTGTCTATACCAACTAGATCCACCGCGACACAGGAGCGTCACCAGGGGCCGCCGCAAGGCGGCCTCTGGCTGTGCGCTGACCGGTGGCTCGGCAGGCGTGCGGTGCTTGCGGCATAATGCCCGGCCAGGAGAACCACCCCGCCATGCCCGAGCTGCTCAAACAACGCGTCGAAACCTGTTATCAGCAAGCCGAAGCCTTCTTCAAACGTCCCTTCCCCCGTCCGGAAGTCAGCTTCAAGCTGCGCGGCCAGAAAGCCGGCGTCGCCCACCTGCACGAGAACCTGCTGCGCTTCAATCTGCAGCTGTACCGCGAGAACCAGGAGGATTTTCTGCGCCAGACCGTGGCCCACGAAGTCGCGCACCTGGTGGCGCACCAGTTGTTCGGCGACAGGATCCAGGCCCATGGCGAGGAATGGCAACTGATCATGCGTGGCGTGTACGAGCTGCCGCCGAACCGTTGCCACAACTATGAAGTGCAGCGGCGCACCGCCACCCGCTATATCTATACCTGCCACTGCCCCAGCAGCGACTTCCCGTTCACCGCCCAGCGCCATGGCTTGGTGGCCAAGGGACGGCGCTATCTATGCCGGCGTTGCCGAGCGACATTGGTGTTCAGCGGCATTACACGGATGGAGTGACCCTGCTCGCCATTGTGTCAGGCCAGGTAGTTCCCGTTGAACTGGTCATTGCTGACTCCCACCAGATGGATCTCGAAGTCGGCAGCCAGGTTGCCATTGATGTTGCCAGACAAGATCTCCTTGTCGAAACGCAACTGGCCAGCTCCCGTGAAGGCTCCATCCCCGATGAACGTGAAGGTGTTCAGGCCCTTGAGCAAAAGATTGGCGTCGATCTTGCCAAAGTCGATCCGGTCACCCTCGGCACCGTTGAAATCGGTGATGGCGTCACGCTTGTCCCCCAGCCCGATGTCCTTGACCAGATTGAACACGAAGCGATCGGCTCCCGAACCACCGGTCAAGGTATCGCTGCCCAGTCCGCCGATCAGCACATCGTCGCCAGCAGCACCGTCGAGTGCATCATTGCCCGCGCCGCCGTTGAGCACATTGTTGCCCGCATTGCCGGTGATATGGTTGCCCAATGCATTGCCCGTACCGTTGAGGTCACTCGAACCGGTCAGTTCGAGATGCTCCAGGTTGACTCCCAGCGTCCAGTTCACCGAGGCACGCACCGTGTCGATCTCACCGAGCAGCCTGCTGGTTTCGATGATGACATCGCGTACGTTGTCTACCACATAGGTGTCATTGCCCAGGCCACCGATCAGGATGTCGATACCCTCACCGCCATCAAGGATGTTGTCGCCCACGTTGCCTGTGATGCGGTTGTTCAGCGCGTTGCCGAGCCCATCGATCTTGCCTGTGCCCGTCAGGGCCAGGTTCTCGAGGTTATCCCCCAGCTTCCAGGAGACAGAAGCGAAGACGCTGTCGATTTCCTTGGGTGACAGGCCTTCTTCGATGATCGTGTCGTCGCTGCTGTCGACGTGGTAGGTGTCGTTGCCCAACCCGCCACGCAATATGTCCTTACCCCCCATCCCCTTGAGGATGTTGGCCCCGGCATTGCCAATCAGTACGTTGTCGCTGGCATTGCCGGTCAGGTTCAGGTTGGCCTTGCCCAGCAACTCGCCATTCTCGACGTGCTCGCCCAGCGCATAGCTGATCGATGCATAAACGTTGTCTCGTTCTCCCTCACCGGCATATTCGACTACCACGTCCCGCAGGTTGTCGACGTAATACGTGTCCTCTCCCAGCCCCCCGACCATGCGGTCGGCACCTCGACCGCCATTGAGCACGTTGTTGCCAGCATTACCGACAATCTCGTTGGCTTGCGCGTTGCCCGTGCCGTCGAGGTCATTGCTGCCTGTCAGGATGAGTTTTTCCAGGTTCGCACCCAGCACCCAGCTGACCGACGCCATGACCGTGTCGATGTCTCGCACAGTTCCCGTTTCGATGATGACGTCAGCGGCATCATCGACAATGTAGGTATCGTTGCCTGCCCCGCCGATCAAGGTGTCCGCACCTGCGCCGCCGTCGAGCACGTTGTTGCCGACGTTGCCGGAGATCCGGTTGGTCAGGGCATTACCCGTGCCGTTGATGTTTCCGCGACCGGTCAGGGTCAGCACTTCGAGGTTTTCAGCCAGGGTGTAGCTGACCGACGCCTGCACGGTATCGATCTCGTAGGCAAAGGCGCTGGTCTCGACCACTACATCACCTTCGTCATCGACGATGTAGGTGTCATTGCCAAGGCCACCGATCAACGTGTCCTGGCCAGCACGGCCATTGAGCACGTTATTCAGGGCATTGCCGATCAGGATGTCGTTGAATGCCGAACCGGTCGCGTTCTCGATCTTCGCCCCGAAAGCGATCGCCAGGCCCGTGTTGGTGAGGGCCCCCTGGACGTAATCGATGAAGGCTGCACCGATGCTGCTGAATTCACCTTCATTGAGATTGAGCAGCACCCCCTCTCTCTGGTTGCTTGCATCCAGGGTATCGATACCACCGGCATCCCAGAGTGTCTGGAAGACCACTTGATCGGGTTTCCAGCTATAGGTGTCGTTGCCGGCGTGCCACTTAGTGTTGGCACCGTAGAGCCCCTGCATCACCAGGATATCCAGCACCATGGGAGTCGAGGGCTGCACCGAATATCCATTGTTGTAGCTCATCAAGGTGTAGCGCACGTCGTCCAGCTCTGGCGCCAGCACACTGGCATTGCCTTCAATCCCTGAAAAAGGATGCTTCAGGCCCAGGGCGTGACCGATCTCGTGCATGAACGTCATGTAGTCATACGATCCCGGGCCTGGCTTGAGCTCATTGCTCGCTCGGCCAATCCAGACATCGCCGGCCGCAGGGCCAGCCGCTGGGAAGTAGGCCCAGGCAGCGGTGTCATCGCTCATGCCCTCGTAACCGCCGAAACGCAAATCGCCAACGTTGTTCCAGGTATCCACGACTGGCTTGAACTTGATGTTGGCCACTGCCGACCAGGCCCCTAGCGCTCCAGTGATCGCCGTCTTCTGGGCAGCCGTCAGCAAATAAGCATGCTGGTATTCGTCAGTCTCGGAGTACCAGTAGCTGAAAATCGATTTCGCCCCGACAAAGCTGTAGGTCAGTGTCGTGGTCCCCACTCCAATGCCCCATGCGCTACCTGCGACCAGGCTATCGATAGCGTTAATGCCAGACAGTGGAACAGAACGGACGATTGAATAGCCAAACGGGCTGGGCATCTTGCACTTCCTGAAATGGAACGGGTCTTCCTTGGAGGTTGCGCTCCACCGGTGCCTGGACCGGGGAGGCACAAAATAATATCAATTCAATACTATCCTTGACGTCAAAAAATATCACCCCGTCGCGCAAGCATGAAAAAACCCTCCGTAGAGGGTTTTTCATGCCTGACCTGCTCAGCAGATCAACCGTTCACCATGACGTCCTGATCGTCGTCTTGGCGGGTCTCGACCAGCGGCGCGCCACCGGAGGCCAGTTCGGCCTGCAGCGTGTCGGTGTCCAGCTCATTGACCCACTTGGCCACGACCACGGTGGCCACGGCGTTGCCGATCAGGTTGGTCAGGGCACGCGCCTCGGACATGAAGCGGTCGATGCCCAGGATAAGCGCCAGGCCGGCAACCGGCAGGTGGCCAACGGCGGACAAGGTGGCAGCCAGCACGATGAAGCCGGAACCGGTCACACCCGCGGCCCCTTTGGAAGCGATCAGCAGCACCAGCAACAGGGTGATCTGGTGGGTGATGTCCATGGTGGTGTCGGTGGCCTGGGCGATGAACACCGCGGCCATGGTCAGGTAGATCGAGGTACCGTCCAGGTTGAACGAATAACCGGTGGGGATCACCAGGCCGACCACGGACTTCTTGGCACCCAGGCGCTCCATCTTGGCCAGCATGCGCGGCAGCGCCGACTCCGAGGAAGAGGTGCCCAGCACGATCATCAACTCTTCACGGATGTAGCGGATCAGCTTGAGCACGCTGAAACCGTGGAAACGGCAGATGCCACCCAGGACCACCAGGATGAACAGCAGGCAGGTGACATAGAAGCAGATCATCAGGTAGCTCAGCTGTACCAGCGAGCCCACGCCGTACTGGCCGATGGTGAAGGCCATGGCGCCCAACGCACCGATCGGTGCCAGCTTCATGATCATGTTGATGATGTTGAACATGACATGGGCGAAGCGATCGATCAGATCCAGCACCGGCTTGCCATAGCTGCCCAGGCGGTGCAAGGCGAAGCCGAACAGCACGGAGAACATCAGCACCTGCAGGATGTCGCCGTTGGCGAAGGCGCCTACCACGGTGCTGGGGATGATGTTGAGCAGGAAACCTACTGTGGTCTGCTGCGCGCCTGCGGCGGCGTAGGCCGCCACGCTGCTGGCATTCAGGGTGCTGACGTCGACGTGCATGCCGGCGCCCGGCTGGACCACGTTGACCACGACCAGGCCGATGACCAGGGCAATGGAGGAGACGATCTCGAAGTACAGCAGCGCATAGCCGCCGGTCTTGCCGACCGACTTCATGCTCTGCATGCCCGCGATGCCGCTGACGACGGTACAGAAGATGATCGGGGCGATGACCATCTTGATCAGTTTGACGAATCCGTCACCCAGGGGTTTGAGGGCGACGCCGGTTTCCGGGTAGTAGTGACCGAGCAGGATACCGATGGTGATGGCGACCAACACCTGGACATACAGGGATTTGTACAACGGCTGACGTGTCGTCATGGCTAGTTTTTCCTCAAGTGTGCCTGCCCACCCTTCCCAGAGCGTCGGGGCACCTAAAGCGCGAACCCTCCTGCACCTGGAGGGATTTGTCGTTGTGTTCGAGCTGCCTTGTGCAGGCCTCTGCTGGGTCGATAGCAAGGCCGATGCCAAAATGCTCGTAATCGGTGCGGGCCCCGTATTCCGGGGTTTTCAGCGCCCCATACCGGGGCAGTCGCGGGTGATGAGGTTGGCGGGTTTCCGCCCGTTGGCGGGATTGGAACGGGGTACTTGGCGGGAATCCGCCCGCACGAGGGTGTCTTCAAGGGCCGTGGAGGCTGCTGTCGCGATCGGGGCACGCCGGCCCCAGGACTCCAGGTGCAACGTTCAATCGAGACGGAAGACGATACGAAACGCCGCGCCCCCCAAAGGCGAGTCATCCAGGCTCAGTTCGGCGTCGTAGCTGTCGATGATGTCCTTGACCACTGCCAGGCCGATCCCCTGCCCCGGATGCTGGCGATCGAGCCGCTCGCCACGCTGGAGAATGCGCTCGCGTTGGCTGCCGGGAACCCCAGGGCCATCATCTTCGACGCACAGCACCAGCTGTCCAGGCGCTTCTCGCAGGCTCACACTCACCTGCCCGAGGCTCAGGCGGTAGGCGTTTTCCAGCAGGTTGCCGAACAGCTCCAGCGCCGCCCCCTGCTCCATCGGTACCCAGGCCTGCACAGGGACATCCAGGCTCACCGCCACGCGCTTGTCGCGATAGACCTTGTCCAGCGTGCTGCACAAGCTGTCGAGCACCGACCGCAATTGCACCCGATGACGGACCAGCCCACTCTTGCGCAGGCTGGCGCGCTGCAATTGGTAGTCGATCTGCTGGCTCATGCGCTCGATCTGGCTTTGCAGCACCCGCGCCTGTTCGCGCTCGTTGCTGCCCTGGCCCAGGCTTTCACCGACACCTTGCAGCACCGCGAGGGGCGTCTTCAGACTGTGCGCCAGGTCGTCGAGCGAGTCGCGGTAGCGCTGGCGTTGCTCGCGCTCGCTGCGCAGCAGGCGGTTGAGCGAGCCGGTCAGGCGCAGCAGTTCCCGGGGGTGCTCGCCGCTCAGGCCATCACGCGCACCGGACTCCACTTCGTCCAGCTCCAGGCTCAGCCTGCGCAACGAGCGCAATCCCCAGGTCAGTCCAGCCCACAGCAGCACCATCAGCGCCAGCAAGGCGGCACCGAAACCCAGGTAGAGCTTTTCACGCAGGCCATCGAGGGTGTGCTGGTACTCGCGCACCGGCTGCAGCGCCACGATGCTGAAAGCCGCGCTCTTGCCCCCTAGCAGCTTGACCTCGACGTCGTAGACGAAGAACTCCTCGCCGTCGTCCTGGTGGATCCGGGCGAACTCATTGCCGCGCCCGTCATAACGTGGGCGGTAGTTGATGTTCTGCCCGCTGGTGGCGCGCGAGCGCCATACCAGGGTGCCCTGACGGTCGAATATGTAGCCGAGCAATCCGGTATAGGGCAGGTTGTAGCGCTCGTCGGGCAACAGTTCCGGCATCTGCAACCGCCCCTGCTCGATACGCGCCGCCGAGATCAGCGTGGTCACATCCGAGGCCAGGCGTTGCTCGATCGACTCCTGCAACGCCAGGCTGAAGGCCTTTTGCAACGCCGGCAGCAGCGCCAGCATGAACAGCAGGGCAAGCAGCGCCGCCGCCAGCATCAGGCGTACGCGCAGCGAACGGATCATCGGCAACGCTCGGTGAACAGGTAGCCCAGGCCACGCACGGTGTCGATCGGCTTGAAGCCGAGGTCACCCTCGAGCTTGCGCCGCAGGCGCCCGACCAGCACTTCGATGACATTCGGATCACGCTCCTCGTCATCCGGGTAGAGCTGTTCCATCAGGCGGTCCTTGGCCACCACCTGCTGGTGATGACGCATGAGGTACTCGAGGATGCGGTATTCGTAGGCGGTCAGGGCCAGCGGTTGCTCGTCCAGGGTCGCCTGCTTGCGATTGAGGTCGAGCACCAGGGGGCCGGCGGCGATGGTCGACTGGGTAAAGCCGCTGGAGCGGCGCAGCAATGCGTTCAGGCGCGCCTCCAGTTCCTCGAACTGGAACGGTTTGACCACGTAGTCGTCGGCTCCGGCAGCCAGGCCTTCGACCTTGTCCTGCCAGTTGCCGCGGGCGGTGAGGATCAGGATCGGGAAGCGCTTGCCCTGGCTGCGCAACTGGCGGATCAGGTCCAGTCCGCTCATGCCCGGCAGGCCCAGGTCGACCACGGCCAGGTCGTGGTTGTATTGCTCGGCCTGGTAGAGCGCCTCTTCGGCATTGGCCACCGCCTCGACCACATGCCCGCCCTCGCCCAGACGTGTGTACAGGTGGTGGCGTAACAGCGCCTCGTCCTCGACCACCAGCAGTTTCATGCCGCTCTCCTTGATTCATTGCCTGTACCGAGCCCGGCGTGGACAAGCCCCGCCATTGGCCCGGTACAGCATATCAGCGTTGTCCTGGTCCCTCGCCGGGGTCAGAAGATGTAGTTGGCCGACAGGTAGGTCTGGGCGCTGCTGCTCAGGCGCAGAGTGCCCGTCTTGGGGCCGCCGTGCTCGGCCAGCTCGGTGCTGGCATTGCTGCGCAGGTAACGGTATCCCAGCTCCACCGAGGTGTTGTTGGTGACCTGCTGCAGCACGCCGGCCTGCAAGCCCACGGCATAGCCCATGTCGGTGTCGCGGCTGTAGCCGGAGGACTCCTGGGACAGCTTGGTCAGGCCCAGGCTGGCACCGCCGAACAGTTTGGTGGTGTCCCCCACCGGCAGGAACGCATCATAGCTGCCGAGCAGGTTTTCCTGGCGCAGCTTAATACCGCTGTGATCACCCGAGACGTTGTCGTAGGTCAGGTAGTAGCGTGCGTCATCGTTGATCTTGCCCACACGCATGCCCCAGGTACCATCCTTGCCGATGATGCCGTCGGCGTTCAGATGACCGGTGTTGCTCTGCAACAGGCCAGACTTGCGCACTTTGTCGCTGGTCTGGCCATAGGTGAGGCTGGCGAAGGTGTCATCGGCGGCCTGGGCGGTGAAGCTGGCGGCGCAAACGGCCATGGCGGCCATCAGGGTGTTGAGTGTTTTCATGGTCAGGTACTCCGATTGGATGCGATGTTCGTGTCTGGTGGCTAGAGTAGGGAGGAAGCCCTGAACCGTTGCTGAACCCTGGCTGAACCCCGGCTGAATGAAACGCCCCTTTGCCACGAGGAGTACCGACCATGCGTGCCCTGCTTGCCCTGGCCCTGCTGTGCAGCGCCGCCTTCACCCAGGCGGCGGTACAGACCCGCGAGATTCCCTACCAGGACGCCGATGGCCAGCGCCTGGTGGGCTATTACGCCTACGACGATGCGATCGAGGGCAAGCGCCCCGGCATCGTCGTGGTGCATGAATGGTGGGGCCTTAACGACTATGCCAAGCGTCGCGCCCGCGACCTGGCGGCGCTGGGCTACAACGCCCTGGCCATCGATATGTACGGCGATGGCAAGCACACCGAGCACCCACAGGACGCCCAGGCGTTCATGGCCGCCGCCATGAAGGATCCCAAGGCGGCGGCACGGCGCTTCGACGCCGGGTTGGAACTGCTGAAGATCCAGCCCAACACCAACAAGCACCAACTGGCAGCGGTCGGCTACTGCTTCGGCGGCAAGGTGGTGCTCGATGCCGCGCGCCGAGGCGAGAAGCTCGATGCCGTGGTGAGCTTCCATGGCGCACTGGCAACCCAGACCCCAGCCAAACCGGGGGTGATCAGGGCGAAGATCCTGGTGGAGCATGGCGAGGCGGACAGCATGGTCACCCCAGACCAGGTGGCGGCGTTCAAGCAGGAAATGCGCGATGCCGGGGCCGACATGACGTTCGTCGGCATTGCAGGAGCCAAACATGGGTTCACCAACCCGGATGCCGATCGCTTGAGCCATGGCGAGCACGGCGGGCCGGATATCGGCTACGACAAGGCGGCGGACCAACGCTCGTGGGCGGACATGCAGGCGTTCTTCAAGAAATCCTTCGATTGAGGTCGTGGGGGCTGCCTGCAGCCCCAATCACTCCCATGGCAACCCGGGCGCTGGCACAATCCCCCCCATGACCAGACTCCCCATTTGCTGCTCCCCCCTCCAGTACCACTGGCCCCTGCCCCTCCCGGTCCCCGGGGCGGTGCTGGTCAGCTGCACCTTCGACCCCACCCGCCTGGCGCCGGACGACTTCCAGCGCGCCGGCGTCGAGCAGAGCGCCAGCCTGCAGCGCTCGGTGGCCAAGCGCCAGGCCGAGTACCTGGCCGGCCGGGTCTGCGCACGCGCGGCCCTGCACGCGCTGGACGGGCGTGACTATGTGCCCGCCACCCACGAGGACCGCTCGCCGGCCTGGCCGACCGGCATCCACGGCTCGATCACCCACGGCAAAGGCTGGGCCGCCGCCGTGGTCGCTGCCGATGGCGACAGCCATGGCCTGGGCCTTGACCAGGAGCGCCTGCTGGACGACGAACGCGCCGAGCGCCTGGCAGGTGAGATCCTCACCCCCGCCGAGCTCCAGCGCCTGGACCGCAACCAGCTCAGCCTGGCCGTGACCCTGACGTTCTCGCTCAAGGAAAGCCTGTTCAAGACGCTCTACCCCTTGACCCGGCAGCGCTTCTACTTCGAGCATGCCGAGTTGCTGGAGTGGTCCTGCGACGGCCATGCCCGGCTGCGCCTGCTCACCGACCTTTCAGCCCAATGGCAGGCCGGCCGGGAGCTGGAGGGCCAGTTCTGCGTCCAGGACGGCTGCCTGCTCAGCCTGGTCAGCGTGTAACGCTCAAAGCGGTGCCCGGCTGCTTGGCCAGTTGAGGCTGAAACAGGCACCACCCAGCCCCTCGCTGCGCCCGACCGTGGCCCGCCCGCCATGCCAGTAGATGATCCGGCGCACGATGGACAAGCCCAGACCGTGCCCGCCGGAGGCGCGGGTACGGCTGTCGTCGAGGCGGGTGAACGGGGTGAAGATGCGATCCCAGACCCCTTCGGGAATGCCGGGCCCATCGTCCTCCACATCGATGCGGCAACGCTCCTGGCCCAGCTGATAGCTCAGGCGTACCTGGGATTCGGCATGCCGCATGGCATTGCCCACCAGGTTCTGCAACGCACGGTGCAGGTAACGGGGCTCGGCCTCGACCCAGGCGCCCGCCGCATCGCCGCCCCGGCAGTCACCGCGCACCACCTTGACCTGCGCACGCAAGGGCGAAAGCTCCTGGATCACGCGTTCGAGCAGCGCATCCAGGTCCACCGCCTGGAACTTCAGTGCCGGAGTGCCCTGCTCCAGGCGGGCGTAGGTCAGCATCTCGTCCACCAGCTTGTCCAGGTCCTGGATGTCGCTGTCCATGCCGGACAGGTGCTTGGCCCTGGCATCCTCGGTGCTGGCACTCTCGATCATCTCCAGGCCGAAGCGCAGGCGCGCCACGGGTGTGCGCAGCTCATGGGAGACGGCTCGCACCAGCTCGCGCTGCATGGTCAATGAACGCTGCAGGTGCTCGGCCATGCCGTTGAAGGCCTCGGCCAGACGCCCCACCGAGTCGGCATCGCCCTCTGGCACACGGGTTTCCAGGCTGCCCTGGGCGATACGTGTGGCCGCGACTTCCAGACCCGACAGGCGTCGCTCCAACTGGCGCACCAGCAGGTAGACCACCACGCCGATCAGGCACAACCCGAGGAAGGCGATGAGGATCAGCAACTGCGGGGGGTACGGGTTGAACTGATGCAGCGGCCCGATCTCCAGCACCCAGGGCGAGCCGGTCAACCCGGAGAAAACCCGCACCGAATCGCCATCCCTGCCCAGGGCCATCACCATGTCGCCCTCCTCCACCCGGCGTCGCTGGTCGTCGTCCAGGCCCACGCGCTCCAGGCGCTGCAAGGCGATATCAAAGCCAAAGCCCTTGCTTTTCTTGATTTCGGCCAGGCGTCGTTGCTGCTCGGTGACCGGGTAACGCACCAGCTCATCGGCCAACAGGTAGAGCGTGGCGCGGGCCAGTTGCTCGCTGACCTGCTTGATCCGGGCCACCAGCAACTGGTCTTCATCGGCGATCTGTCGAAGGACGCGCACGGCATGGGGACCGGTTTTTTCCACCACCACCAGGCCACGGCGCAAGCGGGTGCGCTGGCCGCTGTCGAGGGGATAGGCCGAAGACGGTTGCAGCTCCAGCGGCACACCGAGCAGGCGCTCCCAGATCAGCAGCGAGCGCTTGCGCTCCACCGGGTCCTGCAATGTCAGGTTGTCCGCCATGAGGCTGAAGGTGCCCTGGGCCAGGCCCTCGCGGTACTGTTGGGCGCGCGCCTGGTTGACCAGGTGCAGGCTGAGCACGCCAAGCACGGCCACCAGGACCAGCACGGCGAGCATGCCGCCATAGATACGCAGGAAGATCGAATTCATGGGGCCGGCGCCTGGGCGGCCTCGCCGACGAACAGGTAGCCCTTGCTGCGCAGGGTCTTGATCAGGCGCGGATGGATCGGGTCGTCGCCGATCTTGGGGCGGATCTTGGAGATACGTACGTCGATCGAGCGGTCCTGGCCGTCGTAGCCGACGCCGCGCAGGGAGGTGAAGATTTCCTCGCGCGACAGCACCCGCCCGGCATTGCTGGCCAACAGCCAGAGCAGGTCGAACTCGGCACCGGTCAGCTCGATCGCCTGGTCGCCCAGCCAGGCCTCGCGCAAACGGTTGTCGATGCGCAGGGCGCCAAACTGGAGCTCCTGGCGCTTGTTCTCCGGTGCCTCGCTGCGCCGCATCAAGGCGGTGATGCGCGCCAGCAAAAGGCGCGGACGCACCGGTTTGCAGACATAGTCGTCAGCCCCCATGTCCAGGCCCTGGACCTGGTCAAGCTCATCGCTGCGGGCGGTGAGCATGAGGATGGGGCCGGCGTACTGGCCGCGCACCCTCCGACAGATGCTCAGCCCGTCCTCGCCCGGCAGCATCAGGTCGAGGATCACCAGGTCCGGCTGACTGTCGATGATTCGCCGTGCCGCCCGGCCACCATCGCCTTCCACCGCTACCTCGTAGCCGTTGGCCTGCAGGTATTCGGCAGTGAGCTCCGCCAGTCGCTGGTCGTCCTCGACGATCAATATCCGATTGTTGGGCTGGTCCATGATCCGCCTTCACTGATTGTTCTTGTTCTAAACCCGCCTGCAGGCTTTACGGTGCGCCCCTGCGATGGCATCGGGCCAGGCAGCACCCTTTAACCAAAAGGCAACATTGCCCCCGGATACTACGTCCCGTCCCCGGCCCTGCCAACCACGCCGAGCCGCCGCTCACAGGCCCTCGACCGAGGCGTTTTTTGTGATAGGGTTCGCGCCCGAAAAAATCCGCGCCGGGGCATCAAGCAGCAGAAAAAAAATGAAGGCCAGTTGGGACAAGGCCTACAGCGAATACCCACGGATCACACACAAAGTACGCACAAGTTATCCACAGGCGCTCGCCTTGCAAAGCCCCCAAGACCGCATTATCTTGTATCCCCATCGCAGCGAACCACTAGATATTGGGGTTCGAGCAAAATCACAAACACAAGTCAACAGAGAAGTTCAAGCGATTTTTCTGGCTGAACTTAACGTGATTCCAGCAGCCAAACCGCTCCTGCGGAGGCGACCGAGGCAAGCCCTCCAGGGCCTTGTTCGGGTATGGGTGTTGCAGGCCAGGCCTGACACTCATCAGCAACAGTTTTTGGGCCCAGCCCAAAACCTTTGACTTCGGCCAGGGAGCGGCAGGTTATTGCCCCTTATTCCTGAGTCTGTCCCGAAGTCGGTAAGCCCGAGCGGACGGATGCGCGCGCATGCGCGTCCCCGCTCAAGGCCATCAGGCTAGTGGATGGAACGGTGGGCGCCCAAAAAGCGCCTGAACAATATAGAAACTGTGGAGACACCCACCCATGCAAACCGACACAACTCGCGAGAACCCGCAGGCCAAGGTGCCGCAGGCCACCGATTCGAACCAGGATCTGGCCGCGACCGCACCCGGTCAACTGCGCGTGATCAAGCGTAACGGTACTGTCGTTCCCTACACCGACGACAAGATCACCGTGGCCATCACCAAGGCGTTCCTCGCAGTTGAAGGCGGCACCGCCGCCGCCTCGTCGCGCATCCACGACACCGTCGCTCGCCTGACCGAACAGGTCAGCGCGACCTTCAAGCGTCGCATGCCATCGGGTGGCACCATCCACATCGAAGAAATCCAGGACCAGGTCGAATTGGCCCTGATGCGCGCCGGCGAGCAGAAAGTCGCCCGCGACTACGTGATCTACCGCGAACAGCGCGCCAAGGAGCGTGCCACCCGCGCCAACACCGAGTCCGTGGTCGAGCCGCACCCAAGCATCCGCATCACCCTCGCCGACGGCAGCCTGGCGCCGCTGGACATGGCGCGCCTGAACACCATCATCAGCGAAGCCTGCGAAGGCCTGGCCGAAGTCGATGGCGAACTGATCCAGCGCGACACCCTGAAGAACCTGTACGACGGCGTGGCCATCAAGGACGTCAACACCGCCCTGGTGATGACCGCCCGTACCCTGGTCGAGCGCGAGCCGAACTATTCCTTCGTCACCGCCCGCCTGCTGATGGACACCCTGCGTGCCGAGGCCCTGGGCTTCCTGGGCGTGGCCGACAGCGCCACCCACCACGAGATGGCCGACCTGTACGCCAAGGCCCTGCCGGCCTACGTTGAGAAAGGCGTCGAGTTCGAACTGCTGGACCCCGCCCTCAAAGGCTATGACCTGGAGCGTCTGGGCAAGGCCATCGAGCACGAGCGTGACCAGCAATTCACCTACCTGGGCCTGCAGACCCTGTACGACCGCTACTTCATCCACAAGGATGGCGTGCGCTTCGAGCTGCCGCAGGTCTTCTTCATGCGCGTGGCCATGGGCCTGGCGCTGCAGGAAAAAGACAAAGAAGCCCGTGCGATCGAGTTCTACAACCTGCTTTCCTCGTTCGACTACATGGCTTCGACCCCGACTCTGTTCAACGCCGGCACCCTGCGTCCACAGCTGTCGAGCTGCTACCTGACCACCGTGCCGGATGACCTGTCGGGCATCTACAAGGCCATCCACGACAACGCCATGCTGTCGAAATTCGCCGGCGGCCTGGGCAACGACTGGACCCCGGTACGCGCCCTGGGCTCGTACATCAAAGGCACCAACGGCAAGTCTCAGGGCGTCGTGCCGTTCCTCAAGGTCGTCAACGACACCGCCGTCGCGGTCAACCAGGGCGGCAAGCGCAAGGGCGCGGTCTGCGCCTACCTGGAAACCTGGCACCTGGACATCGAGGAATTCCTCGAGCTGCGCAAGAACACCGGTGACGACCGTCGCCGTACCCACGACATGAACACCGCCAACTGGATCCCGGACCTGTTCATGAAGCGCGTCTTCGACGACGGCAAGTGGACCCTGTTCTCGCCTTCGGAAGTGCCTGATCTGCACGACCTGACTGGCAAGGCCTTCGAAGAGCGCTACGAGTACTACGAAGCCCTGACCGAGTACAACAAGATCAAGGTATTCAAGACCGTCCAGGCCAAAGACCTGTGGCGCAAGATGCTGTCGATGCTGTTCGAGACCGGCCACCCATGGCTGACCTTCAAGGACCCGTGCAACCTGCGTTCGCCGCAGCAGCACGTAGGCGTGGTGCACAGCTCGAACCTGTGCACCGAGATCACCCTGAACACCAACGCCGATGAAATCGCCGTGTGCAACCTGGGCTCGATCAACCTGCCGAACCACATCATCGATGGCAAGCTGGACACCGCGAAACTGGCGCGTACCGTCAAGACCGCCGTGCGCATGCTCGACAACGTGATCGACATCAACTACTACTCGGTGCCGCAAGCGCAGAACTCGAACTTCAAGCACCGCCCTGTTGGCCTGGGTATCATGGGCTTCCAGGACGCGCTGTACCTGCAGCACATCCCGTACGGCTCGGACGCTGCCGTCGAGTTCGCCGACAAGTCGATGGAAGCGGTCAGCTACTACGCCATCCAGGCCTCCTGTGACCTGGCCGACGAGCGTGGCGCGTACCAGACCTTCAACGGCTCGCTGTGGTCCAAGGGCATCCTGCCGCTTGACAGCCAGCAGATCCTGATCGAGGCCCGCGGCGCCAAGTACATCGACGTCAACCTGGAAGAGTCCCTGGACTGGGCCCCTGTCCGCGAGCGCGTCAAGAAAGGCATCCGCAACTCGAACATCATGGCCATCGCGCCGACCGCGACCATCGCCAACATCACCGGCGTTTCGCAGTCGATCGAGCCGACGTACCAGAACCTGTACGTCAAGTCGAACCTGTCGGGCGAGTTCACCGTGATCAACCCGTACCTGGTCCGTGACCTGAAGGCCCGCGGCCTGTGGGACTCGGTCATGATCAACGACCTGAAGTACTACGACGGTTCGGTCCAGCAGATCGAGCGTATCCCGCAAGAGCTCAAGGACCTGTACGCCACCGCGTTCGAAGTCGAGACCAAGTGGATCGTCGACGCAGCCTCCCGTCGCCAGAAGTGGATCGACCAGGCCCAGTCGCTGAACCTGTACATCGCCGGCGCCTCGGGCAAGAAGCTGGACGTGACCTACCGCATGGCCTGGTACCGTGGTCTGAAGACCACCTACTACCTCCGTGCCCTGGCCGCCACCAGCACCGAGAAGTCGACCATCAACACCGGCAAGCTCAACGCCGTTTCCAGCGGTGGCGACAGCGCCCCGGTCCAGGCAGCGGGCCCAGCCCCGGTACCGAAGGCCTGCGCGATCGACGAGCCGGACTGCGAAGCCTGCCAGTGACACCCCGTGCCGCAGGAGGCGCCTTCGGGCGCCCCTTGCGGCATTTTTGTATCCGCGTCATCGAGAGACACTGCCCTCTGCACATCGCTTTCGCCAAAGGATAAAACAGTGCTGCCCTGACCCTGAATCCCGGGGCACGGGGCTTCATTGACCCACACGGAAGGCACCACGATGGCTCGGAAGAAACCTGCAGTTCGCAAGATTGGCCGCAATGCCGAAACCGGCCGTTTCACCACGGTCGAAGAGGCACGCCAGCATCCCAGGACACACATCGTCCAGACGCTGCGCGAACGGCGCCACTAAGCCCCGCCCGGGAGGCCAAGACCTTCCGGGCGTGGTTTTTCGATGCTGCGATTCCGGCGCTTAAAACACAATATTTTGTGCTGAGTCAAAAAATCAGACACCACATCTGCGATTTTTCCGCTAAACTTCTTCCCCGTGGAAACGACGCGTGATTCGTGAACGGACGCGCCTGATACCGGTCGAAAAATTACAGCAGACCAGCCTAGCGTCGCTCCGATCGGTAGCGAATTCCGTTATACTTCGCCCCCCTCGAAAAAGGGTTTAGCCAATGATCGACTGCGTGACACAAGCCGTACTCCACCGCTTGGCCGGCCCGCACGTTTTATCGTTGCAATACTGTATTCAAGCGTCCTGGCCCCTCCCCCGAGGCACGGACAGACGCTGACCCGACACCTTCAAACGTGACGAGCGCACGCGCTCACTGCCTGCCGCATCGCCCGTTGGGCCCTGCATGGCACAGGCGTCACTTTCTAAAATCCAATCGGTTGCCCCGCGCAACCCTCTAGCAGGAGCCAGGACCATGCTGAGCTGGGACGAATTCGACAAGGAAGACGGCGAAGTCGCCGCCAAAGGCAACGCCACTGCACAAGGCAACGCTGCCGCCGCCACCCTCGACAAACTGGACAGCGCCGGCGACGCCGCCGCCCAGGAAGCCCGCGCAGCGACCGCCGACGACTCCGAAGCCGTCAAGCGCGCCAAGGCTGCCCTGAACGAACTCGACATCGCCGAAGGCCTGGCCGAACTCGAAGGCTCCTCCGCTCGCGTGCGCGTTGACGAAAAGCGCATGATCAACTGCCGCGCCGACCTCAACCAGCTGGTCCCGTTCAAGTACGACTGGGCCTGGCAGAAGTATCTCGACGGCTGCGCCAACCACTGGATGCCGCAAGAGGTCAACATGACCGCCGACATCGCCCTGTGGAAGAGCATGGACGGCCTGACCGAAGACGAGCGCCGCATCGTCATGCGCAACCTCGGC
>Ga0153917_1000106_pt1 | contig 83638 bp, 82 predicted proteins | sample TSFL001MetaG_FD_104695 | JGI IMG/M metagenome (GOLD analysis project Ga0153917, IMG submission 104695) | Attine ant fungus gardens microbial communities from Florida, USA - TSFL001 MetaG | ecosystem: Host-associated > Fungi > Mycelium > Unclassified | place: USA: Florida, Paynes Creek Historic...
ACGGAGTATAGCTGTGGGGAAACGTACCGGGTGAAGGCATCGAAAGAGGGGTATAATACCAGGGAAGAGACTTTAAGGCTTGAGAGCCGTTCGGGAGTGAGTGAACGGACGATTGTTCTGGAAGCAGAGAAGGTAGAGGTTAAGAAAAATGATGATTTGTTCAAGGTATTAAAGCTCAAGCCGATTTATTTTGACTACGATAAGGACCATATCCGGCCTGATGCAGCGATAGAGCTGGCTAAGGTGGTGGAAGTAATGCTTGACAACCCGGAGATGAAGATCGATGTACGTTCGCATACAGACAGCCGTGGATCTGATAGCTACAACCTGAGGCTTTCAGAACGGCGGGCGCGTTCAACAGCAGGATGGATCATCGCCCAGGGAATCGATGCCTCGCGTGTAACTTATAAAGGTTACGGAGAAACACAACTGGTGAACGATTGCAGGAACGGAGTGAAGTGCTCGGATGAGCAGCATGAAGAAAACCGGAGATCGGAATTTATTGTAATGGAGCTTTAAGAATTGTGGGCAAGGTAAATTATATAAGCGAAATACTTATACTATTATAAACGCAGTAATGAATATCAAGAAAATCCATATAGGAAAATTCATAGAAAAAAGATGGGAAGAAATGCAGATCTCGAAACAGCGTACGTGTAATTTTTTTGAATGTTCAGAAGATGATATACAAAAGATGTTCACAAGTGAAAATTTGGATACCCTTATACTTCTTAAATGGAGCAAAATACTTGAATACGATTTCTTTAGGTTGTATTCCCACCACCTTATCTTATATGCACCTGCGGCATCTTTACATTTAAATAAAGGTGAAAGAAAAGATACATCATTGCCTAAATTCCGGAAGAATGTTTATACAAGACAGATTATTTCTCATTTGTTGAACTTAATAGAAACAAAAGAAAAAACGATATCTGAAGTCATAAAAGAATATAATATTCCCAAAACTACAATTTATAGATGGCAAAAAAAATACAATTAGCTAAGAAGTATACCGGACCGGATTATGAAAAGATATACCGTGGAATAATAGAAAAACGTCTTCCTTTTAAAAGGTCAGAGGCAGATATGCTATTGAATAAAAAGAATAAAACGGCTTATGATATTATTAAACTGGATAAACTAATCAGCGGGATGGTTTCAGAAGAGGAACATTCATTCAATCAGAAACACCGGGCATATGATGAAGATACGATAAAGTACATATTGGAATATCAATCCAAGTATGCCCTGAGTAATATAAAAACTTCAGAAATATTCCAGGTTAGCAGAAATACTATTTCAAAATGGAAAAAATCATTCAGATAATTGTATAAAAAAGATACATAATCAACCAGAAAATTGATCTTTTGATTCGTTCTGAAAATTCTTTATTTTATGTGTGTTTTTTATAATTGCACTGCGTATCTCAAGATTTTTCAATCTGTCTTTTCAGGTTGTGAATATCTATTTCGCTCATTATGATAAAAAATAGAAGATCTTTGACCTTTTTTCCGTTTACGTTTAAATCATCTTCTTCAAATCAGCACACTCCGGACCATAAATATGATAATAAGTGGCATATAGCAGTATATTCGGAAATTGCTGTTATGGTAGTCTTGAGTTGCGGTATAGCTAAATCATTACATGATATCTGCAATTAATATAATTCCAGATTAAAAAAATGTACCGAATAAATCTGTAATGTTGAGAAAATATTTTTTAACTTAAATGAATGTATCATAAATTGTTATGCTATGAAAAAAAATATTTTATTCACATGTATTTTGTGTGCAATTTTTCATCTGAGTATTGCGCAACATCTTAATTCCGGATTTGATAAAGAAGAATATCTTGAAGTACTTAGAATAAACGGGCATTTGTATGGGCCTGATGAAAGATACGACGTTCAGGTAGATCCTCCTGCAAATTCTGAAATGATTTACAGAAGTGAGGAAATGGGGTTGAACAATCTTTATGAAATATGGATAAAAGAGGATCATACAGCGGTATTTTGTACAAGAGGATCAATAGATACAGATCTTAGCTGGCTTGCCAATCTATATGCCGTAATGGTTCCGGCTACAGGAAAACTTAAAATAGATACTGATTTTGTTTTTAATTATAGTCTGGCCGATGATCCTGAAGCTGCTGTTCATGTAGGATACCTTGTTAGTACGGCATTTCTTTCAAGAGACATGTTACCAAGGATAAAGGAACTATATGGCAAAGGAATAAAAGACATCATGTTGGTGGGACATAGCCAGGGAGGTGGTATAAGCTACCTTTTAACGGCTTATTTTTACAGGCTACAGGAAACGGGAGAATTACCTAAGGAAATTCGTTTCAAAACTTATTGTAGCGCAGCTCCTAAACCAGGCAATCTATATTTTGCTTATGATTATGAAAATAAAACCTCAGGATGGGCGTATCAGATTATAAATACTAAGGACTGGGTGCCTCAAACCCCTTTTACTGTTCAGAAATATCAGGATTTGCCAACAAGGAACCCTGTTGCCCCTATTGCTTCTACTATCAGGAAGCAGGGATTGAAAAAAAGAATTGCTTTCAGAATGCTTAAAAATCCTTCAGAGAAAGCAGTTGTAAATTATCAGAAAATATTGGGTCATCATGTTTCAAAAATGATAAAGGAATACTTGCCCCATTTTGAAGAACCAGCATATTTTCCCAGCAATAACTACGTCCGTACCGGTACACAAATTGTTTTAAAACCGGACAAAGATTATCTGCTGATGTATAATGAAGCAGAAAATGATAATAGTATGCTTCATCATTCATTAGTTCCGTATTATCAACTGGCTCAGAAAATAGGGAAGTAGTAGCATTGCCAGGCTGACAGTTGTCTTTTATCCGGATAATCCGTATAAAGGCTGATAACGATGATGACAGTACGGTTAACTAATTATGGCCGTTTACCGTTAAATTGTGAGTGAATTCCTTATTAAATGCTGATTTTTCATAATAAGGATTTTAGGCTTTTTTAAAGAACTAAATTTTACTCAGCCAGAAGATCAGTTCTTATCGTTACAGAAATTAATTTGTAGCCTTTTTCCGTGCGCAGAAAATCAAAATGGTTCTGTATTAATTCATTATTGGCTAATGTATAAGTGAAAATGAGGCTGAGTACCGGGTATTCCCATGTTTTTGCTTCTCCACAGTTGTTAAAATAATTTTCAAATTCCGGACCTTTATAGATAAACGGATTAAGATCATTGATAAAAACGGCATGATCAACTTCTGGATTATTAAAATCAAGAAGGCTTTTGCGAAGTAGCTCATAATTTTTTTTAATAAAACGATGTTTATGCGTGTGTGTTTCTCCGTTCCGGGATTCCCAAATAATAGAATCTGAGCATAATTTTTCTAATTTTTTCTCTGACATTTCAAAAAGTACTTCCTTTTTAAGCCAAAACATGAATTCCTGTTTAAAATCTATAAAACTGTAATATAGGCCATCCTTCGTTTTGAAATTAGTTCGGAACGTTTCTGTAGCTGGAATTGAAGAACGTTGTAAAGAATAGAAATTCAAAGAATTGTTTGTTGAAAACTCTTCTATAACTACATTGTTTAATGTGTCAATGAGGACTTCCTTACCTCCGGTCCATACATAATAATTGTCTCCGTTTTTTTCACGGTCTTCATGCATGTAGTTTTTATGTGCTCCAGTCAGACCTACAATCATACCGTTCCGTACTTTCGACAATTCGTTATAAATGGCAGGAATCACAATTTTTCCGTTACGGTTGAACATCCCTGTTTTATCTGTTTTACGATCGCGAAACCGGATATACCCTTCATTTTCACAGTCGGGGGTATTATCGGTGATGTAAAGGCTATCTGCACCGAACTGATGGCCCTTCTTATTCAGGTAATACGATATCCACAGAGAGCCTGATCTTTCAGAAACTCCGATGATGTTCTGGAAACGTACTGCCGTGGTAAATTCGGTAAATTTTGGAGAAATCCGTATGTTGTGATGAATATCCCTATATCCTATTAAAGTAGAATCACTGTTATAGAATGCATTCCAGATATCTCGGTGCTGCGCCTGGATCAGCATACAATAAAAAAGGGAAATAAGTAAAATCGCACATCGCATAATAAAAACTGATTTTATTAAAAATACGAAAAGAAATAAAACTCAAAGGACGTTTTATGATTCTTTAACCAAAATTAAAACCTGTACAATTTATTGACTATGTTTTTGAAATGTTGCTGTATTTGCAGAGACTGCACTTCAATTGTGGAAGCAAGATTGTTGAATTTTCTGTAAAATAAGATAAATATACTAGCCTTTGTCAACGATGATATTATAATTGGTTAAAACAGAATCCCAATTATGTTTTCCCGTAGAAATTTAGGAATTGAAATATTTAAGGTTTCCCAAACATTACATAAATCGTAAAGTCAGGAAGTTTATTTTTGGTTTGAGTGTTTTGCAAATTAGAATCAAAAAGATCAATAGAGTGGGTTTCTAATTTTAGTTCGGTTTTCAAAACGTATCATGGCAATAAAAGGATTTTAAGGTCTTGATTTTATTACATTGCCCGGACTTGAACATTTTGTAAGGTTTTTAATAATATGTATAATAAAATTGCGTGTTTAAGTTAACATCATTGTAAATGCTAAAAGTAGCTTTTTATATTTCCTTATGCCTTATACAGGCACAAACAAGCAGCACTATGCTTATTACTGAAAAACCTGTTCTTATATTGTTAAGAAAATTCCATCTGTTCTCAAAGCTTTCACGCATTTGTCTAACCGTTTCGGCCGTAGCTCCTGATATATTAAATGCATCAAGCCTATCATTCATCGGAACATTTCCACAAATAGTAACTCCAAAAACGCCAATCAGATAAGCCAATGTTGCCAGCAATAGAAAAATAAATACAGCCTGATGCCCCGAAATACAAATGTAGATACAGGTAGAAGGATTGCCGTTCAATTGCAAATTGGTTTGAATATTAAAGGTAAGCAAAATTAGAATTGATATCAAATCACCATACAATATGACTGTTTTTTTAAGCCATTTCTATCTATCCTTATCTTCTCTGTTTTCATCGTCTGGTTGGGACAGGATTCAGATAGACAGAACTTAGTTCTGAAAATCCACCCTTTGAAGCACGGTATATCGGATATGGTCTGGTGTCAAAACCTATCAGCCATGCCAGTAATTCTATGTATTTAAAACCTGTATTATAGTCTTTTTTGAGATAGGATAAATGAATGAACAAACCTCGCTTAAGCGTGGAGATTTTCTAAGTAGGTATAAGACTATCTAATTTTTTGAATATAGAAGTAGTGCCGGCGGTATTTTAAATTATCTTATCTTCTTTATCCTGCAAAATAGCAGAATTTATAGATCTAAGTCAATTTGTTACAAAAGCACGCAAATGTTCATAATTTTTGCTAATTATTTGAGTTTGTCTTCTGATATATACTGTTCAGCTTTATCTCTGTTAATATACATATCATACCATATATCGGCGATTTTGTCCTGAATCCCTGAATGCTCTTGCATCCATACTCCAATGGCAATATGCCCGGCATAAATACCTTTTTCAGATAACTCGGTATTTAGATTAAGAACATAATTGCGAAGACCAGCCATTGCTATTCCTACGTTACCCATCATTGGTACAGGTGAAAAAGAAGCGCCTCCGGTTGTGAACAACAATGCTCCTGTGTTTTTTGCCAACATATCGGGAAGCACTTCACGGATGGATGAAATGGCACCAATCACATTGAATTGAAATTGATAAAGTGCATTTTCTTCATTTACATCTAAAGTTCCGGCCAGATTATGGATACTTGGTATCGGACTGTATTCAAGAACATCTATAAAACCGTATTTTTCTTTAATTGCAGTAAAAGCAGAACTAATTTGTGCCTTATCCATTATATCCGCCTTAAAAGCTGTTGCTTCAATTCCCGATTTCTTTAACTCCGTCACCAAATTATTTAGCTTTTCTTCATTTCGGGCTATAAGTGCTACTTGAAACCCATTTTTGCCGAATTTCCTTGCAATTGACAAGCCCAATCCAGTACCTGCCCCAACTATTGCTATTGTTTTCATTTTTATAATTTATTTAAAACGTATGTTCTATATAATACTTACTTGCATTCCCCATCAGGTGTACAGCTTTCTCCCTGTTTAATTTCCAGTTGCGTCTGGGGGTTTTCTTTCTGCCATTCAGCAAAGGCCTTTTCAAGCGTTTGCAAAATTTCATTAGGCTGTTGTGCTCCTGCTATTGCATATTTGCGGTTCACAACGAAAAAAGGCACACCTCTTGCACCTAAACTCTGTCCTTCCCGGCTGTCTTCCTCTACTTTCTGTACATATAAAGGGTCTGTCAGTGCTGTATTGACTTCGGTTTCCGTTAAGCCAATTTCCTTTCCTAACTCAATTAGTGTGGCATTGTCATTTAGATTTTTACCTTGTGTGAAATAGGCATAAAACAAAGTTTCTTCCGCTTTTTCACCCAATCTTTTTGTTTTGCCGAATTGAATGATACGGTGACCTTTCATCGAATTCGTAACCAGAGCTTTATCTAGATTATATTCAAGTCCTACACTTTTGGCATACTGTATCAGTTCTTCATGTCTCTTTTTTGACTGCTCATAGCTCATGCCCTTGCGGTCGGCCACAAACATATACATATCATCCTGATACTTGGGTACTTCGGGCATAGTGGGGTTAAGCTGAAAACTTTTCCATTCAACCTCTATGAAATCTTTGTTGGGGAATTGAGATAAAGCTTTCTCAAAATTACGTTTTCCGATATAACAGAACGGACACATAATGTCCGACCATATTTCTATTTTCATTTTATTTTCCATTGTTATACTTTTTGTTTCTGTGAAGTGTTTTTGTTGCTTTTCTTGACTACAAGCCGTAAAGAAAAGCAAAGAGAAAACTGCTACCAATAAACTATTTTTCGTAATTCAGTTTTCGGAAATAATAATAGGATACCGCAAGAAGTGCAAACGGAACAAGTGGGGCAACGCCTTTTACAAATCCGTCAACAACGCCGTGAGCCAAACTTGCGGATAATAAGAGTATGCCAAAACCCACATAAGCCCATTCTTTAAACATTGTCGGGATAGCAGGAATGAGGATGACGATTGCTCCAACGATTTTCAGTATATCCAGCTCGAGAGGAAAGTAATCCGGAAACTGTAATTTTTTGATCGTCTCAATGAGGTATTCTTTTGGTGCGAAATAAGATGGTAATATAATCAAAGCCATTGTAATAACCGTGATGATCCAATAAGTGCGTATTGTTCTTTTACCTGTATTTTGTCTTAAGTCAATCTCGTTTGTCATTTTTGAAAGAATTAATTGTTTAAAATAATTATTGTCTATTATGATCATTGATGATACAAATTTAACTACATTTGGATACAAAAGGTAAGCGGTTACCAAAAGGTAAGCACTAACTTTAAAGTAAGCAGTATGGAAAAAAAGGATATAGATACCATCAAAAGCGATTGTTTGTCAAGAATGCTAACCGTCCGTGATGCTCTAGACGTAATTAATGGTAAATGGAAAGTTCTAATAATTATTTCCATTATGAGCGGGAATAAACGTTTTAGGGAAATCGAAAGAAGCATCCCGAAAATTTCTTCAAAAGTTCTTGCCAAAGAACTTAAAGATCTGGAGGAACACCAGCTCATCAAACGAACCGTTTACGATGAATTGCCTGTTTTAGTCGAATATACGGCTACAGATTATGTTTATACTCTTGAAAAAGTAATTGAGGAACTACATAATTGGGGGCTAAACCACAGAAAAAAAATATTAGGGTAGTAACTTGTCCTATATAAAATTAAGAAAAGGCTTTTATAGCCCCTCTTAATTTTATGTTACCTTACTCTTGTCACACCAAATGCTGCAATGACGGATCATTTGCAATCCGAGCCATTTCTGATTCAATTATTTTGATAATATACTTCTTAACCTGTGTATAATTCGCTTCGATAACTTGCTTCATTTTGTCTTCTCCATGCTCTGACGTTTCTGCAAGACTTTTCCAAAACGTTCGGAAAGTGCTTTAGTTGTTTCTCCAACAACTTGACCACTAAAAATATTACCTACAATATTTTGTATAACCTTACTCTCTTTATCGCCATAGTCACGGGTTAATTGACTAAAATCTTGGAAGCCGAAAAGTGCCGAAATTCGATTTGAACGCGCAATACTGATATAGTCAAAACCCCTAAAATATATCGTTGGCAGCTCATCGATGATGATAGAACTTTGAAGCTGTCCTTTTTTATTTATCAGTTTGACAATTCTTGAATTGTAAAGTCCTAATGCTGCCGAATAAATATTTTGTCGGTCGGGGTTATTCCCAACGCACAAAATTTTAGGTTCCTGAGGATTGTTTATATCCAGTGAAAAATCATCGCCTGTCATTACCCAATAAAGCTGTTGTGAAATCATTCGTGATAAAGGAATTAGCCGATGCAATTTGCCCTTGTAATTGGTCTTGTGCGCCACCCTGCCAAGCGTCCATAAAAGGTGACAGATAGTTTTCGAGTTCAGGGTATGTGGTTAAAATCGTGAATACCTCTGCATACTTTTTGTTCAATAACTCAATGGCATGTGGAAATGTACAATACTTTCCATTATCGTAGATTTTCAGATACCAGATGATTGCAACAAGTAAGATAATTGGCGATTCCACGAAAAAATCGCCCTGTATCCAGCTTCTGTTAAGGTTTAACATGCTGGTATAAGCCGCTTCGTAGGCATCCGATATATCCGTCATGAAAGCCGGGCTAAGAGGATTGCATCGGTGGGTCCTGCGAGGGTCGTCAAAATTGATAATATAAAACTTTGGCTTTACCTTATATTTATTACTGTGCTTTAGTAAATGGTTGTAGGCGATGGTGGATAAGTCATCAAATTTGAAATCATAGATGTACATCGCAAAGCCTTTCTCTATGTGTTGCTTAATAAAGTTATTGACAACCGCATAACTCTTGCCTGATCCCGGAGTACCTAAGACAATTGTTGCGCGAAAAGGATTAACTACGTTTATCCACCCGTTGTTCCATTTTTTCCTATAATAGAATTTAGTAGGAAGGTTTATCGAGTACTCATTTTCCAACTTCGTTTCCTGTTGGAAACTCTCATTTTCGTTGTTGAACACATCATCCATCAGATTGTTTTTAAGCAGTCTGCTCATCCAGACACCTGCCACCATTAAAAGAATATAACCTAGTGAAGTCATTAAAATATAGAAGGCACCAATTGACGGCGATAAATTAAGTAATGCTGTATTTAGAAAAAAGAGAATACCCCCAATGAAAAGAACAGTGTAAATCTTGCCCCAAGTAATCTTTTCATTTTTCACTCCTTTGGTTCCCAAACAGCTTAATGCAAGCAATAAGATTGCAAAAAATTTGGAATATAAGGTGTGGGAAAACAGTCCGGCAGTCCTGTCAAAATTAGCAAGAATTTTCCCTACAATATCCAGCGTCCACCTTCGCTGTTTAAAGAAGCCAAAGCAATACCAATAAAAATGCATCAATACCAGAATGATGCTTACTGCCCGCATAAATGCCATGATTTTGGCTAATCCTCTTAAATCGTCTTCACCTTGCATTTTTGATTTTTTTTAGTGATGCAAGGAATTTAGTGGCGCTAAAGAAAGCTTACAAGGATATGGTATTTAGAGGCATTATTTGGCGGTTTTATGTAGGTTCTTGAACAAAAAAAGATTGTTTAAAATAAAATTTTAGCAAAAAATGTAAACTGGAAATAATATCAGAACAAATAGATTGGCTGTAAAAAAATGAAATCTTTCATTTGGCATGTCATATTTTTGCTTTTTTGTATTTTAGCCGTTGATAAAACAAATTAAAAACAATTAAAACGAACGAAATTCAATGTCTAATTTTCCAGTTATAGCATCAATTTTATCAGAAGAAAATTTGGGTGAGTTCATAAAAGATAAATATAATTTGAATGCGGGATTTCACTGCAAATTATTCAGAACAGGTGTAAATCACACCTATTTCATTTCTGCCAACAGTACTAAGTATGTAATAAGAGTCTATTGTTATAATTGGAGAACCAAAAGCGAAATTCAAGAAGAATTAGGACTTCTTCAACTTTTGAAAGAAAATGGTCTTTCGGTTTCATTCCCGATTTCAGATAAAGAAAATAATCTGATACAAGAAATTAATGCACCTGAAGGACTTCGCTATATTGTGCTATTTTCATATGCTGAAGGTGAAAAAATGCGATTTATGAATAATGAAACTTGTTTTGAAATGGGTTCTCTAATGGCAAGGTTTCATAACATTACTTCAAATAAGAGCATTGATAGAACGAACTATAGTTCAGAATTACTTTTAAATAAATCATACGAACTATTAGCTCATTTTTTCTCAGAGGATCTGAGCGAGATGAAATATCTTAAAAGAATAGGACTTGAAATCTCCAAAACATTCCAAGAAATAGAACAATCCCAATTTCAAAAAGGAATAGTTCATCTCGATATTTGGTACGATAATGTAAGCGTCAAGAATAAGCAAGAAATAACCATTTTTGACTTTGACAATTGCGGTAATGGATTTTTGTTTTTAGATATTGGCTATTTCTTTATCCAATTGTTTCACATAGAGATAAATAAAGAAATTTATGAGTCAAAGGTTGAAAGTTTTCTTAATGGCTACCACAAAGTAAGAGGGATTACGGAAAAAGAACTTAAATTAATTCCAGCGGCTGGAGCATCTATCTTTGCATTTTATCTTGGTGTTCAAGCACAAAGATTTGATTGGTCGAATATATTCTTGACTGAAAACTATCTCAAAATGTTTGTGGAAAGAATAAAAACTTGGAAAGAATATTATGAATCAAAAGAAATTGCCGTAGCTAACAACGGCTTTTTTCTGAAAACTTTAAATTAGATTTTTATCCTGAAATTTTAAGCCCCAAACGATAGCTCCAGTATATGATTTGAGGAGCAGATGGCGTTTTGAACTGATAAATGTTATAGATATAAACTAAAGAAATACCAAATACTCCCCAACTGATTATAGTATACCATATTTCTTTTTGTTGTGCCGGATTAAACATGCCACTGAATGCTGAGCGTATAAAAAAGGCAGGAAAGGCACAGCACAACAAAACACAGATCAACCAGGGTAGTATCCATAATTTCTTTTCTCTTTGCCTTAATCCAACAACAATTCCTTTAAGGAAGTAGATAATGCCAAATATGAGATAAGTAAAGAAAAGGGCAAAACCCCAAATTTTTAATTTGTCAGCACCATCTCCTAACATTTTTTGTGAAAGTAGGTATCCGGCATAGATAAAAACACCGAAAATGGCAGCTATTTTTAGGAGGAAAAGAAAAAAGACAGCCAACATAGAAAATAAACCCATAGAAGCTTCTGAGTTTCGCTCTTCTTTAGCCTCTTCCTCTAGTTTTCTATTCAAATACTCTGCTTCGCTTTCCCCAGGGTATGCATCTGGATATTTTCTATTCATCTTATTTTTCTTTTAATATTAATAATGATTGGTTAACGAGATGATAAAAAATAGTGTTTATAAAGTATAAATTTAATAAAAAAAATATAATGTAACCTATTTAGCATAAATCAGATAGTTATAATTTCCTTTTGCGTTTTTTCTTTTTTTTCTTGGGAATCCCCAATGGAATTTCCTCGTAATTTTCAACGGATGTTTCAGGAAATAATGAAAGCCAAGTAAAATCATTAAAGGGTTCTTTGTTTACAAAATCGAAAAATGGATGTACTTCGTTTCTGCGACTTTCGGGATCTTTTTTGGTGTTCATTTCCACATTGGAATTACTCTGTTGCATTGCTTCCGTTATGCTCTTTGCAGTTTCGTTCCATAAATCGTTAAATGCCTTTGCAGAGAGCTTTCTGTCCAACTTCGATCCGTTCCAAATAGTTTTACTGTGATGATCTATGAAAGTAACACCATAAATATGCCCATCGTCATTACGTCGGAAAAGGGTATTGATTCCATGCTTTAGTAGTTCCTGTTTAAAACCTGTTTCGCTTTGACTTACACTAAGTGCGAGTTCTACCGTATTCTTTAGGTTGGATTTTATGGTTTCATTTTTCATTTCAATCTTTGACTGTTCAAAATGCTGTTCCAACGCTTTAATTCCGGCAGTTTCATTAAAAAGAGAAGCCTTAAAAGGATTGCTTGCTTTTTCACCTTGTTCATTGAGTGCAAAATAAACTAGCCCTTTTCTCTGCTGTCCTTGCAATTCCCCGCTTACTTGTTCGGCGGTGATATTGAAAAGGGATAATAGTGCATTATACGATCCCAATGTTTGAAACTTATAATACTTCGGCAAGTATTTTACAACCGAAGCAATCTGCTCTTTAATATCAAGCCCTTTATAATCTACAGGTGTGAATTTGATCTCATCATTATGACGTTTCTCTAACGCAGATTTCAATTTATACTGCTGTTCCAATTTCCTACATATATCCATTGAGCGGCGGTGCTCAAAGCAGTCTTCTATTTTTTTTCCCATTTATTTACGCACACAGAAACAATATGTATGTGTACGCGTTCAATATCCTCATGTTTAAAAACAACAAATGGTTGTTGGACGTAACCTAAGTGTTCCATATATTTTTTCGCCATACTGTTGAACTGTTCGTCACTCACTTTATCGCTGGGATCTGGATTTAAGGAAATATGTAGTACAGGGCTTTCAGTATTCTTGTTGGCCATAAGATACGGTTGAAATGATTTTATTAACTGTTCCATAGTAAAACTACCGTTGGGAGCTTCAATTATTCGTTGGGTTGAGAGTATCTTTGCTTTACTCTTTTCTACTTTGTCATAATTATAAGAAAGTGCCCCATAATATTTGTTCCCCTGCCTATAACTGCAATCATTTCTTTACTGTTTTTTCAGATGTTTTGTTTCAAAATCGTTTGTTAGCTGCATAATATTATCACAGAGCTTAGCCAGTTCAACGGTATATTCATTCAGTTTTGTAAGGTAGGCCGCAGCTTTTTTCTCTGAAAAATTGATAGTTTACCCCGATACTTCGGAATTGGCCATAAAGAGCCGTAAGTCTCGTGTAATAATCCATTGCGGCCATATCCACTTTTACCGTTTTAATTGTTCTACCAAAGAAGACAGAAGTTATAAATTGGGCTTTGTTATTAGCGCCTGATGCTTCAAATAGCGAAAGAAAACGTGTGTTTTCTTCATCCGTAAGTTGAAAAACATACCTATGTATTGCTGGGTCAACCTTTAGCGTACGCCCGCCTTTATTCTGTTTTTTAATATTTTGTCCATCCATAATAAATCCAATTTAATCGAAGATAAAACTGCGACTTCGGAGCTGTTTTAAACCTCCTGGAAGGGCAAGTCGTTTCGGGGCATCGAAATGGTTTTGATGCACTCAAAACACAACTTGCTCTGTTCGGGTGAACAGAAAATCTGTTAAAGGTAGATTAAATATAAAAGGGATAAAAAAGGTCTGAGAGCGTTTCCTGATTTTACTTTTAAGTCTGCTATTTCTGCTCATCTTCATCGCTTTATTCACTCTTACAAAGTAACAATCTGAAGGTGGTAAAATGCTAATGCGATATCCTCACTTAATTTATGTTCTAATACCTTTGCATATATTTGTGTAGTCCTGATAGAAGTATGTCCTAACATTTTGCTCACAGACTCAATTGGAACATCATTAATCAAAGTTACCGTCGTTGCAAATGTATGACGTGCGAGATGGAACGTGAGATTTTCCTTTATACCGCAGATGTCTGCAATTTCTTTTAAATATCTATTCATTCTTGATTGGAAATAACAGGAAACAAAGTACCGTTTGCCTTGGCGACGGGGTGGTTTCTATACTTAGATATGAGCGTAAACGCCTGTGGCAATAAAGGAACTTTTGCCATCACATTTGTTTTTTTCCGTTTAATCATTAGCCATTCTTTCCCATCAATACCCCTGGATACATGCTCAAGGGAAAGATTATAAATATCAATAAAACTAAGTCCTGTATAGCAGCTAAATAAGAACATATAAAGTACTGACTGTAAGCGCTCTATCGAAAAACTTTTGCCTGCCAACACCATGAGTTCTGCTTTTGAAAGATGCCCCCTTTCTACTTTTTCAAAATGCAAACGGTATTTGTCAAATGGATCTTTCTCTAATAGCCCCAATTTAATTGCCAGATTTATCAATTTTTTCAATCGTTCCAAATGCTTCATAACACCGTTATTATTCAATACTTTTTTCCGATCTGTTGGTGTATAATTATTTAGGAAAGTTTCAAAATCCAGAATAAACTTGTAATTAACCTCATTGATAGGCAAATCAGAGCTATCATATTGTGTTTTAATAAACAATTTAATATAAGATGTGGTTGTAGTATAATTTTTAAGTGTCCCCACAGCGAGCTTTCCGGTTTCCATCTGTTTGTGATAGTCAGAAAGTTCCAATAGCGTCATGACCTTTTTCTCTTCTTTACCAGTATACATATGTTTGACAGCATTGGCTGTAACTGGCTGTTTCATCTCTACCAGTTGATAATAGTAGTCGGTAAGTAGTGAACGAACTCGGTCTATATGTTTATTCAACTTGACAACATCCTCACGTTTGCCTTTAGCCTTGCCTTTTAACTCACTCCAATCTTTAGCAAGGATCTTTGCTTTGAGTGATATTTCGGATCTTCGACCATTAACTGTAATACGAGCATAAATATCTGCTAATCCATTTTTAGAGTGTTTGGGTAATGTAATAATAAATTGAACTCCAAATGTGTTTGTCATCTTCATATTCATTCATTTTAAGTTTAACTAATACAATGTGGTGGTGTCAATCCGTTCGAACCTTTAAGACTCGAAAACCAAAGAAGCTAAACAGTTGCAGATTGCATCAATTAAAATGAGTAATAAGCTGTAAACAAAATGTTTACTTTCTTATTTGGTGAGTAAATATATGGTTTAAAAAGACTCACCGAATAACTCACATTTAGACTGATATTAGTTGAAGTATTTTGATATGAAATAAAACAAAAAACCCGCAAACTCATAGAATTTGCGGGTTTTCGACCTTACTTAGTGTAAGTGTTGTCGGGGTGGCAGGATTCGAACCTGCGACCTCCTGGTCCCAAACCAGGCGCGATGACCGGGCTACGCTACACCCCGAGTAGATCATATTTTCTTTTAAAGAAAAGGAACAGTGCAAAAGTATTAAGTTCTGATATGTTGTGCAACTATTTTATCATATTTTTTATAGGGTATTAAACAAAAGGGATAAAAACAGATCAAATACATGAGGGGGTGAGGAAAAGTACGCTTGTGTTTTAAGTTAATTTAATTATTATAATTAATATTTTTAACATAATTATTTATTTTTAAATTAAATTTATATATTTAGTATTATTAACTAAATATAAATATTATGAAAAAAATGTTATTATTAATTGCATTGGGTTTCTGCATGTCATGGAACGCATTTGCTGTATCACCAATCGGAAGCGGGGATTACCCATGCGGGGGAAAAGCGTCCATCCGTCATTTTATTTACACAAATTTCTGGACCGGCGCCCGGACTTACTATGGTCCGTACTATTATTTTAATTCCTTACAGGATGCGCATAGCTACATTATTCAGACTTATCCGCCGGTTAAGTTACCGGATGTTCCGAGCGGTGGGGCTGACGTTATGTGCTATATGGAGGTAGCCCCTTCTTGTTGTCCCTGAGTAATGAGGAGTACATTTTCTATATAATATATTTAAAAATTGAAAAGTCAGGACAGATAGCTGTCCTGACTTTTTATTTGAATGATTTTTTGAGACTATAACTCATTTGCTCGACAGGGGAATTACACAGTCCAAAAAATAAGGAGAAACTGTTGTTTCTTCTTAAGTCGGGGTGGCAGGATTCGAACCTGCGACCTCCTGGTCCCAAACCAGGCGCGATGACCGGGCTACGCTACACCCCGTAAACCCTTTTATGGTGCAAATATAGTATAATTTTTAATCAATATAGTTGTTTTTATACGATAATTTAAGAAGGTTTTTGTAAGTGTTTGATAGTTAATTATATTGTTCTCTTCCTTATTTAAAAAGCCTATCGTTTTATAAATGTATTCAATGGATTTAGGTTTTGTTTTTAAGTTAATTCAGCTATTTTTGTATTCATTAAAATCATGATAATGTCTACAACAATAGAAAAAATTAAATGTCTGATTATCGGATCAGGGCCTGCTGGTTATACGGCAGCCATTTATGCGGCCCGTGCTAATATGATGCCGGTACTGTATCAGGGTATGCAGCCGGGAGGTCAGTTAACCACGACCAATGAAGTGGAAAATTTTCCTGGTTATCCTGAAGGTGTAACAGGTCCGGAAATGATGATGCAGCTTCAGGCGCAGGCTAAACGTTTCGGAACGGATGTACGTGACGGGTTCGCTACCAAAGTGGATTTTTCAGGCGAAATTAAAAAAGTATGGATCAACGATTCTATTGAAATACATGCTCAAACGGTAATTATATCTACGGGGGCTACTGCTAAATACCTGGGGATCCCTTCTGAGCAGCACTATCTGCAAATGGGAGGTGGTGTTTCGGCCTGTGCAGTATGCGACGGTTTTTTTTACCGCAATCAGGAAGTAATCATCGTCGGAGCAGGCGATTCGGCATGTGAAGAAGCTCATTATTTATCGCATCTTTGTAAAAAAGTGACCATGTTGGTGCGTTCCGAGAAATTCCGGGCCTCAAAAATTATGGAAGAGCGTGTGCGCAATACGTCGAACATTGAGATTCTCATGAGCACAGAAATTGATGAAGTATTAGGTGACGGGCAAATCGTAAATGGCGTGCGCGTTGTAAATAATGTAACTGGTGAGAAAAAGGAAATTTCCGTAACCGGTGTGTTTGTTGCCATAGGACATAAACCAAATACCGATATTTTTGCTGACTACCTTACGATGGATGAAACAGGTTACCTCATTACAGAAGGAAAAACATCCAAAACAAATGTTGCAGGTGTTTTTGCATGTGGTGATGTTCAGGATAAAGATTACCGTCAGGCTATTACTGCTGCCGGTTCGGGCTGTATCGCCGCATTAGATGCAGAACGTTACCTTGCAGGTTTTTAAGCTTGGAACGGCACCGGATACTTTATTTCGGGAGAATAAGAAGTTCGGGAGAAAGTCATTTTAGTAAAAGATACTTTTTCCCGATTTTTTATGTATAATCATGAAAAGTATTTACAGATGTTAAAAGTGGACCGTTTATCTTATCGTTATGAGAATGAGAGCGTTCTTAAGGAAATTTCATTTTCCCTGGAAAAGGGCAATCATTATGCCCTTATTGGAGCAAGCGGAAGTGGCAAATCTACGTTGCTAAAGCTTGTTTACGGACTTTTGGATGCAGAAGACGGAACCGTTTTCTGGGATGACAGGCAGATATTAGGACCTGCATACCATCTGGTTCCGGGGATGGATTTCATCAAATACCTGGCGCAGGATTTTGACCTGATGCCTTATGTTACGGTAAGAGAGAACATCGGAAGGTTCTTGTCAAATTTCTATCTGAAGGAAAAAGCAGCTCGTACAGATGAACTACTGGAACTTGTGGAACTCCGTGAATTTGCGGATGTGAAGGCACGATATTTAAGCGGAGGACAGATGCAGCGTGTAGCTCTTGCGAGGGTATTGGCGCTTGAACCTGAACTGTTGTTGCTCGATGAACCATTTTCACATATCGATGCACACAGGAAAAGCAAACTGGCCCGCCATCTTTTTCAATATTGCAGGCTGAAAGGCATAACCGTATTGTTTACTTCGCATACTCCGGAAGAGGCATTGATGTATGCCGACGAAATTCTTGTGCTGAAAAATGGAATTCTCGTGGATAAGGATGCACCACAACAGATCTATACTTACCCTGAAAATGAGTATAAAGCCTGTTTAACGGGAGAAATCAATAAGATACCTGCTGGTTTATTAGGAATAAACCAGGATGATTTTTTGCTCATACGCCCGCATGAACTTACAATATCCGAAGAAGGTTTTGAGGCAAAGGTGATCCGTTCTTATTTTAAAGGTGCTTTCTATCTTATTGAAGTAGAAACAGCAGGCAATGTGTATATGTTTGAATACAAAATCCCACTTGAAAACGGAACCGTTCTGAAGCTGGCCCTGAAAAAAGATGATTGATGAAAGTAATAGTTAAAGTATAAGGAGGTTGATCTTAAAAAGGATTATGAAGTTTCTCGGTATCCCTGCATGATTCTTTTAAACAGATTGGCGTTTGAAGGAGGGGTAAGGACCACCGCACAGGTATTAAGCTGTATAACCTGATGGATATGTTCTATTGATTTTCCACCGGTACATATACAGGGAATATGAGGGTAATTTTGTTTTAAGAAATTAAGGATTTCGAGTGTTTGTGCACCTCCAGTAATGTTAAAGGCTGTAATCCCTGCTCTGATGCGGTTTTCAAAGTCAAAATTCGTGGTGGATACACTCGAAATGATTGGAATGTTGATCTTCTTTTTCATTTCTTTTATATCCTTGTTTTTAAAAGGCTGATTTACGATAACGGCCCCGGCTCCCAGGCGCTCTGCTTCCACAGCCATTTCAATGGATTTCCTTCCTTGTGTCTTGCCTCCACCCACGCCGCATATAACAGGCTTTCCGCTGAAATTAATGATGGTTTCCATTATTTTTGAAGAGGGGGCAAAAGGATATACAGCCAGAATGGCGTCACAATCGTTGTTTTCAATGAGAGCAAGATCGGTCGAAAAAAGGATAGATTTTACCGTACGCCCATTTAAAGGCATACCGGTACATTGTTCCCGGATTATAGAAGGAGTAGCCAGTTTTGTTTCAGATCTTTTCCTGAAAAGCAGTTTTTTCAGAAAATAGGAAGCTTTAGGAATCTCTTCCCAGAATGATAAAGCTGTGTACCTTTTTAGTTCCATAAAACTATGTTTTGATACAAAAATCCGTATTTTGACAGCTTTGAGGTCACCTATGTACTAAAAAGGGTTCGCGATGTAACAAAACCCGAAAAACCTGTAATATTATTTGTCAGTAAAAATCCGGAGATCATACTGTGAATTTTTTTATCTGGGAAATAAGCTCAGGAGCTGGGACAACGCCTGACTGACGCCATACAGGTACTCCTTTTTGAAACAATACCATAGTAGGAATACTCCGGATCTGGAATGATTCAGCAACTGCAGGATTTTTATCTACATCAATTTTTACTATTCTGATCTCTTCACCCAGTGTTTTCTTTACTTCTTCTAAAATCGGAGGCACCATTTTACACGGGCCGCACCATACAGCAAAAAAATCTACAAGAACAAGAGCGTGTGATTGGGTCAATTCTTTGAAATTCATGATGTTTCATTTAATAAATAGAAAAGAACAAAAACAATACCCGTTGTATGCTTTATGACAAAATGTCCTGATGAGTTAGTCGCTGATATCAGCGAATTGAGCATTTACGGCTGTTCTCAGATCATTTGGGTTTAATAAAATCTGTAATCCTCGCTTACCTGCACTTATTGAAATTATAGTTTCCAGAGTGGCCATTTCTTCGATGAATGTGGGGAATGCTTTTTTCATACCTATTGGAGAACAGCCACCACGTACGTAACCTGTAACGGATAAAAGCTCCTTCATTGCAATGAGTTCGCAGTTCTTGTTTTGTGAAGCTTTCGCCAGCTTTTTCAGATTTAACTGAGCATTTGCAGGAATAACAGCTACGAGATGGGGATCTGAACTTCCCCTCAGTACTAATGTTTTATACAGTTGTTCTAATGGGATACCGGCTGTTTCGGCTACATGGGCAGCACTTAGATCCTCTTCAGATACCTCGTAGGTGAGCAGATCGTAAGAAATGTGAAGGTGATCAAGGATGCGTACTGCATTTGTTTTTGAACTCATGGTGTTGTCAGGTGATTTTAAAGGATTTCTTCGATGTCAAATGCTACGGGAGCCAAAGGAGCGTCTTTTGCATCTGTAGGTAAATTGCTGATGCGGAGCAAAACTTCAAAACCGTCATATACTTCACCAAAAACAGTATAATCCCCATCCAGTCTGGGTAAACCTCCCTGTGAAAGGTATACGTTGCGTTGTTCTTCAGAATAAGAAATTCCTTTTTTTTGCTCATAGTTTTTTAACTCTTCAGCCGTTACGGGTTTCCCGATAACGAAATAAATCTGGTTTAAGAAAGAAGCCTTGGAGGGGTTGTCATCACGTCCTGCTCCGAGAGCTCCTCTTTTGTGGTAAGCCCGGGGATCAATTTCTGCTGCAAGACGTTTCCGATCCGTTTCAGAAAGCTGCTTTTCCCGTTCGGCAATGGCATCATCATGTTCCCCTCCCTGTACGACAAATCCTGAGATAATCCTGTTGAATAAAGCCTGCTTATAGACGTCTTCTTTTAAGGCTTCAAGTATAAGTTTCTGATGCTTAGGGGTAAAGTCGTAAAGCACGACCTTAAATGTTCCATACGGTGTTTTAAAAAGTAAGCGGTGTGATTGTGCCAAACCGGGTAAACACAAAAGCACGGTCAGGATAAGGAGATAGCATTTTTTCATATTTCCGGAATTCTGAAAAAGAAGTTAGTCCTTCAAAGATTGTTATTAATGAGCGTAATTCCAAATTTATTAAATACATAAAAAACCTTCCGAACAGGAAGGTTTTAGATTCTAGGAATTTTCAGATTTTTGCAATGCTGCCTTTTTCAGGTTTTCTAATTCTTTTTTTCTGTTCTCAAGTATTCTTTTACGTTCGGATAAAAGTTCTTTACGCTTTTCTGTTCCTTGTTTTGTTATCTGAACGACCCATTCTCTGTTTTTAATTTCTGCTGCACGTTCTCTGAATGAGATAGGTTCGCCCGTTGTGATTTCGATGACCCCGTCTTTTGCCTTCTCACCATATTTATTCGTGGCAGAATCTTCTTTTAGAATCGTTATATTTTTAATCTTTTTAGGATCAATTTTAGAAAAACCTTCTTTGGTCGTCTCTTTTCCGTCAATTACATAAAGCATTGACTTTTTACTATCCAGATTAAAAGAAGAGACTTCTTTGACAATGACCTTATTACCAATGGAAAAGCTGCTTGTTTCATTATTCTGTAGATCACCGTTGTTATTGCTCTGGGACTTTATAACGATTGTTTTATGGTGTTTCCCCCCGTTATTGTTAATTATTTTTGTAGCCTCTGTTTTTGAAAGATGCAGAACAGGGGTTTTATCTTTTTTACCCGATCCGGTCTGGATATACATATATTTAACATCCTGATCTGCTGCTTCACCATCTTTGGCATTGAAGTGGAAGGTGGTTTCCTCACCGTTAGCATCATGAGTCATGATATGGATTACCCCATCCGAACTGTTTCCGTTCCGGGTTGATGAAGTGCTTTTATCTACGTTGATTGAAATGATTTTTTCAGGATCCAGCCTGGAAACGTCTTCTTTGGAACTCTCTTTATCATCAATAAAAAATAAAGATGAATAATTGTTGTCTTTTTTTATGGAATTTTCTGCTTCTGAGAATCCGGCAGCCGTGTATTTATAGGTACGAACCATATTGTTCTGCTGTGTTTTTACAGAAAACGGAGTCGTTCTATTTCCTTCGTTTACCGTAATAGTAATGGGCTTTATGCCTTCAGTTGCATTAACGGTCCCCGATATTTTATAGGAATCTTTTTTTAACGTGTATTTAAGGTGATTAATCCTGCCGTTGGTATATTTTACTTTATTTATGGTAAGGTTGATCCCGAAACGTGTTTTTAAATCCTGTTTAAGAGCTTTAAGATCTTCCTTACTGAATTCAGGGTCAATTGTTAAGGCATCAGAAGAGGCCTGTTCCGAAATACTGATTACCTGTGCAACAGTTTTTGTCTGAAACATCGAAAAGAACAGCAGTAGGATTGGCGCTGTAATTAAAATTTTAAATTTCTTCATAGGGTTTGATTTTAAGGTGTTTAATTGTATAATGCGTTTTTTAAGATCACTGCCGTTAAAGGCGTTGGTAAAGTTCAATTGACTATGATTGCGCAGGTACAAAAGGCTTTTCTGATAGGAAACGGCCTCGTGTTTCTGAACCATAATTTCATCTACAAGAAATTCCAGGTTGATGTTGAGGTCCTTCTGTAGATACTTTATCAATGGGTTGAACCAAAAAACCTTGGCTACTAATTCAATTAAAATAAGGTCCAGGGTGTGTTTTTGATTGAGATGAACGTTTTCATGATCGATCATCATCTGGTAATCTGGCCAGTTGAAGATGTTTTTTGGAACAACAATCCATCGATAAAAAGAGTAAACATTATGTTCTTTAGGCGTAATCCGAATGTTGGATCCCGCCATTCTGGGTAATCTGTATATGCTGATGAAAAGCATTAGGATCTTAAAGACAGAAATGAAGACCAGCACGATGCTGATAAAAATAATGGTATAAAAAAGTGCCTGTTGCCAGTCAAAGATTTCAAAAAATCCTGTTTGCTTATGCGGAGCCGGAATATTGGCCTGTTCTTGTACGCTGTATACGGGGATACTTGCTTCAGCTTTTTCTTCTATGAGTATTGTTTGTGTAAAGGTCACACATGGAAAAACAAATGACGCTACAATAGCCGTGAGAAAATACCAGCGATTAAAGGTATAAAACGTTTCCTTTTTTAGAAGCATCCTGTAAAACAGCCAGAAAAACAGAAGGAGGCCGTTTACTTTTAAAAAGTAGAGCAATACGATACTCATGAGCGGTTATTTTGAATTGTTTTTTTCGATGATGTTCTTAAGCTCAAGCAGCTCTTCTTCTGAAAGATGCTCTTCCTTAACGAAATAGTTGACAAGGTTTGACACGGAATTCCCAAAGTACTTCTTAATAGAGTCCTTTACGAATGCAGTGCGGTATGCTTCGAGTGTGATAATAGGAAAATACTGATGTGATTTTCCATAACTTTTATGGCCAACAAATCCTTTTTCCTCTAGAAGCCTTACGATGGTTGACAATGTATTATAATGGGGTTTAGGCTCCGGCATCTTTTCCATTATATCATTTACAAAACCTTGTTCCAGGTCCCATAGGATCTGCATGATTTCTTCTTCTTTATTGGTAAGCTTTTCCATATAGATGTTATTTGAAATCAAATGTAACTAAAAATATAGTTTACAAACTATTCTTTTAGTTTTTTAACTATTTTTTTAGTTTTTGAAATTTTGCGGTAACGTATGAAAGAAACCGTATGCATTTAAACAATAAGATAAAACCAATTTCATAATATTGTATTTTTGATAAAAGCAAATTTCTCATGGTAAAAGGTCTGAGTTTAAATATTGATCAGTTTCAGGTAAGTCCGTTTTTTTCGGTTATATCTTTTCATAAAGTCATCGATTCCCTGAAGATAATTGCAGAGGAAGATACACCATACCGGGCCATTTATGCGCAATCTTTACTAAAGGAAGTAGCCAAAGTTCCCGAACTGTATGCCGGGGTCACATCTAAAAAGATTATTTACGATAATTTGCCGTTGATCCATAATCTGCTTGCAGACCTTTTCCCTACAGCTTTAACAAATAACGAGATAAAGGCCGTAAGTCTGCCGTTTCAGAATTTCAACTTTAACTTTACTCAACGTTTTCAATCCATTATTAATGATGCAGGAGAAGAATTTGAAATAAATATTCGTGATTTCGATAATAATCAGTACTATATTTTCAGTTGCTGCCTGATTTTAAATAGCTGGTATGGGGAGAATTTTGATCTTTCCCGTCCTCTTTTTTATGATATTCCGGATAAAAACGGGGTTTTAAGGCATTACCGCATTACGTTTAACGGTGATTTTACAGAGTTTATTCCCACCGATAAGGCTTTAACGCTTACACCTGATGACATTAAGTTGTTAAAGCGAAGTTACAACAACATTGACATCTGGATGGAAAAGTTCCCCGTTCACAGCTGGATGCTGAAGGGATTTGGTATTATTACCCTAACCGATGTTACCATTGAGAACACGATATCGAATATCAAGACCAATCTTCTTAAAGCAGGTCAGGAGAATATCAGTATCGTTATAGCACAGGAAGTTTTCAGATCCATTTTCAAATTGAAGAACCTTAATTTCGGAGTGTTTTTCGTAGACGATGCAAGCCTGGACTTTATCGATCTGCCCTCGAGAGTTGATTTTGAAAGTGTATTTAAGGTTGAGGCCGGTGCTCCAAAGGAAGTTTTTGCTGCTGCACGTAAGTTCTTCAGACAGTTTGATAATACGGTGAATTATTTTTGTGTTACAGATGTTCAGGAGCTCTATGAGAGAAAAGAACTCATCCCTTATCTTGATTACCTGCAGGATAAAAAGGTGAGAAGCTTTATCCTGGCTCCGGTAAAAAAAACCGATGCGTTCCAGGCTTATGTGGAAATTGTCAGCGATATTCCCTTTGCATTGCATACGATCAATGCCAATAAGCTTAATGATGTAATGCCCTTGATAAATGATACGTTCGAAAAGTACCATATAGATATTAAAAACGAACTTGATGCCATTATTCAACGGGAATATACGACCATACATCCAAGCGTTAACTGGAAATTTGAAGAACAGGCACGGAACTATTATTTTGCAAAAAGTCATAATATTTCGGCAATTCTGAAACAGATCGAATTTGAAAGCGTTTTCCCTCTTTACGGAGAAACCGATATTCAGGCATCCACACATTTCCGAAACAGGGCTATGGTGACTGATCTGCGCAAACAGCTTAAGGAAATACTCAACGTACTCGAATATGTGAAACCTAAGGAAGAAACCTTGCTTTTCCAGCAACGGATCAATGAAATTGTGTATTTTCAGGCTCAGTTAAAAACACACCAGTTTATTGCAGAGGCGCAGATTCACCGTTACATCATTGATACCATCCATCCATTGTTCAAACAGTTGGGTGAAAAAGCAGAGTATAGGAAACTCCTTCAGAAATATGCAGACCAGCTCGACGAAAAACAGCAGCGTTTTTGGAGCCACCGCAGAAAATATGATCTTGATATTCAGACAATCAATAAAAACCTCACGGAAATTCTCGATTATGAACAACAGGCAGTTCAGAATGTTTATCCACATTATTTTGAACGGTTCAGAAGCGATGGGGTAGAACACAACCTGTTCATTGGCAGCAGTATTACCCCTCATCAGATTTATGATGTCATTTATCTTTTCAATCTCCGTTTATGGCAGATCCAGGTAATGTGTAAAATGGTTATGACACACCACAACCTCAAAAAGAACCTTAATTTCGATATGAATTTAACGAGCCTTATCCTTGTTTATAATGAACCGATTTCCATTAAATTCAGAATGGATGAAAAGCGGTTTGACATCGAAGGAAATGATGATGTAAGGTTTGAACTCATGAAAAAAAGGCTGGCAAAAGCAATGGTTAAAAACAGCAGCGAACGATTGGTGCAGGCTCATAAGCTGACCATCGTATATTTGAACGAAACCGATAAGAAGGATTATCTTAATTATATCAGTTTTCTCAGAGCACATCAATATTTTACCGGAAATACGGAACAATTTGAGATAGAAGATTTACAGGATATTAACGATTTACAGGCACTAAGGCTCGAGATTAATCCGGACTTTAATGCAGATGATTTTAAAATCTACTCGTATACGGACTATGTTAACTTTATCACTAAATCCTTATAAATGCCAAGCAGAATGCTGATACCGACACAATGATTCCGATCATGAAAACAGTATACGAGATGCTTAACATTTTATATTTTTTGTTGAGAACAAGTCCGAGATAATAAAGATCCTTGATGAGGGTGTCATAAAGGTACTGCCGGTCTTTCATAAGGTCGTTCATCGCTTCGTTAAAATCCTGTAAGGCCAGCTGGTGGAAATTACCGAAAAAAAGAATATTAGCCTTATGCGACTGAATGTCCTCTTTGCTGATTGAATTGGAACTTACTTTAGGTTTGGTCGCAAGAATGGTAAAAACGATTGTGACCACGCTGAAAAACAACAACAGGAAGGTTGGAATGATGAGATGGGCATTGCTTGGATTATCAAGTTTTGGAATGATAGCCGTAAGGGAAATCGAAATAATGATGGAATTCACGGAAAGCAGGATGTTGGCCTTGCTGTCGGCTATGGCGCTCAATTGGGTATGGTTGTTCAGCGTAACACGAAATAAGGTATCAATTCCTCTTTCCGGACGCTCCAGCTTTTCCAGCTTTTTTTCTTTTATTTCCTTATTTGTACTCTTTTTACTGGATTGTAATTTTTCCAGGCTTTCCCGAAGTCTGAAAATAGTCTTTTCCTTTTTAGGTTGCCAGTTTGCTTTGGCATAGTCTGTATAGTAATGTTGTTTTTTCGTTAGTACGTTTATGTTTTCCCTGCACCATTCGAGGTCGGGAATTTCCTTATTTGAAACCGTTTCGAATTCTTCTTTTAAAAGGCAGCATAGATCGCTGTAGTTGTCCAGTGTAAAATGGTAAAAATCAGCGTCCTTCATACACTCTTCCAGAAGGTCCTGCGGTTCGTGGTTGCATTGGGTAGCGAGGATAAGCCGCGAAACAGTATCGGTATCAATGTCCATGATGTCATTTTCCCTGATGAAATCCAGGAAAATACCACGGCTTTTTTCTTCATGGGCCTGGCCTCCGTAAATATAACCGGAGTCATGAAACCACCCGGCCAAAAGCAGCTGTACCGCCTCCGTTTCCGGAATTGCTTCACCCTTAATCAGTTCCTTCAAAGCTGTTACCACGCGCAAAGTATGCAAATAATCGTGGTAGATATATTCAGCAGAAAGTTTATATTTGAATAGATTAAAAATGTATGCTTCGGCTTTAGCTAAAATGTCCATTTGCTGCTTTAATTAATTAAGTTAAAATTATGAAATTAAACTTATATATCGCAAAAATATCCACAGTAATAGTAGGCATTTCTACGATGGTTTCGTGTGCTACCTATCACGAACAGATAGGCAGGGGATTCAGTCACGATATGTTGGATAACGAAACAAAAGGCGAATTATTGCATGAAATAGTGGTAGTCGGAGATGCCGGAAATGCGGATGAGGAAAACGGAAAAAAACTTTTGCATACAGTTGAAGGTTATGTGGGGCAAAGCTCTGTAAAGCAGACATTATTGTATATAGGCGATAACATTTATCCGTTGGGAATGCCTGAAACGGGAAGCAAGGACAGGGCACTGGCAGAAGAAAAACTGGACGCACAGATCGCAGTTGCGCAAAAAGTAAACGGAGCCACGGTATTTTTACCTGGAAACCACGATTGGTATCACGGGTTGGAAGGATTACAGGAACAAAAAGACTATGTGGAGCAGAAGCTTGGTAAAAAAGCATTCCTACCCAGGAAATATGAAGGAATTGATGTCATGGAAATCAATGAAGGGCTGACGATCATAACGGTTGACAGCGAATGGTTTATTCAGAACTGGGATAAGCATATAAACATTAATGAAGGTAGTTTTATAAAAAGCCGTGAAGATTTTTTTGAGGAATTCCGAAGCCTCATCAATAAAAACCAGAACAAGGTTACCGTTGTTGCCATACACCATCCAATGCTAACCAACGGATCTCATGGTGGGTATTTTTCATGGCGCAACCATCTTTTTCCATACAAGAAAATCCCGTTGCCTGTCTTGGGAACGATCGGTAATTATTTACGTAAAACTTCGGGTGCAAGCCCTGCCGATATGCAGTACACCTACTACAGGATGATGGTGGACCGCCTGAAGACGATAACAAAAAACCAGGAACAGGTGCTGTTTGTATCAGGCCATGAGCATAATCTCCAGTATATTGAAGATAACGGGATAAGACAACTCATAAGTGGTGCCGGCTCCAAAACGGAAGAGGCAAGAAGCGTACAGCCCACAAGTTATTCCTTAGGAAGTCTGGGTTTCGCTACCCTAAAGGTATACGGTAACCTGCAGGTAGACATCGCCATTCATAAAATGACCGATAACGGGGAAGAGGTCGTTTTTCAGAAAAGCATCATGAAGCCTGATCATACTGTTGCGAAATTTCCTGAGGTAAAGGATACAAACGCCTATGTGTCGGTATATCCGCTGAAAGCCACAAAGAAATCATCTTTTTATAAGTTTCTTTTCGGTGATCACTACAGAAAAATATACGGAACAAAAGTAGAAGTTCCCGTTGCCAACCTTAACACTTTGTACGGAGGCCTTAAACCTGTTATTTCCGGAGGAGGGAACCAGTCATTGTCATTGCGTTTGGAAAACCCTGAAGGGAAACAATATGTAATGCGTGGGCTTCGTAAAAGCGCGAAGCAGTTCCTGCAATCCGCCATTTTCAAAGATACCTATATCCAGGATCAGCTTGAGGACACCTATGTATTGGATTTTATAGATGATTATTATACGACTTCGCATCCTTATACTGCCTTTATTTTAGGTCAGTTGTCCGATGCCGTTCACCTTTATCATTCCAATCCCAAACTGTATTATGTGCCTAAACAGAACGCATTGGGGAAGTATAATGAAACATATGGAGATGAGCTTTATATGATTGAAGAGCGTCCTCATAAATCCCAGAAAGAAGTGGCGTCGTTTGGAAACGGAGATGATATCATTAGTACCAAGGACTTACTGGTTAACCTTGAGAAAGATGAAAAATATAAAGTTGACGCACAGATGTATTTACGTGCACGTATCTTTGATTTCCTAATAGGCGACTGGGATCGGCATTCCGACCAGTGGCGGTGGGTGGAAAAAAAGCAGGGAAATGAAATATGGTACCAGCCTATTGCAAGAGATCGCGATCAGGCTTTTGCAAAAATAGACGGGAATCTTTTAAGCCTCTTAAACAAATTGAATCCGTTGCGCCACATGCAGACCTATAAGGCAAAATATGCCAATCCGCGTTGGATCACAAAATCCGCATTCCCTCTGGATAAAGTTTTCTTGCAGGGTACAACGCTGGATGGATGGAAACAAACGGCAAAAGAGGTTGTGGAGGGAATTAATGATGAGGTAATTGAGAAAGCTTTTAATAGCCTGCCTAAAGAAATCAGGGGACAATATACAGAGGATATTATTGCGGTTTTGAAAAAACGCAGGGCTGGACTTGTTGATTTTTCGGAAAAATATTATAAGGAACTGTTCAAGTATGCTACGGTTGTGGGAACCAATAAAAAGGATCGTTTCCTCATAGAAACTTCTGCGGAGCGTGTGGTTGTAAACCATTTCAGAAATAAAAAAGCGGGAGATACGCTTATGCATACATATACCTATTTTCCTGAAAATACAAAAGAAGTATGGGTATATGGGCTGGATGATAATGATGAACTTAAGGTTAAGGGAACAAAATCCGCGATCAGGCTGAAATTGATCGGAGGCCGTAATCACGACGTATACGATGTGGAATCACGAACTTCCACCAAAATTTTCGACTACAGGTCAAAACCCAATACAGTAGAACATACGGGTAATACCCGCGTAGTATTAAAAGATCAGTATGCTTTGAACCAGTACGATTACAGGAAAGCACCGCTCAATATTCTTTCGATATTACCAGATGCAGGCTACAACAGGGATAATGGGGTGATACTTGGATTAAATGGTACTTACACGATCAACAGGTTTAACAGGAATCCATATACGCAGAAACATCAGCTGCGTGTAAGGTATAATTTTGCGAATCAGGGATTTTTAGCGGCCTATAAAGGCAGCTTTAAAGATTACTCCAATACGGGATACTGGAATATTGAAGGACTGGCAACTTCTTCCAATTTTACGAGAAACTTCTTTGGCCAGGCAAATTTGGAGCGCTATGATCATGAAAAGTTTGAAGAAAACTATCATCGTGTACGGACTTCGCAGTTCGAATTCAAACCATCCTACGAATGGAAAGGCCGTAATGGAAGTTCCTTTTTATTCGGAGTGACGTACGAGTCCACCAAAATAGAAAATACCCAAAACCGTCTTATCGACGAACAGCTCGTAACGGAACTCAATGACAATTACCTCAGAAACGACTTTGTAGGAGGGCGTTTGAAGTACCAGTTCGAAAATTACGACAACGAACAGGAACCTACAACGGGGCTAGGTTTTATGTTGTTGTTCGGAACCCGCTTTTCTACCGATGACCTGGACAAATCGCATCAGTATCTGAATTCAAAGCTGAATTTTGTAGTTCCTGTATCCAACAATAAAAAACTCACCTGGTCTTCCACCTATGCTATAGAAAAGATTTTTGGTGAAGATTACCATTTTTATCAGGCCGCATCACTGGGATCGAATAATGGCTTAAGAGGTTATCGCCAGCACCGTTTTATTGGAGATACATCGTTCGTGCTGAGTCAGGATATCCGGTATAAGATGAAGCATATTACCAATGGGGTCCTGCCTTTAAGCTATGGTATTTATGTGGGATACGACGCAGGAAGAATCTGGAACAAATACAATCCAAGCCGTGAATGGTACCAAAGCTATGGTGCAGGTTTATGGATAAATGCTTTGGAATCCTTTACAGGTTATGTTGGAGTGTTTGCGGGAAAAGAAGATAAACTCATCAGTTTTGGTATTGGATTTAAATTTTAATTTAAGTCCAGCACGTAAACTTTTCCTCCCTTTGTGCTTGCTTCATTCTCATCTGCGAGATACAATTCACGGTCATTCTTAAACGCAATGGCTTCTTTCTGGGAGTTATGAAATAATTCCAGTAGTTCCATTTTATCCTGGATAAATGAATCATCATTTTCGAAGGGTATGATGAATACTTTATCATGCGTTGACAACGCAATTTTGTTGCCTTTCGGATTTAGGGATGCACCTGTTACTGCACAGCTTTTATAGCGTCCGCAAGTCTTCAGGGTTGCAATCTTTTCTGCTTTGAAGCTGCCTTGCTTGTTCGGAACTTTATAAACATAAAAAGTACCGTCAAAACCCTTTGCCCTGTTTTTGGTAAACAGATAAAAAACATCTTTAGTAGCGATGAAGGCTTCACAGTCATACAGGAGTTCCTTCTTTTTAGGAGGAAATGCCTTCTGGTCTTCATAATAAAAGGAGGTTTCCTGAATAGTGTTAAGGCTGTTGATGTCTAAAGAAGGGGTATTAAATTTAAGTATTTTGAGATCTTCACGGTCGTTTTTATTGTTTCCGAAATCACCGACGTAAATATTCCCTGCGGTATCCTGGGATAAATCTTCCCAGTCTGTATTAAACTGATGGTTTATCGTAACGGTTTTTTCAAATTTGCCTTCGGTTGAATATACATAAAGTTCGGAAGGATTTCCTTTATCCTGCAACATCCAGAGTTTTCCGGTAGCATGATGGTAAATCATTCCGGATACTTCTTTGTGTGCAGGGGCCAGTTCAAAAACCTCTCTGAAGTTGATTTGCTGCGATTTTGAACTGCAGGCGCAAAGCAGAGCAGCTCCAAGGCATATAAGATAGTTCTTCATCATAAAAATTTTAGTAAAAATACGAAAAAGATGCAAAAGGCTTATTATAAGTCCGGAGCGTTTAAGTGTAAATAAGAGGATACGAAATTCCGGGTGTAGGAATGCCGGCTTGTTCACCCTGCCGGTTTACATCGTTAAAAATTTAAAAGTTGAACGAAATAAATAGTAATTTTGAAAAAAAAGAATATGCGAAATCTTCTGCTAATCCTGTTGCTGTATCCAGGATTAATGTTTTCCCAGCACTCACAAAAGGAAGTTGCCGCTTTTCAGAATGAACTAAACGAGTTTTACCTGAACCCTGATACAAGTCCTCTTAAAAAAGACGAACTGGAAGTATTTCAGGGCATTCACTTTTTTCCGTTTGATGAAAACTATATCGTGAGTGCGCAAATTGAGTACTTAAAAAAACAGCCCGTTTTCAAAATGGCTTCCTCCGGAAAAATACAGCAGGAGTACAAAAGATATGCAATTCTCTATTTCGATTTGTTCAATGAAAAGTATAAGCTGGAAGTATATCAGAACATTCGGTTAAGCAAGGAAAAAGAGTATGAAAATTCGTACTTTCTTCCTTTCCTTGATGAGACCAATGGTAAAACGACAGCAGACCAGGGAAGGTATATTGATATTAAGATTCCTAAAAAGGCCAAGGAGGTACTTTTGAACTTTAACCTTGCGTATCATCCTTATTGCGCCTATACGCATGGATATTCATGCCCGATTACCCCTTTTGTGAATTTAATTGCGCGCCCGGTTGAGGCGGGAGTAAAATATTAAGTTATGTATTACAACATCCATACACATCATTTTTCGCATAATGCCGAAGTTGTAGAACTGGTAAACCAATATCCGCGGCAAGCGGATACATCTGTTCCGGATTTTACGGTTGGAATCCATCCGTGGTATATAGAAGAAGAGCATACGGCGGAAGATCTGATGCTTATGGAACAGTTTATTTCACTGCAGAATTGCAGGGCAGTAGGAGAATGCGGGCTGGATAAACGCATTGAAACCTCCATGCAGGTTCAGGAAAAAGCACTTGTGCCGCAATTGTTGCTTGCAGAAAAATATAAAAAACCTGTAATTTTGCATTGTGTTGCCGCCTATCAGGAAATCATTGAATTGCAAAAGCAGCTTCAGCTTACGGTTCCGATGATCGTCCATGGATTTTCAAAAAATGCTCAGGTCGCCGAAAGCTTATGGAAAAATGGATTCTACCTTTCATTCGGTAAGTATCTTTTGCTGAACCCGCAATTGGGAGAGGTATTGAAAACAGTTCCTCTGCAACAGCTTTTTCTGGAAACTGACACGATGGAGCAGTCTATTTTTGAAGTTTACGGAAAGGCAGAGAGTATATTGAACAGGAATCTGGAGCACGTGATAGAAGAGAATTATAATAAAGTTTTTAACCCGTAGTTCTAAACTGATTTTTCGATCAGGGAACAGAACTGCATAATATTTAATTAAATGGCTGTTTGGCAGGAAAGAGCAGAATTATTGTTTAAAGAAGAAGGAATACAAGCCTTAAAAAAGGCAAATGTTTTAATTGTGGGACTTGGAGGAGTAGGGTCGTTCGCGGCGGAATTCATCGTAAGGGCCGGTGTGGGAAACGTAACGATTGTAGATGGTGATGTGGTAGATATAACCAATATTAATCGTCAGCTTCCTGCTCTTCATTCTACGGTAGGTGAATCGAAAGCAGATATTGTCGGGGACCGGCTGATGGATATCAATCCTGATCTGAATCTTACAAGGATCAAGGAATTTCTTTCCCCGGAAAGGGCTTATGAAATTGTGACGAACGATTTTGATTATGTTTTGGACTGCATTGACAGCATTACACCGAAGTTAAACCTTATTGTTGCAGCAAAAAAGAAAGGGGTGAAGGTGATTTCCAATATGGGAGCAGGCGGTAAGATGATTGCTTCTAAGGTGGTCGTTAAAGACATCAGTAAAACTGATGTATGCCCTCTGGCCAAAGTGGTACGTAAACGCTTAAGGAAACTTGGGGTTAAAAGTGGAGTTAAGGCTGTTTTTTCACTGGAAAAACCGGATGAAAGCAGTTTAAAAATGACAGATGGAACCAATTTTAAAAAATCGTTCTTCGGAACCAACAGCTGGATGCCGGGACTGTTCGGACTTCACAGTGCTGAAACGGTCATCAGATACCTTCTTGAAAATAAGAAATAAAAAAAGAGCTGCCTTAAAGCAGCTCTTTTTTTATTTTAAGAAAATTAGTTTCCAAGGCGCACCTGTACGCCTAAACCTACATTTAAATAACTGGCCGATCCCTGTTTAATGTTTAATCCGTTAAAACCATAGTCCTGGCTGAATTGGTTTACAAAAGTTCCGTCTATGAAAACGGCTATCCTGTGTGTAAAGTTGTATTTGGGCATGATCCCGATCTGTGCGACACCAACCATATCGTTACCCGATCTGCTTTCACTTTTTCCTGAAGCTAATCCCAGTCCGGCATGTGCTGTAATATCAAAATCCTGGGAGGCTCCATTTACTGCAGTGAGGATGTTGTAGGTAGCTTCCAGCATAAGCCTGCTGTATCGCACACCTGAATCATCCAGATCCTTATGTGTGAATTTAGAGCTGGCAAAAGTTCCGCGAACACCCCAGATATCGTCAATATGGTAATTAATTCCCAACTGGAAAAAATTAAAACCGCTGTAATCCCCTGTGTTTAATCCTTCTTTAGGGCTTAAGGCTGTATTCATTCCATATTGGCCTTCCAGACTTAGGTTGTCCCATAATGCTTTGTTTTGTGCGTTCATGCCTTGAAAAGATAAGGCCAATCCACAGATTAAAAGGGTGTTTCTTAATTTCTTTTTCATTTTTTACTTTTATTGATTTCTATTTATAACGCCTTGGTCCAGAGGTTTAGTATAAAATTCCTATTGTTTTGACCATAAAAATTTTTATTGGAAGCACTGAAGAACGAACTTAAAAAGAATCCTGCACAATAACAAACAGGATTATGTATTTTTGTGCAAAAAATGAAAAGAAAAGGAATTATTTGGGTGCTTCTGTCGGTTGGGATAACAATAAATGCCCAGACTCCGTCGAACAATCTGGAAGGATACTTTAAAAATAATAAGAAGGATGCCCTCTATACAAGTATACATCTTGACGGGAAAGGGCATGCACTTATTAATGAAGGTTTTCAGGCTGAATATGTGCAGAACGGTGAGAAACTTTATGTGTTTCCAGATAAAAGTGTATTTGTCTTTAAAGTGGAAGACGGAAAGCTTAAGGGGGAAAGCAACTGGGTGGAAAAAGCTGTATTTAGGAAAAATGAAGTGCCTTTTTCTGAAGAACCTTTCGCGTTTCCTGCCTATACTGTTGACCCGGTTCTGTTGTTCGATTTCTATAAACTGAACTATAAGGAGGGCACAGATGAAGGGAGTTTCTATATGTTTGAAGCCGAAGATGATTATTTAAAAAAGACTATGGCTTTATGTGATAAAGGACTCACTTCTGCTTGCGGAGCCTACTTTGGACTGCTGTATTTACAATCAGCAGGTGGTTTGAATGCTCTGCTTGATGAGAATGCCTTGAAAGGTTTCAGTAAGAACCCCCAAATGGAAGAAGTTGCGAACAGGATGATCACAATGGGGGATGTAAGGGGGTATGGCCTTCTGGGATCTTACCTATACGCAATCGGGGAGGAAGAGGAAGCGCATGAAATATATAAGCAAGGTATGGAGAAGGGAGATCAGAACTGTGCAGCCGTCCTTTTTCAGCTGGAGCTGGAAAAAATGGGCAGTGAAGCCGAAACGGATCCTGACTCTTCAGAGAAGAAGGGATCATTATAAAGAAAATCAGCCATATGGCTGATTTTCTTTATATCAAAACTGATCTTCATGAAATGTCAGCAGGGGAATCCTTTTATGATAAGATAGTTTCTGCGCAATGCTGCTGTTAAACAGGTACTGGAAAAACGATTTTTTCCTTGTAATGCAGCTGATAATATCCAGTGAATGTTCTTCCACGAAGCTGAAAATGGTTTCGACTACGTTATCGGACTTTTTATCAATAAAAAATACAGGATCCTTTTTAAATTCGGCTTTCCATTGTGAAATTTCTTCTTCAGATTTTGTTTCGTGACCTGTGTGCACATGCATGCAGTAAATATCAGCATTGTTGAATTTCGTATACGGAATCATTTTGCGTAATACAGCAGCATCCTTTTCATCATATAGGGTTGCAAATCCCACCGCATCAATACCTTCAAATTTACACAGGTGGGGAACACTTAATACAGGAAGCGTAATGCTTTTTATTACAGCAGCCGTTTTGGAACCGAGGATCTTATTTTCAAATCCTGAATTCCCTGTAGTTCCCATAATGATTAAATGAATAGGCTCTCTGGCCGTTATTTCCTGAATGTTCTGTACGAGCTCTCCTTCTTCCAGGATAAATTTTACCGATACCTGGGTGAGGTCGTTTTCAATTGCTATGGTACGGAGTTCCTGTACCTTTTGTTCAAAAATATCGAAAGCCCCGAAAGTGTTGCCGGAAGCAGCTTCTTCGGTTAATTGCGCTGATAAGTGTCCTGAAACGATATTAGGCGCGTAGCTGTGCATGACCAAAAGCTCGCCTTCGTAATTTTTACACATCTGCAATGCATATAGAAAAGCATTATTTGCTGTGCTTGAATAGTCAGTAGGGAAAAGTATTTTTATCATGGTGTTTTTATTTATAAAGTTACCTAATTAAATCGTTGTTTTCTTTTTTTTACAAAAAAATCGACCTTATTAAAAGGTCGATTTTTGTTATTTCAAAGGATTATAAGGTTCCGGAATCCAGTTGTTTCCAAGCAGGTTCATAAAGGAATAATGAACAGCATCGTTGGAATCGAATTCTCCGTTCTTGTTAATGTCCTCTATAGATCTGAAATAAAGCTTTCCGTCTATGACTTCCCAGTCGAGCAATTCATGCAGGTCAGGTGTAAGTTTGGTGAATCTGCTTCCATCAATATTCGATATATAAAGTGTTTTAATATCGTTGTCGTCGTATCTTCCATCCTTGTTCGTATCTACATCAACCAAAGCATAAACAAGCAGCTGCTTGTTGGTTTTTAATGCCAGTTCATCAAGATATGTTATGGATAGTATCTCCATCCTGTTTGTTGTAAGCGGATTCAGATTGAGCGAATCCTTATGCTGGAACATGACATTGGATATAAACCCCGTAATTTCCGGAGTAGCATAATTGGAAATGGCGTAGCTTACCTGGCTGTTTGTTTTGGAACTCCCGTATTTGGAAGAACCTGTATTGTATACACGTACATTGCCTATAGGATGTAAAAGATAATTTGTGCCTTTGAATTTAACGGGTAAGTCGGCAATCTTAATTTCTGTAGAATCTATTTTCTGATATTTAACTTCGGAAGTATTTTTTTCATTTTCATAAATAACCTTTGGAGTTTCTGCTTCCTTATTACAGGAAACAAATACCGCTAAAAACAATCCTGCTGTTGCTATGTACGATTTCATATGTTCTAAATCTTATTTCAAATATAATGATTTTCAGTTTTACCAGCGCATATTTAATTTTAAATTAAACGTACGCATGGTCATCCTGTTGGGAATGGCGTACATTACCTTGTCGTATACGTTACGCACCCAGGTATTGGTAATGGCGTTTTCGTTGTTGAAAAGGTTGTAGATTTCAAAACCCAGTGCTACTTCTTCAAAGGGTCTGAGCCATTTTTTATCGGATGAAAAATTCTGGTCTTTGAAAATGTAGGAAAAACCGGCATCGGTACGCATATAATTTTTTAAGCGCATCTGATAATCATATGGATCAAGATAGGAAGGCGAGCCTCCTGGTAACCCGGTATTGTAAACCTGATTCAGATAGAGTTTTAAATTGGGTATCGCAGGCATATAATCCTGGAACATAAGCCCTAGTTTCAGGCGCTGGTCTGTTGGTCTGGCTATAAATCCCCTGTCGTTGTAATTCTCCTCTGTTTTGAGGTATCCGATGGAAAACCATGATTCAATACCCGGGACTACCTCACCGTTCAGGCGAAGGTCGGCACCGTAAACATAAGCTTCCGCATTGTTGTCTGCCCTGTAGCGTATACGTACATTTTCAAGTGTGTAGGTATTCACATTGGACAGATTTTTATAATAAAGTTCGGTAAAAAGCTTAAAAGGGGTATTCTTGATCCTGAAGCTGTAATCGTTCGATAACACCACATGGATTGACTGTTGCGCCTTTACATCAGGGTTGATGCTGCCATCCATGGCACGCAGTTCCCGGAAGCTTGGTGGCTGGTGGTACAGACCACCTGATAAACGGAACACCATATCGGCATCCCAGTTGGGTTTTATGGCGAACTGACCTCTTGGACTCAGCGTAATCTGGCCCTGTGGTACCGGGTATCCTTCCGCATTTACGTTCCAGTAATGAGCTCTTGCTCCCAGGTTGATGAAAATTTCATGTTCGCCTAAGGATGCGCGCTTGCTCCATTGTGCAAAACCATTCAACCTGTTGATTTTGACAAAATTCGTGCTTCTTACATTCTGATAGGGAAGTAAGGCCCCTTCATAAGGTTCATAAGGTTGTGTGTTAGGAGTAGCAAAATAGGGATGAGCCAGAGAGAAACCTGCTGAATCCACAACTTCCCATTCTACCAGCCGGTCGCGGATATCTTCACTTACATAACGGATTCCCCATTCAATTTCATTGGTGTCGAGTTTATGCTGCCCTTTTATTTCGGCACTGGCAATCAGGGCATCGTAATTATTCCGTCCGTGGTTCAGCTGGGATCCCAAACCGACGGTATATTCCACCTGTCCTGCATTTCCGCCTAAATCACTGTTTACATTTCCCATGGCATATTCTCCAAGGATGTCGTAATATTCTTCTTCACGGGTGTGGTATACGGAAGCAATAAGCTTGTAGCTGTTGTCTAAATTCGGTTTGAAGACTCCTTTGAACGCTCCGAATAAGGTCTGATACTGGTCAGTTTCCTTACCGTCATAATAAACGAACATTTCTTTAACATCGCCGATAGTTCCGAATTTAGTGCGTTTTACTTCGGGAATGTATTCGTATACATTTTTAGAGGCGTTAAGTAAAAGGCTCCATTCCCATTTTGAAGATGGAGTAAAGGTTATAAGCGACTGCGCATCAAGGTAGCGTGGTTTATAATCCACTTCAACGTCCTGCGATTTTACGAGCAGCGCATTGTTGCGGTACCTGAATCCGGTGATAGCGGTCCATTTCTGGTCCTTTGAAGCCAGATCAACCGTAATGCCGCCTCCTAAAATACTGGCATCAACCTGCCCGCCGAACTTATGAGGTTTGCGATAGGTGATGTCGAGCACGGAAGACATCTTATCTCCATACTTGGCCTGATATCCACCCGACGAGAAATCGACCTTGTCTGTCATTGAAGTATTGGTAAAGCTAAGTCCCTCCTGTTGTCCCGAGCGGATGAGAAAGGGCCTGTAAACTTCGATTTCATTCACATATACAAGATTTTCATCATAATTACCACCACGAACTGCGTACTGTGTTGACAACTCGTTGTTGGAATATACGCCCGGAAGGGTCTTTAAGATATTTTCAACACCTGCATTGGCTCCGGGAATTTTCCTGATGACATCCGGAGAGATGATGGTGGTACCCTCAAAACGTTTTTTCAGATCTTTGTCAATGACAAGCTCTTTTAATTGCTCGGAAGTTTCGGTTAAGCGTATATTAAGTTCAAAAGACTGGTTTTCCTTAAGTGTTTCGTAATACGTAACACTTTGATAGTTTTCGGACCGGAATTGTATCGCAATCTGTTCCCCCGGGGTTACTTCCAGAAAATAAAAACCGTTGGCATTGGTATATACCTGTTTATTCTGAGCATTGATCGAAACGTTTTCAACAGGAAGATCCCGCTCGTTCAGAACGATTCCTTTTATCTGAGCCGTTTGTGCGCTGACCATGCCTGTTACGGATGAAAGTAAAAAAATAAATAGGGTTTTCTTCAAAATTTTCTTTTTAATTAACAACAATGGTTTGTTCAAATGTACTATTATTTCCGACACGGTCCTCAACTTCTAAACGTAAAGTATTGGTCCCTGTTGTATATTTCCTATCATTTAGATTATGGATTAGTTTTTTGGTTTTGTAATCATAATCGAAGAGCACCCATTCCCCATTGAGATAGCCTTTGAAGCTGCTGATCCCGGATAAGATGTCCTCAATTTCAAAAACAAGTACATCATCACCTTTTAAAGGACTGCTGTTGCTTAAGAACCTAATAACAGGAGGTTCCAGATCCTGAACCAGTTCATAAGTTCCAAGCTCCTTGGTACGGATTCTGAAATCGTTTTCTTTTTTCCAGGTTTCAAAATATTTGATCTTTTTCTTTCCCGTCAGTCCAATGAACGTTTTATCTTTATTCGGATAATCATCAGGGACCCTGATACGGACGCTGATGTTTTTCTGTACCGGATATTCATCCTTATGCAGTATGATGCCGTTTTCTTTAAACTGCAGGTTTAAGTAAGCATCTTCAAAAAAGGTACGGGCATCCCATTCAACAGAAACATTTTCATGTTCAAAAGCATAATCTTTGAGATAATCGATGAATTTTCCCGCCGGCTTCTTTTTCTCTTTAGAAGGATAGTCTTCATAAAGGATGGGAATTTCTATCGTTTGTTTATTATTGTGGGCGTCGTATACTTCAATTTTGTAATTAAAATCTCCTTCGTGATCCAATAATATCTTTCCTCCGTTTTTCTTGGTTTTGATGAGGCTCAGGGGAAGGTCGTGAACAAGAAAGAGTTTCTGAATCCTGTTGCCGCTTAACTGATAGTATTTATAGTCTATGTACTGGTTCAGGTATTTAGATTCCTCAAATGCGAATTCATCAAATACAACTTCAAAGTTTTTGGTACCGTTTACATAGGTCACAATCCGGTATATACCGTTTTTGCCCCTGCTTGCATCCTGGGTATCGTGCGTATTGATACCGAAACCGATTGTTCCTTTGGCATGTAAAACCTCGCTTTTATAGGTATTTCCCGATTTATGGAGGGCTATTTCAAAGAAGGAGTCCGCTCCGTCAACCGTGGTTACATCTGTCAAAGGATATACAAATACCCCGTTTATAACCGGGTGTTCGGTATCTGTAATCGCATCTTTTAAAGAAAGTACAATGGGGTTCAGTATATGCTCGCTTTTGGTATTCCGGATTTCATAGTGCAGATGGGGGCCACCTGAACCGCCCGTATTTCCGATGTATCCGATTACATCACCTTTTTTAACAGGAAGCTCCTCGTATGTGGGAAACAATTCAATCTCAAACTGTTGTTGTTCATAATGCTTTTTATTTACATATTCCGATATGGGCGGCGCATAAGCACTTAAATGACCGTATACTGTGGTATACCCGTTTCTGTGCTTTATGTACAGGGCTTTTCCGTATCCGAAGCTGCTTACCTTGATTCTGTTAACCATGCCGTCTGCAGGAGCATAAACGGGATCCCCGATTTTGTAGTTGGCGCTGAGATCGGTACCGGCATGGAAATGATTGGGGCGTAACTCTCCGAAACTTCCCGCAACGAGCAAAGGAATCCGTACCGGAACATCAAAATCAGCAATGGGGAATGGTTGTGCAGAACACGAAAGCGAAATGAATAAGAAAAAGAAATTCCGTAGCACCATATGTAAAAAATTAAATAAGAATAAGATAAGTAAAAAAATAATAAGTTAAAATAAATTAAAACAATTAAAGAACGTTTTATTCATATTTTTTTTTTATTTTCGGTTAAAGAATAGTAAATTTGTATAAACAATAAGGAATGTTGTATAATGGAAAAACTAAGTGAAATCACTGTATCGATTGAAACGAAGTTCGGAAAGCTTATACAGCATCTGGAAAAGGTTGTAAAAGAAAACGACCAGTTAAAGGAACAGCTTTTACAACAGCAGACACAGCACGATGCGTTGCAAGAAAAGCATATTGAACTGAAGAAGCAATATGAAAACCTTAAAATTGCAAATGCATTGTTGGGCAGTGAAGATTTTAAAAAGGAAACAAAACTAAAGATAAATTCATTAGTTCGCGAAATAGATCATTGCATATCACAGTTAACGAAGATAAACGATTAGATGATATGGAAGATAAACTGAAAATAAAGGTTTCTATTGCAGACAGGGTTTACCCGCTTACGGTTCATCCTGAACAGGAAGAAGGGGTAAGGGCCGCTGTTAAGAAGATTGAAGCCATGACAGTACAGCTTGAAGAAAGTTTTGCCATGCGTGACAAACAGGATGTTTTGGCATTCTGTGCATTACAGTTTGCTTCTCAGGTTGAACAGAACAGGATACAAAACGAAGAAGGTTTGGATGATTCTAAAGAAAAATTAATGGAATTTAATGATAGTTTGGATAAAATTTTATTAAAATATCATATAAAATAACAACCTGTTTAACAGGTTGCTATAGTACTGCTCACATTAGCCACTGTTTGATAAACTCAACACTAACAGATTAAAATGGGCGAAACTTTACCACTAAAGCATGCCATCCTGAATGGATCCTTGAACGGTAAGATAGCTCAAAACTTGTTTTCCAGAGTTTATGCAACTCTTCTAATGTGGGCTTTTTTTATTAACTATTTACACACTAATGGAGACAGCAATAATTATTATTTGTATTATAGGGGGAGCTGGATTGGGATTTGCAGTCGCAAAATACCTTGAAAGAAATAACGCTTCTTCTATATTGAAAAATGCTAAAAATGAGGCCAAGGGGATTCTCAAGGACGCAAGAGCCGAAGGGGAAACAATTAAAAAGGATAAGATTCTTCAAGCTAAAGAAAAGTTTATTGAATTAAAAGCAGAGCATGAGCAGCTCATCTTGTCAAGAGACAAAAAAATGGCTGAGGCTGAAAAAAGAACCCGCGATAAAGAATCTCAGGTTTCAAATGAACTCAACAGAGCAAAAAAAGCAGCTGAAGAAAGTGAAAAGGCTATTAAAGATTATAATGCCAAGCTTGAGATTTTAGAGAAGAAACAGGAAGAAACAGATAAGTTGCATCGGGTTCAGGTTGAAAAGCTGGAACAGATAGCCGGTCTTACAGCTGATGAAGCCAGGTTACAGCTTGTGGAAAGCCTTAAGGCAGAAGCGAAAACACAAGCCATGGCTTATATTCAGGATACGGTTGAAGAAGCTAAGATGACGGCGCAGCAAGAAGCCCGAAAAATTATAATCAATACCATTCAGCGCGTAGGAACAGAAGAAGCTATAGAAAACTGCGTATCGGTTTTCAATATCGAATCAGACGACGTTAAAGGAAGGATTATTGGTAGAGAAGGACGTAATATCCGTGCTCTGGAAGCTGCAACAGGAGTTGAGATCATTGTAGATGATACACCGGAAGCAATCATTCTTTCCTGCTTTGACCCTGTAAGAAGGGAGATTGCACGTTTATCTCTGCACCGTTTGGTAACGGATGGACGTATACACCCCGCAAGAATTGAGGAAGTAGTTGCTAAAACAGCAAAACAAATCGATGAAGAGATTGTGGAAACAGGGAAACGCACTGTTATTGATCTGGGAATTCACGGATTGCATCCTGAACTTATAAAGATGGTAGGACGTATGAAGTACCGTTCTTCTTATGGTCAGAATTTGCTGCATCACTCCCGCGAGGTTGCCAAGCTTTGTGGCTTGATGGCTGCGGAGCTGGGATTAAATGTAAAGCTTGCCAAAAGAGCTGGTCTGTTGCATGATATCGGAAAGGTTCCGGAAACGGAAAGCGATCTTCCTCACGCATTGTTGGGAATGCAGCTCGCTGAAAAACATGGTGAAAAGCCGGAGGTTTGCAATGCCATAGGAGCCCACCATGATGAAATCGAAATGACTTCATTAATATCTCCTATCATTCAGGTTTGTGATGCCATATCAGGAGCACGTCCTGGAGCTAGAAGACAGGTACTGGATTCTTACATTCAGCGCTTAAAAGACCTTGAAGAGATTGCTTATGGTTTTGGAGGAATAAAGAATGCTTATGCAATCCAGGCAGGTAGGGAATTAAGGGTAATTGTAGATTGTGAAAAGGTTTCAGATGAACTTGCAGCGAACCTGTCATTTCAGATCTCACAGAAGATTCAGACCGAGATGACTTATCCCGGACAGGTGAAAGTAACGGTTATCCGTGAAACGAGAGCAGTTAACATTGCAAAATAAAGATCTTTATTATAAAAAAATCCGGCTTAGGCCGGATTTTTTTATGAGGTTCAGGAAACGTGATAAAAAAACAGGCAATATTGCCTGTTTTTTTATTTGATTTCAGCTTTTTTCAATTCTAACTGTTGTTTGTTTACTTTTAATTTAAGTTCGGCAACCTTGGTTTCCATTTTTACCAGTTTCGCTTCCTCTTTAAGTTTTTTCTCGAAACCCAGCTGGCTTTTTAGCTTTTTACGTTCAAAGGCATTAGATGCATCATCCAGCTTAAGTTGCGCTTTACGCAACTGGTTCTCTGCTTTCTGCAGTTTTGCACGGGCATCTGAGATCGCCTGAGTTCTTTTCGCTTCAAGCTTATCGGCCTTCATTTTGTCCTTTTGTTCTTTTTCTAATGCTTTTTGTTCCTTTTTTGCAGCTTTAGCTTCAGCTTCGGCTTTCTTTTTTATTGCCTTTGCTGTTTTTTCTTCTTCCTTCTGTTTAGCTCTTTCTGCTTTTAATACATCCTCTTCGTAGTTGTTTTTATCTTTATGGGAAAGAGAGGCTTCCTGTATAAAAACGTCCTTTTTATCGGTGTTTTCAGATGTTGAACTTACTTTTACACCTTCCTGGGCCTGAGCCGAAATAGTAATCCCAAGGAGAATTCCAAGGAACAGGGTAATCTTTTTCATTGATTGTTATTATATGTTGTTTGTGAATAAATCAAATTTTGTGCCATGAAGCTGTATATTACCATTCATTGACCTTATTAGCGTCGAGTTTCAGAAAGATAAAGAGAAGCAATGTAAAGGCTATTAAGCTGGATCCCCCGTATGAGAAAAAGGGCAGGGGAACCCCGATGGTGGGGAATATCCCTATCAGCATGGAAACGTTTACAAAAAAGTGCATAAACAGTATGGCCGCCACACAGTAACCGTATATACGGGCAAAATGGTTCTTTTGCTTTTCAGCCAGAAAAACCAGCCGAAGTACCAAGGTTACAAAGCATCCCACAACAACCATGGCGCCGGCAAATCCCCATTCTTCTCCTACAGTAGTGAAAATGTAGTCGGTATGTTGTTCGGGAACGAAACCACCTTTTGTCTGGGTACCCTCAAGGAATCCTTTTCCGATCCATCCTCCTGAACCGATGGCAATCATGGCCTGATTAAGGTTGTAACCTTCTTTCTTCATGTCTACTTCATCACCTCCTAACAATACGTTGATGCGGTCTTTCTGATGCGGTTCCAGTACATTGTCGAAAACGTAATCAACAGAAAATACAAAGGTACTCATAGCAAGAGCAAGAACAGCATATATTATGGGGTTTCTGCGTATGCTTTTATTGTAGAAGAAATGCAGGATGCATCCGAGTAAAATAAGGATCAGCAATATGACGGGCTGTATGATCAAAGCGAGTATAAAGAGAACGATGGCAAGGAATCCGGTCCACAGATACCACGCAGGAAAGCCTTCCCGGTAAAGTACAAGAAACAGGATCATGAAAATCATGGCAGAACCGGCATCGGGTTGCAGCATGATGAAGGCCACAGGCAGGAAGATGATACCCATTGCAATAGCCTGTTCTTTAAGAGTCTCGAAATTTGAAGGATTTTCACTTAAATATTTTGAAAGCAGAAGGGCAGTTCCTATTTTGGCAAATTCAGATGGTTGCATACTGATGCCTCCGAACTGGTACCAATTGGTCTGTCCCTTGATTGTTTTTCCGAAGACAAATAGCCCCATTAGCAGTATGATGCCCCCTATGTAATAGATGATGGCGTATTTCTCGTAAATTTTAGCATCAAGAGATAAAATAACGATAATGACGGGAATAGAAAGGCCTATAAACAGTATCTGTTTTCCGTAAATCTGATTCAGATCGAAAATGGAGGTGGCCTCAAGCGGCAATGAGGCAGAATAGATGTTCATCCAGCCGAAAACAACCAGTACGGTGTACAAAAATATGCTTAACCAATCTACATTGGCAATCACGCTCTGGTTCTCTAGGTGTTTAGTTTTTACCACTTTGTTGCGCTTTTAGTTTTTGTTGACGTTCTTTTTCCAATCGTTTTAATTTGTCTCTTTCGGCTTTTTGTTTATCTGCAATGTCTTTCAAAACATAATTGGCAGAAAGGTCTCCTTCAAGCATCCGCTTCTCCAGATCGGTACGGGTAATCTGCTTTTTCAGGTACTTTTCGATCATAAGAGAGGCAATCGGACCTGCCCAGCTGGCACCCCAGCTTCCGTTTTCAATGAATACGGCGACCACAATCTTAGGATTCTCTTTCGGAGCAAAAGCAAGAAATACTGAATGGTCCTGAAGCTTTATTTTTTCACCGTCTACTACGGCAAAATTTTCAACGGTTCCCGTTTTTCCACAAATTTCGATATCCGGTATCTGCAGCCTGCTTGCTGTTCCCGTTCTGTATACTTCTGCTAAACCTTCAATGACAGGACCGAAGTGCTGCTTGTCGATGGTGGTTTGTTTACGTTGTACAAAAGATTTGTCGATCTGTTTGTTTTCGATCTTTTTTATGATGTGCGGAGTGAAGTAATATCCCTGATTTGCGACTGCGCACATAACGTTCGCAAGTTGTATCGGAGTTACTTCTATTTCCCCTTGTCCGATGGCGTTCGAAATAATGGTGGTACTTCTCCATCCTCCCTGGGGATACATGACCGTATTGTAAAATTTTGAATTCGGAACACGTCCTTTCTGACCTGAAGGAAGGTCGTATCCCATATACTGATCAAGACCAAAGCTTCTTAAATGGTTGTACCATGCGTCCACACCCTGTGAAGGAGTAGGGTACTTATTGATGATCTTCATAAAGGTTTGCGCAAAGTACGTATTGCAGGAATGTGCAATGGCAGGATGCAGGTTCCACGAACCGGCGTCGTGGCATTTCATAAAGGCCCCTCTTGCGTAAGAAAATCCATGAGAGCATGAAAAGCGCGTTTGGGTATCAATGACTTCTTCCTGAAGTCCTATAAGTCCGGTTAAGATCTTAAAAGGGGATCCGGGCGGAAACTGTCCCTGTAATACCTTGTCAAAAAAGGGTTTTCCGGGTATGCTGTCGATTTTTACGTAATTTTTGGAACGGTCCCTCCCAACCAGAAGGTCCGGATCATATGAAGGAGCTGTAACCAAAGCAAGTATTTCGCCTGTTTTAGGCTCTATGGCTACAATTCCCCCGCGTTTGCGTATCATGAGTTCTTCGCCGTATTTCTGTAATTCACTGTCAATAGTGATGGTAACATCGTTTCCTTTTACAGCGACGGTATCGTATATCCCTTCTTTAAATGGACCGATTTCCTTGTTGAATTTGTCTTTCTGAATATAATGAACGCCGCGTACACCTCTTAAGTCTTCTTCATAGGCCTGTTCCACACCGCGCATACCGATAAGCTCGCCCGATTTATAATATTTTTTTTTCTCAAGTTCCATTTCATTGATCTGGCGGATATAACCAAACACATTGGCACCATAGGCTACCTGATAATCGCGAAGGTTACGTTTCTGGATGTAGAAGCCTTTGAAATGACGTATTTTTTCCTGGAATGCGGCAAACTCGGTTTTTGTGAGCTGTGGAAGAAAAACAGAAGGGAGACGAGGAGAATAAACCTTTGCCTTTGCTATTTTTTCCAGAAAGTACTCCCTGGTAATTTCAAGGGTATTGCAAAGTTCCAACGTGTCAATATTCTTAACTTCACGCGGGATAACCATGATGTCGTAACTGGGCTGGTTCGCCACGAGCAGATTTCCGCTGCGGTCATAGATATACCCGCGTTCCGGATATTCGTAAACAATTTTTAATGCGTTGTTATCCGATTTCTTAAGAAAGGAATCATCTACAATCTGGATATAGAAAAGTCTTGCAACAATGACGAGTGCTGCCAGAATGACAATAATGGGAAAAAGCAGCTTTCTCATTTTTTAGGCGATTTGATTAACCCAATGATTAAAAATATCAGCAATATGGTAAATAATGATGATGTTATAATCCGGAGCACAATTTCCAGAATGAAATCAAGATTGAAAACTTCAAGGGAGATGAGGATCGTATGATGTATAAGTACACTTGTTACCACATAAATGACGAGTTCGGATGAAAACTTATCGGTAATGCGCATCATATGGTATTCGTAACTGTATCCAAACGACATTTTAAGCAGAGATTCCCTGAAAAAAGCCAGCGTAATGCATGCAGTAGTATGTACTCCGCCCGAATTGCTGAAAATATCGAGAATGAGTCCCAGTAAAAAACTGAACAGAAGCGAAAGGTGCCGGTTGGTGTTCAGTGGATACAGCAGGATAAATAAGATGTACGGATAGGGGGTTACGAACCCAAAAAAATGGATGTTGTTGAAGATTGTTACCTGAAAGAACACAAGAATAACAAAACGGAATGTATTTAAAATGGTTGTATTATTCATTGTTCACGGTTTCTTCTTCAAGTTGGTTGATCTCTTTGATGTTCACATTTTCGATTAGGTATACCGAACTGATGTTGGTCATGTCGTTGAACAGCCGCACATTTATGGTATAAAAATTCGAATTTTTAGAGGTATAGACTTTGTCGACGAGCCCAATAGGGATATTCTCCGGAAATATGGTCGATATTCCTCCCGTTACGATAGAATCGCCCTTATGCAACGCGGCCAGTTTGGGAATGTCAATAAGTTGTACATACCCCGTGTTCTTGCCGTCCCAGGTGATCGTTCCGAAATGGTTTGTATTGCTTATCTTGGCGCTGATTTTGGTCTGCGTATTTAAAATACTCTGTATTGTAGCATAGTTTTTAGAGACATTTTCAACGATGCCGATAACCCCTTTGGAATTGATGACCCCCATATCTTTTTTGATACGGTTAATGCTGCCTCCCTTAATGGTGAGATAGTTTTCTTTCCGGTAGCAGGAATTCTTAATGATTTTCGAAGGAAACAGTTTGTAGTCCTGTGCGATTCGGATTTCCGGGTTCAATGCAAAAGAATCGCCTACGATCAGTTCGCTGTTGTAGAGGATCTGTTTAAGCTTTGCATTTTCTTCTGCCAAACGATCATTTTCATCCTTTAGATGCAGATATTCCGTAATGCTATTGGTTTTTTCATAAATAGTCCCCGAAACAACATTGGCACTGTGTAACATCCGGCTGTGATGATACGAGTGTGTTTGTACAGTTAAATACAATGAAACTACTAAAAGCAGCAAAAACAGTAGCTTAGTACTGTTTTTAGATATAAAATATATGATTTGCTGCATATGATCTTTTAGATTATTTTATAAGAATACTCTTGAATTTCTCTATGTTTTTAATAACAATTCCCGTTCCCCTTACTACGGCTCTTAAAGGATCCTCGGCAATATATACCGGAAGGTCTGTTTTTTGAGAAATACGTTTGTCCAATCCTCTTAACATTGATCCTCCTCCTGCAAGATAGATACCGGTATTGTAGATGTCTGCTGCAAGTTCCGGCGGTGTCTGGGATAAGGTTTCCATTACGGCATCCTCAATACGCTGGATGGATTTGTCAAGGGCTTTTGCTATTTCTCTGTAAGAAACGTTTACCTGTTTGGGTTTACCTGTTAAAAGGTCACGTCCTTGTACCATAAGGTCTTCAGGTCCTAAATCAAGATCTTCAATGGCTGCACCGATTTCGATTTTGATTTTTTCTGCCGTTCCTTCACCTACAAACAGGTTATGCTGTGTACGCATATAGTAAATAATGTCGTTGGTAAAGACGTCTCCTGCAATTTTTACGGATTTGTCACAAACAATACCGCCTAATGCCAAAACGGCGATTTCCGTAGTACCACCCCCTATGTCTACAATCATATTTCCTTTAGGCTGCATAATGTCAACCCCGATACCGATTGCTGCTGCCATAGGTTCATGGATGAGGTATACTTCCTTTCCGTTCACGCGTTCGCATGATTCCTTTACCGCCCGCATTTCCACTTCGGTAATTCCGGAAGGGATACATACGACCATGCGCAGAGCAGGTGTGAATAATTTTTTCTTTAATGCCGGGATGCTTTTGATGAACAGGCTGATCATTTTTTCCGAAGCATCAAAATCGGCAATAACACCATCTTTTAAAGGGCGAATGGTTTTGATATTATCATGTGTTTTTCCTTGCATAAGGCTGGCTTCCTTACCAACAGCAATGATTTTGCCCGAAACGCGATCGCGTGCAACAATTGAAGGGCTGTCTACTACAACTTTTCCGTTATGTATAATTAAAGTATTTGCAGTTCCAAGGTCCATTGCAATTTCCTCGGTCATGAAATCAAAAAATCCCATATTTTTGTAAATGGTGTTAAGTTAAATTATTCCGTTATATTTTTTTAATGTTTAAAATGACGAATACCCGTTGTGACCATTGCCATCTGGTGTTCGTTGCAATAATCAATGCTCAGGTTGTCTTTAAGTGATCCGCCCGGCTGGATAACAGCTTTGATACCTGCCTTGTCTGCAATTTCCACACAATCGGGGAAAGGGAAAAAGGCATCACTTGCCATAACCGCACCATTCAGGTCAAATTCAAAAGAATTGGCCTTTTCAATAGCCTGGCGTAACGCATCCACCCGAGATGTCTGACCGGTACCCGAAGCATAAAGCTGTTTGTTCTTGGCCAGCACAATCGTATTGGATTTGGTGTGTTTGCAGATCTTGGAAGCAAATAATAAATCTTCAGTCTGAGCTGCATCCGGAACCAAAGCGGTAACATTTTTTAAATGCTCTTTTGTATCCGTTACATTATCCTTGTCCTGAACAAGTATCCCGTTTAAGCATGTACGAACCTGCTTAGCCGGTAATTTTACATCTTTTATGATGAGGATGATTCTGTTTTTCTTTTCTTGTAAAATGGTAATCGCTTCATCGTCGAAAGACGGTGCAATTACAATTTCGCAGAACAATTTGTTGATTTCTTCTGCTGTTGCTTTATCTATGTTACCGTTTGCAATTAAAACACCGCCGAAGGCAGAAGTAGGATCACCGGCCAAAGCCGCCAGATACGCCTCTTTCATCGTTGGTTTCTGCGCAACTCCACATGCATTATTATGCTTTAAAATGGCAAAAGTAGGTGCTTCACCTTTGAATTCATTCATGAGGTTAACTCCCGCGTCTACATCCAATAAATTGTTGTAAGATAACTCTTTTCCGTGTAATTTCTCAAACATTTCATCAAAATTTCCAAAGAAAGTCCCTTTTTGATGTGGGTTTTCCCCGTAACGTAATGTCTGTGCTTCCGTACTGCTGATTTTTAGTACGTCGTCTGCTTCGTTGAAATAGTTGAAAATAGCCCCGTCATAGTGGGAAGAGGTATGGAAAGCTTTCGTAGCCAAAAGTCTGCGTTGTTCCATAGTGGTAGATCCGTTCCCTTCAATAAGCATGTTCAGGAACAGTTCGTATTCGTTTACTGAAGCAACAATAACGGTATCTTTGAAATTCTTGGCAGCAGCACGGATCAAGGAAATACCGCCTATGTCGATCTTTTCGATAATCGCAGCTTCATCGGCACCTGAGGCTACCGTTTTTTCAAAAGGGTATAAATCAACAATAACCAAATCAATCTGAGGAATTGCATAATCCTTCATTTGCTGAACGTCGGTTTCATTGTCCTGTCTGTTCAGAATCCCTCCAAAGATTTTAGGGTGTAATGTTTTTACGCGACCTCCTAAAATAGACGGATAAGAAGTAACGTCTTCAACAGGTACAACGGGAATTCCCAATTCGTTTATGAAAGTTTCCGTTCCTCCTGTAGAATAAATAATTACGTTATTATTGTGCAATTCTTTTACAATGGGTTCTAAGCCGTTCTTATCAAAAACAGAAATTAAAGCCGATTGAATCTTTTTAGTTGTGTCCATTACTGATTTAGTTGTTTATAATCTGCAAAAATAGGATATGTTATTCATTAAATAAAAAATATTTACGGGGATTTTTTTACCTTTTTTGATATTTTCCATGTAGTTTTTTTCAACAGTTTTTTTTCGCCAGTATCTGTAAGGTTTTTGTCAAAATTGTTAATTTTAAAACAATCAGATAAATCATAAAAAATGAAAAAGATTTTAATTTCCGTATTATTAGGTGCAGCAATGGTTGCTGCTGTAACCAGCTGTAAAAACGAAACGAAAACCAATGCAGAAGGTAAAGAGGTAGTCGAAGTGAGCAACGCAGGCGATGCCAATGCAATTATTGAATTTAATAATAACCTGCTGCAAAAAAGGGAAAGGCGAAATGCACACATCGTCAGAATAGCGAATTATATTGACCGTGTAGATGATTACATTTCGGGTAGAACACCCGTTCTGATAGCTCCGATAGCCGTCATGGATATGTCGAAAACGGGTGATGTTCCTGCTGCAGTAGGGAAGGATAAGGAACAATTGGAAAAATGGGTAGAGGAATCAGCATCAAAATATGGCGTCATCAAAGAAAAAACGGATGAACTTGCCGCCTATTTGAAGGCAGAAGATTATAAAGACGATAAAGGAGCCAAAGCGACGGCTTTAAAAGAGGAGATTGCAAAATCAGTAACTGCCTACCGCGATATTGAAGAAAAGATCAATAGCGTGATGCAACCTTTAGCCGACAGCGCAGAACAGATTATTTTAAAGGATCATCCTTTACGGGAATACATCATCGGCAATAAAAAGGTATTTGCCGGAGCAGAAAATATTACGACCATGATAAATGGCCAGTTCGAATCGAGTAGTTTTGATGCGGCCGCCGTAAAGAAGGCTTATAATTCCTTGGAGGCAGATGTCAAGACTAACAGCGAACGGGTATTTAAGGTTGAAGATAAAGCCTATGAAACTAAAAAAGGCTATTATGACAATTTCAATAAAGAAGCGGAAAGCTTTCTGGGAACCGTACGTAAGGTTCTGCGCGATGCGGAACCTTCGCATAAATTTACGGAGCAGCAGGTGAGCGAGGTAAATTCAGCTGTAGAAGACCTTTTAAGCAGATATAATAATTTTGTTGACTAAATAACAGAAAGGCAGGAACTAACGTGTTCTTGCCTTTCTGTTTAAACGGATAAATGATTTTACGGGATATTGTCTTTTATGCGGAATATTATTAAAAATAAGGGCCGCAATAAACAGGATGCTGATACCGGTTATAACGGGAGAAAAAACATATCCGTATCCTAATCCGGTGATGCTGGGGCCTCCCGTAACGGCAATAAGTGCCGTTGCACCCCCGGGAGGGTGAAGTGATTTTGCCATCTGCATTCCTATAATAGACAAGGAAACAGCAAGTGGCGCAGCGATCCATATAAAATTTCCAAGCAGTTTGTAAACGGTTACACCCACAATTGCAGAAATGATGTGTCCTAAAAATAAATTTTTGGGTTGGGCAAGGGGACTCCCAATGGCTCCATAAATCAGGACGCAGCTTGCTCCGAAAGATCCGATCATAAGGGTGAGGTCGTATTTCGGCAAGACTTCAAAATTTAAATAGGTTATGGTTCCCAAACCTATAAAGGAACCTATAAACGCCCAAAGGTGTTCGTTGAAATCAACCAGTGTTTCTTTGTAAAGCAGGTATCTTGTTCTGCGGTAGCTTCTGTTTTTTTTAAGCGACATGAGTTATTTTTTTGAAACCATTTTCTTTATCTCGTTCAACTTCATCAATGCTTCTACGGGAGTAAGGGTATTGATATCGAGATTTGTTATTTCTTCCCTGATTTCTTCCAGGATCGGATCATCAAGATTAAAAATCGATAACTGTAATTCATCCTGTTTCAGTAAATCTTTGTTGTTTTCTGTTTTGTGACTTGCTTCGAGTTTCTTTAGTATCTTCTGTGCTTTCTGAACAACAAGGTTGGGCATCCCGGCCATTTTAGCAACGTGAATACCAAAGCTGTGCGCGCTGCCCCCTGGAACCAATTTTCTTAGGAACAATACATTATCTTTTAATTCTTTCACCGAAACATTGTAATTTTTAACACGGTGGAACTGTTCATGCATATCGTTGAGTTCATGGTAATGCGTTGCAAAGAGCGTTTTGGCCTTTTGCGGGTGTTCATGAAGGTATTCGGCAATTGCCCATGCAATGGAGATTCCGTCGTAGGTAGAGGTTCCACGGCCGATTTCATCGAGCAAAACCAGACTTCTGTCTGTTAAATTGTTCAATATGGAGGCTGTTTCATTCATTTCCACCATAAAAGTAGATTCTCCCATTGAAATATTGTCCGATGCGCCCACGCGCGTAAATATTTTGTCAATAATCCCCATGCGCACATGAGATGCAGGTACAAAACTTCCCATTTGCGCCAGAAGTACAATAAGGGCGGTTTGGCGCAAAATGGCCGATTTTCCCGACATATTGGGACCGGTTATCATAATAATCTGCTGGGATTCGTTATCCAGATAAACGTCATTTGCGATATACGGGATGTCAACAGGTAACTGCTTCTCGATAACGGGATGGCGTCCGTCCTTGATTTCGAGTACGGGCTCTTCTACCAGCACAGGGCGCACAAAACGGTTTTCAATCGCAAGCTGGGTGTAGGACTGCAGACAGTCAAGCTGGGCAATCAGCAGTGCATTTTGCTGAACCGGCAATATATACTGGGCGCACCACATCAAGAACTTTTCATAGATTTCCGATTCTATTTTGGCGATGCGCTCTTCGGCTCCGAGAATCTTCGCTTCGTAAACCTTAAGCTCCTCGGTAATATACCGTTCTGCATTTACAAGTGTTTGTTTTCTGATCCACGTATCCGGAACTTTATCCTTGTGCGTGTTGCGGACCTCAATATAGTAGCCGAAAACATTGTTGAACGCTACTTTAAGTGAGGGGATACCGGTAGCTTCACTTTCCCGTTGTTCAATTGCTTCCAGGAACGATTTTCCCGACTGAGAAATAGTTCGGAGTTCATCCAGTTCCTCGTTGATGCCTGGGGCAATTACGTTTCCTTTGTTTAATGCAACGGGGGCATCTGCCGATATGGTTTCACGGATCTTTTCACGCAACAGCTCACATTCGTGAAGCTGGTCTCCAATTGTTTGCAATGCCTTATTTTCAGATTTCAATGCAGCTGCTTTTAAAGGGAGTACTGCATCAAGGCTTTCTTTAAGTACGATGAATTCGCGCGGGGCAATCTTCCCGGTAGCCAATTTGGAAGTAAGGCGCTCCAGATCCGAAATCTGCTTTATCTGGTACTGGAAATTCTGGAGAATATCGGTGTTGGCCTTAAAATAATCAACAACATCAAGGCGTTGGTTAATAGCGTAAGGGTCTTTTAAAGGCAGCGCAAGCCATCTTTTTAACAACCTTCCCCCCATTGGCGAAAGTGTTTTATCGATAATGTCAAGAAGGGTGGTGGCATTTTCATTGGCAGAGCCGTATAATTCCAGGTTGCGGATGGTAAAACGGTCCATCCATACGTAGGCATCCTCTGCTATACGCTGAATGTTGGTAATGTGCTGTATCTTATTATGCTGTGTTTCGGAAAGATAATAAAGAATCGCACCGCATGCTATAACGCCTTCGTACAGTTCCTCTATACCGAACCCTTTCAGGGAGTTGGTTTTAAAATGTCCCGTGAGGCTTTCTCTTGCGTAATCTTCTTTAAAGATCCAGTCTTCCAGGTAAAACAAATTGAAACTGCTTCCGAAGGTATGCAGGAAATGATTTTTATTGCCTTTCTGGACCAGGATTTCACTTGGTCTAAAATTCTGCAGGAGTTTGTCTATATATTCCTCCGTTCCCTGTGAAGTAAGGAATTCACCGGTAGATACATCAAGTAGGCCGATTCCGATGCTTTTCTTTCCGAATTGGAGAGCTGCAAGGAAATTATTGCTTTTGGAACTCAATACTTCATCGTTAATGGCAACACCTGGTGTAACCAGTTCTGTAACCCCGCGTTTTACAATGGTTTTAGTTGTTTTGGGATCTTCGAGCTGGTCACAGACGGCTACTCTTAAACCGGCTTTTACAAGTTTTGGGAGATACACATTCAATGAATGATGAGGGAAGCCGGCAAGTTCAGTTTCACTGCTGGATCCTGCACCTCTTTTTGTTAATGTGATGCCCAGGATTTTAGCTGTTCGTACAGCATCCTCTCCAAAGGTTTCATAAAAATCGCCAACGCGGAACAACAGGCAGGCATCAGGATATTTGGTTTTGATCTGATTGTATTGCTGCATTAACGGCGTTTCTTTTTTCTCTTTTTCCTTTGATGACATCTGTTCTTTTTTTAGAAATACAAATATACCATATCTCGGGAAAAAAATACAGTGACAAAAATTGAAAATATATTTTGGAGGCTTTCTAATTTTTTCCGGAAGAAGAAACAGAAATCATACCATAATGTTTGCGAAGTTTTTGAATGATTACTGAGGTAGCGACCGTAACTGCAAACCCCGTAAGACATCCTACGGTTACGGTTGCAAATCTGAAGACGGGAGCTGTGTTTTCATTGAGTGTATGTGATTGAAGCATCACGATGAGAAATGCGACGATGGCTACGCGGCTCATGTTCATTACTTTAAAAAAGTGGCAGATAATGCTTGTAAGGATGATACCGGTTACCAGCATAAAGATGTTGGTAGGATGTATAAAGTGACACAGCAAACCCACGGATGACCCGATAAGGTTTGATTTTACGCGTTCACCCGTAAGCCTCCGTGAGTCTTTTCCTTCAGGTGAAATGACAAGGATAATGGAAAGCAATGACCAGAACAGTTCATATTCCGGAAACCGATGCATAAGCCAGTACCCTATGAGGAACCCGATGACACACCGGATGATGTAAACGGCAAGTTGTGAAGCAATGAGCTGTTTAATAAATTTATGAAGCATGGTGTCTCAGTTTCATCATGCAAAAATATTACAACTTTTTGATTCGGCACAGTGGCATTTAAAGAATCAACCGATGAAATCTGTAAGGAGTTCCGAAAATTTTTGAGGGTGCTCCATGTTGCATAAGTGTAAAGCGTTTAAGGTTCGGTGTACGGAATTTGGAATCTGTGCATTTAGAAATGCAGCGTCTTCACAGGTGGTTACCTTATCCATATCAGCGGAAATGATAAGGGTGGGCAGTTCGATACCCGCTACCTTATTTCTGAAATCGGTAGTTGCAATTGCTTTACAGCAAGCTGTATACGCAGCAGGGTTTGTTTCTTCGAGGGTTGTGAGTATCTGTTGCGCTTTCTCGGGATAATGATTGATGAAGTTCCGGGTTACCCATCGTTTCAGGGTATCTTGTGAAATGCTTTCAATTCCGCCGGACTTTACCGTTTCAATCCGCTCCTGCCAGCTTTCTTCAGTACCTATCTTTGCTGCGGTGCTGCACAAAATAAGTTTGGCAAAACGGTCGGGATGGTGGATGCCGAGCCATTGGCCTGTTAAACCGCTGATCGACAGTCCGCAGAAAACCAGGTTGCCCGCGGTCAGTGGAAAATAATTCAATTCTGTTTGGTTCAGATGGTCAATAAGATGCAGTACATCAGTTGCCAGGTCAGCTATGGTGAGACCCGCTTTGTTTTCAGAAAAGGAGCTGCTGCCGTGTCCGCGTTTATCGAACCTTAAAATGTTATAATGATCAGATAGGTAGGGAATATTGTCATCCCACATCCTGAAATCACATCCTAAAGAATTTGCCAGCATAAGGGTTTTGCTTTTTCCGAAGTCTTCAAAAAGATAATGGCAATCGTATCCGGGGAGCTTTGCTACAGGCATATTCTATTACTTTTAGATTTTGTTTTGTTAATTTACGAAATCTAAAGTTTGAATCATAACAGTTTTAAATAATATCTTAGCGGCTTCAAAAATGTGATCATGAAAAAATTAGTTTTAGACGAGTTGAACCGCAAAAGTACCGAAGAGTTTAAAGAAGCGGTCAAAACACCTGTGATAGTGGTGCTGGATGACGTAAGAAGCCTTCATAATATCGGGGCTTTTTTCAGAACGGCTGATGCATTCCTCATAGAAAAAATATATTTATGCGGTATAACGGCAACGCCGCCCAATAAGGAAATTCATAAAACTGCCTTAGGTGCCACGGAAACTGTTGAATGGGAATATGTAAAAGAGGTCGGGGATCTTGTTCAACGCCTCAAAAAAGAGCATGTGAAGATCATTTCGGTGGAACAGGTTCAAGGAGCAGTGATGCTGAACGATTTTGAAGTAGCAAATACCGATAAATATGCCCTTTTTTTCGGAAACGAAGTAAAGGGAGTTGCGCAATATGTTATAGATCACAGTGATGCCGTGGTGGAGATCCCGCAGCTGGGGACCAAACATTCGCTGAACGTATCTGTGAGCGGCGGTATCGTAATCTGGGATTTTTTCCGTAAATTACAGAAATGAAACCTTTTTTTAAAAGATTAGGCATATCCTTTTTTCTTTTATATCCTGTTTTGACTTTGGCGGTTTTGATGGGTACATTGGATTTTTCCCTTAAACTGATCGTAAAGGAGTCACTGTTCGGTATTGCAATTTTAATGGTTTTGCTGATACTGGCCTGTCGGATCCTTTCGAAAACAGGAAAAAAAACAGCATTCTTTCTGCTGCTGCCTTTTTACGGCATTTTGTTCCTGAAGATATTTACGGTATCTACCTTTTTTAACTTTCCGGGTAATGCGGTACTCTATACTGTTTTTGAGACCAATTTTGCGGAGTCGTCAGATTTTTTGCACAGCTATATCAAGTGGTATGCTCTGTTGCTTCCGGTTGCCTATCTTGTGTTGCTGTACATGATACCCTTATCCGAGTTTAGATTCCGGAATAATGGAAAGGTTTTATTTATATGCTGCCTGTGCGCTGCAATAATAATCCGGTTTTATGAAAGAAGCCTCGTTATTACGGTATGTGAAACCTATGCTGACTATAAGTCGTTTTCTAATGGGGTAGCAAGGGATATAACAAAGCAGGAATCAGCCTATTTTTCAAATGTTACCAATACCGATAACGAAGCAGTATATGTTGTGATTATCGGGGAATCTACGAACAGAAGGAATATGCGGCATTATGGATACTACCGAAATACGAATCCTTACACGGAAAAGATAAAGGATGAGCTGCACTTGTTCAGCAATGTGGTGAGTCCGCATACCCAGACCGTATTTTCGCTAAACAAAATTTTAAGTATGGCCGATTTTTCGCATCCGGATCAGTACCGTTTAGGAACAGTACTTCAGCTGGCTAACGGAGCCGGTTTTGAGACTTACTGGTTATCTAATCAAAACCCTATCGGCGCGTATGAATCGCTGGTGTCACTTTATGCAAAAGCGAGTAAGAATACTTTTTATACATGGGGAACATACGACCATAGCGACCGGTATGATGAGGTACTGCTTCCGAAATTCCGTGAAATATTAAAGCAGAAGCCGGCAAAAAAGATGATTTTCCTGCATCTGCTCGGAACTCATATAAGCTATGATAAAAGATATCCCGGGGCTTTCCGGTACTTTTCAGGAACACCGCAAACCAGGTTCCCTTCTCATGAAGCATTTCAAATGATCAATGAATACGACAATGCGGTGCGTTACAATGATTCCATCGTTAACGAGGTAATAAATTCGGTAAGGAGCCTGAAGAAAAACAGTTATGTGATGTACTTTTCCGATCATGGGGAAGAAGTGTTTCACTCCCTGGATTATTTCGGACACCATGAGGATATTGCCACCGACGCCATGTTCGAAATTCCCTTTATCGTCTGGACTTCGGAAACGTATAAAGAAAAGTCCACAATAGATTTCACACATCAACTGGACAGAAAATACAACCTCGAAGATTTTATATACAGTTTTGCAGAATTGTCACGTATTGATTTTGATGAGTTTAAACCTTCCAGAAGTATTTTCAATACAGGTTTTGTTCCTAAAAAGCGATTAATATTAAATGGTATCGATTACGATGAAAGGAAAAAGACAGAATAAAATAACAGGTATTGTATGTTGGCTCTGTATTTTGTGCATTGTGTACATGCTGAATCCATACAAACTGGAATATACCGGTTATCAGCCGAAGATATGGGCACATAAGGTCAATACCATATCGAAGCTGAAGTATACTGAAAAGTTCTATTCCGGAATCGAGCTGGACCTCGTGTACAATCCTACACATCATCTGCTGGAGGTAAACCATCCACCCGATCTTCCAATAGGGCTTGACCTAGGGACCTATTTTTCTGAAATTGATGACAAACAGCTTAAATTGTGGCTGGATATTAAGAATCTGTCGCCGGAAAATGCCGTTGAAGCAGCTGAAGAACTTAACAGGATTACTGAGAAATACTCAATGGTCAAACAGAATATAATGGTTGAATCTCCGGAAATACAGTATCTACCTTATTTTAAGCAACTGGGGTTCCGAACAAGTTTTTATCTTCCGCTATTATTTAATGATCAAAAGGAACTCATTTCACCCCGCATCATAGATTCGGTAAAAAACCTTTTAAAGCAATTTCCTTCAGACGGGATCTCCTGTCATGCCAACAATTACTTCCTTCTTAAGGAATACTTTAAAAAAGAACGAAAATATCTTTGGGATTTTTACAAACCTTATGATCTACACCAGATAAGGAATTACAGGAACTTCAGAGAGTATGTCTCCGATCCTACGGTTGATGCAGTGCTTATTGAAGTTGCTTTACCTATCGGAAAAAGATAATATTTTATGATGGATGCATTTTAATACATCGATATAATCTTTGTGATTTGCTACAAAATCTTTGTTTGTTACATCAATAACCAGTACTTGTTCCTGTGGCAGTGATTTAATGAATTCACCGTAACTGTGTTCTATTTTGTCTAAATAGGAAGGCTGAATACTGCCTTCATAATCACGGCCCCTTTTTTGAATGTTCTTCATAAGGTTTTCCGTGTTCTGATAAAGATAAACGTACAGGTCCGGTTTGACGCTTTCTTTATACATTACGTCAAAAACGGTACGGTATAGGGCTGCTTCGTCATAATCCAGTGTCACCTGTGCAAATACCAGGGATTTATAGATATAATAGTCGGCAACTACAAAATCATGGAATAAATCATACTGCCCCAGGTTTTGGTTCAACTGGGAATACCGATCTGCAAGAAACGACATCTCCAAAGGAAAGGCATATCTGTCCTGGTCGTTGTAAAATTTAGGAAGAAAAGGATTGTCGGCGAAACGCTCCAGTAACGGAAGTGCATTAAAATCCTGGGCAATTTTTTTTGCCAGAGATGTTTTTCCTGAACCGATGTTCCCTTCAATAGCGAGAAAATTCAATTGGTTTAAAGCATAGCCCGTTTTAGGAAGGAACAGAGTGCCTGCGTTCTCTATTTCCGAATCATCTTTACAAGCGGCGAGGAGCATCTCGGTAGACTGATGAAGTACAGGATGTTCCCATTCAAAAGAGAGGTCGCTGAGCGGTACCAGTACGAATTTTCGGAACTGCATCTGAGGATGAGGAACAACCAGCATTTCGCTTTCAATGACAGCTTCATTAAAGTAAATGATGTCGATATCTACAGTTCTTGCAGCGTAATTTTCCGTTGTTTTCACAGTTCGCCCTAATTTTTTTTCGAGTTCTTTTAATTCTGATAAAAGCTGTTGTGCTTCAAGAGGGGTATGTATAAGGATGCAGATATTGTAAAAAGGATAACTGTCAAAGCCCCAGGACGGTGTTTCGTATATGTTTGAGGTTTGTACAACGAAACCAATATGTTCATGAAGGGCATCAACAGCCTTTTGAAGATATTCTTTCCGATTGCCCAGATTGCTTCCAAGGGCCAAAACTACTTTATTATATACCAGCATTGCACAAAAGTACGTATTGTTCACTATACTTGAAAGCGTTTAAATGTCGCCGGTAAAAAAGTTGCTGCAAAATGTAACATTTACTCCGGACTGTATACTAACCCTGAAGTTAATAAGGATAAAAATGAATTTTTTAAAAAATGTATTGGCAACTTTGGTAGGAATCATCCTATTTTGTATGATGTCGTTTTTCATTTTATTAATTGTCGGAATTATTGCATCGGCAGGTTCTTCATCTAAGACGAGCACAACCAAGAACAATTCTGTCATTAAACTTGATCTGGAAAATGTAACCGACGATTACGGAGGCAGTATGTACATTGAGGATTTTGATTATAAAGAAACCAACCATGACGGGCTTATAAACGTGCTGCAGGCTATTGATTATGCAAAGACGGATAATAAGATAAAAGGAATTTCTATTGAAAACAATAGTACTTCATTGGGGATTACGCAGCGTAAAGCGATTGTAGATAAATTAAACGAGTTTAAAAAAACAGGTAAATTCGTTGTAGCTTACGCCGATTACTATTCGCAGAGCGAATACTACCTGGCTTCGGTAGCCGATACAGTTTATATGAATCCTATGGGAACCATTGACTTTAAAGGGCTGGCATCCGAAGTTCTTTATATGAAAGACCTTCAGGATAAAACAGGAGTACACATGGAAGTGATCCGTCACGGAAAATATAAAAGTGCTGTTGAGCCATTCCTTCAACAACATATGAGCGATGAAAACCGCGAGCAGCTTACTGTATTGTTAAACTCAATGTGGGACGCATTTGTAGGAGATATATCCAAAAACAGGAAGATCGACATCGCAGCCCTTAATGATATTGCCACCAATCTCAATGCACGGAACGCAGATCTTGCACTTAAGAATAAACTTATAGATAAGATTGCCTATATCGACGAATACCAGAACGGGATGAAGAAGGCTCTGGGTATTAAATATGATGAAGATCTGAACGAAATTGACATTTTGGATTATGTGAAAGATACCAGTCTCAAAGCACTGAATTTTTCAGCTAAAGACCAGGTGGCGCTTATTTTTGCTCAGGGAGAAATCCGCGGAGGAGAAGGAAGTGTTAATACCATAGGCGAAAAATCTATTGGAAGGGCTCTTAAAGAGGCCCGTACAAACAACAACATAAAGGCGGTGGTGTTGCGTGTAAATTCTCCGGGGGGAAGTGCTTTGACATCGGATATCATCTGGCGTGAAATAGAACTGACCAAAAAGATAAAGCCGGTTGTGGTTTCCATGGGAGATGTAGCTGCTTCAGGTGGTTATTACATTGTCTGTAACGCTACCAGAATTTTCGCAGAACCTGGAACAATTACAGGATCGATAGGGGTTTTTGGAATGATGCCGAACTTTAAGAAGGTTGCCGACAAATTCGGAGTCAACGCCGAGCAAGTTAAAACACATGAAAATGCTGATGGTTACAGTCCTTTCCGGGAAATGTCCCCGAAATATAAAGAAACCATGACAGAGAGCATCGAAATTATTTACGATGTATTTGTTTCACGTGTTGCAGCAGGGCGTCATATGACAAAAGAAAAAGTAGATGAAATCGCGCAAGGGCGTGTATGGACCGGAAGTATGGCAAAAGAGCTCGGGCTTGTTGACGAACTGGGTAGTCTGGATGCCGCTATTTCGTATGCCGCTAAAATTGCCAAAACCGATAATTACAAAGTGTCTTTATATCCAGAGTATAAAATAGAATTCGGAGACCTCTTACGCAGGTTTTTCGGAATGTCCGTTTCAAGTGTGAAACAGGATGCTATAAAAGAGGAAATTGGTGTTGAGAATTACGAGCTTTTAAAACGTATGAACTACCTTAAGCAAACTGAAGGAGTTCAGGCCATGATGCCGTACCATCTGAACATTCAATAATTTAATGTTTACTGTTAAAAATCCCTTAGTTATTCACTAAGGGATTTTTTTATGATCAGTCTACTCTGAATGAAACTTTACAGATGACACCGTAAGTTGAAATTTCACCATCTTTTACATGGCATTTCATGTCCTTTACGTAAACGGAGTCAATGTTTCTTACAGATTTCGAAGCTTCTGCCACGGCTTGTTTAACGGCATCGTCAAAACTTATTTCAGAATGCGCGATTACTTCAATTACTTTTACAATTCCCATAACATTTTAATTTTAAGTTAATTAAAGATAATTAAAATTAAAATAAAGACAAAGTAATTTTATAGCCTTCATACGTCCGGATGTTGAAAACGGTACCATCTTCAAAAATAAGGTATTGTCCTTTTATGCCCGAAAGTACCCCCCGGTAAAAAGGAGATTTATCCAGGTTGAGGCTGTTAATCTTAACAGGGTATTTTTCCACCGGGTAATGCAGCTGAAGAATCTGCCGTTGTGTTTGCTCGTAGAAAGGCTGGGATTCTTGGGGCAGGTAAGAGCCTGCACCTTTTACTGCTTCGTCAAGATCTATATCCGGTACTTCATTCTGCAGCATTTTGCGCCAGTTGGTTTTATCTGTATAACGGCTTTTCAGGGCCACTTCGGTTATGCCTGCCAGGTACCTGTTGGGGACTTCCAGTACCGGTATAGCAAATGAAGCCCCTTGGTCTATCCATCTGGTAGGTACCTGTGTTTTACGTGTAACCCCGATTTTAAGGTCGCTTGCCACAGCCAGGTATACGATGTGCGGCTGTAACTGTACTTTCTTCTCATAAATAAGGTCGCGATCCTCAATATCCAGATGTGCCGTGCTCAATTCAGGGCGCATGATCCAGTCGCCTACAGCAGCACTCGACATAAAACAATCGTAACAGAAGCCCTGTCTGAAAATTTTCTTTTCCCTTCCACAGTTAAGGCATTGATAACCTGTATGGCGGATCTCTATTTCTTTACCGATGAGTTGGTTCATGTGGATGAACGCATTCTGAAACACCAGATAATACTGTATGGGATCTGATAATTCCGTATGCATTTTATTTAAAACTCCTTCGTATTGCATCAGATTTTTTTTATTTTTGAATGAACTGTAAAAATACAAAGTAATCAATGATACTTTGCATCGATGCTTAATTAAAAACGCATGGCATTATCAATAATTAACTCTATTGTTTCGTGGATTTTGAAGAAAAGGATTCATCAGATTGAATTGTTTATAAAATATCCGCATGACGTACAAAACGAATTGTTATTGAATTTGATTCAACGTTCCAAATACACGGAAACGGGAAAAGCCTATGACTTTTCTTCTGTTTTGACGTACCGGCAATTTGCGGACCGGGTTCCTGTTTCAGCCTATGAAGATCTTGAACCTATGATTGAGCGCAGCAGGCAGGGGGAAGGAAATATTTTCTGGCCGGAACCCATCAGGTTTTTTGCCAAATCCAGCGGGACAACGAATGCTAAAAGTAAATTTATTCCCGTAAGTACCGATGCGCTTGAAAACTGTCATTATAAGGCAGGAAAAGATATGCTGTGTTTGTACCTGAACAACAATGAAGACTCCCAGCTTTTTACAGGTAAAAGCCTGCGTTTGGGAGGAAGTAAACAACTTTATGAAGACAACAATACTATTTTCGGGGATTTGTCTGCCATTCTGATTGATAATCTTCCTTTTTGGGCAGAATTCAGTTCCACACCCAGTAATAAGGTTTCACTTATGAACGAGTGGACCGAAAAAATGAAGGCCATTGTTAGGGAAACCCGAAATGAAAACGTCACAAGCCTGGTAGGTGTCCCTTCCTGGCTTCTGGTTTTGCTCAACAATGTACTTCAGGATACAGGTAAGGAGAGCCTGCTTGACGTATGGCCCAATGCCGAAGTTTATTTTCACGGAGGCATAAGCTTTGAGCCTTACAGAGAGCAGTATAAAAAAATATTTCCGAAAGAAGGGTTTCGCTTTTATGAAAATTACAATGCATCGGAAGGCTTTTTTGCAATTCAGGACCGGAATGATGCCGACGATATGCTGCTGATGCTTGATTATGGTATTTTTTATGAGTTTATTCCCATGGATACCTTTGGAACATCAGCTCAAAAAATAGTATCTTTAGCCGAAGTTGAGCCTGGCAGGAATTATGCATTGGTAATTACAACGAATTCGGGATTGTGGCGTTATTTAATAGGGGATACCGTTCGTTTTACTTCTGTAAATCCTTACAGGATCCGTATTACGGGAAGGACCAAACACTATATAAACGTATTCGGTGAAGAGCTTATGATTGAGAATACCGATAAGGCTCTTGCAAAAACTGCTGAAGAGTTCAATGTTGATGTGGTGGAATATACCGTAGCTCCGGTTTTTATGAAAGGCAAGGAAAAGGGGGCGCATGAGTGGATGGTGGAATTTCGTAAAAATCCCGATGATCTTGCGGCTTTTTCAAAAAGACTTGATAAGAACATTCAGGCCCTGAACTCTGATTATGAAGCGAAACGCTACAATAATATGACGTTAAACCCGCTGGTGCTTAATATTGCGCAGCCTAATTTGTTCCATTACTGGTTAAGTAAGAAGGATAAGCTGGGAGGGCAGAACAAAATACCGCGTCTGTCAAATGACCGCACCTATATGGAGCAATTGTTGGAAATGAATATTTAATATCAATTATATACTATGAGTGAACAACCAGTAAATATTAATTTCAGATTAATTAATATTACAACCGAGGAATTTAAACAGAATGATGTAGATCAGGAAAACGGGACTTTAGATTTAAATTTCGATTTTCAATTTGGAGTTAATAATGAAAAACACTTTGTAAAAACGATCTCTAAATTCAAGTTTTTGTTAGATAAGGAAGAAGTTATGGAAATAGCAGTTTCTTGTGAATTTGAGTTTGAGCCAGCAGGATGGCAGTTTTTTGTAAAAGGAGACCAGTTGATATTACCTAAAGGCTTATTACAGGAACTTGCTACATTTACAATGAACACGACTCGTGGTGTTTTACATTCTAAAACAGAAGGCCATAAATACAACCGCTTGTTTATCCCGATGATCGGAGGAGAGTTTATCAAGCAGGATTTGGCAATCCCTTTAAACCCAACTACAGTAAATTAAAAATAAAAGGATGTCGGAAAAGGCATCCTTTTATTTTTTCTTAAAAAAAAGAAGCCTTGCAAATGCAAGGCTTTTATGATACTTCTATTTGATAAGAAATTACTTAGTAGTAGCAGGAGCTTCAGTAGTAGTTTCTGTAGTAGTAGTTTCAGTAGCTGGAGCTTCAGTTGTAGTTGTAGTTGTAGTTTCTTCAACAACTGGAGCCTCTTCAACTGGAGCTTCTGGAGTTGTAGTTTCAACTGTAGTTTCTTCAACTGTAGTTTCTTTAGCAGTGTCTTTACAAGATACGAAAGCAACAGAAGCTACTAATACTAATGATAATGCTAATTTTTTCATTTTTTTAATTATAAAAGTTAATTATTAATTCTGTACAAAGATATGAATTTTTTGATACGCCAATATTTTTTTGTGATTTTTTTTTAAAAATATTTTAAGGGGTTAAAATGCTGAATGTTAACGCTTTGATTTCTTCTTCTCTTTGGGATATACTATTTTTAATTCGTCAATAAGATGTGGAGCGTTTGCATATTTATCAATTATAAACAGAATATACCGTACATCTACCATAATATTGCGGCATATAGACGGATCGTAATGGATATCGCTCATGGTTCCCTCCCATACTCTGTCGAAATTCAGGCCTATAAGATTACCGTTGGCGTCTATGGCCGGAGAACCGGAATTTCCTCCTGTAGTGTGGTTGGTGGCGATAAAGTTAACAGGTAATTTGCCGTTTTTATCGGCATACGGGCCAAAATCCTTTTTACTGTAAAGGTCGATAAGTTTTTGCGGTACATCAAATTCATAATCACCCGGAACGTATTTTTCCATAACACCATCCAGATAGGTAACATAATTGTAGGTAACCGCGTCGTTGGGTTCGTAGCCATCTACCTTACCATAGGTAACACGCAAAGTGGAATTGGCGTCGGGAAAGATCCTTGCTTCAGGAAATAATTCCAATTGGCCCTTCATATAGGTACGTTGTAATCCCTCGAGTTCCAGAGCCATTTTATCGTAAGCCGGAGCTATGTTTGAAAAATAATTGTTCGCCAGGTCTTTTGCAAGCATATATCCTGGATCCTTCTGCATATTTTTAATAACGTCTTCAGCTTTTCCGCTAAGTAATTTTTTAACACCTTCATAAGAAGTAAGGGCCGATTTAGAATAGATTTCATTTCCCAATGCAGCATAGTCCTTATTTTTGATGGAGGCCGGAGTCAGATCTGCCGGAGCTTTGGTGCCGTATAGTTTTACAGTTGCTTCAAAAATACCATGATCCACATCCTTGTTGAAATCTTTGTATAAAGATTCCAGCCCTTTTATGAGGTTTTCTTTCCGGTCGTTAAAACCCTGTTCACCAACTTTCGGTAAGGCATTTTCCAACTGGTAAAGACGGAACCCGACTGATAACAGCTCGTTATTTCGAAGCGTCACCTCCTGAAAATAGTCGCGGGCCAGTGCATAAGGTGTAATGGATCTGTAAAGTTTCTCAAACTGCGGAAGTAAATTTCCGTATTCAGCCTGCTTGTTTGCTTTTATCAAACGCTGTGTAAAGTCTTTTTCAAATGATTTTTTCAAAGAAACAGCATTGGTTTTCTTAAGTCCCTGGCTTTCTCCGATCCACTTCTTCCAGTAATTGGCAATACCTGCATATTTAGATGCATATTGGATTTTGATGGCCTGGTCCTGACGCATAAAGCCATCTGCAACTTTTAATGCTTTATCACGGATTTCGATTTTGGCCGGATTAAGGTCATTGATGATCTGTTCCACAGCAAAAGAAGGAAGGTATTCCTGCGTTCTGCCCGGATAACCGTAAACCATTGTAAAGTCGTTCTGTTCAATACCGCTTAAAGATACCGGGAAATAGTGTTTTGGGGTATACGGAACATTGTCTTTTGAATATTTTGCAGGCCTGTTGTTCTTGTCTGCATAAATACGGAATAATGAAAAATCTCCTGTATGACGCGGCCATACCCAGTTGTCCGTATCTGATCCGAATTTTCCTATGGAGGAAGGCGGGGCACCCACCAGACGAACATCTTCAAAAGATTCCGTTACAAAAAGCATGTATTGGTTTCCTTCAAAAAAGGTACGGATCATAACGTTTTGCCAGCTTTCCCGTTTATATGATTTCTGTAATTCATTAATGTTGCTCTGAATTTTTGCCTTTTTCTCGGCTTCAGCCGTTAAACCGTCCACTCCGTTCAGAATCGTTTTGGTAACATCGTGTATGCTGACAATAAAAGTGACTTCCAGATCCGGATTGGGTAATTCTTCTTCCAATGATTTTGCCCAGAAGCCGTTTTGCAGATAGTCATGCTCAACCGTTGAGTGTGACTGTATTTCTCCATATCCGCAGTGATGATTCGTCAACAGCAGCCCTTTTGAAGAAATAACTTCTGCAGTACATCCTCCGTTGAATTGTGGTACGGCATCCTTTAAACTTGAGTTGTTCACATCATAAATGTCGGTGACCGACATTTTCATCCCTAAGCTTTTCATTTCTGTTTCGTTCATCCCCTTCAGCAAAGAAGGAACCCACATTCCGCCCTGTTGTGCGAAAATGGGAAATGAAACGAACAATACGAATGCTCTCAGTAATTTTTTCATTTTTTAGATTTATTTAAAAGAGTGAAAATTGAGTGCCCAAGATACGAATTTTAAAACAATTTACTTAAGTTTGGCCTGTTTACTGCCAATTGTGAAGTATATGAGATTCCATACGGGCTATTTTATTAAAACAATGGTCGTTTTCACCGTTGAAGTCTTTATCGCTCTGTTTGTACACGATGCCTTTATACGCCCTTATGTGGGGGATGTTATTGCGGTGGCGTTTGTTTATTATTTTCTCAGGACTTTTTTATCGTGTAAAGCTGTTTATTCTGCTCTTTTCGCGTTACTGTTTTCCTTCTTGGTAGAATACGGACAATATGCAGAATTTATTTATGTTCTTGGTCTTCAACACCAGAAATGGGCACGAATTGTATTGGGCACATCGTTTTCATGGGGGGATATGCTTTGCTATATGATCGGATTTTTAATATTGTTTGTAGTTGATCCTGCATTAAGGAAAAAACATTAAGTGGCGTTTGTGCTTCCTGAATTGTTCTTTTTCGTACAAACCTATTGCGTGGGTATTGTGCGGTTCTACTTCGAGGACGATTTTTTTGATGTCGTTCTCTTTGGCGTACTCTTTTACAAAAGCCATCGCTTTTTTTCCAATGCCCTTTCCCTGGAATTCCGGGCTGATGTATAATTCATCCAGAAGCAGCACATATCCACCCATCTCAAAACTGAAAAAGCGTATCAAAAGCACGTATCCGCATATAAGTCCGTTTTCCTTTATAAGGAAGCATTGGCCGAGCGCCGGGTTTTGGATGAAGTCCTTGAAGAGCAATCCGGTTTTTTCGGGATCGATGGGGTAGCCGTCGATGGCATAAAACCGCACCATGTGCTGGACCGTTTCCTTTATTTCCTCTTCTGTTAATAATTCAAATTTTATCATAAGTTCCGCTTTTTACTTTATAGTTGTGAATAGATACTAAGTATTGAAAATAGAGCGCATGATCACCTGTGTGGCATTTTTATTCTGAAGTACGAAAGCGCTGTTCCTGCTGCCTAATTCTTTACGGAAAACCGCGTTTTCGAGCTGTATTAAAACTTCGGAGAGTTCCTCGCCGTCATGTATCACAAGGCAGCTTCCAAGAGCTACAAGGTCTTTTGCTTCCTGAAATTTCTCATATTCGGGGCCAATGATGACAGGTACACCGTATGTTGCAGGTTCCAGTATGTTGTGAAGCCCTGTTTTAAATCCACCTCCAACATATGCAACATCCGCATAGGCATAAATACTGGTAAGGATCCCTATGGTATCTATGATAAAAACATCCGCTCCGGCAATATCCTCCTCCTCGTAACGGGTAAAGAGCACCGTTTTCCGCTTTATTTTATTCTGAAGCCGTGCTATTTCCTCTTTCTTTATATTGTGCGGGGCAATAATCCATTTCGTGTTACGGCTTTTATTAAGGATGGACAGGTACACTTCCTCATCATCAATCCATGAGCTCCCGATAACAACTGTAAACGTTTCGTTCTTGAACTGTTCTATAAAATGAAGTGGCTGTGCCCGTTCTACAATCTGCGCCACGCGGTCAAAACGCGTATCCCCGTTTACCGTTACATTCGTAAAACCTATGGATTGTAATAGGTGGGATGAGTCGGTATTTTGTACAAAGAAACGGGTAAACGACCGGAGCGATTTTCTGTAAAATCCGCCGTAAGACTGAAAGAACAGTTGATCGGGCCTGAAGATACCCGATACCAGGTAGGTTGGGATCTTGCGTATTCCAAGCTCGTTAAGGTAGTTAGGCCAAAATTCGTACTTGACGAAAAACGCCATCTCCGGATTTACAAGATTGAGAAATTTTTTTGCGTTCCTGCGTGTGTCAAGTGGCAGGTATAAGGTAATATCCGCTATTTTATTATTTTTACGGATCTCGAATCCAGAAGGAGAGAAAAAAGTCAGGACGATTTTGTATTGAGGATGCTGCTGTTTAAATTGTTCCATCAGCGGAAGTCCCTGTTCATATTCGCCAAGTGAAGCAACGTGTATCCATATCCATTGATGTTCCGGAGTTATTTTTTCTTTTAAAAGGGAGAACGTTTTTCTTCTTCCCTCTATAAACAGTTTCATCTTGGAACTGAACAAAGCAGTTATTGGGAGTAGGAGGGCTGCAAGCTGGATTCCGATCTGATATAAAAAATTCATAAACGACGATTCTTATCACAAAAATACGAATTAGTTTGAGATCAAAAGTCGGCATTCTAAAAGTAATAATTAAGAACTAATTTTAGTACATTTGTCAATCAAAATGCATTATTCAACGCAATGAAAAAACTTCACATGGTTGACCTTAAGAGTCAATACGAGCATATAAAAAATGAAATAAATACCGGCATTCAGGAAGTTCTGGACCAGACAGCGTACATCAACGGACCTAAGGTTCACGAGTTTCAGGGGAAGCTGGAGCAATATTTAGGGGCAAAAAATGTTATTCCGTGTGCGAATGGTACGGATGCCCTTCAAATCGCCATGATGGCACTTGGATTAAAACAGGGGGACGAAGTGATTACGGCAGATTTTACGTTTGCCGCTACTGTTGAAGTGGTGGGGCTGCTGGGGATAACGCCTGTTCTGGTGGATGTGGAAGAAAATACGATGAACATATCCGTCGAAGCCATAAAACAAGCCATTACCCCGAAAACCAGAGCCATTGTTCCGGTTCATTTGTTCGGCCGTGCAGGTAATATGGAAGCTATTATGCAGCTGGCCCAGGAGCATAACCTGTTTGTAATAGAAGATAATGCGCAGGCAATAGGAGCGGATTATACCTTTTCAGATGGTTCTGAAAAAAAGGTCGGAACGATCGGACATGTCGGTGCAACTTCATTCTTTCCTTCAAAAAACCTGGGATGTTATGGAGACGGGGGAGCCATATTTACCAATGACGATGAATTAGCGCATATAATCAGGGGGATTGTGAATCATGGAATGTATGAACGCTACCATCACGACGTAATAGGTGTGAATTCGCGTTTGGACAGCATTCAGGCCGCGGTACTCAATACCAAACTGCCTTTACTTGATTCTTATAACGATGCGCGCAGGAAAGCTGCCCGGAAGTATAATGAAGCATTTGAATCCAGCACCAACATCATAACACCCGTTTTTGATGATGAAGTTAACGATCATGTATTCCATCAATATGTGATCCGTATAACAAATGGTAAAAGGGATGGCTTGCTGGCCCATCTGCAGGAAAAGGGAATACCGTGTGCCATTTATTACCCTATACCGCTACATAAACAAAAGGCTTATGAAGACAGCAGGTATAAGGATATCGATTTTCCTGTAACCAACCTGTTGGTAGAGCAGGTAATCGCATTGCCGATGCATACAGAGCTTGATGATGAACAGATTCAATACATTACATCTTCTGTTCTGGAATTTGTACAATAAAAAAACAGCACTTTTAAAGTGCTATTTTTTTTGTATAATATAATCGTCAACTGCACTTTTTCCCAGATGAAAGCGCAGGATTTCTCCGAATTCCACGGGAATTTTAAACGCATTTTCCAAAGGGATCCCAAGAAGGTAGCACCAGATACTTCTGATGACTCCTCCATGGCAGACAATAAGTACCTTCTGGTTGTCTGCATTCTTCCTCAGATCTTCCATGAATTCCTGAACGCGCCCGTAAACGGCCCTGAAATTTTCTCCTTCGGGTGTTAAGGTATTTACAAAATCCCGATACCAGGGCGTAATCTGAGATTCAGGAATTTCATTCCATGGTTTCAGTTCCCACTGCCCGAAGTGCATTTCCTTTAAACGGTTGTCGGATACCACCTGCCCGGAAAATTCCTGTGCAAGTAGGATGCAGCGGCGCAAAGGGCTGCTGTAAACAAGATCAAATGAGGTGGGCAGTTTGTTTTTAAGCTTCCGGGCTTCTGTTTCAAATGTAGCTGTAGGTTCCACGTCTGTTTGTCCGTAACAGATACCTGCACGGACCTCTACGCGTGTATGGCGGATTACATGAACTTCCATATGATAATGAATCCAATATAAATTAAAACTTCTGTGATCTGTTGTACGGTACCAAGGCAGTCTCCTGTATATCCTCCAATATGTTTTTTAAAGTACCAGCCCAGATATAATTTTCCGGTATAAGCAAATGGAAGTACGAGAAGGTATACGGGGTTTTGTAAAAAGACAAAAGGAACTAATGCAAAGAAGAGTCCGATGAGTAAGGTGTTTGCAGGTAATGCCTTGTTGGCAATAGGTTTGGACTTGCTCAAATCAATATCCGTTACATATTGGTGCGTGTGGATCATTAATCCGGACAAATAGCGGCTGTTGCTGTGTGCAACGATAAGTATGAGCATGAATGAATTCACGGAAGTCTCCGCCAGATGTTTCATACCGGTAAATTTCAGAAGAAGCAGAAGGACGATGCCGATAACGCCATAGGCCCCAATACGGCTGTCTTTCATGATCGTAAGGATTTTTTCCTTTCCGTATCCGCCGCCAAAGCTGTCGCAGACATCAGTAAAACCATCTTCATGAAAAGCTCCGGTTAGCAGTACGCTGCCCACCATCATAAGGATCAGACTGATGTCTGTCGGAAGGATGTGTTGGAAAAGCCAGAAAACAACGGCATTGAAACTGCCTATGATGATTCCGACCAATGGATAATATTTTTGAGACTGGTTCATTATGGCATCAGAATAATCAAGCTTTAGCGGGATGGGGATGCGTGTAAAGAACATCAGGGCCGTCAAAAAGTAAGTGGTTTCTCTTTTCAGCATCATTTATTTATTTGATATTCCGGCGGTTTCAAAACTTGCCATTTCATTCAGAAATGCGACTGCGCTTTGAATGATAGGGTAGGCCAGGGCACAACCCGTACCTTCTCCTAAACGCAGGTTCAGGTCCAATAAAGGTTTTTTTTTCAAATGATTCAAAAACAATCTGTGTCCGTTTTCATCGGAAACATGGCAAAAAATGGCATTTTCGGCAATATCCGGGGTTATCGCCTGGGCAATTGCATATGCTGCTGTTGCAATAAAACCATCTACAAGAAATATCATATTGTTCTTATAGGCCTGAATCATAGCACTGCACATCTGAGCAATCTCAAAGCCTCCGAATGACTGCATTATGGATATAGGATCCGTTATGGTACCATGAAAATCAAGCACCTGTTTCAGCAGAGATGTTTTGCGGAGCAGCTGTTCGTCAGTCATACCAGTTCCGCGTCCAATACATGCTTCCACAGGTTTTTGCAGCAATGACGACATGATGAGAGAGGCTGAGGAGGTATTGCCGATTCCCATTTCCCCAAATCCGATGATGTTGGAACCTTTTGCATGTAAGTCGTTTACGATTTTTCGGCCCTTTTCAAAACAAAAATCCAGCTGGTCAGCTGTCATGGCTTTTTGAGACAGTAGACTTTGTGTACCGTATGCTGCTTTAGCCTTTATCAGTTCGGGGTGTTCATCAAAATCGAAATCAACGCCTGCATCAACGATCTGAAGCGCAATACCGTTGTGTTTACAAAAAACATTTATTGCAGCGCCTCCTTTAAGGAAATTGTGTACCATTTGATGCGTTACTTCTGGCGGATAAGCGCTGACGCCTTCTTTTGCCAAACCATGATCGGCAGCGAATACTACAATGGAAGGTTTTTTGAGTTGTGGATTTAAAGTTTTTTGAACTGAACCAATTTGGAGTGCAAGGGTTTCCAGATGCCCTAAAGCTCCTAAAGGTTTTGTTTTACCATCTATTTTTTGCTGAAGTTGTTTTTTTAATGTCATTGTTATCGTATTTAGTATACGACGGAAGCAGGAGTGAAGAATGGAATCAACAAACCATAGCTTCAGTCGCGAAAGCTGCATGTTAAATTTTTATACAATGGCCTGACTTAGATTGTTCAATCATCACAGTTGCGCGACAGTTCAGGAATTTCACCTGATTCCTTGTATAGATAAAAAGATAAGGTTCACCTGATAATCAGGACACCAGTTCTGTATACAACCGGTTGAACGTAGTGTCGAGATCTGACGATAATCCCGGATGCGGACGGGACGACTGGATGCTTGAGCTTTTTACGGCTGTAATCCATCGGAACTTTTCATCGGGTTCCAGTTGAGCTATGGGGCCTGCGTCTTTTGCACCTGAGCAGATTCTGGCAAAGGATTCAAGGTTTTCGCGTACCTGGGAAAGGTCAAAATCCTCACAGAAAGCTTTAATTTTTGTTTCGGGCAGTTCATATTTAAAACGGATGAAACGTTTTCTTTTACTGAACAGGATAAGCCCGACATTGATAAACTCTTCTCGTTCCATCTTTGGAATCACACGAATAACGGCATATTCGTAAACAACTTTATCTTGCATCTTTGGCAGCTTTTAGAAATATATCGGCATGAGCCAGACGGTTAGACAAAAAGTGGAAATAGACATCCCGTATTTCATCATTAGACGGGCCTTCTTCCCAGTTCAGAAATGAATCAGGGATAAGGTTTACAAGATCACGCATTACCTGATCGTTGAGCTTGGAAGTGAATTCTTTATGTGCTTCATCCAGTTTGGATGCTTTGGAAATAAGAGCATGGTCCTTAATCATCGTAAAAGGGGTAACGGAAGTCTTTTCCCAATTATCCCATGAATGATGGAAATAGAACGCTGCACCGTGATCTATGAGCCAAAGTTCCCTGTGCCAGATGAGCAGATTCGTATTGCGGTAGGTTCTGTCAACATTGGTTATGAAGCTGTCCAGCCAAACAATTTTGGAAGCCATCAAAGCCTCACAATCGTTTGTGGCGACATCATAGGTAATGGCTCCGGAAAGATAGTGTAATCCCAGATTAAGGCCTTTGCTGAATTTAAGCAGGTCCTGAATTTCTTCATCACCTTCCGTTTGTCCGAACGACTCGTCCAGTTCGATAAAAACAAGTTCGGGAACCGGAAGCCCAAGATATTGTGCGATGAGGCCGCCAAGGAGTTCTGCTATTAAAGCCTTTACCCCATGACCTGCTCCACGGAATTTTATAACGTATTTAAAATCATCACAGGCTTCCGCCAGCGCAGGTAAAGATCCTCCCTCGCGTAAAGGAGTAATATATCGTGTAACGGTTACGGTACGTAAATGGGAAATCATAAAAATGATGTTTCTGCAAAGATAGCTTTTAATGGCAAATTTGGACAGCTATGAAATAAAAAACGACTTCTATAAGAAGTCGTTTAATGTTGTTATGCTTTAATGGTTTCAACCGATTTATCAATTTTGTTGATGAGTCCCATCAATACTTTTCCCGGACCTACTTCGGTGAACGAAGTAGCTCCGTCTGCAATCATCTGCTGTACCGATTGTGTCCACTTTACCGGAGCAGTAAGCTGCGTAATTAAGTTTGCCTTAATCTGAGCCGGATCCGAAACAGCTGAAGCAGTTACGTTCTGATATACTGGGCAGATTGGCGTGCGGAATGTGGTAGCTTCTATTGCAGCTGCGAGCTCTTCACGCGCAGGTTCCATCATAGGGGAATGAAATGCTCCGCCAACCGGTAAGATCAGTGCGCGTTTTGCTCCTGCTTCCTTCATCTTTTCACAGGCAATTTCTACGGCTTTGGTTTCTCCCGAAATAACAAGTTGCCCGGGACAGTTATAGTTGGCTGCAACCACCACTCCGTCAATTGAGGCACAGATGTCTTCAACTACTTTGTCCTCAAGGTTTAAAACGGCGGCCATTGTAGAAGGGGTGATTTCACAGGCTTTTTGCATGGCAAGTGCTCTTTTGGAAACAAGCTGAAGAGCATCCTCAAATGAAAGAGTACCGTTTGCTACCAAGGCAGAAAATTCTCCAAGCGAATGTCCGGCTACCATTTCAGGCTTGAAATCAGGTAAAGTTTTAGCCAGAATTACGGAATGTAAAAACACGGCAGGTTGAGTTACCTTGGTCTGTTTCAGTTCTTCTTCAGTTCCGTTAAACATGATTTCGGTAATGTTGAAGCCTAAAATGTCGTTTGCCTTATCAAATAAGTTTTTTGCAGTTTCTGATGATTCATATAAGTCTTTGCCCATTCCTGAGAATTGGGCACCCTGACCTGGAAATACGTATGCTTTCATTTTAAATTGTTAGTTTGCTGGTACAAAAATAAGAAAATAATGCATAAAAAAAAGTCCGCATAATTTGCGGACTTTCAGTATATCAAACAATTTGATTATTGCAGTACTTTTGAGCGGTTGTCTTTAATTTTCGCATTCTGGTACATGGCGCTGAATACCATATTATCTGTCATTTGACGGTTGTTCGTTTGAACCTTTTGTTTGTAGGTCAGATAGTTCGGCAACTCCATCGGTTTGGTTACCGATTTGGTTTTGATCATGTAAACTCCATTACGGCCATCGATAAGTTTAGATGTCTCATTAACTTTTTTACCGATTGCGATTCCTACTATCAATGGCTCCTGGAAACCATTAACCAAAGGGTTTGCTCCTGTAACGTCGATCGCATTTACTATACCTGTTTTAGCGTTCTTAGAAACTTCTTCAAGTGTAGAACCTGTCATCTGTTTGCGGATGATAGCAGCTTTCTTCTCGTTTAACAAAATAGGTTCTACCATTGGACGGGCATCGTCTGCGTCCATAATGTCCGTATCGTTAATACTTACAAGCTTTACAATTAGATGTCCTTCCGGTGAATCGAATTTCTTTATATCTCCAATGTTTGTTTTTTTGTTGGATGCCCAGCGGATTGCTTCGGACTGTTGTCCTTCAATACCGGTTAACTGGTCATCAAATGCAGAAATTTTTGTTGCAGGGAAGGAAACAAGTCCAAGGGCGGTTGCCTGTTTTCCGAAATCTTTTCCACCTTCAACGCTTTCAAGGAATTTTGTAGCGCTTGTGTATACCTGGTCCTCAGTTTTTGTAGAAGGCTCAATTTTCTTGGCAATCGTTGCCAGCTGAACTCCTTCTTTTTCATTGATTTTATCAACTTTTACAACATGGAAACCGAAATCAGATTCTACAACTCCTAATTTTCCTACCGGGTTGTTAAAGATGTATTGATCAAAACTTGGAACCATTTGCCCTTTAGGGATGTTAGGATATTTTCCTCCGGTAGCTTTTGAACCTGAATCGTTGGTGTTCGCTGTAGCAAGCGCTGCAAAATCAGCACCTCCCTGAGCTTCTTTTAACAATTGTTCTGCTTTTGCTTTAGCCTCTTCCTTGGTGATCGTAACCGAAGCATCAGCACGCATAGCGCCTTTATAAGCAATTAAAATATGAGAGGCATCTACAGTTTCTGCTGTTTTCTTTTTCGCTATTACTTTTGAAACAGCGTAATAATCATTGAATACATAAGGTCCGTAAATAGTCCCTATCGGGGCATTGTATAGGCTTGCAGCATGTTCTGCTGGAAGCTGTTCCATGGCATAATAGGTAGAATCAAAAGGAACATCTGAATTCTGATCTACGAAAGCTCTGATATCGGTAGCTTTGGCAAAACCGGAAATAGTATCGTTTTTGTTTGTAGTCTTGTTAAATACTACAGAAGGTTTCATAAGGTCTTCAAGCAATTGTTTTACCTGAATTTCATCTTCCTTAGAGGGCTTATTCTGAACGAAGACATATTCTATTTTACGTGAAGGCGTAGTTTTAAATTGTTTTTCGTGTTTTTTAATATAAGATAAGATCTCATCATTACTTACTTTAACCTGGTCGTCGTTTATAGAACTATAAGGAACCGTAACGTAATCAAAGGATACTTTGGTAGCCTCGTTTTTATAAGCCATACGCGCTTCAGCCGTAGTTGTTACAATGGCACCTTTAATCATGGTCATGTACATTTGTTCCTTCGCAAATTTCTCCAGTTCTACTTCATACGCCAGCCATGCATTCCACTGTTGCGGCCCGCTTGCTTTCATCTGTGCAAGGAACGCATTGAATTTATTAACGTCGAATTTACCGGCCTCATTTTGAAATTGTGGATTCTGACCAAAATTCGGATGATTTTTAATTACGTTTATGAGCTGGTCTTTTCCTAAGCGCAATCCTGCTTTATCTAACTGTTCGGTAAATAATAGTGAACGAACTTCATTATTCCAAACCTGAGCATATGCCTGAGATCCTTTTATCTGTCCGCCTTGTTCCAGATTACCTACTTTGTTCTGATAGTCTGCAGTTGGGATCGCAACTCCGTTAACTTCCCCTACATTACGGGAACCGAAATTGATACCTCCTTCAAACAAACCTCCAATGATAAAAGCAAATAAGCTTAATCCAATTACTCCAATTAGTAAACCAGATTTCTCTCTAATTTTCTGTAAAACTGCCATCTTATATAATGTGAATTCTATTTAGAGAGCGAAAATACAATTATCTGTTAAATAAAAAAAAGAGATTAAAAAAAAATGCACCTTTTTTTGGTACATTAATCCAGCTTTGTTAAAGCTACAGTTTTAATACGGGTTGAGGTCGCCGCAAGAATTTTTATTTTATAGGGTGGAAGTGTGATGATTTCTTTCGGTTTCGGGTGTCTTTTTAAATTATAGAAAATAAATCCCCCCAGTGAGTGATAGTGTTCTGATTCCGGAATGAGCAGGTGGAACTTTTCTTTGAGATCATCGATGTCAAGACTTGCTGAAAAAATGTATTCCTTCGGAGCTATTTGCTTTGAAATGAGTGTGTCGTCATGTTCATCCGTAATTTCTCCGAACAGTTCTTCTATAATGTCTTCTAATGTTACGAGCCCTATAATATCGTTTTCCACATTTTTTATAAGTGCAATTGATTTTTTACGAAGCGTAAGCGTATTCAGCAGATCTTTGATGAGAAGGTCATCGTATACATATACGAAGGGCCTTAGAAAAGGCTCTATCGGTTCCTGCAGTTCCAGCAAATCATAAGTATGGAGGTACCCTATAAAATGCTCTCCCGTATTGTTGCTGACAAGGATTTTAGAAAATCCTGTATCGACGAATTTTTTACGTATTGATTCGATGCTGTCATCTTCACTAACGAATTCAAACTCATTTCTGGGCGTCATGATCTCCTTTACCCGTACTTTAGGAAAGGACAAGGCATTTTTCAGGATTTCGAATTCATTTTCAAGCTGATCATGCTGACTGCTGGCCTTTATTTGTTGTGAGATATAGGTTCCGAGGTCCCCTGTGCTTAAAAGATTGAATTCGGATTCTTTTGAATCCGGATATTTTCTTTCCAGAGACTTCTCGATAAGATGTATAAACAGCTTGGCTACAGGGCCAAATACCTTCAGGATGAGCTCGATAAAGAATCTGGATATCAGGATGATTTCATTTGCAAAAGGTTTTACAAATGTCTGCGGGATGAATTTGGAGATAAGGTACAGAAGGAACAGGAATAACAGCACCATCCAGGAATCACTTATTTCATAAGTTTCGAGAAAGGTGGCAAAAAACAAAAAGCTGAGAACGGTAATGGAGATACTGTTGCCAACTTTTAAGGATCCGATAAATAACCGGGGGTGTTCAGTTACGGTTTTGAGATATTGATTCTTTACTTCATTTTTTTTTGATTCCAGATTCAGGTAGATTTTATTGGAATTGGAATAAGCTACCATTAATCCTGAACAGATGAGAATGAAGATACTTAGAAAAATAAACCCGAACGTGACCATGTTTTATTTGTTTTGAGGGAAGCGCTTCAGGCTCCTTATCCTGAATATGAACATAAATAAGGCAGCAGCGGCTAACAGTAAATTTATTAGATAATCAGATCCGTCTGCATACGCTGCATACGCCTGATACAGAAAAACAAGTCCGAAAACTAAATAAATATACGCTATAATTTTATAAACTTTCATCTTTAACATCTTTTAATTCGGCACGGTTCTGCTGTGCGTTTACAATTTTAAAATTCTGATCAAAATCTATCCCTATCCCTTCAAAGAAACTTTTGTTTTTGTCAGTTACCTTAAAATAATGTTCTGTAAAGAACCAGTTGTTTTTTTGATCGTAATACATTTGCTGGGTTTGCATAACCTTGCCGTCGTGCGACGTAAGTTTAACATTTCCCTGCAGGTCAATAATTCCTGTTTTGTTATATACAGTAGCCTGCCTCGCAACTATATAGTTTTTATTTTTATTGCTGTCATATACCGTTACGGAAATTCCTTTGGGAAAATGGTTGAACGGATATTTGGCTTTACTGTAATCCAGCATTTTTACGGCATATAGTTCTGCCTTAATTTGTGCTGAATCGGTATACTTAACATGTATGGAATCGGCTTCGCCTGTAGCGTACAATTGTTTCTTATTGAGATTCTGAATATCTCTCAGATCGTTGTTGCATGCAGTCAGCAGGATTGAAACGGCAATGGCAATATGTATAAAGTACCTTGTCAATTAATCAAATTTTCTGCGTTTGAACCAAATGTCATTAAAAGAAAAACCAATGTTGATTCCGTAATAGTTTTCTTTGATGAGACCCATATTTGTATTTCCTCTCTGCCCATATTCAAAACCAAGGTTTATACTGGAATTAAATCGTCCAACGGGAAATCCAAAACCAACATTTGCATTATAGCCTTTTATTTCTTCCTTATTGATAACAAGTCCGGTATTTTCATAATTGATTCCTGCACGGTACGTCATGCGTTCAAAATAACTTGTGAACGAATTGTATTTAGGCGTATAGAATCCTCCGATACCAATTTTAAAGTAATCGTTGTAGCTTGCATTGTCGTATTTGTAAAACTCATTGTACTTTGACGTTTGAGTAGATGTGTATTCAGCACCCGCAAACCAGCTAAGGTGATTTCCTATTCCAATACCAACGGAATAATTCATAGGCAACAGCATTTTCTCATCAGATGTGGTAGTGGTTCTCGAGTCAATTTCAACGAGACCTACGCTGGCGTTTGTTTCAACAGTGGAAAGTATTTTGGTCTGATCGTTTTTTAAAGTCATTTCAGGACTGAAAGTCCCACTTGCATACAACTGAAGCTTTTTTGATACAGCCTGCTCATAATTTAAACCTGCATTTACCGTAAAACCGCTGTAGTTGTTCATATTCCTGATTCTGCTTCCACGATCTAATGCTAGTCCCTGCCCGTTGTCGGTTATAAATTTGGTAAGGCTTGTTTCCGTATCCCCAAAAATATAGGCTCCGTCAACTCCTATGCTGAAATTGTTGTTTATCCGGTAACTTAGTCCCAGAAAAGTTCTGTTTAATCCACCGTCACCAATATATTGCCGGGCTTCAGTAAAGTCTCCGTCCTTATTTGTATTTTGAATATTGTATCCAACAAAAGAGTAGGGCATGATTCCGGCAGCGAAATTAAATTTTCCTGCAGGAAATGCAAGTGCTAAATAATCAAATGATCCGCTTGTTGTCTTTTCTGTACCATTGGCATTTTTAAAAGTATTTGCCTTATAAGAAGCCCCTAATGAAAATGTTGTGGTCTGAAGCTTTGAATAAGAAGCAGGATTCAATGTATTGAGGTGTAAACTGTCTCTGTAAACAGCAAGAGATCCCATTGTCTTAATTTCATTCGGACCTTTGAAATGTTTATCGCCAAAACCATAATATGAATAAGGAGATGCTGTTCCCTGTTGCGCCATCGCGTTTGTAAGGCCTAACAGAGCCACTCCTAATATAACTTTTTTAATCATTTGATATGATGTGTTGGTGTAACAAAAACAAACTTTCCAATAGGAAGTTTGGATTGGCAAATATGCTATTTTTTAACCGGTTTACCAAAAATTCAGAATTTCCGCCCGTTAAAATTACTGTTAAATTCTCGTCCTGATGTTTGAAGTGATCAATGAAGGCCTCTATTTCGGCAATGACACCGTTTAAAACACCTGAATGAATTGATCCTGATGTAGAGTTGCCCACAAAAGGGTGAAGTTCAGATATTTTCTCTAACGGGAGGTTCGCGGTATATTCGTTGAGGCTTTTATAGCGAAGCCCTATACCCGGAGATATAGCACCTCCATGATATTGATTCTGGTTGTTGATGAAGTCGTAGGTGATACAGGTGCCCGCGTCAATAACCAGTCTGCTTTGATTTGGATATTTCAGTGTAGCTCCTGCAGCCAGTACAATCCGGTCAATCCCCAACGTATGAGGTGTAGCATATAGGTTTTTGAAAGGTACCGGTGAATTGTGGGTAACGATGGTTACACGACCTAACTTTTCAAGCTGTACAACGATATCCGGATCCAGATTTCCGACAGATGATAAGATGATGTCAATGCAGTTTTCTATTCCCTGTATTTGTTTGGAAATATTTTTAACCAGTTTTTCATTATTAGAGATAATGAGTTGTTGTAATGTACTGTTTTCATATACAGCAACTTTTGTTCTGGTGTTTCCGACATCTATGCAAATAATCATGTTTTCCTAGCGCATTTAAGGCAAAGGTATTGAATTTTTTTTTTGAAAAGATTAGGTTTTGTTTAAAAAAACATTCTATATTTGCAATCGCTTTTAAGGGGGTTAACGCCTTTCTTTAAAGGGTACCTTAGCTCAGTTGGTAGAGCAACGGACTGAAAATCCGTGTGTCCCTGGTTCGATTCCTGGAGGTACCACATAAATACAGAGTTTAATACTCGGTACCTTAGCTCAGTTGGTAGAGCAA
>Ga0153917_1000107_pt1 | contig 83361 bp, 85 predicted proteins | sample TSFL001MetaG_FD_104695 | JGI IMG/M metagenome (GOLD analysis project Ga0153917, IMG submission 104695) | Attine ant fungus gardens microbial communities from Florida, USA - TSFL001 MetaG | ecosystem: Host-associated > Fungi > Mycelium > Unclassified | place: USA: Florida, Paynes Creek Historic...
AATTTCCTTTCTCTGCTTCTGGTAAGGCCAAAGCAGCCGGAACACCTGACGGTTTCGTAAAGGTTATTTTCGATGCCAAATACGGAGAATGGTTAGGATGTCATATGATCGGTGCCGGAGTTACTGATATGATTGCTGAAGCAGTCGTAGCGCGGAAACTTGAAACAACAGGGCACGAGATATTAAAAGCCGTTCACCCGCACCCTACAATGAGTGAAGCCGTTATGGAAGCCGTAGCAGCAGCTTATGACGAGGTTATACATTTATAAGAAAGAATACCTACAAAAAAGCCACTCAAATGAGTGGCTTTTTTTATTGTTTACTGAATGGTCAGATAATAAACGTCCGAAGGTGTTCTTGTAATATTCAATACTTCAAAACCACCTTCTTCAGGTATCATTTCCACCAGGTCGAATACGTGGCAGCTTTTAGGAAGACCTCTGAAAATAAGTGTAAATTCCAATGGTTTGTTTGAAGGTATCAGGGTCCATTGCGGAGCATAACTGATTCCTTCTGCAAAAAGAAGCTCATGCCTGCCACCGCTTTTCTGATCCACCAGATAAGTACTCCGCCATATACGTGCTGCATCTCCTGCATCTGCCGAATAAACACTGCAATGAATAATCACCTGCTTTTCTTCCTCATTCAAAGTTAACACCCTGTGCTTCAACTCTTCGCAAATCTCCACCTTTACCTCTTCATCAAGCAAAATTCCCATAAAAACTTTTTTATCTTGTAAAATTACAAAAAAAAACGGTTCATAAATGAACCGCTTTTGGGTGAAAGACGGGTCTCGAACCCGCGACCTTCGGAACCACAATCCGACGCTCTAACCAACTGAGCTACAATCACCGTTTGGGAGTTTATTTTTAAAAGCCAACTCTAAGCTTTGGGTGAAAGACGGGTCTCGAACCCGCGACCTTCGGAACCACAATCCGACGCTCTAACCAACTGAGCTACAATCACCGTGTTTGTTTAACGAGTGCAAATATACAGATAAATACACGCTTTGCAAACATTTTTGGAAGTTTTTTATTTCAAATCGCTTAAGCTATTGACAGCCAAATATCTTTCCACGGTAAATCCTTCTGCATAATCACAGAAAACCAACCTACCAAGATCTTTCGCCCGGTATTCAATGCTTTCTGTGAAATTTTTGGTCGCAATCGGAGAAACCGGCTCCTTTGAATCCGGATCATAAAACTGCGAGCTGTATGCCATTACGGCATCTATCTTTTGTTGCATAAAATCCGAAACATCGACTACAAAATCAGGGACCAGATTTTTCCATTGAATATAATGGTAAACCTGCTTAGGGCGCCATGCTTCCTGCTTTATCCCATCCAGTTCAGTTTCGATTCTCATAAGCCCTGATAAAAAACAGGCATCGGAAACCAGCTTGCTTCCCTTACCATGATCAATATGACGGTCGTCTACGGCATTGCACAATACCATTTCGGGCTTGTACTTCCTGATCATCCTGATGATTTCAAGCTGGTGCTTTTCATCATTTATAAAAAATCCGTCTCGGAATCCCAGGTTCTCCCTTACGGAAACCCTAAGAATTGCTGCTGCCTTCGCCGCCTCGGCATCTCTTATTTCTGCGGAACCACGGGTTCCGAGTTCCCCACGCGTCAAATCGACTATTCCCACTTTTTTTCCGGCAGCAATCTCCTTAGCTATGGTTGCACCGCATCCCAATTCTACATCATCAGGGTGTGCCCCGAAAGCCAATATATCTAATTTCATAAAATACTTTTTACTGTTTTACTTTTATTCACCGTTTCATAGTACTCCTTTTGCGGATCACTGTCTTTATTTATCCCCCCTCCCAGGTATAGATATCCCTTACCATCTTCAATTTTCATACACCGCAAATTAACGTACAGATCACTATTACGCGAGGCGTTGCCATACTGTAACTTCCATTCTCCGATATAGCCTCCGTAATACTCCCTGTCATATCCTTCGTTGGCAATGATAAAGTCCCGGGCGGTTTCTTTCGGAAACCCGCATAGAGCAGGAGTCGGATGTAAAGAAGCCACTACCTCATATGCTTTTCCCGAATCCCTTAGGGTTGCTTTTATATCTGTTTTTATGTGTAAAAGTGTTCCTGCCTTATAGGTAAAAGGTTGTGTCAGATCAATGTCAGAAACAAAAGGCATAAGCTTTTCCACGATGAAGTCGGTCACAACCTGCTGTTCTTCCTTTTCCTTGCTTCCCCAGATCACGTTCTCCGGTACTGTAACGGAATCCGGCATTGTTCCTGCAAGAGCCACTGTTTTAACCGTATGACCCTCGATCTTCAGAAGCTGTTCCGGCGTTGCCCCCATCCACATTCCGATTTCAGGATGGTAATACCAGTAAACAAATGCTGTGGTATACTTGCTCAGAAAACGATGGAAATACTCGGAAAGCAGCATGGTATCCAACGGTACCTCTTCCTTTCTCGACAAAACAACCTTTGTCATTTTACCTTCTTTAATAGCCTCTATTCCGCGCTGAACCAGATTCATATGACGCTTTTTTTCCATTTCATCGGCAGCCAACCTGATTTCTGTATCATATGTTCTGAGTTTGTCTATTTGTTCCTCAGAATAACTGCAATACTCCGGATAAAAAACCACCTTATCCCTACCGGAAAAAGGAGCAAGTACAAAACAGTCTCTATCCAATTCGTCAACCAGGAACAGGTGGTCCGTATTCTGAAACCACCCCTGTACCCTTTCTTCATAAGGTTTTCTGTATACGACAAAAGGAAGCTTACCCGAAATCCATTCCTTGATTTTTTTCTCCATATGCTATACTCTTGGCAATATCATATTGGTAAGTTTGCACAGCGAGATGAGAGCTCCTGTTTCATCTGTGATCTTAATTTCCCACAGATGCAGCCTGCTCCCCTTGTGAATGATGCGGGCTGTGGCAAAAACTTCTCCTTCCCTCTTGCTTTTTAAATGGTTCGCCGATATTTCGATCCCCCTTACTTCGTAATGTTTCGGGTCAACGAAGAGCATTGAAGCTGCACTTCCCACACTTTCAGCCAGCGCTACAGACGCGCCTCCATGAAGAAGTCCCATCGGCTGGTGTACCTTCTTGTCTACGGGCATCTTCGCCATCAGAAAATCTTCGCCGGCATCAATATATTCTATGTTCAGCGTTTCCATCAACGTGTTACGGCACATCTTACGGCATAGGTCCAAAACCTGTTCTTTTGTAAAATTCATAATATCAAAAAAATGACCCTAATTATCTACTGTCAGTTAAAGCATCTAAATATACGACAATTCTGACAGGAGGAAATTAATGTGGGTTAATAAATGAGGGGTTCGAAACACGCAATTAATAGGAGTTTTTAGATATATAATTAGTATTTTTGCAAAAATCTTTTTACAACAAATGGAAGACATCAACCAGGAGGTTTTTAATGCTTTCGAGGTAATTAAAAACGGGGGAATTATTCTCTATCCAACAGACACTGTCTGGGGAATCGGATGTGATGCAGCCAATGAGGAGGCTGTAAAGAAAATTTATACGCTTAAAAAGCGGGCTGAAAGTAAAAGTATGATTGTTCTCGTAAATGGTGACCGCCTGCTTTATCAGGTTTTTAAGGAAATTCCGCAGGTTGCATTCGATGTATTGGAATGCTCGGAAAAACCTACTACTCTGGTTCTGGACCATCCTAAAAACGTGGCAAAAAACCTTATTGCAGAAGATGATTCCCTTGGTGTTCGGATTGTAAACACCCCGTTCATCTTCAGACTCATAGAACGTATGAAAAAGCCTTTGGTTTCTACATCTGCAAATATCAGCGGCACTCCTACCCCGACAAAGTTCAGTGAAATTTCTCCTGAAATTGTTGCTGGAGTGGATTACGTAGTAAAGATTGATCTCGAAAAGGTCAGCAAAAAATCCTCTACCGTAATCAAATTAACAAAAGATGCTAAAGTAACCATATTGAGAAAGTAATGATTGTTACATCGAACTATAAAGAAGCCCTGCAATTACCAATTTTCCCTATTATCGCACAAGCTGCCAGGCAACTGAATACAGAAGTGTATGTAATAGGAGGATTCGTCCGTGATTTTATTTTAGAACGCACATCAAAAAAAGATATAGACGTTGTCGCAGTGGGAAGCGGAATAGAGCTTGCCTTAAAAGTTTCCGAACTTATACCGCACCATCCGAAAGTGCAGGTTTTTAAAAATTACGGAACCGCTATGCTTCGTTACGACGATATGGATATAGAATTTGTCGGTGCCCGCAAGGAATCCTACCGCAGCGAAAGCAGAAACCCGCTTGTGGAAAACGGTACGTTAAAAGACGACCAGAACCGCAGGGATTTTACCATCAATGCACTGGCTTTTTCATTGAACGAATACGATTTTGGTGACCTTGTAGATCCTTTTAACGGAATGGAAGATCTTAAAAAAGGCATCATCCGTACCCCACTAAATGCAGATATCACTTATTCTGATGATCCGCTGCGCATGATGCGCGCCATTCGTTTTGCCGCACAGCTTGATTTTATTATTGAAGAGCAGTCGCTCGAAGCCATTTCAAGAAATGCGGAACGCATCAAAATCATATCGGGTGAACGCATTGTAGAAGAGCTTCACAAGATTCTGGCAACTCCGAAACCTTCAAACGGTTTCCTGCTGCTTTATAAAACGGGACTTCTTGATTTCATTTTACCGGAATTAACTGCTTTAAACCAGGTAGAGGAAATTGAAGGCCATACACACAAAAACAATTTCTATCATACATTGGAAGTTGTGGATAATATCTGTGTCCATACTGAGGATCTCTGGCTGCGCTGGGCGGCTTTGCTGCACGACATTGGAAAAGCTCCTACAAAGAAGTTCCATAAAAAAGCAGGATGGACCTTTCACGGGCATGAATTCCTTGGTGGGAAAATGGTTAAACGGATCTTCCAGCGTTTGCATATGCCGTTGAACCATAAAATGCGCTTTGTGCAGAAAATGGTAACCATGAGCTCCAGGCCTATTGTCATAGCCGAGGATAAGGTTACGGATTCCGCGGTGCGCAGACTCGTATTTGATGCAGGTGAAGATGTTGACAGCCTGCTGACTTTATGTGAAGCCGACATTACCACTAAAAATGAAAGGAAGTTTAAAAAATACCACAATAATTTTAAGATTGTCCGTCAGAAAATCGTAGAGGTGGAGGAACGCGACCATGTTCGTCAGTTTCAACCGCCGATCACAGGAGAAGAAATCATGGAAATTTTCAACTTACCTCCCTCACGCGAGATCGGTCAGATAAAGGAAGCTATCAAAGAAGCTATATTAGAAGGTGAAATTCCAAATGAATACGAAGCGGCTTATAAGTATATGATGCAGAAGGCTGCTTTACTGGGATTAACACCCGTAAATCCTAAATTTTAAAAAATGGAAAACAAATCATTTATTCGCTGGGCCAAAATTTCACTTGTACTTGTCTATTTAGTCATCATAGCCGGAGCTACTGTAAGAATGACGGGATCCGGAATGGGGTGTCCCGACTGGCCAAAATGCTTCGGTTACTACATTCCCCCTACCCAGGTTCAGGAGCTGCTGTGGAAGCCTAATCATGAATACGATAAGGGACAGGTTATCATTAGGGATAATAAACTGTGGGTAGCTGAAAAAGATTTTGTTTCAAAAGAGGTATACGAAGCGTCTAACTGGGCGCCCTATACCAAACACGATTATGCGGTATTCAATCCGTACCATACCTGGGTAGAATATATAAATCGCCTGTGTGGTGCCCTGGCAGGGCTTGCATGCCTTATTCTTTTTATCCGGTCCTTCCGTTTCAGAAACACCCAAAAATCCGTTGTACTCTGGTCCGGAATTGTTCTTTTCCTACTTATGTTCAACGCCTGGTTAGGAGCCACTGTAGTTTATTCTGTTCTGAACCCGGTAAAGATCACCACACACATGATTGCCGCGCTGCTTAACGTAGCCGCACTTATTTACCTTATCCACATTGTTAAAAGGAAAAAGGAATACGGAATAAAATACGACCGTGTTTTTCATTTGTTCACATGGATAGCCATGGTACTTTCGCTTGTGCAGATAGGCCTTGGTACGCAGGTACGTCAATTTATCGATGAACAGACAAGAAGCGGCATTACAGATGTAGCACTATGGCTGCAAAGTCCCGATGTTACATTCTATATACACCGTACCTTTTCATTTGTGATCTTTTTTGTGAACCTGTTCCTGTTCCTGCGCAACAAACGTCTGAATCTGGATAACAAAAAAATCAACTGGATCATGCTGTTGCTGCTACTTGAGATTTTTACCGGAATTCTTATGTATTACATTCATTTCCCTTTCGGTACACAGGCAGCGCACCTTGTAATTGCAGCTATAATGTACGGACTACAGTTCAGCATCATCCTTGATACCAGAAAAAGCAGTTAGCCCTATGACAGACCGTTCTTAATATATAGCCGCTATCTTAACCTATGGAAAACATGAAAAAAAACATCTTATTTATTTGCTGCCTTCTAAGCGCTTCACTCTCATATGCAGGAAATACACCTACAGGTTTCTGGTATATGTATTTCGGATCTGCTTCTTTTGAAAATACTAAATGGAAGGCCGCTTATGATGTACAATATAGAAACCATAATTTTATGGGCGATCTGAACCAGCTGCTTATCCGAGGATCTGCTCAGTATGCAGTTGCTTCAAATCTTACCCTCGGAGTAGGATACGCTTTCGTACAAACAGAAAAAATAGGCGAGCCTGATCAGCCATTTATCGAAAACCGCATTTTCCAGGATGTACTTACTCAGCAGACAATAGGAACCAATGTACTTCTGAAACACCGTTTCAGATTGGAACAAAGGTTCATTGAACAACATGATTACAAGTCCAGAATACGCTACCAGTTAGGATTGGATGTCCCTGTTTATACCAATACGGAAAAAAAGCAGTCTGCCTATGCTTCATTTTATAATGAAGTTTTTATGAATCTTGATGAAAAATCGCGCAAAACAAATGCTTTCGACCGCAATCGACTTTATTTCGGTGCAGGATTTAAATTCAACCCAAAGCTTGGCATACAGGTTGGCTGGATGAACCAGATGCTGCAGAAGGATTCGTACCAGCAAATTATGCTTTCCGTACATCACAATCTTAATTTATAACTAAAAAGTCGGGAAATTCCCGACTTTTAATTTTTTACTCTTTTGAAAACAAGATTCGAATCGAAGTTTAAATGACTGTCTTTAATCAATACTTCCCCAACTGAATTAAACCGTGTAAAGTTATAATCCTGAATTTCTTCATAGGCCACCAGTTCATCTACATAATTTTTCCCTTCTTCATTTGTTTTAAACGTGATCGATACTTTTTCCTTTTTATAGATCCAGTTCTTTTCAAACATAAATTTCCCGTTTTTACTTTGACTGTGATCAATCGGGTATGGCCGTACCAGTTCAAACTCCATCTTCTTCAAGTTAAAGTTCTTATCATACTGGAAATATCCTTCATAAAACAGTTCTGAATAAAAATCAATCCGGTAAAGTCCGTCTTTCGTTCTGGATCTTTCAAACATATAATCCTTAAAATTATTAAAGAAATCCAGTTCGGGAACGTTTACGTATTTACGGATGACAATTTCTGTTAACCAATACAGCGGAGAGTCATTTCCGGTATATCGTTCGAAGAAAACGGTATCCATTGCAATCCGGTTTTTGGGATCTTTTATAAGGCTTTTATTTATCTTCTTATTTTTCAGGTTGATGGATACGTCGTACTTCATTTCCGAATCAAGCAAAGAGGACTTCTCATTTAAGCTGGCCTTATGTGAAACCAGATAGGCATAACTGTCCTGCGCATAATTATTGTACATCTGGTTTCTTACCTTTTTAATGATTTCAATAATATTTGCACGCGACAACTTATCAATGACCAGTTCGTCCATCTGCGTATCGTCAATCTGCGCCTGTACGTTCCATGATCCCAATATGAATATTCCTAAAAGGAAGTAAGTGCATTTTTTCATTTGTATATATTAACGCGTAAATTTAGTGTAATAATAAAACATTACACAATAAAACGTTTAATTATATACAACTAACGTACCACTTTTAGGAAGTGGATTTCAAATGAAAAGGATATCTGTTTACAAGATTTGAATTATAATAAGAACCTTTGGATTTCGATGCAGAAAATTCGTTCCACACGGCAATCGGTACATGCTCATGAATATATTCTTCTGCCCTTGTTGTATAAATGATCAGGTAGCCCTGTTTCTCATCACAGCTGTAATATTCAATTCGCTTAATCCACGAACTCTCAGGTGTTGCCTGCATTTTTTTCACGGGATAATTGGCCTTTGTAATATCTTTTCTGGCCTCTTCAAAGGTATTATAAGTTCCGGTAAGTTGTCCACAATCGGTTTTTCCCTTACAGGCAGCCAATGCTGCCATACTAAAAACAATAAGTAAAATCTTTTTCATAATGCTGTATATTTATCCTATCCTAAATATACAGCATTAATATTAATTTATTAAAATTTTAACATTATAAAAGATGAATACCGTCTTCTTTAATTAAAATTTTACGCTCTTTATACAGCACGCCGATGGTTTGTTTAAACGTTTTCTTACTCATCCCCAGAACGGTTTTGATCTCGTCGGGATGACTTTTATCGTTTAATCCTAAAAAACCGTTATTATACTGCAGCTCTTCCAGAATTTTGGAGGTGTTATCCGTTACCTTTTCAAACCCGATCTTTGCTCTGGACACATCTATTTTTCCATCCGGCCTTATGGTTTTTATATACCCTATGATACGATCGCCGGTTCTGAAATCTTCAAAAACCTCATTCTGGTACATCAACCCTTTATGCTTTTCATTAATGATCACATTAATACCTGCTTCGGTAATATGAGTTACTATGAGGTCCACTTCGTCCCCCTCTTTAACTGTGAGGTCCGTATTTGCGAGAAACTGGTTTAACTTGGAAGATCCTACAAGACGGTTCGTTTTTTCATCCATATACATGTATACGATGTAATAATTACCTTCACGCATAGGTCGGGCCTGTTCCCGGAACGGAACAAACAGATCCTTTTCCAGCCCCCAATCCATAAAAGCACCGAAATCGTTTACATAATTTACCTTCAAAAGGGCAAATTCGTTGAGAAAGATATAAGGCTCTATTGTAGTTGCCACCGGTCGCTCTTCATGATCAAGATATACGAAAACCTCCATCTCTTCCCCTATTTCATAAGAATGAGGAAGGTATTTTTTGGGTAAAAGAACATCCTGTTCACCATCTGTAAGATATAATCCTACATTGGTTCTACGGTCTATTTTTAATGTATTGAATCGTCCGATTGAAATCATAAACAATAATTTTTACAAAAATAAGAACAATAACAGGTTATCGTCTAATTTTAAGGAGGAATTTACCCTTGTTTCAATTTTATTTTTTAAATTAGAACTAAAAAGCATGAAAAAAATGTATCATTACGCTACAGTAGAAAAAGCTTTGGAAGAATTAAAAGCTAAAGGGTACACGATTGACTTTAACATTGAAGAAGATCAGATTTTAAGAAACCCTTCTCATTTCGCAATTGTTGAGATTTACCGTTATGAAGGCATGAGCAATCCGGATGATGAGGCAACTGTATACGGTATAAACAATAAGGAAAATGGATCAAAAGGGGTATTTGTTGCAGGTAATCTGGCCTTTGCAGAAAGTGATGTGGCCAAAATTCTATTAAAACTCGAAATTGATGATAAAAAAAATGAAGACTGACAAGTCTTCATTTTTTTTATGGTTTCAGGTCTAAATCAAATGTTTTGATCAAATCTTCCAGGGCCGGGTTCAAACCTTTGAGGTAATTGAGTTTATCATCAATACTGTAAGCCTTTTTAACGGTTACGCTTTCATTTACCCTAACTTCGATTTTAAGATGGTAATTGTTGAGTTTTTTATGGATATAGGAAACCAGATCGTAAAGGTTCTCCTCAAAACTGAGTTTGCTTCCGGTATTGGGAAATTCAACTATGAGGTTATTGTCATGAAGCTCAAGCTGCGCCATGTTCATGGTTGAGGACATGAGCATCCTGCCAGTTTTATAATATTGTTCTGAACAGAAATCCCAGTGAACTTTTAATTCTTCAAATGTGAAATGATCCTTGGGAAGATCTTCCGGATTTATCTGCACGGGACTTATAGCAGCTTCGAGTTCCCTCTTTTTTCGGATGCTTTTTAACGATAGCGCTGAAATGCTGTGTTCGTTTGAACTTTTGGAAACCACGGCTTTTTGCGTTGTAATTTCTTCCTGTTCAGTTTCAGCTACTGTTTGATTTTCAGCAACTTCATTCCGTTCCTGTTCTCTTCTCTCATACAGCACAGGTGTATCATTTATATTTTTCTTTCTGAAAAGAAAAGCAGGGATTATACCTGATCTACTTTTTTTTTTTCGGGATGCGTCAGGGAAGCCAGCTGCATGAGGCACAGCTCAACCATCAACCGCTGATTCTGAGACGTTTTATATTTCAGGTCACAGTTGTTCGCAATGGTAATGGCTTCAACAAGCACCGTATGTTCAAGCTTCTGGGCCTGAATATGAAACTGGTTTTTATTTTCATCACTGACATCGAGCAAATTCAGTGTCTGCGGGTTTTTGCAAACAAGCAGGTTCCTGAAATGCGTTGCCATTCCCATAACAAAGTGCTGTCCGTCAAAACCTTTAGCCAATATTTCGTTATAGGAAAGAAGCAAATTGGGGATGTCGTTTGCAATGATCAGGTCGGTTATACGCAGATAATAATCATAATCGAGAACATTGAGGTTTTCAGCAACTGCCTGACGTGTAAGATTGGTACCACAGAACGAAACAACACGGTCAAAAATAGAAAGTGCGTCGCGCATGGCTCCGTCCGCTTTCTGCGCAATGATCTGCAAAGCATCCTCTTCAAAAACAATTCCCTGGTTCAGAGCCACTTCTTTTAAATGCTCCTTCGCATCTAGAACCGTAATACGCTTAAAATCAAATATCTGACAACGGGATAAAATCGTTGGAATGATTTTATGCTTTTCAGTAGTAGCCAATATAAATATGGCATGTTTCGGTGGCTCTTCAAGTGTTTTCAGGAACGCATTAAACGCTGCCGATGACAACATATGCACCTCATCTATGATGTAAACTTTATAAATACCTGTCTGCGGAGGTATACGTACCTGGTCAATTAAATTTCGGATGTCTTCAACAGAATTGTTGGAAGCAGCATCCAGCTCAAAAACATTAAAGGCAAAATCTTCGTTTGGATCGTCGTATCCGATCTGGTTGATCTTCCTTGCCAGAATACGGGCACAGGTTGTTTTACCTACACCTCTGGGACCAGTAAACAACAACGCCTGTGCTAAATGATTATTGTCGATAGCATTGATTAGGGTATTGGTGATGGTCTGCTGCCCTACTACATCTTTAAAAGTCTGCGGGCGGTATTTTCGGGCCGATACGATGAATTGTTCCATAAATAATTGCTTGCTGCAAATATATCAATTTTGTTTCATTATTCTGCTAAAGGATAGTAACCCGAATCGCCGAGTTTATTTTTCCATTTGGCCTTCACCTGTTCCATTTTGAGATCACGTGCCGGGTTTCTGTATTCAATACGTCCTTCATCCCCCAGTTCCTTAAGAAGGATTTCAATATAAAAATCTTCCAAAACATCAGCGGGAGCATAAGTAGTTTTAAGGTTTATATCGAATAATTTTGCCGTCTGGTTGCTCCAGAAGGCCGACCAGCCGCTTTTAAGGTCCTTTACGAGCATAAAGGCCGTTTTATTGGTTTGCCTGTTTATAAGCTTCACCAATATCTGACCATCTTTCCGGGATAGTTTTTTGAGGCGGTCTTCAAACTGTTCCTTCAGGTATTTTTCGGATCTTTTAAGGTATTGGTTCTTTTGAGACTTGCTTTCCATAGCTTCAAGGTTTTTATTCAATATCAGAAGGTTATCACCTGTCATCACTGCATAAGGATACACCCTCAAAATACGACGCTTCAGCACATTTTGAATCTTAATTCTCTCCAGTTCTTCCTTTGAGAAGTTGATGAGCATTTCGGGCAGTATAAACTCCTTTTCCACTTCCCCGTCATCCAGGACATTCGTCCTTAAAGAATCTGCATATTTTTCCCAATCATGTACAATCTGCGCATTTGAACTAAGCGAGCACAGGATAATCAGTATAATGAGTATTTTTTTCATTTCATTAGTGTAATTAGTCGTAAATATAGAACAAAATAATTAGTAATTTTGATTAAAATTTGAATCATCATGAAAGCATCAAAAACCATACTAAACACGGATTCTCTACACTTTTTGACCCGTTATCTGAACAATCCTTCACCGACGGGATATGAAAATGAAGGACAAAAATTATGGATGGAATATATTAAACCGTATGTTGATAAAACCTTTACGGATACGTACGGAACCTGCGTTGGGGTCATCAATCCCGATGCTGCATTCAAAGTGGTTATTGAAGGGCATGCAGATGAGATTTCATGGTATGTTAACTACATTTCGGAAGACGGTATGATATACGTCATCCGCAACGGCGGAAGTGATCAAACCATTGCGCCTTCCAAGAGGGTCAACATCCATACAAAGAACGGAATTGTGAAAGGGGTTTTCGGATGGCCGGCTATCCATACCCGCCTGCGTTCCGGAAAAGATGAGCCTACACCTAAAATTGAGAACATCTTTATTGACTGCGGCTGTGATTCAAGAGAGGAAGTTGAGGCTCTGGGTATCCATGTAGGTTGCGTGATCACTTATCCCGATACTTTTGAAATTCTTAACAACGATAAATTTATATGCAGGGCTCTTGACAACCGTATAGGAGGTTTTATGATTGCTGAAGTGGCAAGATTGCTAAAAGAGCACAATGTTAAACTGCCCTTCGGACTCTACATTACCAATTCCGTACAGGAAGAGGTCGGCCTGCGGGGAGCCGAAATGATTACCCAAACCATCAGGCCCGACATTGCCATTGTTACAGATGTATGTCACGACAGTACCACGCCAATGATTGATAAAAAAATTGAAGGAGAAACGAAAATAGGACTGGGTCCTGTCATAACGTACGCTCCTGCCGTTCAGAATAACCTTCGTGAACTTATCATCGGAACAGCCGTAAACCGGAAAATCCCGTTCCAGCGCCTGGCTTCATCCCGGGTTACCGGAACCGACACCGACGCCTTTGCCTACAGTAACGGAGGTGTTGCTTCTGCACTAATTTCACTACCTTTGCGCTATATGCATACCACTGTTGAAATGGTTCATAAGAACGATGTCGAAAATACGATCAGACTTATTTATGAAACCCTGCTGCAGATTGAGGATGGCCACAATCTAAATTATTTTAAATAAGCATTGAATGAACGAAATACAAATAAAATTTATAAAGGAAGTCACAGCTAGAGAAACGGTTTTTTTTCTGGAAGATCAAAACGGAGTCGCTTTTTGTGAGTCGCTCTTTTTTAAAACAGATTCCGGTGAGGCCGTACCGGTGTTGTGTTTCTGGTCGACCAGGGAACTTGTGGAAGCTGCAAGGGTTGAAAGCTGGTCGCACTACACGGTGAACGAAATGTGCCTTTCTACATTCATTGAAGACTGGCTTGTACAGCTTTATAACGACAGCTTAATTGCCGGAATAAATTTTAATAAAAACCTTGAAGGAACAGAATGTGACCCGCTGGACCTCATCTCAGATCTGGTATCGGAATTAAAAAGACAACGACGCGATCTGGAATTTGAACATTTCAAAGGAATTGCCGATATAGAAAAACAGATAAAATCACTTTCTTAAAATAAAAATGGAGAATCACTTGATTCTCCATTTTTATTTTCTAATTCAGGTTGATGGTTAAACCTGCCATTACCGAACTCTTTTTTCCAAAAAAGTTAACGTTATCCTCAAAAACATCATAACTTTCACCTGAAACCTTATGGTCTCCTATAAAGGAAGAGGAAAAGCTGTAATTATACATAGCGTATAGTCCAAGGGTTTCTGAGAAATTGTATTTTATCCCCACATTCGAACCTATAGATTTTAACCCGAGATCCAAACTCAGGAAAGGATCTATTCTCTCACTCAGTTTTAACGGTTCCGAAAAATGAAACCGGAAGAATAACGCAGCATCCATAGAGTCGAATGCTTTAAACTGGCTGTCCATGTTATCCTGGTTTTCACGATCATCGGGCTTTATAAGAAATGTGAATCTTGCTCCGTATGATACCAGGTCGCTGATCCCTCTGTCGAACTGGAATTCCACTCCGGATTTTCCACCTACATTTACATAGCCAAGAAATAGTTTACTGTCCTCTAACCCATCATATGCCTGTGCATTTGCGCCCAGATGCATTGCCATCACTGTAAAAGAAGTAAGTAGTAGTTTTTTCATAAAGTTTTAAATATTTAATTGTTTTTGTTAAGTGCAATTTTGTTTACAAAGAAGATTTTACGTTTACGCTGAACTTCGCTATTGCTTAAAGTCTGATTACCGTAGGCAATAAAATAGTTATCGAACCAGTGGTTTACTTCGCTGAAAGACCTTTTAATCTTATCGCCCTGCAATTTTGTATCAATTACCTCGCTTGAATCTTCAACGATGGTATTTCCATCAGCAGCGCCGATTTTCTTGTAAACGACCTCTTCAAGATTTCCGAACATCAGCTCTATATCAGCACCGTCGTTATTCATAGAAACGAATTTCTTAACCTTCATTGGTTTATATCCAGGCTTCAGTTCAAAGGAGTTATCCCAAACCAGATCACCTTGTTTTGTAAATTTTGCAATGAGTGCGTGTGTATAAAAATATCCGTCAAATCGTGTACAGATCGCCCCGGAACCGCATGAATACGAAACATACGTAGGATAGTAAGCTTCACCTAAAAATATATAACCGTCATCCATTACTTTCACCGCATGGTTTTCAATAAAATAATTAAGTAAAAGTTCTTTATCTCTTTCAGCTGCGTTCTCCGTTTTCCGTTCAATTCTTCTTTGCTGCTTTTCAGTCATATAACTGGTAAAATTCTTGAGGTCGGTGAAATTGTAAAATTTCATGAAGTTCAGCTTCCTGTTTTCAACCTCTCCCATAAAGATTCCCTGGGACATATCGGATTTGGTCTTTGAATAGGTCCCGGTGAGTATATACTTCGATCCGGCCTTCGTTGCAGCTACTTCGATTAACTTTTCTTCTATATCACTTGTTACCTTATAAAAATCTTTCTGTACCCCACTCAAATCAAGAGATGCCAGGTAAAGATCGCTGCTCCTCCTGCTATTTCTCGCATTGACAAATACCAGAATTTCATCATCCAGCACCTGAAAATCTTCAATCTGGATGTCACTCTTCCTGAAATCACCAAATTTAAAAGCTACTTCATTGGTCGCTCCAGTCTTCAGATCAATAATGATTATTTTATTTTCTTTATGTACAACCGATTTAAATATGGCCTTGTCTCCGTATACCTTCATTTCCGTAAGGCTGCCTTCGTCGGTATATTCTGTTTCGATCTTTTTAACGGTAAGGTTATTGGCGTCAGAAGTAACGATGGCGACATAATCACGTTTATTCCTGATTAAAGAATAATTAATTCCATTTTCATGATAAGAGTCCAGGATCTCAGTTCGTTCCTTAATATATACCGACTCTGCTCCCAAAAGATTAAACCCGGTATCATAGAATTCGCTCTTTACTTCTAACTGCCCTTTTTTTGCCTGGGAAGCTGTTGATTGTATCAACATCCCTGTTCTGTTTAATGGAAATACCTTTTGGTTTTCATAATCCCCTTTGAGATCAAATTCTATACGGTCAATTCCGGTTTGTCCAAATGAGAGGGTAGCATTCACAAATAAGAAGTGAAGCAGCAGTGTTTTTAATTTCATAAATGTTTTATGTTTTTATTTAGTTAAATTTTTAACAAAAAAATTTGTTAAAAATACACTTAATTTTAAAAACACAACACGTTTTCTTGAAACACTTGAATTTTTAGTGTTTTCTTGAAAATGAGAGTAAATAAGCGAAATAAAATCACTAAAAACAGTACAAAATAATAATTATGCAATACCCTTACGCTTTAGCAAGAGATAAATTACCAAAGGAGCTCCCAAGATGGATGTGACCGCGTTAATTGGAAGAATCAGCTGTTCTCCCGGAAGCTGGCAGATCATATCACAGACCACTAATATGAATGCTCCGGTTAGAACATTACCGAAAAACAAGATGAAATGGTTGGTTGTTCTGTATAAAATCCTGGTAATATGGGGTACAGCAAGCCCGATAAACCCGATAGGTCCTACAAACGCAGTACAAACTGCTATAAGTATGCATGTTGACAGTATAATCAAGAATTTCGTTTTTTTTACGTTCATCCCTAAAGTTCTGGCGTAGGTTTCCCCCAGCAGCAGGCTGTTCAGCGGTTTGTTTAATGAAAAGGCAATAAGAAGTCCAATAAATAAAACGGGGACAATATAACGAATCTGCTGCCAGTTTATATTACCCAGACTTCCCAGGTTCCAGAATGTGAATTTTTTAAGTTCTTCGGCTGTGGACATGTAAGCCAGTACATTAACAAATGCACTTGTAAAACTGCTGAACATCAATCCGACTATAAGTAATGTTGCAGCCTGCTGTATACGTCTGGATATACCCAGAACAATCAACATTACTGTCACACTTCCCGCAAGTGCAAAAACGGTAACGGATGTCTGGCTACCCATATAATTCTGGAGTGCAACTGGTAATAAGCCTCCACCCAATATACAAAGAGCAACACCAAGGCTTGCTCCTGAACTGATCCCCAGAACATAGGGCTCTGCCATTGGATTCTGGAAAAGGGTCTGCATCATCATGCCCGCAATTGAAAGCGACATTCCCACCACACAGGCCATAATAAGTTTTGGCAGCCGGTATTCCAGTACAATATATTCCCAGCTGTGTTTCCCCGTAAAATTATCAGACAGGATCGCAACAACCTCTTTAAAGGGAATATGAACTGACCCCGTCATCAAATTAAGGACCATTGCTAACATAAGCAAGATCAACAGGATAATATGATATCTTAAATATTTAACAGGCATTATTGCAAAGCTTCAATAAATACGGGGTGATATTGCGGTAAAACTTCAGGATGAAGGATGTATATGAGGTCTTTCAAAACCTGATCGGGCCTGTTTGGAGCATCTTCATAAAATATAAGTCCTCCGGATGTCCCTTTTTTCAATGAATAGGAATAAACCTTATGTTGCTGAAATGCCCTGAACTCACGATAATGCTTATTTGCATTTCCTAATTCACTGTATGTGGTGAACTGCCCCGGGCCAATCCAGAAATCAGCTTCTATGCCTTTCTCCAATACCGTTTCAATTGACAGCGATAAGCTCCCGGTTCCTTTTGTATCTCCCCAGATATAAGTACCTTTTGCGTCCCTGATAAAGGCGGCCATCCAGCTTTCACCCTGCGGTGCGTACCATACATCCTGGAAAACGGAACCGCTCAGCACCGTCGGCATTTCCTTTACGTGGCTTACCAGTTCCTTTGCTTTGCCGTATTCAGATACAATATTTTTAAAATAGAGATCCGCTTCCTGCTGGCGATCGAACAAAACACCGAAAAATTTCACCCATTCTGCTTTTCCCAGAGGAGAAGTCTCTACCCAGTCAGCATTATAAAGCACCGGTATACCCGCTTTTTCAAACTGGTTGAACTTAGAGGTTTCATTATCCATGCTCAAACCAACGATTACCTGAGGTTCCAGATCAATCGTTTTTTCAAAATTCAGGCTTTCCTGATCACTTAGCTCCTCAATTTTACCGGTTGCAATCATATTGCGTACTTCAGGAGAAGAGATGTATTCCAAATGAGGAAAACCTATAAGTTTATCACTTTGTTTCAATGCGACCAAAGGAGCTATGTGGGTGGTGGAAGAAACCACAATTTTCTGTACAGGTGTCTGAACAAAGGTATATTGTGCCAGGCTATCGGGTAAATGTTCCTTTGATTTCGCACATACATAAGTAAACGTCCTTGTTGCTTCCGGCCATGGTTTTGTTACCTTCATAACCGTATACGCTCCGTAATTACGGATTTCAAGTCCATCTGCAAATTCTACACTGTTCTGCGTTTTTCTTTCTGATTCTGCTTCCTTTTTCTTACATCCTATACAGATGAAGAAGACAGCAAGTACTAGATATCCTGATGATTTCATGTATTTCTTAGTTTATTCCGGAGCCAAATATACGGATTCATTATTTAATAAAGCCCGCTCCTGAAAGAAGTGAATTTGAACAATACCAACCGCGATGGTGTTATCTTTCACCTTCTCTTTTTCTTGTCTTCCCGTCCAGGTTTTGTGAAGTTTCTTCAGTTCCCGTCGTCTCTTGCTTCTGTTTTGATGTATTTTGCTGTGCTACCACATAGGTATTTTCAAAATGTTTATGGAAGAGTTTTTTTAAAAAATACATAGTCAGGATTTTACTGTTGTTAATACTGTAAAAAGTTAATACAGTCAAAAATACGCAATTTGAACGAATGTTTCTCTTTTCCTCGTTAGTCGGGAAATCAGCCTGTGCTTCATTATGACAAAGATCTCTGAACAAGGGAACTTATAATTTAATTTGCATAATGGATAATTTCAATTACTTTTGTACCGTTTTAGGTTGCAATTGATGCATTAATAGGGAAATAGGTGCGATTTTTTTCAATTCCTATGCTGTTCCCGCAACTGTAAGCTTCGTTGAGTACTCAATGTTGTTTTTAACTACGCCACTGAAAGTATTTCGGGAAGGTAAAAACAAAAGCAAGCCAGGAGACCTGCCTAATAAATACTAAATCGATTTAACCTTCGGGAAGAAAGGTCAAACAAATGAGCAGGAAATTTTATTCATTTTTTACTTTTACATTGTTTTCGTTCAGCATTCATGCGCAGACCGGTAATTCTACACAGCTGGATGAACTTGTAATTGAACACAAAAAGATATCGGACCGGTCCAGATCGCAAAGAACCATTGTGCTGAACGATTCCCTTATTGAAAACAGTCTAGGAACATTTACCGATTTCCTTCAGAAAAACACGACCCTGTACTTTAAAGAAAACGGATACGGAATGGTAAGTTCCCCATCTTTCCGCGGAACAACCGCACAACAGACGAGTGTTTTATGGAACGGGATCAAAATCAATTCAGCCCTTTTGGGACAGACCGATTTTAATTCAACAGCCTTTAAAAGTTATGATGATATCGTCGTAAAACCGGGAGGCGGGAGTGTATTATACGGAAGCGGTGCTATCGGAGGTTCCATACATCTGAACAACCAGCTGTATTTCGATCGGTCTCTGGAAAACGAAATCCAGCTCAATTATGGCAGTTTCAACACTCAGGGACTGCATTACAAAGTAAATGCCGGAACGAAGAAGCTTGCAGTAGGTGCACATTTTGGATACAATAAAAGCGATAATGATTATGAATGGATCGGTAAGAACCGAAAAAATATCAACGGAGCATTTTTCAATGTTGACTTCGGGACTGAAATAGCCTACCAGGTTAACGATCTTAACCGGGTTGAATTTTATTCCTCAACCTTCAGCGACGACCGTCATTTTTCCCTTATTACTCCTTATCAGACCAAAACCAAATATCAGAATAATTATTACCGGAACTTATTTAAATGGCATTATAAAACGTCGCGGTTCCTCAACACGTTTTATACCGCGAACATCCGTGAATCTTATTTGTATTTTGATCAGTTGCCAAAGGATAGTAAATCAGGCGGTAGTGCCAGCACCTGGTTTTTTAAGAATGAAAGTTTTTACAATGTAAATTCCCGACTTAAATTATCCTCCCTAGTAGAATATCAAAGGACTACAGGTGAAGGAGAAAATTCGAGCCTTCCTTTTTCAAGGCAGGAAATCGCTTCTTTAAGTCTTATGGGAAATTATGAATTTTCTCCTTTTCATGGATTCGAAATCGGTTTAAAGAACGAGTTTGCCAAAGATTACGAAAACCCTTTCCTTTTTTCGGCAGGATATTACCTCAATGCAGGCAAATATGCGCTTAAAATCAACGCATCCAAAAACTACCGCATTCCTACCTTTAACGATCTCTACTGGCAGCCCGGAGGAAATCTGAACCTGAAGCCTGAAACCAGCTATCAGTTTGACGTAAATAATGGTTTCGTTTCAAAATACCTGAATGCCAACCTCTCAACTTACTATATTGATTTAACGGATATGATCCGTTGGATTCCTACCAATTCAGGATTCTGGGAAGCTCATAATGTGGACCGTGTTTCCATTTACGGTGCAGAAGTTTCTTTAGGAACACAAAAAAACTGGGGCTATCATAAGCTCAGTACAAACGTTAATTATGCCTATACGCGATCGCTGAATGATGAGAACAACAAACAGCTCACCTATACACCCCTACATAAACTGAACCTTTGGATAAGCTATCAATATAAGGGGTTCAGCATCGTTCCATCCCTCCTTTACAATGGAAAAATATACACCACAGCATCCAACGACGAAGACAGTATTGTAGATGCTTATGCAGTTATGGACCTGGATATAGGTCAGCAATTCCGTTTTCACAAGTTTCCGTTCACAGTTAACCTTAAGATAAAAAATGTGGCCAATACAGCCTACACCAATATGCCGGAACGTATGATGCCAGGCAGAAATTATCATTTACAAATCATTAAAAAGTTCTAACACATGAAAAAATTACTCCTATCTATGTTTGCAGTTGCTACACTGTACAGCTGCAGCAACTCTGATGATGACACCACAATCCCGACAAATCCGGATGAAAAATACCTCAACGGTTTTTTTATCACTAATGAAGGAAACTTTACAAAGGCAAATGCTTCTGTTTCACACTTAAGCGCGGACTATTCAAATTTTACGGAAGATGTTTTTAAAGCGGCCAACGGTAAACAGATTGGGGACGTAGCTCAATCTATGGTGGTAACAGACAAATATGTTTTTGTTGTGGTTAACAATTCCAATACGATTGAGGTTGTGAACAAAAAAACATTTAAATCTGTACATACCATTACGGAAGGATTGAATTCTCCCAGATATGCCGTTATCAGCAATAACAAATTATACGTTACAAGCCTGTTCGATGCTTCTGTGGCTGTATACAATGCAGAAACTTTTGCGTTCATAAAATCAATTCCGCTGAATTTTACCTCTGAAAAAATTGTAGCTACTAATGAATATGTGTACGCAGCAAACGGCTTTTACAGTACTGGAAAGCTCGTTGAAGTGATAGATCCTAAGACGGATACCAATACTGTTGACATTACATTTGAAAATGCAATCAACGGTATTACGACAGCCGGCGAATTTACATATGTACTTGAAACCAATGATTCTGAAAGTAAAATTTCGAAAGTAAGCGGTACATCAGCGGCTTCATCCGTTGCGGTTAATCAGGCCGGTGTAACCAATTTAACTGCTGACGGAAATAATCTGTATTATACTGCAGGAACCGGTATTTACAAATTGAATAATTCACTCGCAAACAGCGGATCTAAATTGTTTGATGTGGCTAAAGGAGATGATTTTTCCGTATTATATGGTTTTAATGTCATCAACGGAACTATATTCACATCAGATGCAAAAGGTTTTACCGATAAAAGCTTAATCACCATCTATAACGAAAGCGGATCCAAATTAAAGGAGCTTACAGGAGGAATAGGTGCTAACGGTTTCTATAAATTCTAATAAAAAAAACAGCTGCCAATGGCAGCTGTTTTTTTTATTTATTTCCTTTGGCATGATCTGCTAAAAACTGCTCCAGGCCAATATCCGTTAACGGATGTTTTAGCAATCCTAAAATAGAACTCAAAGGTCCTGTCATAACATCGGCTCCGATTTTGGCACAATTTACCACATGCATCGTATTACGGACTGAGGCTGCCAGAATCTGTGTCTCAAACGCATAATTATCGTAAATCATTCTGATTTCGTCAATAAGGTTCAATCCATCTGTTAAAATATCGTCCAGTCTTCCGATGAACGGAGAAACGTATGTAGCTCCTGCTTTGGCTGCCAGTAAAGCCTGACCTGCAGAAAACACCAGCGTAACATTTGTTTTAACTCCTTTATCAGAAAAGTATTTACATGCCTGTATCCCCTCCTTCGTCATAGGCAATTTAACCACAATCTGTTCATGTAGTTCGGCAAGCTCCTCTCCTTCTCTTATCATGCCTTCATAATCAGTGGCTATAACCTCAGCACTAACATCACCATCCACAATGTTACAGATGGCTACATAATGCTTCAGGATATTATCTTTTCCCGTAATACCTTCTTTGGCCATTAAGGACGGATTTGTTGTAACTCCATCTAACACCCCCAATAACTGTGCTTCTTTGATCTGGTTAAGATTCGCTGTATCAATAAAAAACTTCATCGCGCTGTATTTAAAATTAGAAATGTAAATTTAAGCAAATTCCCAGAGTTAGCATCAAATGATTATATCGTTCAAAATTATAATTATATTCATTACTGGAAATAACTGTTTCATCAAAGTCTCCGAACATAATCCGGTTAAACCCGATTTTAGGTCCCACGCTTATTTCATCGCTGAGAAAAAAGGTCGGTGTAAATTCAAACTTAAGCCCAAGACCTGTTGATCTAGCTTCCTTTGTAAGAGCTCCTTCGATGCGGTAATCATAATTCACAACATTATAACTTGGAGTAAATGCCATATTAAAAGCAAAGGTTTCGCCTACCCGTTTCAGCAATGTAAGTGAGGGTCCAATGCTCGATATACGGGATTCGCTTTTAAACCGCATGTCATAATTGCTGTTAAGGTCTTCCGATATTTTGGAAACGGCGTAGCTGTAATTCAGTCCAACATAAAAAATGCTGTTAGTGGCTACCCGGTACTTTACAGATGCGTCGAAGCTTTTAAAATCCCCTGTTGCACTTGTAGGCTTATCCAGTTCATTTACAAAAAACTGGCCTTCCTGACCTGAAATCCCGGCATTCATACCAGCAGAAATAAGCCAGTTGTCCGCGTTGGGTTCCTTTTCCTGAGCCTGTAACTGTGTGCATGATGTAAAAATACACAGCGCAAAAAACACTTTTTTCATATAAAATGTGCGTATAAATTATTTAATCCTGTAATGATTCATCAACATCCTTTCATAAACCGTATCAGGCAATACCTTTTTAAGTAAAATGGAAAATTTTTGCATGAAAGCGCCTACCTTGTAATGTACTTTTGGATTGTTTCCTTTGATGATGCGATCTATCGCTTTAGCCATTTCAACCGGATCCCCTCCATCGTTTACATGCTCGTCAATGGTAGCCAGCTGCCGGCTGTATATTTCCTTATAGGGAGAATGTTCAAGTACCGGCGCGTGAAACCTGCGCGAAGCTATATCTGTAACAAAATCACCCGGTGCTACATTCGTTACTTTTATATTAAAGGCTTTCACCTCCATCCTTATAGCTTCTGTAATGAGTTCCAGTGCACCTTTTGAAGCAGAATAAATCCCCCTGTACGGAAGCCCCATATAACCCGCTATGGAAGTAATATTGATAATCATGCCCGATTTCTGGCTTCGCATAACCGGTAAAACTGCCTTCATCACTTCAATGGGCCCGAAAACATTTATATGAAAATTATTCTGAATTTCTTCAAGAGGTATCTCTTCCACCGGCCCCGTAATGCCAACCCCGGCATTGTTGATGAGGACGTCAAGTCGGCCTTCCTTATTCACAATCTCCTGAACAGCAAGCTTAATGGATCCGGAATCCCGTACATCGATCGCTACAAGCGGAAATGAGGATGCTGCAATAGTTTCGGGATTTCTGCTGCTGCCGTAAACTTTATATCCTTTTTGCTGCAGATACAGACCGATGGCTTTTCCGATGCCTGATGATCCGCCGGTAATGAGTACCACTTTGTTCATTTCTTATTTTTTAGCAAATATACAATTGCAATCCATAAAAAATAGTATTTTTAGATGGAACAAAATGTCTACATCGGAATATGAACAGGAAAATTTGTCTTTTTATTACTTTTATCACATTAGGAACAACGGTTTTAGCTCAGAAGCAACCGGATGTTACACGGAACGCCATGGAAAGTATTTCTAAAGAGGAACTTACAAAACACCTGACCACTCTGGCTTCAGATGAAATGGAAGGACGGAAAACAGGTGAAATCGGACAGAAAAAAGCTGCTGCTTACCTACGGGATTTTTATAAAAAAAACGGCATTGAGGCATTTCCCGGTACCGACGACTACTTTCAGAAGGTACCGTCCGAAGCCATGAAAAGAATGTTCAGCCCGAAACTTAACGACAGTGAAAATGTAATTGCCTACATAAAGGGTACTGAAAAACCCGATGAATATATCGTCATTTCGGCTCATTATGATCATGTGGGAATAGCAAACGGAGAGATTTTCAACGGAGCTGACGATAACGGCACAGGTACATCGGCCATATTGGAAATAGCTCGTGTATTCAATGAACAGAAAAAAAAGGGAAATGCTCCTAAACGATCGGTTATTTTCCTGCACTGTACAGGTGAAGAATACGGTCTGCATGGTTCCCGCTTTTTCGTAAATTCAGGAATTGTAAAAATGGAGGATATAGTAGCCGACTTAAACGTAGATATGATCGGCAGAACCGACTTTAAATACGAAGGTACAAAGAAGGACTATATTTACCTGGTAGGCAGTGATAAACTGAGCATGGAGCTTCACGAATTGTCTGAATCCGCAAACAAACAATATACGAACCTGCTGCTTGACTATACTTACAACGACGAGAAAAATCCTGAGATGATTTATTACCGTTCGGATCATTATAATTTTGCAAAATACGGAATCCCGGTAATCTTTTATTACAGCGGCGAACATGCTGACTATCACAAAGCTACCGATACTGTAGAAAAGATCGACTTTGACAAAATGTTAAAACGTACCCGGCTTATTTTAGTAACTGCCCTGGAGCTTGCGAATAAAGACCAGCGGCTTAAACTTAAAAACTCATGAAAAGAATAATTTCAGGAATGTTCTTTTCCTTAATGGCTTTATCCGCTTTTGCACAGACCGCGGATGATGAAATCAGGAAAATTCAGACCTACATACAGACAACTTCTCAAAATGAATGGTTTGATCCTGTCAACAAAACCGGAACACTGGAAAATGGAACCCTTTACGATCTTTCCTATTATGTTAAGCCTGATCAAGAAGCGTTCTCCATTATCTATACCGTTTTTGAAAAACATACGTGGAAGAAGATCTTTTATTACAGGGACAATGACCTTATTGCATGTATTATTGAAGAAACAGATCCCAATAACGCCAATAAGCTTTTGCAGTATGCCGACTATTTCTATAAAGATAAAGTACTTATAAATGTTTCCGACGAGAAAAAAGGGTTTCCTTCCGGAGAAATTTATGAACAAGGCATTCAAATATTAAAAGAATTGAAAAATCCTTAAAAACCAAACGCTTCATTTGTTTTTTTAATAAAAAAATAATATTTTGCATTTGGAAGTCCTTAACAAAAACATGAACTATATGTCACAAGTCGGAAGATTATTCGATATCCCTTATTATCAGCTCCAGAACTATCCGTTGGAAAAGGCATTTACGACCAAATATGCCGGAACCTGGAAATCTATCAGTACAAAAGAATACATAGAAAAAGCCAATTATGTTTCCAGAGCATTATTGGAAATGGGTATAAAAAAGGGAGATAAAATAGCGTTGATTACTTCAACAAACCGTACCGAGTGGAATATTATGGACATCGGAATACTGCAGACAGGAGCTGTAACGGTTCCCATTTACCCTACCATATCTGAACATGATTATGAGTACATCATCAAACATTCCGAAAGTGTTTACGTTTTTGTTTCCGACAAAACCGTTCTCGAGAAATTAGATCGGGTAAAATTCAACATACCCAAACTCAGAGGTATTTTTTCCTTTGATGAAATCCCGGGTTGTGCCAACTGGCAGCAGATACTTACAGCAGGAAAGGAAGCTCTTAACGAGCAGGCACTTGAAGAGGTTAAAGCAGCTGTTGAGCCAAATGATCTGGCATCTATTATCTATACATCCGGTACCACGGGTACTCCTAAAGGAGTTTTACTTACCCATGATAATATTGTAAGCAATGTTATGGGGTCCGAGACCCGTGTTCCTTTTGAAAAGGGGCAATATACCAGCTTAAGCTTTCTCCCGTGCTGCCACATTTTTGAGCGCATGATCCTGTATCTTTACCAGTACTTGGGTGTATCTATTCATTTTGCTGAGTCCATCGACAAAATATCGGACAATCTCCAGGAGGTAAAACCACAGGTTATGACCGTGGTTCCAAGGGTGCTTGAAAAAGTTTATGATAAGATATATGCAAAAGGAACGGAACTTACCGGTATAAAAAAAGGACTGTTTTTCTGGGCATTGCAAATGGCCGAAAACTACCAGCCTTATGAAGCCAATGGAGGCTGGTATGAGTTTAAGTTAAAAATAGCACGCAAACTCATCTTTTCGAAATGGCATGCCGCACTTGGGGGGAATCTCGAATTACTGGTATCGGGATCAGCTCCGTTATCTCCGCGTTTGGCACGTATTTTCGGAGGGGCTGCCATTCCGGTTATGGAAGGCTACGGTTTAACGGAAACTTCGCCCGTAATAGCGGTTAACGACCAGCGCAACCATGGCTGGAAGATTGGCTCAGTCGGAAGGGTACTCCCGAATGTGGATGTAAAGATTGCCGAAGACGGAGAAATCCTTTGCCAGGGACCTTCTATTTCCCGGGGATATTATAAAGACGAGGAAAAAACCATGGAAGCATTTGCAGACGGATGGTTCCATACAGGCGATATCGGCTTCATAGATCCTGAGGGATTCCTGTTCATTACCGATCGTAAAAAGGAAATGTTTAAAACATCGGGTGGAAAATATATAGCTCCCCAGATTCTTGAAAATGCGATGAAGCAGTCGCGCTTTATAGAACAGATCATGGTTGTAGGTGAAGGGCAGAAAATGCCGGCTGCACTTATTCAGCCTAATTTTGATTTTATCAAGGAATGGGCCAACCGAAACAAGGTAAATGTTGGTTTTACATTAGAAGAAGTAGTAAACAACGAACTGGTGAAAGAACGTATTCAGAAAGAGATTGATTTAATTAACCCGCAGTTCGGTAAATGGGAACAGATAAAGAAATTCGCCCTTACACCAAATGTTTGGTCCATTGATACCGGTGAACTTACTCCTACTTTAAAACTCAAACGGAAAGTGATACTTGAAAAGTACAAAGTACTGTACGATAAATTATATGCATAAAATTCTCATATAGTTTGAAAAGTATTAATTAAATGTTAATCACAAAAAATAATTTAAAAAATAGTATGCGTGCATACTATTTTTTTTTATATTTGAGTAACTAACTTTTTTGCTTTATATGAAAAGTAAAACAATTGATTCTGTTATCAAAGCTACATGGCAGGCCATAGCCCGGATGTATAATGAAGAAGCTTCAAAGTACGGCGCAACAATGGCATTGGGATATGCTTTGCTTAACATAGATAAGGAAGGAACGCCGTCAACAGCATTGGCCCCGAGATTGGGAATGGAAGCCACCAGCCTGACGCGGACTCTGAAAACGATGGAAGACAAAGGTCTTATCTCTAAAAAGAAAAATCCGAAGGACGGACGGGGTGTAAACATCTATCTTACAGAATTAGGTGTTGAAAAAAGGGCTCTTTCAAAAAATACGGTCATACAGTTTAATGATAAACTTTTGGAAACATTCAGTCAGGAAGAAATTGATAACTTCCTGAAAATGAACGAAACCATTCAGGAGCTTATTGCTTCTAAAAAAATATATTAGCTAAACCAAACTTCATATGAATATGAAAAGATTGATAAAAAAAGTGGCTGTAATCGGATCCGGAATTATGGGATCGGGCATCGCATGCCATTTTGCAAACATCGGCGTCGAGGTGTTGCTTTTGGACATCGTACCGAACCAGCTTACCGAAGCTGAAGAAAAAAAAGGACTTACCCTTGAAAATAAAGCGGTAAGGAACAGGCTGGTAAACGAGAACCTTGCAACAGCATTAAAATCGAGCCCCTCTCCTATTTACGACCTTAAATTTGCGGACCGCATTACCACCGGCAATACCACTGACGACCTGCCAAAGATCAAAGAAGCAGACTGGATCATAGAAGTTGTGGTGGAACGCCTTGACATTAAAAAAGCCGTTTACGAACAGATTGAAAAGTACAGAAAACCGGGAACGCTTATTACATCGAATACTTCCGGAATTCCTATTCACTTTATGAGTGAAGGCCGTAGTGAAGATTTCCAGCAGCACTTTTGTGGTACCCACTTTTTCAATCCCGTAAGGTATCTTAAACTTTTTGAAATTATCCCGGGGCCGAAGACAAAACCTGAAGTGCTTGATTTTCTTAATGAATATGGGGAGAAGTTCCTAGGAAAAACATCTGTTGTTGCCAAAGACACTCCGGCGTTTATTGGAAACCGCATCGGTATTTACGGTATCATGAGTCTTTTCCACCTGGTAAAGGATATGGATATGACCATAGAAGAAGTAGACAAGCTTACTGGTCCGGTTATAGGTCGACCTAAGTCTGCTACTTTCCGTACTGTTGATGTAGTAGGACTTGATACCCTGGTGCATGTTGCAAACGGGCTTTACGAGAATTGTCCGGAAGACGAAGCGCATGAATTGTTCAGGCTGCCTGGATTCATCAACCATATGATGGAGAACAAATGGCTTGGAAGCAAAACAAAACAGGGATTTTACAAAAAAGTAGATAAAGATATTCTTTCGCTGGACCTCAACACACTGGAATACCGCCCAAATCAAAAGGCATCTTTCCCTTCACTCGAACTTACCAAGACCATTGACAATGTTATCGACCGTTTCAAGGTCCTTGTCAAAGGAAAAGACAAAGCAGGTGAATTTTACCGTAAATCATTTTCGGGGCTTTTTGCTTATGTTTCCAAAAGAATCCCTGAAATAACAGATGATCTCTATAAAATTGACGATGCCATGAAAGCCGGTTTCGGATGGGAACACGGACCTTTTCAGATATGGGATGCCATCGGTGTTGAAAAAGCCATAGAAATGATGAAGGAAGTCGGTGAAACACCTGCTGAATGGGTAAATCAGATGCTGGCTTCAGGTAATTCATCCTTTTACACGGTAAAAGAAGGAGCCACGTATTACTATGATATACAAAGTCAGTCACAGAAAAAGATACCGGGACAAGACGCTTTCATCATCCTCAACAACATCCGTGAGGCAAAAAAAGTATGGGGCAATACAGACTCAACCCTTTCAGATCTTGGTGACGGCATACTGAACCTGGAATTCCATTCCAAGATGAACTCTATCGGAGGCGGGGTTTTAAACGGGATCAACAAAGCCATTGATATAGCTGAAAAAGAATACAACGGTCTTGTCATCGGAAATCAGGGCGCCAATTTCTCAGTTGGAGCTAATCTGGGCATGATCTTTATGATGGCCGTAGAACAGGAATATGATGAGCTTAATTTTTCCATCAAGGCTTTCCAGGATACCATGATGCGGGTACGGTATTCCGGTATTCCGGTAATTGCAGCACCTCACGGTATGACCCTAGGAGGTGGATGTGAGCTGGTAATGCACTCCGACAAGGCCATAGCAGCTGCGGAAACATATATTGGACTTGTAGAATTTGGTGTTGGGGTTATTCCCGGCGGCGGAGGTTCTAAAGAAATGACGTTACGGGCATCCGACCAGTTTAAGAAAAACGATGTAAGGCTGAACATCCTGCAGGAATATTTCCTTACTATAGGAACGGCTAAGGTTGCCACATCTGCCTACGAAGGATTTCACAACGGCGTTCTTTCCCATTCAAAAGATGTGGTGGTGGTTAATAAGGATCGTCAGATTGCTGAAGCAAAAAAACATGCATTACTAATGGCAGAAGCCGGATATACTCAGCCTGTACACCGCAAGGACATACTGGTTTTGGGGAAACAGGCATTGGGAGCTTTCCTTGTAGGAACAGACGGTATGATGGCAGGACATTATATCTCAGAGCACGATCGTAAGATTGCCAATAAGCTTGCTTATGTAATGGCAGGAGGCGACCTTTCGGAACCAACACTTGTATCGGAACAGTATCTGCTGGATCTGGAACGCGAGGCATTCCTGTCGCTCGCTACCGAACGAAAAACACTGGAACGCATTCAGTTCATGCTGACCAAAGGCAAACCGCTCCGGAACTGATCCTAAACAACCTATAACCTACTAATTCAAAAGAAAATGAGAACAGCATATATAATAAAAGCATACAGAACAGCTGTAGGAAAAGCACCCAAAGGGGTATTCCGGTTTAAAAGACCGGATGAACTGGCAGCGGAAACCATTGAATATATGATGAACGAACTGCCACAGCTCGATAAAAAACGTATAGACGATGTGATGGTGGGAAATGCAATGCCGGAAGCTGAACAAGGTCTTAATATGGCACGGCTTATCTCGTTAATGGGACTTAAAATTGACGATGTTCCGGGCGTAACGGTTAACCGTTATTGTGCATCGGGAATTGAAACCATAGGAATGGCAACAGCAAAAATTCAAACAGGGATGGCCGATTGCATCATTGCAGGAGGAGCTGAATCTATGAGCTTTATTCCAATGGGAGGATACCGTGCAACTCCGGATTATAAAGTAGTTGCTGCAGGACATGAAGACTACTATTGGGGAATGGGGCTCACTGCCGAAGCAGTGGCAAAACAGTTTAATGTTTCGCGTGAGGACCAGGATCAGTTTGCTTTTGAATCCCATATGAAAGCTTTAAAAGCACAGGCTGAAGGCAAATTCGATGCCCAGATTGTTCCCATCACCGTTGAAGATGTCTTTATAAATGACAAAGGTAAAAAAGAAAGCCGTACCTATGAGGTTACCAAAGATGAAGGCCCAAGGGCCGGAACCAGTGTGGAAGCTTTATCCAAACTCAAACCAGTTTTCGCTGCCGATGGTTCTGTTACAGCAGGAAATTCGTCGCAAATGTCTGACGGTGCAGCATTTGTGCTCGTAATGTCGGAAGAAATGGTAAAAGAGCTTAACCTGGAACCTGTTGCACGACTTGTAAGTTTTGCTTCTTCGGGAGTAGAGCCCAGAATCATGGGGATAGGCCCTGTAAAAGCCATTCCAAAAGCGCTGAAACAAGCCGGAATGCAACAGAAGGACATTGAGCTCATTGAACTAAACGAAGCGTTCGCATCCCAGTCTCTGGCCGTAATCAGGGAACTGGACCTTAACCCGGATATCATTAACGTAAATGGAGGGGCTATCGCATTAGGGCATCCTTTAGGCTGTACAGGGGCGAAGCTTTCCGTACAACTTTTCGACGAAATGAAACGCAGAGGAAATAAGTACGGAATGGTTACCATGTGCGTCGGTACCGGTCAGGGAGCAGCAGGTATCTACGAACTTTTATAAAAGTACGTACTAAGATAAACTTTAGAATAAACAATCAACCCGGAATAAATCAGAAGAAGAACAGAACGGGAAACCAGACTGATTCTATTTTTTTGCTTTCTTTCCTTTAAAATAATATAAATTATGGAAAACATCACCCGTGGCGGTCAATTTTTAGTAAAAGAGACCCTAGCTGAAAATATATTTACTCCAGAAGACTTTTCTGAAGAACAAATTATGATGCGTGAATCGGTAAAGGAATTTGTCGATCGTGAAATATGGCCGAACAAAGAACGCTTTGAGAAAAAGGATTATGCGTTTACGGAACAATGTATGCGCAAAGCAGGAGAATTAGGGTTTCTTGGAGTAGCGGTTCCTGAAGCTTATGGCGGACTCGGCATGGGATTTGTCTCCACCATGCTCACGTGTGACTACATATCGGGCGCCACAGGTTCATTTTCTACAGCTTTCGGTGCGCATACAGGAATCGGGACAATGCCCATCACATTATACGGGAATGAAGAACAGAAGCAGAAATACGTTCCGAAACTGGCTTCTGGTGAATGGTTCGGTGCTTATTGTTTAACAGAACCAGGAGCCGGCTCAGATGCCAATTCCGGAAAAACAAAAGCAGAATTGACGGCAGACGGAAAAGCTTACAAAATCAACGGGGCTAAAATGTGGATTTCCAATGCGGGCTTCTGCAACCTCATGATCGTATTTGCCCGTATTGAAGATGATAAGAACATTACCGGATTCATTGTTGAATATGACCCTGCGAACCCTAATGGTATTACGCTTGGGGAAGAAGAGCATAAATTGGGGATCCGGGCAAGCTCAACACGCCAGGTGTTCTTTACCGATACCCTTGTACCTGTTGAAAATATGCTCGCTGGTCGTGGTGAAGGATTTAAGATTGCAATGAACGCTTTGAATGTGGGCAGGATCAAACTGGCTGCAGCCTGCCTTGATTCACAGCGCAGGCTCATTACCAATTCGGTGATATATGCAAACGAACGTATCCAGTTCAAGACTCCTATTGCCAACTTTGGCGCCATCCGTTCTAAAATAGCAGAAATGTCAACCAATGCCTATGTTGGCGAATCAGCTGCCTACAGAGCAGCAGGCGATATTGAAAACAGGATAAAAACGCGTCTGGAAGAAGGAAACACACACCAGGAAGCTGAACTGAAAGGTGTTGAAGAATTTGCAATAGAATGCTCTGTCCTTAAGGTTGCAGTATCCGAAGATGTTCAGCATTGTGCCGATGAGGGAATACAGATTTTCGGAGGAATGGGGTTCTCAGAAGACACCCCAATGGAATCGGCCTGGAGGGATGCCCGTATTTCGCGTATTTATGAAGGAACCAATGAAATCAACCGTATGTTAACCGTTGGAATGCTTATAAAGAAAGCCATGAAGGGGCATGTTGATTTATTGGGTCCCGCCATGAAGGTCGGAGAAGAGTTAATGGGAATTCCGGATTTTTCCGCTCCTGACTATTCCGAATTGTTTGCGGAAGAAAAAGCGCTTTTAGGCAAACTTAAAAAAGCATTTTTAATGGTGGCAGGGTCGGCCGTTCAGAAATACGGAACAGAATTGGACCAGCACCAGCAACTGCTTATGGCTGCTTCCGATATGCTTATTGAAATCTATATGGCTGAATCGGGAATTCTTCGTACTGAGAAACTTGTAAAAAAGATAGGGGAAGATGCAGCCAGAGTACAGATTGCCATGGCAAAATTATATTTGTACAATGCTGTTGACATCATTTACACAAAAGGTAAAGAAGGAATCGTATCCTTTGCACAGGAGGACGAGCTACGCATGATGCTTATGGGACTACGTCGTTTTACAAAATACGACAACCATCCGAACATCATAGAATTAAAAGAAACCATTGCAGGCAAAGTTATTGCCGATAATCAATATAATTTTTAGTTATTCGTTTTAAGTTTATTTGGTAAGAACCGTTTCTTCGAAACGGTTTTTTCTATGTATAAGGACAAGATGATCATAAAAAATAAGTAAGTTCATTACTTTCTTAAGTGTACCTAACATCTTTTTCTTAAAAAACTTATTCTTCAAAAGAATAACTTTTATATTTTTGAAAAAAAATTATTTATGGAAAACAACCTTACCCCCCATTCCCCTGAACCTGTACAGAAAACATCTGAAAAATCCAGAAAGGGAATGTTCATTGCCATCGCACTGATCGCCATTGTATTACTCGGAATTTCCGGATATTTTTTCTGGCAACAGAAAACAAACGATGAAAATGCCGCCGAATCCGCTATGAATGATGAAGAAAGACGCAATGCCATAAACAGCATCTTTTCTGTTGCTCAATATGATGCCATACCGGATAACTACAGGGAATTTATCTACAATTTTTTGGAGTACAACAATTTTCTGGACGGTACTTATTTTCTTACGAAAATATCGGACAGAGCACGATCGGTTTATGCATTCGGAGATTTTACCAGCGATGATAACGATGAAGATGATCTTGCCGTTCTGTTTGAATACAACGATTACAAAAGCAGCAAACTCGTTATTTTTAATCATAAAGGAGAAGGTCTTTACATCAATGATTATGAGAACGAACTGCCTGTTATCAGTTCTTTCAAAGTAGGATCGAAGATCTATATGAACGAAACCAAGCTGGTTCCCGCCCCGTGTGACGGTTTGATAATCAAAACAGATCATAACAAATATGCCATCGTTTATGATAAAAAAGCTAAGAAGTTTAATTCTTACTATCAGTATTCCGATGAGGAAATCAAATCCATGAACGAAGAAGAAAATTATGATGAAGAATATGACGAGCCGGTTGAAGAAGCAGCCGCCACTTCCATCATCAATTCCATTAACGAAGATAGCAATTAGGCTATCTTTTTTTTATGCGATAAGCTTTGATTTTAGTTGGATATATAAAATTACTTTTCTACATTAGATAAACATGAGGTCGGAGACTGCCAAATAAATTTGAGGTACGACTTTTGATATTATAACTGAAAAAACCCTAAATAAATTAATATGGACGATAATTTTTCACCAAGAGTAAAGGAAGTAATTACCTTTAGTAGAGATGAGGCTTTACGTTTAGGGCATGATTATATTGGTACGGAACATATTATGCTGGGCATTCTTCGCGAAAGTCAGGGAGAAGCTATCACAATATTGCAAAACTTATCAATTGATTTAGATTTTCTGAGAAACCGCTTTGAAGCGCTTATCCCGGAGAACCCCAATAAAATGATTAACGCCGAAAAAAAGAATATACATCTTACCAAACAAGCTGAAAATGCATTGAAACGCGCTTTCCTTGAGAAAAAGCTATATAAGACAGATGTAATAAACACCGGGCATATCCTCATGTCTATCTTAAGAAATTCAGAAGACCCTACCACTATTCTGTTAAACAGATGTAAGGTGGATTATGATGCATGTAAGGAAGAATTCGTTAGTCTGCTTTCGAATTCCGAGTCATTGTCAGAACAGCCGCGAAACAATGCTTTTGACGATGATGACAGAGGTGACAATATGTCAGAAAGTTACAATAATCCTTCCGGACAAAACAAATCAGGTAAAAAATCAAAAACACCGGTATTGGATAACTTCGGTCGTGATTTAACGGATTTGGCAGAACAGGGCAAACTGGATCCGGTAGTAGGTCGTGAAAAGGAAATTGAGCGGGTGTCACAAATCCTTTCGCGCCGTAAAAAGAACAATCCGTTGCTTATAGGAGAACCCGGAGTGGGTAAATCTGCCATTGCAGAGGGGCTTGCCTTGCGCATTATCCAGAAAAAGGTTTCGAGGATATTGTTCAACAAACGCGTTGTAACGCTTGACCTTGCCAGTCTGGTTGCCGGTACCAAATACCGTGGCCAGTTCGAAGAGCGCATGAAAGCCGTTATGAACGAGCTTGAGAAGAACGATGATATCATCCTGTTCATTGACGAAATACACACCATCGTCGGTGCGGGCGGAGCTACAGGTTCACTCGATGCCTCCAATATGTTCAAACCGGCTCTTGCACGGGGTGAAATCCAGTGTATCGGTGCTACCACCCTTGACGAGTACCGCCAGTATATCGAAAAAGACGGAGCTTTGGAACGTCGTTTCCAGAAAGTGATTGTGGAACCTACATCTGTTGAGGAAACACTTATCATTCTGAACAACATCAAAGCTAAATATGAAGATCACCACAATGTGATTTACACACCGGAAGCCATTGAAGCCTGTGTGAAACTCACAAGCAGATACATGAGCGACCGTTTCTTACCGGATAAGGCCATTGATGCTTTAGATGAAGCAGGTTCACGCGTACACATCACCAATATCGAGGTTCCGGACGATATCCTGAACCTGGAAAAAGAACTGGAAGAAGTACGCGAGAAGAAAAGTGATGCCGTTAAACGTCAGAAATATGAAGAAGCTGCTGCACTTCGCGATGATGAAAAACGTATTGAGAAAGACCTTGCTGTAGCCCAGGAACGCTGGGAAGAAGAATCCAAAAACAATAAAATCACCGTTACCGAGGAACATGTAGCCGATGTGGTATCGATGATGACAGGTATCCCTGTAAATAAAATAGCCCAGGCAGAAAGTAAAAAGCTTGCCAAGCTTCCGGAAGCCATCAAAGGAAAAGTGATTGGCCAGGATGAAGCGGTTGCCAAAATAGCCAAATCAATCCAGCGAAACCGCGCGGGACTTAAAGATCCCAACAAACCGATTGGTTCGTTCATATTTTTAGGTCAGACAGGTGTTGGTAAAACGCAACTGGCTAAGGTGATTGCCAAGGAAATCTTTGATTCGGAAGATGCATTGATCCGCATAGACATGAGTGAATATATGGAAAAATTTGCCATTTCACGTCTGGTCGGGGCTCCTCCGGGATATGTTGGGTATGAGGAAGGTGGACAACTAACTGAAAAAGTACGTAGAAAACCTTATTCCGTAGTATTGCTTGATGAAGTTGAAAAGGCACATCCTGATGTGTTCAATATGCTTTTACAGGTTCTGGATGACGGACACCTTACAGACAGCCTCGGAAGAAAAATAGATTTCAGGAATACGATCATCATTATGACTTCCAACGTAGGGGCACGTCAGCTGAAGGATTTCGGTACAGGAGTTGGTTTTGGAACCAAAGCCAAACAGGAACAGCAGGACGATCTTTCGAAATCAGTGATCGAAAATGCACTTAAAAAAGCTTTCGCTCCTGAATTTCTGAACCGTATTGATGATGTTGTGGTATTTAATGCCCTTGATAAGGAACATATCCATAAAATCATCAACATTGAAATTGAGAAGCTTTACCAACGTGTAAAAGCGCTGGGGTATCAGCTGGAGCTAACACCTAAGGCTTTAGATTTTATAGCGGATAAAGGGTTCGACAAACAATATGGGGCACGCCCGTTAAAACGCGCCATCCAGAAATATGTCGAAGATTTACTCGCGGAGGAAATCATTAACGGAAACATTCATGAAAATGATGTTCTGGTTATGGATAAATCGAAAAAAACGGAGGAACTCACCGTTACCATAAAAAACAGCAGTTCTTCGGTCAAAGAATAATTTCAACAAATTTTTAAGAAAGTAGTAAGATCATCCTTACTACTTTTTTTATACCTTTTCATCAAGAAAATCAGCTATGAATCAGATAAGAAAAATCAAACGTATCGGAAATGTCATCAGCATTTTATCTAAATACGGCTTTGACGACATCATTGCACGTACCAGCGCAGAGAAATTTCTGCCAAGAGGTTTTGTAAGATCAAAAAGAGGGGAAGAAATTTTTAAGCTCAGCGTTTACAAAAGGGTACGCCTCGTACTGGAAGAGCTCGGACCCACGTATGTAAAACTAGGGCAAATGTTCAGTAACCGGGAAGACATCCTTCCTGCCGAAATGATTGCAGAATTAGCCGAACTACAGGACAATGTTCCACCCGAAGAGCTGGACATATATAAAAAGATGGAAGATGAACTGCTCATTGATCCCGGGCAATACTTTGAATACATAAATCCTACACCCATTGCCTCTGCCTCTATTTCGCAGGTATATGTTGCGCGGCTCATCAATGGCGAAAAGGTCGTGATAAAGGTAAAAAGATCTACTATAGACGAAATTATAAGATCGGATATCATGATTATGAAGGATCTTGCTAAAATTCTTGAAAAGAATTACGATGCGGCCCGGAAAATGAATCTGAACCAGCTTATTAATTCCTTCGAGAACAATATGTACAGAGAATTATCTCTGACGAATGAATTGCATAACATTGAAAGGTTCCGCAAAAACTTTTCCGAACGCCCGGAGGTATATGTTCCGGGCACCTATAAGGAACTTTCAAACAATTCCATACTTACAATGGAATTCATTGAGGGGTTTAAGGTAAACAACAAGGAAAAAATCATAGAAGCGGGAATGCAGCCGGCGGAGGTCGCACAAACAGGTATTGTCCTTTTTATGAAAATGGTACTGGAGGACGGTTTTTTCCACGCAGACCCACACCCCGGTAATGTCTTCATCATGCCCGATAAAAAAATATGCTTCATTGATTTTGGTTCCATGGGTCAGATCATGAAAAGTGATATGGAAATTCTGGAAGGAATTATCGAAAACTTCCTGCTGCAGGATGCCCGTAAAATCATAAGGCTGATTAAAAGGCTGGCTATTGAATACCATATTGAAGACGAAAAGAAGCTCGAGCGCGATATATACGATATCTTCCAAATGCTGGAACACACGGCTCTGAATGAAATCAATGTCAACGATATCGTTGCCAAAGTGAAATCCATTATGGCAAGTAACAACGTACTGATGCCTGAATTTATTTACCTGCTGCTTCGCGGAATCTCTATCATAGAAGGAATAGGAAAGCAACTCGACCCGGAACTCAACGTTATGGAAAGCATGCGTCCGTACGCGAATGAACTGGCCCTTAAAAAATATGGTCCCAAGGAAATTGCGAAAAAGTCGGTCAAACACCTTAAGATACTTGCTTCGAACCTGCAGAACCTTCCCGACGATCTTACCCTGCTTCTTGAGAAAATAAAAGACGACAAGCTGAAGGTAAACTTTGAAATAGAAGGATTGGAAGAAGTGCGCAAAACGTTGCAGAACGCATCGAACAGACTTACCTATGCCATCATCATTGCAGCTCTTTCCATAGGCTCCTCCATTCTAATGATGGCCAAGCTGCCACCCCTATTTTTCGGAAATTCGTTTCTCGGGCTTTTAGGGTTCCTTATATCAGGCATTTTGGGTATCGCCATTATTTATTCCATATGGAAAAAGGATAAATAGTTTTAAGAAATACGAAGATTTAGTACATTTGTATTATGCAAAAGAGTATAAACATATTAAACAAACGCGCAAAATTCGAATTCGAGTTTATCGAAAAATATACTGCAGGAATTGTCCTGGCCGGAACTGAGATCAAATCCATCCGGCTCGGAAAAGCATCTATTGCCGACAGTTTCTGTGAATTCCAGAACGGAGAGCTATTCATGATCAATTCTCACGTTGAGGAATATTCTTTTGGTACGCACTACAACCATAAAGCCAAGAGTGAACGAAAACTGCTTTTAAACAAAAAGGAATTAAAATCTCTACATAAAAGTGTTCAGAATAAAGGTCTGACCATTGTACCACTGCGCCTGTTCACAAATGAAAAAGGGCTTGCAAAAGTAGAGATAGCATTGGCAAAAGGAAAGAAAATGTTTGACAAAAGGGAAACAATAAAGGAAAGGGAAACAAAAATAAACCTTGATCGTTTAAAAAAAGCTTATTAGGAAACTGATGAGCTTTTCTTTTTAGTATGCTGCAATTCCTTAAACTGCCGATTCAGCAGGAAACGCAAATCTTTGAGCAGCAGTATTAAGTTGACTTTTTTTATACTGGAAGCAACAGATAACATCCAACAGCTTTAAAAAAGGTTTTCTGAGGATTCCAGCAAAATCAATATTTAATTTCTGAAGGAAAAATAACTGAACTTAACCATATAACCTCATCTATGATCCGTACCGAAACCATAATTGCCGTAAAGGACGTCAAAAAAAGTTCTGCTTTTTATCAGTCCCTTCTTGAGTGTAAAAGCAGTCATGGAGGTCGCACATTTGAAATACTTACATCAGGAGACGTTACTTTACTATGTCTGCATAAATGGGGAGAACATGAGCATCCTACCATGCTGGATCCCGGTATTATGCCAGGGAACGGGCTCATCCTCTTTTTCAGGACAGACCGCTTAGAGGCGCTTTATGCCAATGCGTTGAAATTGGCAGTTTTTATAGAGAAGGATATCCACTACAACGAAAATTCGCTAAAGAACCAGTTCATCCTCAGAGATCCTGATAATTATTACCTTATTATTTCAGAATAAATCCGGACTTTGTTTAAGTTATCAGGAACATTGCGCACATAGTCCAGATACTGTGAAGTTTACCTGATGCATCCGGTATTTTTCAGGAAGGTTGAACACAGGTTCCACATCTTCCAGACACGTAACGGTCTTACATCTTTCACAACTGAAATGGATGTGATTATGATGAGGATGATCTGTACAATTATGACATGCGGCAAACTTATGGATGCCGTCCATATTGACCACCTTATGGATTAAACCTTCTTCAAGCAACCGGTCCAGAATACGGTACACCGTTACCCTGTCGCATAAGCCGTCAACAGCTGTAAGAATTTCAGAATGAGACAACGCAGCTTTTGACGCTTTCAGCACACTGTATATCTGAGTTTTGGCAACAGTATTTCTATTCTTCTTCATTTGTTTAAAAATTTTATTGCAACATAATTGCATTTACAAAGATAATGATTATTTTCGCAACAATGTTGCATTAAAAAATCAGTTATTATGAAAACAACTCTTTCTTTTGACGTTATTATTATCGGCGGAAGCTATGCAGGCCTTTCTGCTGCAATGGCGCTGGGCCGTTCTTTACGAAGTGTTCTCGTAATAGACAGCGGGGTACCTTGTAACAGGCAAACACCTCATTCACATAATTTCATTACACAGGATGGGGAACGTCCCCATATGATTGCTCAAAAGGCCCGGGATCAGGTATCGCAATATCCAACAGTACAATTACTGGATGGAAGAGCCGTTAACGGCTACAAAACCGATGGTGGTTTTTGCATTACCATTGAACAGGGCAATACGTATGAGGCCAAAAAACTTATTTTCGCTACTGGGCTAAAAGATAAAATGCCTCAGATAGAAGGATTTGCAGAGTGTTGGGGAATTTCCGTCATACACTGCCCCTATTGTCATGGATACGAGCAAAGAAATGAAAAAACGGTTATTCTTGCGAATGGGGATGTTGCCATGCACTACGCTCAGCTTATACTTAACCTGACCAAGGATCTGACGATACTTACAAATGGTAGTTCAGAATTTACAGCCGAGCAAAATGAAAAGTTGAAAAAATACGGTATTTCCGTGATTGAAGAGGAACTGGCTTCTCTGACACATGAAAACGGCCGGTTACAGTCCGTAACTTTCAAAAATAAAAAACATTTTCCGGTAAAGGTGATGTATGCCCGTCCTGATTTTGAACAACATTGTACTATTGCGGAAATGCTCGGGTGCAAGATTTCGGAAACCGGACATATCATTACAGATGCTTTTCAGAAAACAACCGTACCTCATATTTATGCCTGTGGTGACAATTCGGGCATGATGCGTTCAGTTGCCCATGCCGTTTATACGGGAAACCTGTCTGGGGCTATGGTGAATAATGAAATGACCGCAGAAGCTTTTAAATGAAGATGAAGAAGTTCAACGACACGGAAACGACAAATAAAATCCCGAATTTTACATCACAATTTCAAAAAGGAAGCTATGAGAAAAATTATTTTAAATCTGGCAATGAGCCTTGATGGCTTTATCGAGGGTCCGAATGGTGAAACAGACTGGTGCATCATGGATGATGATATGGATTTTGAAGCGTTTATCTCTGATGTTGATACCATTTTATATGGAAGGATAAGTTACGATGCATGGGGTACCTTTGAACCTGGAAAAGACGCTGATGATGATGAAAAGCAACTCTGGCATGCAATACATTCAAAAAGCAAAGTTGTTTTTTCATCACAGGCAATTCCCTCTAACGACAAAACAACCTTTATCAGTTCCGGTATTGCAGAGCACATGATGTCATTAAAACAGCAGGACGGACAAAACATCTGGTTATACGGTGGTGCCAAGCTTATCCGGACCTTTATTGACCTGGACCTTATCGATGTCTACAAAATTTCGGTACATCCCATAGTGTTAGGAAGCGGAAAACCGTTATTTGAAGACGTAGAAAAGCGAATCCCCTTTAAACTTCTCAACACCAGAACATTCAGATCGGGTGTGGTAGAATTTGAATATGCTCCCCTGAACAGGAGTTCAGGTATATAAGAGCCTGCAAAAACAGCACCGGCGGATTTTATGAACCCAGCCGGTGCTGAATTTCATTTATTTCCGGTAACCTTATCCTTATATAACATCGTTTAAAGGATAAAGCTCTGAATTTTTATTTTTTATGAAATCGTTAAATATTTAAGTAAAAATATCATAAGTCACCATATAGTGACATTTAATTTATGTAATTTTGCATTATAAATATTTTATCAACTTCATACATGGCGGCGGATAAAGATCAAGCGGAAGGAAGCATCAGAAATAAAGAAAAAAGCAAGCAGAAATTTCTGGATGCCGTAGGTAGTCTCATAAAAGCGAACGGTTATGAGTCTCTGAAAATAAATGATATTGCCATGACGGCTGGTCTTGACAAAAAACTTATCTACCGTTATTTCGGTGGGACCGAACAGTTGTTTGATGAATATATACAGTCTCAGGATTTCTGGAGCAACGTAAAAGGAGATAAAGTTCCTGTCGAAATTAACGACGGGGGAAGGTCGTTTATGAAAAATATGTTGCTTTCACAATTCGAATATGTATCCGAAAACAAAGAGCTTCAGAAAATTCTTTTGTGGAGGTTGTCCCAGCCCCGAAAATCACTCAAAAAACTCACGGATGATCAGGAAGAAAGCGGTGAAAAACTGCTTACAGGGATCACTGATCCTTATTTTGAAAAGAACGCTTCAAAATTCCGTGCCATTTCCGCTATTCTTGTTTCGGGAATGTATTACCTTAATTTATATTCAGAACTTAACGGAAGTATTTTTTGCGGTATTGACCTCAAAACGGAACAGGGAAGGGCTCAAATTGAAGAAGCTCTTTTATTCCTTATTGATCAGTCTTACGATCATTTAAAAATCTGAAATTTTTGCTACCGGTTTTTATCTTCCAACATCGGAACAAACTTAAAATCGCCAAATTCGTGTTGTTCAAAATGCGTTTCGGAAGTACGAATAAGTAATGTCATAATCTGTTTTTCTTCTCCTACCGGAATCACCAGCCTTCCTCCTACTTTTAGTTGTGCCATAAGGGGTTGCGGAATGAACGGGGCACCTGCAGTCACGATAATTCCGTCAAAAGGGGCATCGGCAGGCAGACCTTTATAACCATCACCAAAAGAAACAAGACGCGGACGATAACCCAGCTTGGGAAGCAAAACTGACGTTTTACGATATAACTCATTCTGTCTTTCCACGGTGAACACCTTGGCCCCCATTTTACATAAAACAGCGGTCTGATACCCCGATCCTGTCCCTATTTCCAAAATCTTATCATCCGTTTTCACCTGTAACAACTGTGACTGAAAAGCAACAGTATAAGGTTGTGAAATGGTCTGCCCGGCTCCTATGGGAAAGGCTGTATCCTGATAAGCAAAATCAACGAATCCCGATTCCAGAAACAGGTGGCGTGGTACCGCATTCATTGCTTGGAGCACATTGTGGTCGTAAATGCCCTTCTGCGCCAATAATTGAACTAACTGATTTCTTAATCCCTGATGTTTTGCGGTATCTCTCACGTTTGTATTCCTTTCTTCTTGCTCCAAAATTAAGGATATTTTCATAGTATACATAGGACGTGACGGTTAATCTTTTTAATTATTTTATAACTTTCACGGAATAAAAGACTTCGGTTTTCAAATATATTTTACCTTTGTGAAAAACATAAAAACATGTTAAAAATCGGCGTATTGGGCGCAGGTCATCTCGGAAAAATACATTTGAGACTGTTGAACCAATCATCAAAATACGAACTCGTGGGATTTTACGATCCTTTCAGGGAAAATGCTGAAAAAGTAGCGGCCGAATTCGGTTACCGCTCTTTTGATTCCATCAGTGAATTAATCCGGGCCGTTGACGTAGTCGATATCGTTACACCTACCCTTTCTCATTATGACTGTGCAGTGGAGGCCATCAGTTCGGGAAAACACATTTTTCTGGAAAAACCGATTTCCAATACGGTAGAAGAAGCAGAACATATCATGGAACTGGCCGAAAAACATGGAGTTAAAGGACAGGTAGGACACGTAGAACGGTTTAACCCGGCTTTTAAAGCAGTAAAATCAAAAATATACAATCCGATGTTTATTGAAACACACCGCCTCGCCGAATTCAATCCAAGGGGAACGGATGTGCCCGTAGTACTTGATTTGATGATCCATGACATTGATGCTATTTTAAGCGTGGTTGATTCACCGGTTAAAGACATTCACGCAACGGGTACGGCTGTCATAAGTGATTCTCCGGATATTGCAAATGCCCGTATTGAATTTGAAAACGGCTGTGTGGCCAATGTTACATCGAGCAGGATATCTATGAAAAATATGCGCAAGGCCCGCTTTTTTCAGAAAGATGCCTATATTTCCGTAGATTACCTTGATAAGATCTGTGAAGTGGTAAAAATGAAAGATGCACCGGAAGTTCCCGGTGATTTTGATCTCATCCTGCAGAACGCAGAGGGTGTTAAGAAGCAGATTTATTTTGACAATCCATCTGTTGAAACCAACAACGCCATACTGGAAGAACTTGAAACATTTGCCGATGCCATTCAAAACAACACGACTCCCATCGTTACACTTGAAGACGGAACCAATGCCTTAAGGATTGCACACCGTATCATTAATTGTTTCGGTAAATAGATTAAAAAAAGTATATTCGCATAATTCCAAAATAAAAATAGATAAATGAAAAATATTGCTGTAATAGGTGCTGGTACAATGGGGAACGGAATTGCCCATACATTTGCACAAAAAGGTTTCCGGGTTTGTTTAATTGATATTTCTGATAAGGCTATTGAACGGGGTATGAATACCATCGTAACGAATCTGGATCGTATGATTGCCAAAGGATCCATTACGGAAACCGATAAAAAAGCAACCATTGAAAACATCATTACCTATACCGATGTAAAGGACGGCGTGGTAAATGCCGACCTTGTTGTTGAGGCAGCAACCGAAAACATCAACCTTAAACTGAATATCTTCAGAGAACTAAGCGAGGTTTGCAGGGAGGATGTGATTCTTGCATCTAATACTTCTTCCATTTCCATAACGCAGATTGCAGCCGTTGTTAAAAACCCGGAACGTGTTATCGGTATGCATTTCATGAACCCGGTGCCCATTATGAAACTTGTTGAGATCATCCGTGGCTACAATACTTCCGATGAAGTAACACGCAGCATAATGGAACTTTCTACTGCTTTAGGTAAAACACCTACTGAAGTAAATGACTACCCAGGTTTCGTTGCAAACCGTATCCTGATGCCGATGATCAACGAATCAATCGAAACATTGTACAACGGGGTTGCGGGAGTTCAGGAGATAGATACCGTTATGAAACTGGGAATGGCTCACCCTATGGGGCCCCTGCAGCTGGCCGATTTTATCGGGCTCGATGTATGTCTTTCCATTCTGAATGTGATGTATGACGGATTCAAAAACCCTAAATATGCGCCCTGCCCTTTATTGATAAATATGGTTATGGCCGGTAAGCTCGGAGTAAAATCCGGAGAAGGGTTCTACGATTATTCCGAAAGCAAAAAAGCAGAAAAAGTTGCAAAAATATTTGCTTAAAAACAATATAGCTCAGGTTTTAAAGACGATTGAATTTATTCAATTGTCTTTTCTATTTTAATTACGATTTCAATGGCAGATATCATTCCTTTTAAAGCAGTTCGCCCTTCTACCGATAAGGTAGCCCTGGTAACAACACGTCCTTATGATGAATATTCGGCAGCAGAACTGGCCTCATGGCTCGATTTTAATCCGTTTTCATTTTTGCACATCGTCAATCTCGCCTACATCAATCAGGAAAAGATTGATCCGATCCGCAGATATAAAATGGTTGCAACGAAATATTCGGATTTCAAAAGAGACGGCATCCTTATCCGTGATGAAGAACCTGCCATGTACCTGCATCAGATTAAATCTAAAAAGAACAACTTCGTAGGGATCCTTGCCGGTACTTCGTTGGATGACTACCGGAACGATGTCATCAAAAAACACGAAAACACCTTACAATACCGTGTTGAAAACCTCAAAGATTATTTCAGTGAAACCCGTTTTAATACAGAACCCGTTTTAATGATGTACCCCTATTGTGACGTGCTTCAAAACTGGATCCAGCAAAAAATGAACGATGTTCCCTTATATGATTTTTCAACCACCAACCGCGAACGTCATACCGTATGGAAGATAGATACTGCCGCAGAGCTTGATTTCCTCAAACAGACATTCCGTGAAATACCCAACCTGTACATCGCTGACGGTCACCATCGTTCCGCTACATCCGCCCTGCTTTTAAAAGAAAACGATAAAGATGCCGGTGAATACATGCATTATTTCCCAAGCTATTTAATTTGTGAAAACACGATCCAGATAAACGAGTACAATCGTCTGATCCACGACCTTAACGGTATGGAAACAGAAGAGTTCCTTTCCATACTCCAGAAGGACTTTGTTGTTGAAAAGGTCCATGAGTACTGGAAGCCAACAAAAAAATATACATTCGGAATGTATGTAGACGGATTGTTTTATTCCTTAACTTTAAGGGACATTCCGAAAAACAACAACATTATGGAGCATCTGGATGCGCAGATCCTCTACGACCGTATCCTGCATCCGCTTTTAAACATTACGGATCTCAGAACGGACAGCAGGATCAGTTACATACCCGGAAATAAAAACATCATGGAACTTGTAGACAAAATTGATAACGGTGAATTTAAAATAGGTTTTGTACTGTTCCCTTCTTCCATAGATGAGATAAAGGCCCTGGCAGACAATAACCTGACAATGCCACCTAAAAGCACCTATATAGAGCCCAAGTTCAGAAACGGACTTATTATTTATGAATTTCAATAATACCAGATGTCAATTACACATAATCTAAAAAATATAAGAGCACAATTACCGCAACATGTACATCTTGTAGCTGTATCTAAAACCAAACCCGTTACAGACCTTATGGAAGCCTATGAAGCCGGTCAAAGGATTTTTGGTGAAAATAAGATCCAGGAAATGACCGCAAAATGGGAAGATATGCCCAAGGATATCCAGTGGCACATGATAGGACATGTACAATCCAATAAAGTAAAGTACATGGCTCCTTATGTGAGCATGATACATGGAGTCGACAGTTTAAAGCTGCTTATGGAAATTGACCGTCAGGCAAAAAAATACCGCAGAGTGATCCCATGCCTGCTGCAAATGCATATTGCCCGTGAAGAAACCAAGTTCGGGCTTAATGAAGAGGAGTTGTCAGCCCTGTTATATTCTGAAGAATTAAAATCACTTGAAAACATCATGGTATGGGGGCTTATGGGGATGGCCTCCTTTACAACCGATGAAGAACAGATCCGTGCTGAATTCATGTATTTGAAATCGGTTTTTGAAGAATATGCAACACAGGTGTCCGGAAATTGTGATTTCAGGCATTTATCCATGGGAATGAGTAGTGATTATAAAATTGCAATTGAATGTGGAAGTACGATTGTCCGTATCGGCAGCACCATATTCGGAAACAGATAATTAGAAAACGTGTACGCAGTAATCGACATAGAAACGACCGGGGGTCAGTTCAATAAGGAAGGAATTACCGAAATTGCCGTCTACAAATTTGATGGTGTGCAGATTGTTGACCAGTTTATAAGCCTTATAAATCCGGAAATCCCTATACAGCCATTTGTTGTAAAATTAACAGGGATCAACAATGCCATGCTACGCCAGGCCCCTAAATTTTTTGAAGTTGCCAAACGCATCGTTGAAATCACTGAAGGATGTATTATCGTAGCGCACAACGCCGCTTTTGATTACCGTGTCCTGAAGCTGGAATTCGACAGGCTAGGATATGCCTTCCAACGCCCTACCCTTTGTACCGTAGAGATGTCTAAAATGCTGCTTCCCGATGCCAAGGCATACAGCCTGGGCAAACTTGTACGTTCTCTGGGAATACCCATCGCCGATCGTCACAGGGCCAGCGGTGATGCCCTTGCCACATTAAAACTTTTCAAACTGTTACTTGACAAGGATATCGACAAGCAAATTGTGAAAGAACAGGTAAAAAACGAATTCTATCAAGGTATTTCTCCCAAACTGTTCGACATATTGGAAAACATCCCTTCCACAGTCGGCATTTTCTATGTTCACAATACCAAAGGAAACATCATCTTTATCGGAAAAAGCAATAATATGCGTAAAAAGCTCAACCAGATTTTTACTGCCGATACCAAAACCGCCAAACGCATCCAAAATGAGGTGTATACTGTTACTTTTGAAGAAACAGGTAACGAACTGGTTGCTTTATTAAAGGAACGTGAAGAATTACTTCACAATAAACCCGTATTGAACCCTTTACAACGCAAGTCGCCCTATCTGTGGTCGGTATATATCGAAAAAACAAATTCAGGCTATCTCACGCTTAAAATACAGAAAAGCGACGGGCGAAAAGAAGCCCTGCAATCGTTTAAAAATCAAAAGAGCGCGGTTCAATTCATTGACAGCATATACCGTCAAAATGAAATTGTTGAAGAAGTTCAAAATTCCATACTGGCATCTGCTGATCAGAATTATCCGGCTTCTATGCACAATGAATTATTTGAAAACCTCCTTGCAAACGAACGCAGGAGATGGCAACACCTTGTTGTGGTACTCAAAGGACGGAACCTTAACGAAAAAAGCGCCATTGTCATTGAAAACGGTATTTTTAAAGGGTATTGTTTTTATGATCTGAATTATCAGATTCTCAATACCGAAGTACTGAGTAAAATACTGGTACCTCTTGTGCATACCAAAGATGTAGTGAATACAATAAAACATTATCTTTATACAAAAAAAGATTATAAGCTAATTTCATTTTAATGAAACAGATAAAGTCGAAATACGATATACTGCGACAGAAAATTTACATCATCATCTATGGTTCCAATACCGTTGCGGGAAAAACATTCGACCTTTTATTACTTGCTGTTATCCTGCTCAGTGTCGTACTTATCATGATGGCAAGCATAACGCGTTATGATGAGAAATTTCACGATTTTTTTTATATCAGTGAGTGGATCATAACCGTTTTTTTTTCCCTTGAGTACATTTTAAGGATCATCAGTAACAGAAAACCCCTGAACTATATTTTCAGTTTTTATGGCTTTGTGGATTTACTGTCGCTGCTGCCTATGTACCTAAGCTTTATTTTTCCGGGATCGGAGGCTTTGGGTGTAATAAGATCCCTCCGGTTGCTTAGGCTGTTCGCTATACTGGATCTTATTCCGTTTCTCAACCAGTCATCCCACATCAAAGATTCACTGAAGGCAAGTATGAATAAAATCATCGTATTTGTTTATTTCATACTCGTAATGTCGGTAGTCCTGGGAACCATTATGTATATGATTGAAGGCAGGCACAACGGGTTCACAAATATCCCGAACAGTATTTACTGGTGCATCGTAACTATGACAACGGTGGGTTATGGTGATATTTCGCCCATAACTCCAATAGGCAAAACAATTGCTTCGTTTATCATGATCATGGGCTACGGTATCATTGCCGTTCCTACCGGAATTGTAACAGCAGAATTTGCCAAAAACAGAAAGAAAAAAAATATTAAAAATCATTGTCCCCGTTGTAAAACATACATTTATAATGAATATGCAAATTATTGTTACAATTGCGGCGAAAAGTTAGTAGAAGGAGAAGTTGAAATCTAATCAGAATTATCTAATTGTAGTCGTAGGTCCTACGGCAATAGGAAAAACGGCGCTTTCCATCCGGTTGGCACAACATTTCGGTTGTGAAATCGTTTCCTGTGACAGCAGGCAGTTTTATAAGGAAATGACCATAGGAACAGCAGTTCCGTCTATGGAAGAGCTGGCCGCTATACCCCACCATTTCATTCAAAACAAATCTATAAAGGAGGATTACAGCGTAGGCATGTATGAAACGGAAGTTTTACCTGTGCTTGACCAACTCTTTAAAAAAAATAACATACAGGTTTTGGTTGGAGGATCAGGTTTATATGTAGATGCTGTTTTAAAGGGATTCGATGTATTTCCTGAAGTATCACAGGACGTAAAAAACGAAGTTGAGCAAAAATACGCGCAGCTGGGTCTGGAATACCTTCAGGAGATGCTTCAGAAACTGGATCCGCATTACTTCGCCCTTCTACAAGAATCAAATCCGCAAACTCTTGTAAATCCGCAACGGATGAAACGATTCGTGAGCGTGTCTATAGCAGCTAATGCGCCCTATTCTTCCTTTTTGAACCGTGACAAGCCCACACGTAACTTTACCCCTATCCTTATTGGTCTGGAAGCGGAACGTTCTCTTATGTATGAACGCATCAACCTGCGGGTAGACCTTATGATGCAGCAGGGCTTGTTTAATGAAGTTAAGACCCTTTCGGACCAGCAATCTTTAAATGCATTGCAAACAGTGGGATACCGCGAACTGTTCAGATGTCTTTCAGGCGAACTTACCGTTGAAGAAGCTGTAGAAGAAATCAAGAAGAACACGCGCCGTTTTGCCAAAAGGCAGCTTACGTGGTTTAAGAACAACGAGGCGATAAGGTGGTTCTCTTTCAGGGAACCTTTACAAAACATCCTAAGCTATATTCATGAACTTACCCGATAACTTTTCCTCCATATACAAAGGCAGTTGTGAAGTCACCATAAATCAGTGCGATGTTACATCCAAATTGCGTATCACCGACCTTTGCAATATGCTGCAGGCCGTTGCAGGCAAACACTCTGCACTTGGAGGTATGAGTTATTTCGACATGCAGAAACACAACCAGGCCTGGGTACTCAGCAGCATGCACATTGAAATTACGCATCTTCCCATATGGCATGAAACTATAGAAATCACAACATGGATCGAGCATCTGGAAGGTTTGAGGTCTGTGAGGGATTTCGAGGTGAAGCTCCATAATCAAAAGATCATAGGTGCAAACAGCCTGTGGGTAGTGCTCAATACCGAAAAACGAAGGCCCGAACGCATCGCCCTGCCCCACGACCATCTTCAAAAATACCCCGATAAAAAACCTACGGAAACCCCATTCTTAAAAATAGACCTTACAAAGGAGGTACAGCTGGTACAAGAACACCGCGTAACCTACTCCGATCTGGATCCCGTGCATCACGTGAACAATGTAAAGTACATTGAATGGTGCCTTGACTGTCTTCCGCTCGAAGTTCTCGAAAATAAAACCATCAAAACAATTGATGTAAATTATATAAAAGAAGTGAAATTTAACAATATCGTTGAAATTTTTCGTTCTGATATTAAAGAAAACATTTATTTTTATATCAAATTAAATTCGCAGATCTGTTTTGCAATGCATCTGCAAATAAACACGTGAATCACTTATGAAAAAAACACTTCTCTTTTTAAGTACGTTACTACTTATTGGGTGCGAAAATGACTATTACAGCGGGGACGAGCGTATTGTAATTGAAGGCAGGGTCGTACAGAACGGAGCTGCCTTACCCAAAGCAAATGTCAGTATATATTCTTCGTACACGGAAACTGCGAACAATGCCATCTCCGAAATTGTCCCAGAAAGTTCAGCTCCTTATGATTACAGCCATAACCAGATAAGCAGTATAAGAACCGATTCGAACGGAAAGTTCAGCTTAAGCGTTCCGCGCAACAAAAACACCCCTTATTACATTGTCAGAATTGACAAAGGTAAAGATTACAAAGTATACGGTTATATTTCAGACTACAATGTAAGAGACTATTATATTGATTTAGGCTCCTTAAACTTTTAAATATGAAAAAGTTAATCGTGATCTTCGGTTTATTTTTTTCAGTTGCTGTCAACGCTCAGGATTCTGAAAAAATCTGGTTTGTTAAAGATTTTCAGGTAAGCATAGGCTTTTCAAACCTTGCCCCAAATGAAGGAATGATGGGCGATGCGCATCGTAAATCCTTTCCGGAAGTTACCGCCAGAATCGGTATTTTCCATTATAACCGTTTTTCCGTTGGGATGTTTGGAAATGTAAGGAATATGAAAGTTAAAAACAGACAATATTATGGGGACTTTGAAAAAACAACAGTCCGGTCTATTGGACCTTATGTAAGCTATTTTCAGCCCGTTTCTTCAAAAAGCCTTTTGGAACCTTACATTTCATACGATTATGCCTATTACAATGCTAACTTCGACCGTAAAAAACTCAGTTTTGAAAGCGACGGATTTGGAATGGGGATTGATTTTGAGCATAAGGTCTCTGAAAAAGGTTATTTTGTAATGGGAGTTAAATATACCATAAACAAACTGCGCAGTGAAACCAACCCTCAGTGGGAAAAGTACCTCAACAACTACAACTTTTTCTCTGTTAAGATGGGCTTTACATTTGCTTCCAACCGTTTATAGAAAGCACCAAACTTTTAAAATATCCTGGGGACAATCAGGAAAACTCACATCATGATGATTTTAAGGCTCTTTTTTTAAAAGAGCCTTTCATTACACAATAAGTTTTGATATTTTTACAAAAAAAAGAATATGTCGGCATCTATTTTAAAACTTCATAACGTAACCATATTTCAGGAAAACAATCCCATCCTAACGGATGTAAATATTGATATCCAAAAAGGGGAATTCCTTTACCTTATAGGAAAAACAGGATCCGGGAAAAGCAGTCTTATGAAAACACTGTATGCCGATCTTGATTTGAAACATGGTGAAGGTGTTATTGTAGACTATGATCTCCGCACGCTTAAAGAAAACGACATTCCCTACCTGCGAAGAAAGCTGGGCATCGTTTTTCAGGATTTTAAATTACTGCCTGACCGCAATATTTTCGAAAACCTGCTGTTCGTTTTAAAAGCAACTGGCTGGACAAATGAAACTGATATGAATTCCCGTATTGAAGAAGTACTCGACCGTGTAGGAATGTTGCAGCACATCCGTAAAATGCCTCATCAGATTTCAGGTGGTGAACAACAGCGTGTAGCCATTGCCCGCGCATTACTCAACGATCCTGAATTGATACTTGCCGACGAACCTACAGGAAACCTCGATCCGCAGACAAGCGTTGAAGTTATGGAAGTATTACAGAATATCAACAAAAACGGAAGAACGATTCTTATGGCTACCCATGATTATGCCCTTTTGTTGAAATATCCTGCCAAAACACTAAAATGCGATGAAGGAAAAGTTTTTGAAGTAGTTCAAAAAACAGTTTAATGTTAAGTATCCTCATACCGACATATAATTACGATGTTACTGCTCTTGTAATAAACCTGCAGCACCAATGTCTTAAAATTAAAGATCTGGTATTTGAGGTCCTGGTATACGATGATGCCTCTGTACTGTTCAGAAATGAAAACAGCAAAATAAATTCTTATGAACACTGCAGTTGTACCTTTTTGGAGCAAAACATAGGCAGAAGTGCAATACGCAATATGCTTGCATGTAATGCAACTTATGAAAACCTTCTTTTCCTCGACGCCGATGTTCAGTTGATCACGGAGGAATTTGTAGCAAATTACCTTGAGGTGATGAATGAAAACAAAGATTTCGAAGTTGTTTACGGAGGAATTGTCTATCAGAATAAAATGCCCGAATCTGAAAAGCTTTTAAGATGGGTATATGGTAAAGAACGCGAGGCTTTAACTGCTGAAAAAAGAGCATCAAACCCGTATGTATCCTTTCTTACGCTCAATTTCCTCATCAGGAAAAAGACATTTGATAAGGTGTCTTTTAATGAGAACATTCCCAACCTGAGATACGAGGATCTGCTGTTTTCCTATCATTTAATGATGCAGAATATCCGGATGATTCATATAAACAATGAGGTAGTACACAACGGACTGGAAACAAGCACAGGTTTCCTTACCAAAACGGATGAATCGCTTAAAGGTCTGCGTTATCTGCTTGATCATGATCTCATTCCTTATGATTATGCCCGGATTACATCCGTTTATCATACTTTAAAGAATTTAAAGCTCACAGGCCTGGTCCGCTTTCTGTTTTCTATCTCAAACAGGTTCTTTAAAAGAAATTTGTTAAACAACAAACCCTCGTTATTTATTTTCGATATTTACAGATTGGGCTATTTCAGTACATTATAATGAATCCGTTTTTTTCAATAATTATACCTGTCTACAATAAAGAGAAATTTCTGAGGACCACTCTGCTTACGGTTTTGAACCAGACATTTCAGAATTATGAGATCATCGTTGTAAATGACGGATCTACCGACCGCAGCCTGGAAATCCTTAATGACATAAAAGAACCGAGACTAAAAGTCTTCAACCAGGAAAACCAGGGTGCTGCAGTTTCGCGAAATGCAGGTATGGAAAAAGCAGCGGCACCATATTTTTGCTTCCTCGACGCCGATGATACCTGGGAAACGGATCATTTAGCTGTGTTAGCCCACTGCATATCCCGGTTTCCGGAAGGAAAAATGTTCTGCAGCAGGTATGTTACCCAAATCAATCACAATACGTTGCTTAAAAACACGCTGCTGGATATCAGCGATGATTACGAGGGTTTTGTAAAAGATTTTTTCAGAAGCAGTTATGTAAACCGGATAGCGCTTACATCTGCTGTGTGTATTCATAAAAGCATTTTCGGGGAGCTTGGGGGGTTCAACAGCACTACCCGCAGCACAGAAGATCTGGAATATTGGATTAAGATTGCCTTGAATTATCCTGTTGTGATTACCGGCAAAACAACGATGATTTATAATTTTATTCCCGATAATTCCAGTTTGTCCAAAATACACATCACAAAGAAGACGGTTCCCGATTTTGATATTTATGCTGATGAAGAATTAAAAAATCCGAGCCTGAAGCGCTTTTTAGACCTGTACCGGACCGAATATGCCCTTCAATATAAAATTGCAGGTGATTCGAAAAGTGCGCGCAAGCTTTTAAAAAAAGCGGCCTCTGAAAACATCCATTTCAAAACAAGGGTTTTATTAGCTTTACCTTCTGTAGTTCTTCAAAGACTGTTGAAAATAAAACACCTGCTAAAAGCCAGAGGAATTGATTTTAGTGTTTATCACTAACAGACTCTGCCATTGTTTGGCAACCTCTTCCATCGAAAATTTGCGCACGGATTCTGTTGTATTGCTCCTGAGGTATTCGTAGAGTTCTACATCATCCACCAACCGGTTCATTGCCTTTGTAAATTCCTGCTTATTCTGATCCTCCACAAGGATTCCGTTTTGAAAAGGAACGATGATTTCATCCGGCCCTGTTTTACAGTCAAAGGAGATAACAGGTACACCCAGCATCAGAGACTCGATCAATACAGTCGGTAAACCTTCGTATTTACTTGTCAAAACAGTAAAATAAGCATGTTCCACATAAGGATAAGGATCGGATAAAAAACCTGTAAATACAATGGAACGCGAAATATTTAACTGTTCGGAAAACGATTTCATAAACTCCATCCTTGATCCGTCTCCGATTATAACCAGCTTAAACCCCATTTCAGCAAGCTTCGATTTTGAAAAGCATTCCAACAGAACGTCAACCTGTTTTACATTTTCATCGTCCATCCTTGCAATAGCAACGATGTACTTGTCTTTCACGGGGCGCAGTGCCGATTCTCCAACTGAAATAGCATTGTAAAGGGTATTTATGTTCAGATCCGGATAAGCAGCCTGTACAATCGATGTAATTCCCCTGGAGACCGCGATAAGTTTTTTATTGCGGAATAACCAATTGTTCAGTACCGGATTTTTAAAAATATACTCAAAAACGGCAGAAGAATGGATAAAATTGTAAACTTCCTGATTTTTATAGATGACTTTCTGCCACAACCATTCAGAAAACACGTTCAGGCGAAAACGATGGTCCAGAATAAGATCATACTTCTCCTTCTTTATCCTGCTTTTGATGCTGTAGTAAGTCTCCAATTTTTTAAATACTGATTTATGGTCCAAACTGAAAATAAACAGCTGTCCTGAATATGGGTAAGAAACATCCGAATTCACAACATAAATATGAACTTCTGCTCCCAGCTTATCCAATAAAACAGAGAGGTTTGAAACCATACGTTCTAATCCGCCTGATGACAAAGAATAAGTTACAAGCGCTATTTTATGTTTTTTTTCCAATATATTTGTCCTTAAATCAACCTAAATGAATGATCCATTAGTAACCGTCATCTGCAATTGTTACAACCACGAAAATTTTGTTACGCAAGCACTAAATTCCGTCGTAAATCAAAGTTATAAAAATATAGAATTAATTGTTCTTAACAATGGCAGTACGGATGGTTCCTTAAGAAAAATTCTTGATTTTACTGCGAAGCACCCATGGGTAAAACTCATCGATATGCCGGAAACGCTACCCCATACCCGGGCATTCAACAGGGCCTTCGAACATGCTAAAGGGTCTTACCTTATTGATCTTTCAGCAGATGATGTTTTACTACCTCACTGCATACAGAGCCAGGTAAATTGCTTTATACAGCAGCAACCTGATGTTGCACTGGTATTTGGAAATGCCTTTCATATTGATGAAGAAGGGATCAGACACGGTTCATTTTTTGAAACAGACAGGCAAAACCATGTGAAGGACAAAAATCTTTTTCACACGGATTACGTCAGGCTTTTAAATACAGGTCTCGTGATGTGTTCCGTTTCTGCCATGTTCACACGCAGGCATTTTGAGCTGTTAAATGGGTACAATGAAGAACTTTTTTTTGAAGATCTGGATTTCTGGTTAAGAACTGCCTATTCCTACGAGATAAAGTTCATTGACGAACACCTTGTGGAAAAACGGGAACTCTCTTCTTCTCTTGGAAACCAATTCTTTAAAAAAGATGCTGTTTCTGCTGAGATAAACAAATCGCTGAGAATTATCTACAGGGAAGCCATAAATCGAAATTCAAAAATTGAAAATGCCATCCTGCTAAAGCGGATTCATCACAGTATGCACAGAAGCTTCAAATCGAAAGACTACCTGAGCTTCTTTAAATTTGCCCTGTTAGAATTCCGGTGCAGACTAAAAAGTTTTTAGGTATTCAAGATAATCATGATAATCCCGTATATAGTCGGATTCATCGAATTCTGAAGATGAAACCACAAGACATACCGATCCGGAAGAAAAATTACGTAGCTCTCTCCAGGTATTTACAGGTACATAAAGACCTTCGTTCGGTTTAAAAAGATGATAGATTTTTTGTTCTGTTCCTGTATGCAATACCACTTCAAAGCTACCGCTGACCGCAATGATAAATTCCTGCTGTGCTTTATGTGCATGTCCTCCCCTTTCTGCACCGCTTGGTACATCATATAAATAATATACCCTGTTAATCTTAAATGGAATGGTTGATCCTTCTAGAACAGATAAGTTTCCCCGTGGATCCTCTATTTTTGGTAGTGTAATGATCTTACTCATTTATAGTTTAATGCTTAAATAGTCTTCTAACTGTTCTTTTTCAGAATCCCAGTCGCGAATGATGTTGTGTTTAATCTTTTTTGCAGGAATACCGGCAATTATACAATTTTCACCTAATGCCGAATAGTCCTTGTTGAGAAGGGAATTGGTAGCCGAAATACAATGGTTTGGCGTAACGGTTTTTCCTTTCACCGTTGATCTTGCTCCTATAAAATTATAATGGCCAATCGTTATATCGGAATTCATATCCAGTTCTCTCAGGTGTTCAATATCTTTCAGAGGATGAAAATTTGAATCCGTAATGAGGCAGTCGTTACCAAACTGTACCCAGTTACCTATAATAATTTTCTGAAAACAAATCAATTCGCTTCGGCTTGCGAACGAATTGATATGTCCTAATACAAGAACGGCCCCCTTCTTCACATAAAGCTTGGAATCAAGTCCAAACTGAACACTTCCGTTTACAATCATTCTTCCGTTTATAACCGCCTCACCGGCACCGGCTCCTTTTTTGAATATTTCATAGGGTTGTCCGAAACCAATTATTCCGAATTTTACAGGAACATTTATCTTTATTTCCCCTGTAAACTCAGATATTTTAAACCCCCTGTATACTACAACAGGGAACCGTAAAGCATCATTCCACGCAAATGCACGGAAATTTACAAGTATGGTCCTGTACCAGTTGATTTTAAAAAAATGTTTTATCCTCTCTCTCAAAACAACGATTTGATTTTCTTTTGAAACCTGAAATCCAGAATGTACTCATCAATTTTCTTTAAACTGTAACATACAGACAATAAGGATATGAGCCCGGAAATTATAATGAAAACAGATGGCGATACTACGTAATACAGCAGGATCACACACGAAACGACTGCAACCACCACAATGGCCAGCCTTTTCACCTGAATGGAAAGTTTAAAGTAATACTTTTTGTTCACATACCAATAAATATAAACTGATGAAGCCACATAATTTACAAGTATTGAAAGTCCGATTCCATAAAGCCCCATTTTATCATACAGAAACAGGGTTAAAACAACATTTAAAAAGTCGCTCACTGCATTAATATAAAAATACTGGCGGTAATTTTTATGGGACAGGAGCAGATACCCCACCGCATAATTAAACCCCCTGAAAATTATGGATGCAAGTCCGAAAACCAGAATCTGATATACAGGGAGGAACTCTGTTGAAAACAGAATCCTGATTAATAAATGGCCAAATGAATATACAATCAGAATGGCCGGCAGTATGATGAGAAAGCTCAATTCAAGCTGATTGTTGATGAGTTCGTTTGATTCCGAGATATCCGAAGACGATTGCGACAGCTTCGGAAAGAAGTACTTTCCCATTGCCAGAAAAATGAGTCCAAGATAAGAAACAATGATAATATTCCCTGCATGATAGTATCCGAGCAAATCTGCATTGGTATTATTGAAATACAACCGAATCATATAAAAACACAAAAATCCTATAAAAGTATTCAAAGCAAGCAGGCTGCCCGATTTTATAAAACTGCTGAAATACTTTAACCGTTCACCTGAAGCAAAATGCACCTTATGTCTGGGCATATTGCTTAATTTTGTATAAATACCCCAGCTGAGTATTGCATTTAGTATGATGGCAACAATGATTCCTTCCAGCCTGAAAAAATAATACGACAATAACACCACAACGGTGTTTATTGTATTGGCTATTACATTAATGCGCAGCAGTTTTTGAAAGTTCTGAGTACCTTCAAGGTAAATAATCCTGCTTTGGGTATAACTTGTAAATATAAAATAAACAAAAAGTGCTGTAAACCAGTAATAATACGCAGGAGTTTTAAAGGTAAGTAAGCTCAGGTAATATGCAAATATCACGGAAACGAGCCCTGAAACAAATCCCGTCAGGATTGAAAACTGACCGATAGCCTTAACTGTTTTGTCAAAAGTCTCCTTATCCCCGCCTTTATTAACAGCAATTTCCCTTACACCTGTAAAATTAATCCCGAAATTGGCAAATGAACTGATGAGCTGAATGGTATTTTCTATCAATCCCAACACTCCTACTCCCTTTGTTCCGAGGAAATGGCTGGCTCCAATATTGGTAACGATTTTAAGTACCATTCTGAGAACTTCCACGAGACCGAAAAGACTGGTAGCTTTAAATAGTGTTTTATAATGTCGTTGTTGTTTCATTAGTCAATTATACATCCGATATTTTCATAGCTGTTTTTAAATTTACTATACCACTTCTGCCAGATCTCAAATTTTACATTTTCACCAAGGCAGCAGTTTTGTATCCAGTCATCGGAAATATCGTTTAAAAAATCGTACACATCATAACCTGAACCATGATACCAGGCTTCATTCAGTATGTGGTTGAATTCAAAAACATCCAGTGCGTTTCCAAAACGATCCTTATCAATGGCGGATGCCGTAAATTTATAGGTAGCCTTTATACACTCCGTATTCATATGCCCGAACCTGTAACTTTGTATATGTTCCAGAACCTGACGGATCTGTAGTAACTCGTCCACTTTATTCTGCGTACACCTCCAGGCATCTTCATAATATTTTTTTGAAAATACGCCCCCTGCTACTATAAATATATGATAATATCTTAAAATTTCCTTGTTAAAGTCGAACATTCCGAGCTTTGAAAGAATGTCCCTGAGACGAAACCTGTTTTTCACAAAAACAGAATAGAACAAATAAGGATTACGTGTGAGGAGTACCGGGGATATCTTTTTAAAATAACGGAATCTGCCGGTTATATTTTGAGAAACCAGCAATTCGTTCTTCAACCACATGAACTTCACCATATCCATCTGTTGCTGCTCTATTTCAGATTTAAAAACAGCATAGTCCAACTGTTTCACAAACCACATATCGTCTTCAAGAAGTATAAAGTATTCACTTCCTTTAACCACTTCTTCTTTCCAGAAAGTAGCAGGTATTCTTTTTTCAATCTGCTTCCTGTTTTCTATCGCCGTGCTTTTTTCATTATAATAAGGCGATTTGCGTATTTCAACTTCAGGAAAAAGCTTCTCAATTTTTTCCAGATATTTACCGGGTGTCCCATCATCCAGGACCACGATATTACCGCCAAACCCCGGAATAAACTCCCGTATACTTGCCAGGGTACGGTGAAGCAGATAAGGTCGGTTGAACGATTTTATGTAAATATCCATTAAAAATTATTTATGCTGTGAATAATAGTGTCCTGTTCCTGCACGGTAAGGCAGGGATGCAATGGAATACTTACAACCTGTTTATGGATAAGCTCGGATATGGGAAGTGTAAGATCCTCAAATTCCTTCATAGCCTGCTGTTTATGCGGTGCAATAGGGTAATGAATGAGTGTGTGCACCTCCTGATCAAGCAGATATTGCTGAAAATCAGAACGGTTCTCCACTCTTACAGGGAAAATATGGAATACATGTGCATCAAAATCATTTACAAAAGGCAATATGACAAGCGGGTTATTTATTTCACTGATATAGCGTTTCGCAATTCCCTGCCTTTTTTTATTGTCAAAATCAAGATCGGCCAGTTTTAGCCGTAAAAAAGCAGCCTGAATTTCATCGAGCCTTGAATTGATGCCCTTATATATGTTGTGGTATTTGAGTTCGGAACCATAATTACGCAGGCTGCGGATGCAGTTCGCCAGATCGTTGTTATTGGTTGTAACCGCTCCGCCGTCGCCGAGACAGCCGAGGTTTTTGCCAGGATAAAAACTAAACCCCGCAGCATCCCCTATCGACCCGGCCTTCATATGATCACAGACAGCTCCGTGTGCCTGAGCTGCATCTTCGACAAGGACCAGTCCAAAATCCCTGCAAAAAGTTCTGATTGCGAGGGCATCCGTCACCTGTCCGTACAAATGTACCATTAAAACGCCTTTAGTATACTGTGTTACCTGTTGCTGCATCACCTCCAGGGTAAGATTGTAATTCAGCAGGTTTGTATCTACGAGTTTCGGGATCAATCCGGCATTTATCACAGCCAGAATACTTGCAATATACGTATTGGAAGGAATCAGGATCTCGTCTCCCTCCTTCAGAACCCCCAGTTCGATATAAGCCTTAAAAATGAGCATCAGCGCATCCAGCCCGTTTCCAACACCGATGCAATGATTCGTATTGCAATAAGCTGCGAATTCCTGTTCGAACTGCAGTACTTCATCTCCTAATATATAGTGTCCTTTTTCCAGGAAAAGTCTGGTTCTTTCTAAAAAAGCTTCGTGGTACGGAGCATTTATTTTACTTAAGTTCAAATATGGAATCATAAGTGTTTTAGCGTATGTTAAAACTATAGGTTGAAAAAACGAGCGTTCTGGCTCCGAACTGTTCTTTCCATGCCAGCAAACCGGTATTTTCTTCTGATGAACGTTCCGAACCGGACGTTCCGAAATCAAAATACGGCTTTTCCGAATTCTGGATTACGCTCAGGTGTAATAAATCCAGTCCCCCGTATTTATCGTAATCTTTCCTACCCGCAATATATTGGGACTTTATAAAATGCTTATGGCGGAATAATACGGTTCCTGCGATCATCTCATCCTTTAAAAAGGCTCCGACCAATTGTATTTCATCCCCGAACTTTTCTTTCAGTAACAATATTTCCTCCAGGCTGTGCACCGGAAGCTTCCCGAACCTGTCCTTTAAACGCGGAAACAGCAACTTATTCCAGAAAGTGGTGAAATCGTCGGTATGTTTTATAACAATACCGTTTCTCACAGCCTTATTCGCATTTCTGCGGATTGATTTTGAAATAAGAGGTTTATTTTCCTTATAGCAGACAGATCCTATGGTATGTTCTGCTTTTCCACCATAAAACTGATGTAAAAAAACCAGTTCGTCGTTTGCTGCCTCACAATACAGGGAAGGAACGGGCTTAATTATTAATTCCGTGCACCCATTCTTTTTTAAAAAGCGCAGCAGTTCGTCAAAAAGCTCCCTGAACGTACTGAACCTGCAATCTGCACTTACAAGCAGCCCGCCGTAAGTGAGCCCCTTATGACTGTAACAGGTGGCATCCTTTACACAGGCAGGAAAAAGGGCCGCCAGTTCGCCGTTAATGTATAAAAGCAGGGAAAAATCAACAAATCGGTCACTATGATACTCGATAAAATCGCGCTTGAACAGAAAAGTACCGTTTTTACACCGATTCACAAACAAATCCCATTTATTTTTGTGTTCCGGAGCATACTGAATAACTTCTATTAAATTGCCTTTATCCATAGTACAGACGAAATAACGTAAAAAGTGTCAGATTTCATAACGAAACCCAATGATTTTTTATTATGAAAAATATTTCTTTCTTATATTTGCGTGATAAAAATATTTAACATTAAGATGATTAAAATAACATTACCAGATGGTTCGGTGCGCGAGTACGCTTCAGGCGTTACGCCACACGATGTAGCTTTGAGTATAAGCGAAGGTTTAGCACGTAACGTAATTTCAGCAAACTTTAACGGTACAACCGTTGAGACGGTTACGCCTTTGACCACCGATGGTAGTTTGGTTTTATATACATGGAACGACGCCGAGGGGAAAAAAGCTTTCTGGCATTCCACATCCCACGTTATGGCCCAGGCTCTACAGGAACTGTATCCGGGCATTCAGTTAACCATTGGTCCTGCCATTGACAATGGTTTCTATTACGATGTCGATTTTGGTGAGAACAAGGTATCCGATGCCGATTTCAAAGCTATTGAAGACAGAATACTGGCAATTTCTAAAGAAAAGCATGAATTTAAGATGCGTTCGGCAACCAAGTCCGAAGCATTGGATTTCTATAAAGACAATGTATACAAAACGGAACTGATCCAGAATCTGGAAGACGGCACCATCACTTTTTGTGATCATGCTACGTTTACCGATTTATGCCGCGGGGGACACATCCCGAATACGGGGATCATTAAGGCTGTAAAAATCCTTTCAGTAGCTGGTGCCTACTGGCGTGGTGATGAAAAAAACAAACAGCTCACACGTGTTTACGGTATTTCTTTCCCTAAGCAGAAAGACCTTACGGAATATCTTGAATTACTGGAAGAGGCCAAAAAACGCGACCACCGCAAATTAGGTAAAGAGCTGGAGCTGTTCCACTTTTCACAACGTGTAGGTCAGGGATTGCCGTTATGGCTACCCAAAGGGGCTGCATTACGTGACCGTTTGGAACAGTTTTTAAGAAAAGCACAGAAAAAAGCAGGATACGAGCAAGTGGTAACCCCACATATCGGTCAAAAAGAATTGTATGTTACATCGGGTCATTATGCCAAATATGGAGCCGATTCGTTCCAGCCGATTCACACACCGGCCGAAGGTGAAGAGTTCCTTCTAAAACCTATGAACTGCCCGCACCACTGTGAAATATATAACGCTAAACCGTGGTCGTATAAGGACCTTCCAAAACGCTATGCTGAATTTGGTACTGTATACCGTTACGAACAGTCGGGAGAATTACACGGTTTAACACGTGTCCGCGGCTTTACTCAGGATGATGCGCATATCTTCTGTACCCCGGATCAGTTGGATGAAGAATTTAAAAAAGTTATCGACCTGGTACTTTATGTATTCGGATCTTTAGGATTTGAAAATTTTACAGCGCAGGTATCTGTACGCGATTTGGACAATCCGGATAAATACATCGGAAGTGTTGAAAACTGGGAGAAAGCGGAAAATGCCATCATCAGTGCGGCAAAAGATAAAGGATTGAACTATGTAATTGAATCGGGTGAAGCCGCATTTTACGGTCCGAAACTTGATTTTATGGTGAAAGATGCTTTGGGACGCAGCTGGCAGCTGGGTACCATACAGGTAGATTACAATTTACCCGAGCGTTTTGACCTTACCTACAAAGGTTCTGATGACAAACTTCACCGTCCTGTGATGATACACCGCGCTCCTTTCGGTTCCATGGAACGTTTTATCGCGATTTTACTGGAACATACAGGAGGTCATTTCCCTTTATGGCTGATGCCTGAACAAGTTATCATCCTGTCTTTAAGCGAGAAATACGAAAATTATGCGAAAAAAGTTTTAACTTTGTTAGAAAATAACGAAATTCGCGCCAAACTTGACGATCGAAATGAAACGATCGGTAAGAAAATCCGTGAAGCTGAATTACAGAAATACCCGTTCATGCTCATCATCGGAGAGGATGAAGAGAAGAATGCTACCGTTTCTGTAAGAAGACAAGGTGAATCAGGAAAATCAAATACTTCCATGAAAATTGAAGAATTCATTTCTTTAATTGAAGAGGAGGTTAATAAAACGATCAAACAATTTTAAGTTTAACCGCTTTCAAAAGCATAAATCTATATTACCATAGCAGTACATAACAGAAGAGGTTTCAAACCTCTGGAAAAAAAGGAAGACGCGCACAGAATAAACGATAAAATTCGTGTGCCAGAAGTTCGTTTAGTCGGCGATAATATTGAAACTGGTGTTTACAAAACGTCGGAGGCGCTTGCCATGGCCGATGGATTGGGATTGGATCTGGTAGAAATTTCTCCAAATGCAGCCCCTCCGGTTTGTAAGATTATCGACTACAAAAAATTTCTTTACGAGCAGAAGAAGCGCGACAAAATGCTGAAGGCTAAAACTGCTCAGATTACGGTTAAGGAAATTCGTTTCGGTCCTCAGACAGACGAACACGATTACGAGTTTAAAAAGAAGAATGCCATGAAGTTCCTTAAAGAAGGTTCCAAACTTAAAGCATTCGTATTCTTTAAAGGACGCTCTATTATTTATAAAGAACAAGGTCAGATTTTGTTACTGCGTCTGGCGCAGGATCTTGAAGAATTCGGAAAAGTGGAAGCCATGCCGGTTCTTGAAGGTAAAAGAATGACCATGTATATTGCGCCTAAAAAGAAAAATTAGTAATTTTGCACAATATTGTTAAGTAAGATAACATAAATACCTAGGAACAAGATGCCTAAAATGAAAACCAAATCTAGCGCTAAGAAACGTTTTACCGTTACTGGCTCTGGAAAGATCAAAAGAAAACACGCTTTTAAAAGCCACATCTTAACAAAGAAGTCTAAAAAGCGTAAATTAGCTTTAACACATTCTGGTTTAGTTCATAAATCAGATGAAAGAAGCATTAAAGAACAATTAAGAATAGTTTAATCTGTTTTTAATTTTTCCGGTTAAAACAATTTAATAACCCTGGAGTGGGCTGATCATTTAAATTTAAGATCGAAAGTGATGGAAACATCCGCCCTACTACAAAAAATTTAAGAATTATGCCAAAAGCAAATAATGCAGTAGCATCAAGAGCAAGAAGAAAAAGAATTTTGAAGCAAGCCAAAGGTTTCTTCGGAAGACGTAAAAACGTTTGGACAGTAGCTAAAAACGCGGTAGAAAAAGCAATGTCTTATGCTTACCGTGACAGAAAACAGAAGAAAAGAAATTTCCGTTCATTATGGATCATGCGTATAAACGCAGGTGCTCGTTTACACGGAATGTCTTATTCTCAGTTCATGGGAAAAATCAAAGCCAACAACATCGAATTAAACCGTAAGGTTTTAGCTGATTTGGCAATGAACCACCCGGAAGCTTTCACAGCTATCGTTAATAAAATTAAATAAACGTTTGTAAAACCCGTTTATCTTACTTACATATACGAAAACCTGCTTCAAAAGCAGGTTTTTTTATGCCTGAACTCATTAAACCCATACGAAATACCAAACATTTGGTATATTTGTAAAAATAGAAAAAACAGCATGGAAGCATTAAAAAATACGATTGAACAGGCCTGGGAAAACCGGGAGTTATTAAGTGAGGCATCAACACAAAGAGCTATAAGGGACGTCATTGACCTTATCGACAGCGGCGCCCTAAGAACTGCTGAACCTGTTGAGGGCGGATGGCAGATAAATGAATGGGTAAAAAAAGCCGTCGTAATGTATTTCCCTATTCAGAAAATGGAAACCCTTGAGGCCGGTATTTTTGAATACCACGATAAAATGCCTTTAAAGAGAAATTATGCTGAAAAAGGGATCCGTGTGGTACCGAACGCTGTCGCACGTCATGGAGCCTACATCTCTTCCGGGGTAATCTTAATGCCTTCCTATGTTAACATAGGTGCTTATGTAGATGAAGGAACCATGGTAGATACCTGGGCAACTGTAGGATCTTGCGCCCAAATAGGAAAAAACGTCCACCTTTCAGGAGGTGTTGGAATCGGAGGGGTATTGGAGCCGTTACAGGCAGCTCCCGTTATTATTGAAGACAATGCCTTTTTAGGTTCCCGCTGTATTGTAGTGGAAGGCGTACGCGTAGGGCGTGAAGCCGTACTTGGAGCCAATGTCGTTTTAACGGCTTCTACTAAAATCATCGACGTTACAGGTGATACACCAGTTGAGATCAAAGGGTACGTTCCGGAAAGATCCGTTGTAATTCCTGGTTCTTATACCAAGAAGTTCCCCGCAGGTGAATATCAGGTTCCTTGCGCGCTTATCATTGGAACGCGCAAGGAAAGTACCGATAAGAAAACATCATTAAACGATGCTTTACGCGATCACAGCGTAGCAGTCTAATTTCTTTTTATGGATATTTCTATTGTTATTGTAAATTACAATTCCTGGAAAGTTCTGGATGCCTGTATTGAGAGTATTCTGAACTTAGAAACCTCTTTAAACGTAGAAACGATTATAGTCGACAACCAGTCCCCTTCAGACTTGTTACCACAATATCAAAAGAAATATCCCTCCATTAAATGGATACGTAATTCAGGGAACAATGGCTTTGCAAACGGATGCAATCTCGGAGCAGAGCATGCCACGGGAAAATTCCTGTTCTTCCTGAATCCGGACACCCGTATGCAGCACCATGTACTGGAACATTTCATTTCCATATATGAAAAGGAGGCTATCGGCATTTTGTCCTGCCTGCAGACCAACAACAACGGAAATTTCCATAAATACAATCTGTTATTCCCTTCCCCCGTACGCGTTTTCGGGCTTTTAAGGAGTCTTGAAAGAAAGATGGATAAAAAAAGACTTGACCGGTTCTTTTCCGAAACTTCCACAAGGAGCTATCCTCAATGGGTTTCAGGATCTGCTGTATTTATTTCAAAGGCAAATTTTGAAAAGATTTCGGGATGGAATGAGGATTACTGGATGTATTATGAAGATGTTGACCTGTGTAAAAAAGCGCATTTACAGAACTTAAAATGTGTCTTAACGAAAGAAGTTTCCATTTTTCACATGCATGGCGGTGCATCAAGGATCAATCCCAGAACCAAAGCAATAACGAAATCGGAAGTCGTTAAATCACGACACGTGTATATTTCGAACCATTTTTCGAATACTTCCCAGTCATGGCTTCATCCGTTGCTTATTACCAATATCTTAATGCAGACAGGCCTGCTTGCATTGGCATCATTCCCGTTGTTCTTTATCGCTAAACTTAAAGTGAACCGGTATAAATGGAAAGAGCTTTATCATTATTACCGCCATGTTTATAAAAACAAAACATGGTTAAGTGAACGTTCCATGAATCTAAACCGATAATATGCAAAAGATACTGGTTATACAGCAAAAAATGATTGGTGATGTATTGGTTTCTTCTATCATCTGTAAAAATCTGGCGCTCGAATTTCCCGGTGCACGTATCGACTATCTCGTTTACGATAGTACCATTCCCGTTCTAGCGCATAACCATGAGGATTACCATATCCTCCCTTTTACAGAAAAGCAGCGCAAATCAAAAAAAGAGCTATGGAAATTTATACGTAAAATACGCAATGAAAAGTACGATGTGGTTATTGACAGCTATTCAAAACTTGAAAGCTGGATTATTGTAGGGTTTTCGAAAGCCCGGAAAAAAATCTCGTTTGACAAAGGGTATCTGAATATGCTGTATACAGATGTAGTGCCACGCCACCGTATCCCCAAAACCAATCTGGGGCTTACCATTGAGCAACGCTTAAGCCTTCTTAAGCCTTTAGGAATTCATGAGCCTAAAATAGTTAAACCTGTACTCGTTGTGAGTGCAGCCGAAAAGATCCAGGCCCGTAAATTACTGGAAGCGCACCATCTTAATCCTGAACTTCCAACCGTTATGATAAGCGTGCTGGGAAGCAGCGATGCCAAATCTTATCCGCTGGAATACATGGCAAAAGTTATCGATTGGATTGTAGCATATGCTCCGATGAATTTACTTTTTAATTATATTCCCCATCAAAAGGAACAGGCGGCCAAACTTTTAAACTTCTGCAATGCGCAAACTCAGAAGCATATCTATTTCGACGTTACGGGATCTACACTTCGCGATTTTATAGGATTAATGGATGCTTGTGACTTTATCATAGGCAACGACGGCGGTGCAATCAACATGGCCAAAGCTCTTGATAAACCTGCATTTACGATTTTTTCTCCTGTAATCGACAAATTAGGATGGAACAGCTTTGAGGATGGAAATCGTTATATTTCGGTACATCTCAAGGATTTTGAACCGAAGATTTTTGAAAATTTATCAGATAAAGAGCTTAAAATCCGAAATGAACAGTTATATTTAGACTTTAAACCAGAATTGTTCCAACCCTTATTAATGCATTTTTTAAAACAGAATGCATAGAACACTATGGAAAACACTATCCGTATTTCGGCACTGATCATCACAAAGAATGAAGCACATAATATTACCGATCTCTTAAACAACCTCCATTTTGCAGACGAGATCATTATTGTAGATTCTTTCAGTACAGATGAAACGGAACAACTTGCCAAACAATTTGACAAGGTCCGGTTCTATCAGCACCCTTTTGAGAATTATGCTTCCCAGCGTAATATTGCTCTGGGGTATGCTACACATCCCTGGATTATTTTTCTCGATGCCGACGAACGTATAACAACGGCATTAAAAGAAGAAATACAACACGTACTGCGCCAACCCCTTGCTGATGCCTATTTTTTCTACAGAACGTTTTACTATAAAAACAAACCCATGCGTTTTACCGGGCTTCAGGCCGATAAAAACATCCGTTTATTTAAAAAAAATGTCGGAACCTACGTTGGGCTTGTTCATGAAAAGCTCATGATCGACGGTAAAATTGCAGCGCTTAAAAACAAGCTCATCCATTATTCCTTTAATGATTTTGACAGTTACAAGGAGAAACTGGGTAATTATGGAAAGCTCAAGGCAAAAGAAAAGTTCAGCAAAGGTGAAAAGTACAGCATCCTGAAACAATACGGGCATACCACCTATTGCTTTTTAAACAGATACCTGTTCCGACTGGGATTTCTCGACGGAAAAGAGGGCGCCGTTATCAGCTACCTCATGGCATATTCTATCTGGGCCCGTTACACAGAAATTAAACGGCTGCGAAGAAAATAATTTTAATTTTTCCAGAATTTCAGCTTTTTCTTCAATCGCTGCTTTCGATGAAATTTTTGCTGAAACCTACAGGTTTCCTCCCACATCTTATCGAAGATCTCCTCTTCTGTTTTTGTATGATAGTACCGGGCATATTCATTTGCCATGATCCTAACCATTTCCTTTTTAGGGGTGAGTCTGCGAAGGTTAGCCATCCTTAAATCAAATGACATGTGATCATGAAAATTCATCCTGTTCAGATCGACAAGAAAAAAGGAAAAGTTGCCACCGTCTACCTTTATAAGGGTATTACCCGGCGAATGATCCTTAAATTCTACCCCTGCTTCATGAAGTTCAAAGCAGAATTTCGTAAATGCACGCAAAATTTCTTCCTTATATGGTAATTCAGTACGTTCAACCAGATCCCGGTAGGTATAATCGGCATGAACATGCTCACATACATAAAAACTTTTACCTAAACCAATTCCGTCCATATATTCTGCATAAGCAACCGGCTTAGGCGTACCAATCTTTTTACCGAGAAGGATAAGTGCATATTCGTATGACCTTTTGGCTTTGGAATCCCGGAAAAAACGGTAAACAATCTTATTAACCGCATTCGGCTTCTTAAAAGCTTTCACATTTAGTTCCACCGGAAACTCAGGAAAGGTTTTTATCGTATTCCTGCTGCCCTTTGCGAGCAGCCTGCCTTGGGTATCAAAATTCTCAAGTATATTTACAATAGCCTTTTCCTGATCGGAAAATGCCGGATGGACAATTAATTTCATTTTACAAATACTGGGAAACCCCTTTTTCAGTTCTCACAATTTTATTTACGATGGAAGTGTTCTGAATAGCATCGTTTTCCTTTAGCTGGTCTCTCGGATTTTCAGGATGGTATATGTGGTATACAATGGCAGCATACCGGAGGCGCCTTGCCATGACCCCCTTGTTCCCCAGCCGGATTACAAGATCGCTGTCCTCCCTGCCCCAGCCTTCAAAATTTTCATTGTATCCGTTGATATCTAAAAAATCCTGTCGCCAGAATGAAACGTTGCATCCTCTGAAATTAGACGAAAAACCTTTATGCGGACGGTACATCATAGAAAGCAGCGGACTGTGGAGTGTACGCGAACGCTTTTTAATATCTTTTGAAAAATAATGATATTTTGTTTGCTTTTCATTAAATATACGGGGTAAGGCGTCCTTGGTAATAGTTGCCCTCGTTCCGTATAAATAGGTATTCTGTAACATATTCTTTTTATGATCTGCAATAAATTCCGGATGCATAATACAGTCACCGTCAATCTGGATGATATAGTCACATCCGCTTTTAGCGACCGCCTTGTTTAAAATAACCGCTTTCCGAAAACCTTTATCTTCATGCCACACATGAATGACTTTGCAAAGGTCTTTAGCAATAAAAGAATCGATGAGCTGCCTGGTTTCATCAGATGAGCCGTCATCGGCTATAAGAACTTCATCAGGCAGTACCGTTTGTTCCTCCAAACTTTTTAATACAAGCTCTAATGCCTGGGTCCAGTTGTAGGTAGATATTAATAAAGCTGTTTTCATCGTTTACTTCATTAAATGCTTAAACCACTGCCCGAAATTCTTTTTCCATATCCAAAATCCCGATTTTTTCAAATCCGGGTTTTCTGCAATAAAGTTCCGGATGTCTGCCAAATCCTGAGATGGAAAATACCCCAGAGACCTCCAGGTTTTTGGGTCCAGGTAAAAAACGTCTTTAATTTCTCTGTAATTCGTTTCATCGGCTCTGAGCCATTTATCCAGAAAAGAATTGTTGATTTCTTCCTTATGCCCCCAATTCTGAAGTTTGAAACGCAGTTCTTCTTCCGTTCTTGCCAATCCTTCATGCAGCACATAACTGTCGATATAGATAACACGCATCCGCGTATTTTTGGCATGGCGGTATTCGGGATAATTTGTCGCTAAATAAAACTTGGTAGGTTCTTCTACAAAAAGCAATCCCTTATCAAGATATTTGTATGCGTTTATATGGAAGGCTGCAAACTGTACTTTTTTGCTTTCGGGATTGTCGAGGTAATGATCGTATTTTCTTAGTTTTCGGACAAATCCGTTAAAGTCAATAAATATTTCATCCGAATCTATCTGTATGATCCAGTTGCCTATACCCATCTGATGCCCCAGCATGTTCCGCTCTCGGGTATCATTTTCAATCGGTGATAGTGCTGCATCAAAAAAATCGTCGCGGTAAAGGGTAATCTTATTATCAACATCTATTTCCTTCAACCAGGAAAAAAAAGACGCGTCAATAGTGAACTGGTTTCCGCTCCATGTTCTGTTCTCAGAATCTATTGCTAAAAAAATCTCGTCTGAATCATGATAAACAGGTGGAATTGACTTTTTTAACTTTTCATAATCGTAAGAAACCAGAAAGCCAGTTTGTATTTTTTTCATTGAACCGTCGTCTTTATTAAATCAAAAACAAATATATGTTTAATTTAGCAGAAATAAAGAATTAAAATTTATGAAGATAACCATAGTAGCGTTTGATATATGGGGCTTTAACAAACAGATAGTAGACTATTTAAAACTTCAGGGTATTGAAGTTACGTTTTATGATAGTAACGGTATCCGTTACATTTATAAAAACAAGTTAGAGCGCGTAAAAAATTTTTTTTCTAAAACATTTCTTAATCAAAACATTAAAAAAGATTATCTAAATAAAACCTTAACCGATGGAATCAGCAATCTGGATATGCAGGATTACATTTTAATAGTAAATCCAGGTCAGTTTAAACAGGAAATTATCGGTCTTTTAAAATCCAAGGCATCGCAATTTATAGCGTTTAATTACGATTCATTAGCTCGTATTCCTTTGCCGGATAATCATGAGCAGTTATTTGACAAAATATTCTCGTTCGATTTAAACGATGTAAAAGAAAACAACTACCTGACCCTGCTTACAAATTTCATTTATGTTGATCACGAGGTAAATCCCGCACCTAAAAACAAAGCTTTTATGATTTTATCCAAATCAATCGAAAGAGAACTTCTGTTAAGCAGGATAGCAGATATTTTTGATGCAAAAAGTATAAAGAACTATGAATTTATCGTAGTGAATCCGTCTACACAAAAAGTAAACAAGCATATTAAGTTAACAAAAAAGCATGTTCCGCTGCAATCGGTCATAGCTAAAATGAAAGAAGCTGAAATTCTGATCGACTTGATACGTCCTAATCAGTCAGGTCTGAGTTTCAGGGTATTTGAAGCAATGGCTTTTCATAAAAAGTTAATTACAAATAACGAAACGATAAAAGAATATGACTTCTATAATCCGGACAACATACTGATACTTAATAAGGAATTTAATGATATTCCGGATTCTTTTTTAAATCAGTCATATAAAGAAATCCCTGCAGATATTTATAATAAGTACACATTAAGGTATTTCGTAAAAACCGTTTTTCCTAAATTACATATATAAATGCAAAAACAAAAAATATATATCGTATGCCCTGAAGTAAAAGCTCCTACGGGAGGCGTTAAACAGCTTTACAAGCTTGCGGAAATCCTGAAAAAAAATAATATGGATGTCAGTGTCGTTCATGGCAAAAAGGGGTTCCGAATCAACTGGTTCCAAACCGATGTATCCATCAAGTACTTTCCTTTTCTTTTTCATAAGATAAACAAATTAACACGTAGAAAAAAGACAAAGTACATCTTCAAGGACTTTTTTAAATTGTTGTTTATGGATAAATCGCTTCCTGAACAGGAAGCCATTATTATTTATCCCGAAGTATATGGTCCCAATGTGCATACCCTTTTGAAAAACAGCTATATTGTTTACAATCAGAACAGTTATTATACGTTCAACCAGTTTCCCTTTATGAAAAAGAAGGAAACAGATACCTACAACAACAGTCAGTTCAAAGGCTTTCTTACAGTTTCCGCAGATTCAGAACAATATCTTTCCAAAGCGTTTCCAAATAAGAAAATTGAACGTATCCGTTTAGGTTTAAGTCCCTCCTTCTCCTACAGTGGCGAAAAGGAAAAGATCGTTGCATTTATGCCGCGAAAATTAAAAGAGGATGTGAACCAGATTTATCAGATCCTGTCAGACACTCCAGCATTAAGAGAATGGACATGGCTGCCTATTGATAATAAGACCGAAGAACAGGTAGCGGAACTTTTAAAAAAATCAGCTCTGTTCCTCTGCTTTAATTTTAACGAAGGATTCGGATTACCTCCGGTAGAAGCCATGGCATGCGGTTGCTATGTGATCGGTTATGCAGGAAATGCCGGAGCAGAATATTTCTTAACGCAGTTCAGTACCCGAATCGCGGACAGGAATATTCTGGAATTCGCAGATAAAATACAGGAAAAGATACTGGAATTTAATGAAAATCCGTTATCTTTAATAAATCAGGGCAAGCAGGCTTCGGATTTTGTCCATGAGCATTATAACCTGCATAAAGAAGAAGCCGATACCCTAAAAGCAATTAAACACCTATTAAGTTAATTAAATGAAATTCTTATACCAGCTTGTATTTCTTTTTGTTATTGTATCTTTAGCTTCATGCCGAGATGATTTTCATTTTGAGCCTTCTTCGGGCTCTGAACTTCGCTTTTCAAAGGATACGGTTTATCTGGATACCGTTTTCAGCAACATCGGATCCAGCACTTACAATCTTAAAGTTTACAATAAGAGTAATAAGGACATTAAAATACCTTCCATCAGACTTTCAAAAGGCGAAAATTCAGGCTTCAGGCTTATGGTTGACGGAATGGCTGGAAAAAGCTTTGAGAATGTAGAGCTGCTAGCGCATGACAGCCTTTTTATTTTTGTAGAAACCACGGTAGACATCAAGCAGCAGACTCAGGATAAGGAATTCCTTTATACAGATGAAATCCTGTTTCAGTCAGGAGCAAATCAGCAAAAAGTGAACCTTGTAACACTTGTTCGTGATGCCGTTTTCCTATATCCTCAAAGATTTCAGGACGGATCTTATGAAAGCCTTCAGTTCGGTGATCAGAAAATCTATGGTTTTTTCCTGGATGAAAATGATGCCGTAAACGGAAATGAACTGGAATGGACCAACGACAAACCCTATGTAATTTACGGATATGCGGCCGTAGCACCAGGCAAAACACTGCAGATTACAGAAGGTGCTGAAGTTCATTTCCATGCCGGATCCGGGCTTGTAACATTTTCCGATGCGGCCATAAAAGCAGAAGGAACTGTAGGCAAACCCATTATTTTTCAGGGAGACCGTCTGGAACCCTCGTATGAGAATGTTCCGGGGCAGTGGGAAGGAATATGGATCAGCGTAGACAGCAACGCCTCGTTTAACAATGCGATCATCAAAAATGCAAAGGACGGTCTGTTCATCAATAAAAACAAACTTCCTGTAACATTGAACAACCTTCAGGTTTACAACTGTGAATCAAACGGATTATTGCTTCAGGTAGCGAACGTTGTGGGGAAAAACATTGTAACAAACAACTGCGGACTGGCGGGGCTAAATATCCATCTCGGTGGTACTTACGATTTTACCCATTGTACTTTCGCTAACTACTGGGCACGCCAGAATCAAACGGCAGTAGTGATCAACAACGGAAATGCGACGAACGAATTTGCATTACAGGCCTACTTTAAAAACAGTATCGTTTATGGAAATGCCAACGAATCCCTTTTATTGAATCCGGGAGCTAAACAAACCAATTTCAATTTCAAATTTGAAAACTGCCTTATTAAGTTTTTCAACACAGGCAACCGCTTTACAACTGATTTTCCCTATAATTTTGAAAATGCTGCTTACTATCCCGGCATCCTTTTGGCAAAAAACTTTTCAGAACACCTGCCCTACTTTTTCAATACGCAGAAAAACGAGATGATGATTACCGATAAAGCTTCCACTCTCATTGGTGCTGCAAACCCTGTTTTTGCCCAATCGGCACCTTTGGATATTGCAGGTAAAAGCCGGATTCCATCAGCCGATATCGGCGCCTACCAGCATATAAGTTCAACACAAGATTAAATTGCTAATCTGATTTTTTAGTCGTAATTTTGTAGCTTAATTACGACTAACACAACACACAAAACAAACCTTTTAACGATGATTCATTTTTTTGAAAACGCATCTGGTACAGTTTACGCTGTACAAACATCCTTTCCATTAAATACAGAAGATGTAGCCAAACTAAACTGGTTGTTCGGTGACGCTGCCCAAATAGAAACAGCTGCTGTTGCAGATGTTTTTGTAGGTCCGCGCGCAGCTATGATTTCCCCCTGGAGTACGAATGCAGTGGAAATCACGCAGAATATGGGAATCAACGGAATTATCCGTATAGAGGAATTTCACAGAGCAACGGAAGATTCCAATGATTTCGACCCGATGATCTATCAGAAATTTCCTGCACTGACCCAGGAAATGTTCACCGTTAACATTGAGCCGCAACCGATTCTTGAAATTGAAGACATCGCGACTTACAATCAACAGGAAGGATTGGCATTAAGCGATGAGGAAGTAGCTTATCTGAACAATGTTTCCACTAAAATCGGACGCAAACTTACCGATTCTGAAGTCTTCGGATTTTCACAGGTAAATTCTGAACACTGCCGTCATAAAATTTTTAACGGTACGTTCGTGATCGACGGTGTGGAACAACCTACCTCTTTATTCAAACTGATTAAGAAAACATCTGAAACAAATCCTAACGATATTGTTTCCGCCTATAAAGATAACGTGGCTTTTATAAAAGGCCCAAGAGTAACACAATTTGCTCCTGAATCTGCCGACAAACCCGATTTCTATACAGAAAAAGATTTTGATTCGGTTATTTCATTAAAAGCAGAAACCCACAATTTCCCAACTACCGTAGAACCGTTTAACGGGGCTGCAACCGGTTCGGGAGGTGAAATCCGCGACCGTCTGGCCGGAGGACAGGGTTCATTACCGCTTGCCGGAACAGCTATTTACATGACGTCTTATTCACGTTTGGTCGATGACCGCAACTGGGAAAAAGCTATGAATGAGCGTAACTGGCTTTACCAGACGCCTATGGACATCCTTATCAAGGCATCGAACGGAGCTTCCGATTTCGGAAACAAGTTCGGGCAACCGCTTATCACGGGATCTGTTCTTACATTTGAACATGAAGAAAACAACCGTAAAATCGGTTATGACAAGGTGATCATGCAAGCCGGAGGTATCGGATACGGAAAAGAAAGCCAGGCTAAAAAGCACGAGCCTGCTGCAGGAGATCAGATCGTGATCCTCGGAGGGGAAAATTACCGCATCGGAATGGGTGGTGCTGCCGTTTCATCCGCTGATACCGGAGCATTTGGTTCAGGTATTGAACTCAACGCCATTCAACGTTCCAATCCCGAAATGCAGAAACGTGCAGCCAACGCTGTACGCGGTATGGTTGAAGCTGATATAAATCCGATCGTATCCATTCACGATCACGGTGCAGGCGGTCACTTAAACTGTTTGTCGGAGCTTGTAGAAAACACAGGAGGTTTGATCAACCTTGACAAACTGCCTGTAGGTGATCCAACTTTATCTGCAAAAGAAATCATCGGGAATGAATCCCAGGAACGTATGGGGCTGGTAATCGGCAAAAACGACCTGGAAACCTTACAGCGCGTAGCAGACCGTGAACGTTCTCCTATGTATAATGTCGGGGAAGTTACCGACAACAAAAGATTTACTTTTGAATCGGCAACAACAGGCGCCAAACCTATGGATTTTGCTCTTGAAGATATGTTCGGATCTTCTCCCAAGACCATTATGAACGACGAAACAGTTTTATACAACTACAGCGAATTAAAATACGAAAAAGAAGAAGTCTACAACTATTTAAACAACGTTCTGCAGTTAGAGGCTGTCGCATGTAAAGACTGGCTGACAAACAAGGTAGACCGCTGCGTGGGAGGACGTGTAGCAAAACAGCAATGCGTAGGACCTTTACAACTTCCGTTGAACAATGTAGGTGTTATGGCCCTGGATTTTAAAGGTAAGGAAGGTATTGCTACTACTGTAGGTCATTCCCCTGTTACCGCATTGGTAGACCCTGTGGCCGGAAGCAGAAATGCAATAGGAGAAGCACTATCAAACATCATCTTTGCCCCTATTAAAAACGGTTTAAGCGGAGTTTCATTGTCTGCCAACTGGATGTGGGCTTGTAATAATAAAGGAGAAGACGCACGTTTATACGAAGCGGTGAAAGGATGCTCCGATTTTGCCATTGAACTGGGCATCAACATCCCTACAGGAAAGGATTCCCTGTCTATGAAGCAGAAGTATCCCGATGGAGACGTTATTGCTCCGGGTACGGTAATTATTTCGGCTGCAGGAAACTGTAACGACATCAACAAAGTTGTGGAACCGGTACTTTCAAAATCGGCGGGATCCATTTATTATATCAATCTTTCTAAGGATAAATTAAAACTCGGAGGATCTTCTTTTGCACAAACGTTAAACAAAATAGGAAATGAAGTTCCTACAATAAAAGACGCCGCCTATTTTAAAAAGGCCTTCAATACCATTCAGGACCTTATCAACGATGATCAGATTGCCGCAGGGCACGATGTTGGTTCAGGAGGATTGATCACTACTTTGCTTGAAATGTGTTTTGCAGGTTATAACCTTGATGCAGATCTTGATTTAACGGGATTGAACGAAACGGACATCATTAAAGTATTGTTCAACGAAAATATTGCCGTAGTACTTCAGGCTGAGAACGACGAAGTATTTGAAAGCAGAATGGCATCCAACGGTATTGAATTTGTAAAAATCGGGGTTCCTTCTGAAGGACATGAATTAAAGATCGTATTCGGCAAGGACTTTTACAACTTCAACATTAATGAATTAAGAGATACCTGGTTTATTACGTCTTACTATCTGGATAAAAAGCAATCTAAAAACGGTATGGCCCGTGAAAGATTGATGAATTATAAACGTCAGCCGCTCCGCTATTCGTTTCCTGACGAATTTAACGGTAAAAAACCTGCAGTTTCGGCAAACAGGCCAAAGGCAGCCATTATCCGTGAAAAAGGATCCAACTCGGAACGTGAAATGGCCAATGCCATGTACCTTGCAGGATTCGACGTTAAGGATGTTCACATGACCGATCTTATCGAAGGACGCGAAACACTTGAAGATATCCAGTTCATAGGTGCTGTTGGGGGATTCTCCAACTCCGACGTATTAGGTTCTGCAAAAGGATGGGCAGGCGCCTTCCTTTACAATGAAAAAGCCAATACCGCGTTAAAGAACTTCTTTGCACGTCCCGACACCATGTCGGTAGGTATCTGTAACGGTTGTCAGTTGTTTATGGAACTTGAGATGATTAACCCGGAACATGAAGTACATGGAAAAATGCATCACAATACCTCGCAGAAACACGAATCCAACTTTATTTCCGTAAAAGTTCAGGAAAACAATTCCATCATGCTTTCCGGACTTGCAGGTACAACGCTCGGTGTATGGATTTCGCATGGAGAAGGGAAATTCAAACTCCCGCAAAGTGAAGACCAGTATAATATCGTAGCCAAGTATGCATACGATGCATACCCGGCGAATCCGAACGGATCTGATTACAATACAGCCATGATGTGTGATAAAACGGGACGTCACCTTGTTACGATGCCGCACATAGAACGTTCTGTATTTCCATGGAACTGGGCGCACTACCCTTCCGGAAGAAAGGATGAAGTAACTCCGTGGATCAGTGCCTTTGTAAATGCACGCAAATGGTGTGAAGCCAATAAAAAATAAAATAATTATTTATCATATAAAAAGCCAGAGTTTTCACTCTGGCTTTTTTACATTTCTGCAAGATTTTTACGTTGATGTTTACGCTTATAATGTGTTTGCCGCAGATTTTGGTTTCCCGAGATGATGCTTATGTTTCCATCTATCTCAAAAACAGCAAGCTTCACTTCCTTTATGTTTTCAACCCCGTGTTCCCGCATAGCTTCCTCCAGCTCTTCCTGCGTAATTTCCAGTTTGCTCACCGTATTGAAATCGATCTTGCCGTTGTGAATAAGTATTTCAGGCTTTTGATTTACTAAATTTCGAAACCGGGCATTTTTAAACAATACTTTTTTAAGTATAAAATTCAAAGCAAACAATACCGCAGCAGCGCACAAACCGCCTTCTAAGGAAGTATCGGGTCCAACCATGGCATTCTGCACCGCATTACTTATAAGCAGGATGAGAATTACGTCGGTGGTATTTAACTGCGACAATTCCTTCTTTCCGGTTAAGCGCACAGCCACAATCATAAAGAGGTATACCGCTACCGACCTTCCCGTTATATCAAGTAAAGCCATCCACTGCATTTATTCCTTCATAATTTTAAATATTTTACCACTATCGGTAATCGCATAAAGTGCCTGGTTTGGATGGGATCCCAGCACATCTCTGAATCGTTCATTACGGTCGGCCAGCAAACGTTCCTCTCCTACCACTTTATTGTCTTTGATCACAAGCCTTACGATATGCTGTCCGCTAAGAGCTCCCAAAAAAAGGTTGTTTTGCCATTCTGGAATACTGTTTCCTTTATAAAAGTCTATACCGCTTGGAGACACGGAAGGATCCCAGTAGTAAACCGGCTGCTCCATTCCCTCTTTCTGTGTAATACCGTCTCCGATCTTTTCACCACTGTATTCAAGTCCATACGTAATTACGGGCCATCCGTAATTCTTACCGCTCTCAATCCTGTTTACTTCATCACCACCCCGGGCTCCGAATTCACTCTCCCACAGATCCCGGGTAACAGGATGTAGTGCAAGACCCTGCACATTGCGGTGCCCATACGAATAAATCTCGGGTTTGGCATTTGTAGTGGATACGAACGGGTTAGTAGATACCGCCTGTCCGCTTTTATTTATTCTGACAATTTTTCCCAAAGCCGAATTCAGTTGCTGTGCCTGGGGGCGCGTCACAAGATCTGAACGCTCGCCTGTACTTACCAATAAATTTCCCTGATCATCAAAAAGTATCCGTCCTCCATAATGAAGGCTTCCGTTATAAGAAGGTTCCGCGCGGAAAATAACCTGAGGATTTTCAACTGATTTACTATCATTTGCCAGACGCCCCTTTCCTACAGAAGTAAGGTTCCCGTTTCCATAAGGTTCGGAAAAGGTCCAGTAGATCATCCTGTTGGTGCTGAAATCCGGATCCAGTACGACATCGAGCATCCCTCCCTGACCACCATCATCAACGGCAGGAAAGTTCACAACTTTGGAAACAAGCGCCCCGTTTTCGTTGAAAATCTGCATAAACCCGGTTTTATCCGTTACCAGCAGGTTCCCGTCGGGCATGTAAGTAATTCCCCAGGGCGTACCAATACCGGATGCAATCACCTGTACTTTGACCTTCGTATTTGTCTTTACGCTTCCTATACGTGTTTGCCCTTCAAATGCAGGTTTATAATTGGTGTTGGGAGGTGAAGTTTCTACCGGGTCACCCGTTTTTATCACCTCTTGAGGAGATGTATTATCATCATTACACGAAAAAATACCGGCAGATAAGAATACCGAAAAAATAAATGAATTAACCTTCATAGCAATAAGTTTAATAATTTATAGATTTAAATTTACAATTATTCTCAAAAAGAACCCTCTAATATTATGTTTTTATTGTACCCGGAATATGCCTATTGAAAATTCTGGCATATCTTTTGAATTTAAAGGAGAAATTAAAAAGAAAATGATGATGAAAATGGTAAAATTTGCATTTTTAGCAATTACAGCGTTCAGCATTTCAAATGCTGTTGCACAAGAAACGATTTCAAAAGTAGATGTTTCTATTTTTCCAAAACCAGAAAAGGGATACAAAGCCATGGTGATAGAAGTTCCCCATTCGGCTTTAGATTCGAACAAAAAGATTTCTTTTTCCGCAGGAAAATATATGGAAACAGATGCATGCAATAAATTCGGACTATCGGGAAACTTTGAAATCAAGGACCTTCAGGGCTGGGGATATACCTATTACGTTTTTAAAACAAACGGAAATGTAGTCTCTACCAATATGGCATGTAACGATACCCAAAAGATCTACAGATTCGTATCCGGGCCTTCACAAACCATTGATTACAATGGTAAGATGCCGGTAATCATTTATGTTCCGGAGGGAATTGATGTCAGTTTTAAAATATATGAAGCAAAGGATGAAGAATTCAAAGCCGCGGAATATACCTTTAAAAAATAATTTTAAACAGCCTTAAAGGCTGTTTTTTTTATGCCTAATATAAATTTTAAAATGCCAACATAAATAGTTAAATTTGGTTTCTAATTTTTACGATTTAATGTAAACAAAAATAATTCGAAGATGATTATCAAGCCAAGAACAAGAGGTTTTATATGTTTAACTTCGCATCCTGAAGGAACTGCGCTAAACATTAAAAATCAGATTGAATATGTAAAATCACAGGGAAAGATTGAAAACGGTCCGAAAAAAGTTTTAGTTATCGGGGCATCAACCGGATTCGGTATCTCCTCAAGGATTACGGCTGCTTTCGGATCTGATGCTGCAACAATCGGAGTCTTTTTTGAAAAACCGGCTGCAGAAGGAAAACCAGGTACTGCAGGATGGTATAACTCAGCTGCTTTTGAAAAAGAGGCACATGCAGCCGGACTCTATGCAAAATCTATTAACGGTGATGCTTTTTCCGATGAAATCAAACAACAAACCATCGAGCTTATAAAGAAGGACCTCGGCACTGTTGACCTCATTGTATACAGCCTTGCATCTCCGCGCAGAACACATCCGAAAACCGGAGTTGCCTATGCTTCTGTTTTAAAACCGATAGGCCAGCCTTTTTCGAATAAGACGGTTGATTTCCATTCAGGAGTTGTTTCAGACATTACGATAAATCCCATTGAAAGCCAGGATGATATTGACAATACCATTGCTGTCATGGGAGGTGAAGATTGGAAATTCTGGTTGGAAGACCTCAAAAAAGCCGGTGTACTCGCAGAAGGAGTTAAAACCGTCGCATATTCTTATATAGGCCCTGCACTTACATTCCCGATCTACCGCAACGGAACTATCGGACAGGCCAAAAACGACCTAGAAGCAACGGCATCTACCATAACCGACCTTTTAAAAGATGTCCATGGGGAAGCTTACGTTTCAGTTAACAAAGCTCTCGTAACGCAATCCAGTTCTGCAATTCCTGTTGTTCCTCTTTATATATCCCTTTTGTATAAGGTTATGAAGGAAAAAGGAATTCATGAGGGAACGATTGAACAGATGTATCGTTTGTTCCACGACAGATTGTATACAGCAGACGGAACCATACTTCTGGATGCAGAAGGCAGAATCAGAATCGACGATCTTGAAATGCGTGAAGATGTACAACAGGAAGTAGATCGTTTATGGAAAGAGGCTACAACGGAAAATCTTGAGCAGATTTCGGATATCCAGGGATACCGCAATGATTTCTTCAACCTGTTCGGCTTTAACTTCGACACCATCGATTACGATACCGATACAAATGAAATGGTAAATATTGAAAGTATTTAAATCATTCTATCATAAAAAAAGTGCTGATGTTTATCAGCACTTTTTTTATTTCCTTTAATATCATTTTAAGTTTCCAGATGGCCTTTATAAATTAAAAAAAATGATAAAACCTTAATTTACAACTCATAAACAAAATCTATAACAAAAATATAAAAAACTGTATATCAATATATAAAAACAAGCTAATTAAACAATAAATTTATGTTTA